>ERZ1673736.160-NODE-160-length-110738-cov-11.093890_pt1 | contig 110738 bp, 87 predicted proteins | sample MGYA00580212_ERZ1673736 | MGnify/ENA primary metagenome ERZ1673736 (study PRJEB41218, sample SAMN15661752) | gut metagenome | host: Homo sapiens | place: Canada: London | collected 2015-08-20/2019-03-30 | study: EMG produced TPA metagenomics assembly of...
TGTTCTGAGGGAATTTATTGATCGGGGTGTAACATATGTTTGACAAACCTACAACTTTTTTCTTCAAATTATTGCAATCACCTATTATTTTAGTATCAAAAACCTTAATTCCCTACCTATACGCTATATTATAAATAGAAAAGGAAAATCCCAGGCGACTTCCCCAAAAAGTAATTGACTGTTACAAAAAAGGCTGACTCAAAGAGTTTCCCCTAAGAATCAGCCTTATATTCTTGATTAGTCCTGAACGTATGGCATCAAAGCGATATGTCTTGCTCTTTTGATTGCTACTGTAAGAGCTCTCTGATGTTTTGCACAGTTTCCTGTGATTCTTCTCGGAAGAATTTTTCCTCTTTCAGAAACATATTTCTTTAATTTTGCTACATCCTTGTAATCGATCTCGTTATTTTCTTTTCCACAGAATACGCAGACTTTTTTTCTTCTGCGAGCCGGACCTCTTCTCTTAAATCCGCCTTCCGGTCTGCTTCCCTTTTCGTAAGCCATGATGATTCTCCTTTCCTAATTGAACGGCAGCTCCTCATCAATACCATCCGGGATATTCATAAATCCGTCTCCTGCCGGAGCGCTCGGCGCCGGACTCGGTGCAGACTGCTGATACATACCTCTGTTGGCTTCGCTCTCTGCTCTGCTCTCTGCGAACTCCTGCTCTTCCACGATCACTTCTGTTGTGTATACTTTCATACCGTCTTTATTCGTGTAGCTTCCTGTCTGAATACGACCGGAAACAGAAACCCGCATGCCCTGACGAAAATATTTTTCCGCAAACTCTGCCGAGCGGCCGAATACAACGCACGGAATAAAATCCGCTGTCGGTTCGCCGTCTCTTTTAAATCTACGGTCAACGGCAACTGTATATCTTGCAACTGCCGTTGTATTATCTCCCTGTGAATATCTGACTTCAGGATCTCTAGTCAACCGTCCCACTAAAACTGCCTTATTCATATATACCTCTTTCCGCTTATGCTTCCTGTTTCACGCATAAATATCTGAGTACGTTGTCCATGATGCGGATACGCTGCTCCACTTCTCCCGGAACTGTACTTTCAGCTTCGAAGTGTACGAAATAGTAAAATCCTTCTGTCATTTTCTGGATTTCATAAGCGAATCTTCTTTTGCCCCACTCATCCACGTCTGTTACGTTACCGCCGAAACGTGTGATAAGAGCTTTCACTTTCTCGATTACGTTCGCTCTTGCTTCGTCTTCGAGTTTTGCGCTCACAACAACAGCTAATTCATACTTATTCATGTTCTTATACCTCCTTATGGTCTCTGGCTCCTGTTTTCATTACAGGAACAAGGAATTATGATACATATCGGTTTCAATCCGACAGTATGTCACAATTATTGATGATACCATAAGTCTTTTTTAGTTTCAAGTCCTTTTTACGATTTGTCTCGTGTTTTTTTCGACTAATTTGCGGGCAACCATGATCTGATGTCCGCAGCCTACGCACTTCAATCTGAAATCAGCTCCGACCCGAAGCACTTCCCACTCCTTGCTCCCGCACGGATGAGGCTTCTTCATCGTAATGATATCGCCTATATCAAATCTGTCTGCCATATAATTTCCTTTCTTCGTCATCAATCTACCGCAGTCAGAACTCCCTGTACAAGAAAACGTTCGTCATCGCGGACATTTGTACACGTTGACAGACTGACAATCTGCGACTGCGCCGTCAATTCCACGTCTTCTACCTTATAATTCGAGGATTCCTCGCAAAGCTTCAAATACGCCTCATAATCCGCATCCGTAGCATAATCAAGCTTATAATTATCCGCCGTATCTTTCACAACTCCAGCTGAGAACACCTTATATGTTCTAACCTTTCCATCCGGTGTATATATGTAGAAGTTTGGATGCTTCTTACAGAAAGATTCATTTTCGTATTTAAGAAGCTCCGAAAACATTTCTCCTCCGACGTTAAGATGATGACCGTAGATAAACGTGTTTTTGTCTGAAAAATCATTACTGTTTCTCATATCTACAAAAATCGCACCAAGCTTATTGTCATTTGCCGTAAACGTCTTTGTCAGATACTCATTATTATCCGCGCTCTTTACAACGGGATAATTGATCACCGCCGGCTCATCAAAGCGAATCCATGCAACCGTATCTTCGTTTTCTTTCAGCAAAGCGTCAAAATCAACAGTAAAACCTTTCCCTTCTTCATCCGCCGTAATGGCAATGTTTTTAATCTTATCGTACTCTTCCCCGCCGGAGTAATACGGAATCAGCATCGTGATAAGCTGATACAACGAAAAAATAAACACGCACGCCGCTATAATAAGCACTCCTCCGGAAGCAAAATTAAATGCTGCCCGTTTTTGTTTCTTTTTCTTTTTTGACATCGCCTTTGATTTTCCGTTCGGATGACCGCCTTGCTTTCTGACAATTCCATCTGCCGATCTGACCGGCTTCTGTTCTGCAGGATTTCCCTGAGCCTTTCCCGCCGCTCTTCTTAAGGACGGATCTGCCGGCGTTCCCGCTTTCCCCGCTGTTCTTCTTGCAGACGGATCTGTCGGCGTTCCCGCTTTCCCTGCCGTTCTTCTTGCGGACGGATCTGTCGGCGCTCCCGCTTTCCCTGCCGTTCTTCTTGCGGACGGATCTGTCGGTGTTCCCGTTTTCCCCGCTGCTCTTCTTGCGAACGGATCTGTCGGCGTTCCCGCTTTCCCTGACGCTCTTCTTAAGGACGGATCTGTCGGCGCTCCCGCTGCATCCCGCGTTCTTCCTGTTTCAGAATGTTCCTTTCGCAGACTTCCTTGCGCACGCCCTGCCTGTTCAGACGGTTTCCTCACACTTCCCGACTCTCGTCTCATCGGAGTAACCGTTCCGCCCGGCGTTGTTCTTCTGGTCGGATCGCCGCTTTCCGATGTTCTTCGTACAGATGCCGAACTGCTTTTTCCTGACGGTCTTCCTGCTGAGGCGGGAGCGCCGTTTCCCGACGGTCTTCTTCCCAGACCTTCATTTGCCCGCGTGCTTCCCACAGCATTCCCTTCTCTTCGCACCGTACGTTTTCGCGCGTTTTGATCCATTGTATTTCTTTCATTTCTGTCCATAGGTAATTCCCTCTCCTAAAATCCCAAAACATCGTCTACAAGAATTATTTTAAACCGCTTCGGAATTCTGCTGAATCTTGTGACCAAGACCTGACAGCAGATGCAGTCTGAACTCTTGCAGTCAAAACAGCTTCCGTTTTTTACGCATGGAGTCTCAAGTCCGAATCTCTGTGAATTGATCGGCGCAGCTTCGTTTCTCGCCCTTTGCACCGCATCTTCTTCTGACTTCACCACTTTATTCATTCCTACGATAAGCAGTACGTTTTTCGGTCCGAACGCATATGCCGCCACACGGTTCGCATTTCCGTCAATATTAACAAATACTCCGTTCTCACTCATAGCATTGACACTTCCGAGGTACCAGTCGCATGTAAACGCTTTCAATGCAATCTCCTGACGTTCTTCGGGTGTCGCCGCCTGATCCCTGTCATAAAACTCATAATTTCCCGCATTGATCGCATCAAGAAGTCCCGATTCCCGAACCGACATCGAGCCGCCCATTGTAACCGAGCTTCCCTCCTCCATCAGCTCCAGCGCTTTTTGAACAGCTTCTTCTTTCGTTGATGCATAATAAGCTTCCATATTTCTTGATTCAAGCGCTTTCACAACACGTTTGCCAAGCGCTTCATTTCTCATCCGTCTTACATCCATAAGAAATACTTCCTTTCTTTTATTTTATATTTACAGCAACAAGCGTAGTGTTCCCGCCAGAACTTCCACCTGCCGGAAAATCTGTCTTTCTGTCACACTCTCTACAGCCGGATCAGGTATGTCTTTTTACCGTTTCCCGAAGCACATATTTTTTATCGCTGTACCTGTCGGCAATATAACTGTTTGCTTTCTTTTCCGTCTCGTCTTTCAGCAGCTCAAGTTTCACTTCTTCACCGTATTTTCTTTGAAGCGCTTTTTCAAGAAGATAATCACATACCTGCGGATTTTTCGGAAGAAGAGGTCCGTGCAAATATGTTGCGATCACATTTTTATATATAACGCCTTCATAACCCGATTTTCCTGTATTTCCCAAGCCGTAAAACACTTTCCCGAACGGAGTGTGATCACCGATATATGTCCTTCCTCCATGATTTTCAAATCCGACTACAGGCTGTTCAAAAAGCGGACTGTTCAACACGATATTTCTGATCAGTCTCTCCGGCTGCCATTCTGTCGTTATATCAAGAATCGAAAGACCTTCTATCGTCTTTTTATTTGTCTTGTAATATTTCCCGAGAAGCTGATATCCCCCGCACACAGCGAGGACAACTCCCCCGTCTTCAACATATGCTTTAAAATCATCTTTGATGTCTTTTAGAAAACCGCATACAAGTTCCTGCTCTCTGTCAGATCCGCCGCCTAAGAGCACGATATCCAACTTAGAAAAATCAATTTTTTCACCTGACAGAAACGGAATCACCTCTGCCTCCATCCCCCGCCATTCAAGACGTTTCCGAAAACACTGTATATTTCCTCTGTCACCGTATAAGTTTAAGAGATCCGGATATAAATGTCCGATTGTAAGTTTCTTCATCGTTCCGTACCTCCTTTCCCCTCTAATTCAGTCAGCATATGGTTCGTCTGATACAATCCGGAGTAGTTCACGATAACATAAAGATTTTTCGTGCCCTGCTCTACACACTCAAGCACCGATGCACGCATATCGTCTGTAGATTCGCAAGAAACATCTTCGTATTTCAACCGAAGCGCCATATCATACTTCCTTGTTCCCGCCGTAATAATCTTTCTTGCGTTACTTTCCGCAAGATACTGAAAATCCACATCCCAAAGCCATGATACGTCTTCCCCATCCTGATACGTATCATTGATCTGAATGATAATATCTTTCGGATTCGGATCTCTGAGTACATGCGATACTTTCTGCTGAAAACCGATCGGATTTTTCGCAAGGTGGAGCTGCACTCTTGCACCGTTTATGTTAAAAATACTTTCTCTGTTATTTCCATAATCAAACGCCTCTATCATCTCTTTAAAATGTTCATATCCCACTCCCATCGTTTTAAGAGCCGCATACGCCGACAGAGTATTGTAAATATTATAAGGTGTCCTTATCTGCGGATCAAAGTGGATTCCGTCCATATCAAATGAATACAATTCATCTTCTCTTACGACATGTTCAGCCGTATATTCCGGATTTGGTCTGTTCCATCCGCAGTTCGGACAATGATACAACCCTAACTGACCATAATGGAAAAACTGATATTCCAGTTTCTTTCCGCATTTGCGGCAAAAAATGCTCTCCCGTATTTCAGATCGTGAAACATCGTCAAATATCTGCTCGCTGATACCATATGTGACAAATGCATTTTTGCTTTCCTGCGCCAAAGAGTAAGATAAAATGTCATCACAATTTATAATAAGCGTTGTCTTCGGAACGCTTGTCACCGCTGTCATCAATTTATTATAAGTAATATCAACTTCACCGAAACGATCAAGCTGATCTCGCGAAATATTTGTCAGCAGCGCACAGTCTGGCTCTATTTTCGGCAGCACCCCTACAGATGCGATCTCATCTACTTCTATGCATGCATAATCCGCATCCAGATTGCCATGCTTGTCTGTTGCAAGAACAAACGCCGAAATAATTCCGTTTAACATATTAGCGCCCGTACGGTTAATAATCACTTTCTGACCTTCATGCTCTAACGCCTTACATAAAATCGCGTTCGTCGTTGTCTTTCCGTTTGTTCCCATTGTGACGATCGTCTTTTTTCTAACCTGACCCGATAATTCCTTCAGTATATTCGGATCGATCAGACGCGCCACATATCCCGGAAGCGTCACCCCGCTTCCACGGTTTAACTTTTTGATCAGACTGCTCGTCGCTTTCGCGCATTTCACAGCAAATTTACTTCTCAATCTCATACTTGAACCAATTTCCCTTTTTATTTATTTTTCTGCTTTTTTAACAGTTCCCGAATGGCATACGCAACACCAAGCTCATCATTTGACTTCGTAATATATTTTGCCGCTTTTTTCAATTCCGAAACCGCATTTCCCATCGCTACCGTCGCTCCGAAATCCATTGACATCATCGAATAATCATTCAAACTGTCTCCGAGAACCATAACCTCATCCATAGTATATCCAAGCGACTCGATATATTCCTTCAATATCGGACCTTTCTGCGCTCTTGCATCCGTGATCTCCACATTTGATTCAAATGATGAAGCGACTGCGATTTTAGGATTTTTTTCAAGATGTTTTGTCACCCTGCGGACTAACTCAAGATCATGTGAAAACATAAATAGTTTAAACACCGGGATACCCGCTTTCTCAATCTCTTCAAAATCAGAAACAACCTTTACACTTTCTATCGCCCTGCGATATTCGCTTGTTTTCACGACCTCTTCCCGGGTCATATTTACATGAAAAAGCTGCATCTCCGCTATAATACTTTCTTCGACTTCTTTTTCCGTTCCGATACGGTAATCGCCTTCATTTGTAAGAAATACGATCGATATCGGAAATTCTTTCACCTCTTCGCAGATCTCTCTGCACAACTCCATTCCGATGCCGCATTCTTTTACAATTTTTCTCTGCGGATCTCTGACTTCCGCTCCGCTTCCCAATATATAATCACAAACAATTCCTGTTCCGTCAAGCTCTGCCATAGCGCCTTCATAACCTCTGCCTGTCGCCACCATAAACCGGATGCCTGCCGCACACGCTTCCTTTACTGCCGCGATCGTATCCGGAGCGATTCTGTGGTCATCACAAAGAAGCGTTCCATCCATATCGCTCGCTATCACTTTGATCATATCTTCATATCTCCAATCTATATACAATAGTTCAGCCATACAGTGTACGTAGAGCATAAAACATGCTTGCATGTTTTTACCGACGGACATCTGTGTGCGGTTACTTGCTATTCTATCTATTATAAAGTTTTTCCCCGCATTTTACAACACAAATCGCCCTAACCTGCACAGTCGTTTTTCCATAACCGTCACAGTCGTTTCTACAGTTTGATTTCCCCAAGTCTTCCGCTGCCTTTCAGATATTTCCTATATACAAAGAAAAAAACAACGCTTGTCACCGATGCCGCCAGTATATCCGCCACCGGCTCCGCATAAAAAGCATCTTTCGCCGTAAACAACGCCGGGAGAAAACATGTTGATGAAAAGTAAAAAACTTTTCTTACAACAGACATCCCAAGAGACAACTTCGTCATGCCAAGAGCAGTAAGCGCATCAACAAAAACATACTGCAGACTTAACGGAACAACCATCAGAGTAAACACTTTGATCCCCCACACGGACAGTTCCCGGTACTCTGCATTATCCGTAAAAATACGAACAAAATACTGCGGAGCCACTCTTGAAATAATAAACATCACCGCCGTAAAGAAAACACAGAGCATCAACACCCAGAGCACTGTTTTCCGAATACGATCCGCTCTGTTTGCTCCATAATTATAACTAATAAGCGGCTGCGACCCTCCTGTCACGCCAAGCATCGGCGCCGTGATCAAAAGCATATAGCTTTGCACGATCGTAGCCGCCGTGATCAACGTATCCCCGTAGTCTGCTCCGCCGTAATACTGCAAAACAGCATTCAGCGCAATGATGATCACACTGTCTGATGCCAGAATCAAAAACGGAGAGAAACCGATCTTCACGATTCGTTTTCCAATCTCCCGCTCAGGCTTCACCAGCGTCAGCGGAATACGCATCTTCTTTCTCTTCAATGTATAAAGAACAAAGATGCATGACGACATCTGTGCAATCACCGTAGCCACTGCCGCCCCCGCAATATCCATTTCAAGTCCGAAAATAAATACCGGATCAAGCACGATATTTACGATTGCTCCGATCAGTGTCGTCAGCATTCCAAGCCCCGGATATCCCTGTGCCGTAATAAAATAATTCATCCCCATTGACAAAAGAGCGAAAAAAGTTCCAAGCGTGTAAATAGTCATATAAGTATTGGCATACGGAAATATATCTGCGCTTGCCCCAAACCATCTCAGTAAATAATCTTTCGTAAGTAAAAATACAATCGTCAATATTCCCGAAAAAATAAGCAGCATAGAAAAACTGTTTGCCAGTATCTGCTTAGCGCTTTTTTCATCTCCCGCCCCGAGACGTACCGAAAACAAGACGGAACCCCCGATACCGATCAGCGTTCCGAACGATGACAACAATGTAATGATCGGAGCACATACCCCCGCGCCTGCCAGCGAGTCAGCCCCGATCACCGGAATATTTCCTATATAGATTCTATCCACAATACTGTACAGCACATTAACAAATTGCGCGAACATAAACGGAATTGAAATTTTTAATACAAGCAAAGGAATAGAATCCCTGCCAAAATCATTTTCTTTTTTCATAACTCATATAACCCTCTCCCTAAGATTTCAGGTTATATATTATCACTTTCTCACAGATATAAAAACCGCGAAAAGTGATTTTTCTAAAACTTTTTCTCGATTTTATTCCTGCAATATCCTTACATCCGCTCTTGCATGTAAAAACGGCAGTGAACGGGAACAGCACACTCGCCGTTCCCGTTCACTACCGTCAAAAACTTGTCAAAAGAAATGAATTTATCCTTCAATCGCAATGGATTTCTTAGTCTCTACTGCTTTCGCATCCTTTTTCGGAATTGTCAGGCTCAAAATACCGTTTTCAAATTTTGCTTTAATATCTTCGTGAGTGATCGCATCACCTACATAAAAGCTCCTCTGCATTGTACCTGCATAACGCTCTTTCCGAATGTATTTTCCCTTCTTATCTTCCTCGTCCTTGTCAAGTCCTTTCGCCGCCGAGATGGTCAGATAACCATTTTCAAGATCCACGGTAATCTCGTCCTTTTTAAATCCCGGAAGATCAATATCCAACTCATATCCCGCTTCATGCTCACGAATATCTGTCTTCATCATGTTTTTGGCATTCTTACCATACAGCGGATTTTTCTTTCCCCAGAAATCTCTGTCAAATCTCTCAAACGGGAAATCCATCCAATCATCGTCAAACAAATTCTCTCCAAAAATACTAGGCATCAACATAAGTCATATCTCCTTTCAAAACACTTTTGAATTTATTGTTTTCTTTGTTATATCTGTAATATAGCACCCGTTATTAGCACTGTCAACCCTTGAGTGCTAATATTTTTGTTATTTTTTTGCAAACCTTTTAAAATCAATGGTTTGCAGTATCTTATTTCTTTTGAAATTGTGATTTTTTCTGTTTTGACACCAATTTGACACCATTTGCGCTAAAACTACAAGCCATGCAAGCGAAAAAAATGATCTCATAAGTGGAGATCATTTTTTTCGCTTATAAGGCGATAGCCGCGACCGAATGAATGCAGGTCATGAGGTCCATAGCGAGTAGTTCTGTAATCATTCTTAAAGAAATCTGAGCCGTCACATAATCTGAACCAAATCCCTCTTCGCAATCTCTTTTCGATCCTGAACCAGTCTGTGATATGGTTATAAACTTCCATTTCATTGAACTGCTCCACAGCTACATTATATCCGGTCACAATCGATTCGTAATGCCCTTGTTCTGGATGATTAACTGTATACGTTTTTGTTCCTGTTTGTTCTTTTCTCCAGCCCGAGTAATATCCCGCATGCATTGTCTCGTCTAAATGTTGTCCTGCAACTCCTGAGATATCAGCTTGACATGTGCTACAAATTGTATGTTCTACCATTTCATATACTGGTTCATTGACAGTTTCTGTCCAAGCTTCCTGATCGACTACCCATTCTCCTGTATAGATCGGAATACTATAATCATGAGTATGTACCGGAGCTGTATTTTGAGTTCCGCCGTTTCCTGAGTTCCCTCCATTAGATTCCCCTGTTGTTTGGGAAGCGTTATTTTTCTGTGTAGAAGCAGAAGCATCCGGTTGAGATGCTGTCTGCTTCTCATCCTATTCTTTCTTGTACCGAATTTCGGTACAAGAACCTGTTCTAAAAAACACCACACATTTATTATACTTGTTATGCAAGTATTTGCATGCCCATATTATAGCTACAAAATATTAGTTCAATCGGATTTTTGCAACCGTACACCACAACTCCGCAACACTTTCTTATAGTTTAGATTAATCAAAAGAAGGGTGTCAAGCATTCAACACCCTATTATTCGACCTTGCAATTATTATACAAATATTTTTATTCATAAATGTTTGAATACATTTCATTGAGTTTTTTCACTCCATTCTCTATCTCCTCTTTCAGTTTAGCATATACTTCATAATCATCTGCTTCCATTTTTTCTTTATGTTTTATCTGACCGTTTCTATCAAGACTATACTCTTTTGGTTTTGTAGAACCGTCGTCTGCCAAATGGTTTTCTCTTGAAATATAAAGTGTTATAAAATCGCCTGTTTTCCGAATTGTAATACCCGGATTTTCTTCCAAATCGCTATTCTTTACGAGAAGTGTGGCTACGATAAATTTCTCTCTGTCACTCATTTCCTGATTCCATTTCCATATAGAAGGTCTGTCAAACATATAAATATCATACTTAAAATCGGAATCTGTGAGACAATAATTATTACCTTCTTGCTCAAATCCAAGTTCCTCCAACTTATCTTCATATGTCCGCACAAGATGGTCCTGCTTGCCGTTTTGAATTCCTATATAAGCTGAAACTAAAATAACTATCGCCAATACTACTATTGTTCCTATTTTAAATATTTTTAAGTGTCTTACTTTTTTATCGATTTCTTGTACCATAGAGAAGTTATCCTTAAGCATAGAATCCAACGGAACTCCTGATTCGTCACTAATCTTTACTAATGTTTGTAAATCCGGATAATTCTTTTCCTTTTCCCAGTTTGAAATAGTTTGCCTCGTCACATGATAATATTGTGCAAACTCTTCTTGAGACATCTTTTTTTCTTCTCGTAATTTTAAAATTGTTTCTCCTATTTTCATACCGCTTACCTCCTTTTTATTTTATTTTATCCCTCCACTCTGCAAAGTCCAGCAAACTTTATTTACCCCCTCCTTTTTCGGTCGCAAATAATTTTTACCTCTTCATATTTTGAAAATATTCCTTATAACATCGATTTCTAAAATTAACACCTTGCTGCCTTAGCATCTCACCGGCTGCAAATATAAGTTCTGTTTTTATTGATTTTTGCTTCGCAAAATGGGATAATAGACGTAAAATTTTTTATTGATTTTTAATCTTACGCAAGAGGAGGTTATTTCATATGGAAAACACTGAACTTATCATCCCGGCTCCGTCCGATCCGTTAAAAAAACACAAGAGTCATTTTTCCAAGATCGGACTTTTTTATTTCTGTGGAGCGATCATAATTTCGGGAGTGCAGATTTCTGTCATTACATTGATTCAGTTGATCGCACCCCAGCTTATGGTGAATCCGAATATTTCCCTGATCATCTCATCGCTTTCGATGTATCTTATTGCAATGCCGCTTTTGGTCATCATCGTACGCACGATCCCCGGCATGGTCATCCACAAGAAGAAAATGACGGCAGGGCAATGGATTATCGCCTTTTTTATGTGCTATGCGCTTATGTATGTTACGAATGTAATAGGCACATTTACGACAGCTATCTTCGGAACACTAAAAGGAGATCTCGTAGACAACCCGATCCAGGACATTCTTACCGGACTGTCTCCGCTCACAGCATTTTTCCTTATGGTGATCTGCGCTCCCATCGTCGAAGAATATGTTTTCCGAAAACTCATCATCGACCGGACAGTACAGTACGGACAGGCAACGGCTATCCTTCTGTCAGGATTGATGTTTGCGTTATTCCACGGTAATTTTAATCAATTTGTATACGCATTTACACTCGGTGTGTTCTGGGGATTCATTTATGTAAAAACCGGGCGCTTGATCTACACGGTTGCCCTGCATATGACAGTCAACTTTTTAGGCTCGATTCCGGGACTGCTTTTAATGAAATCAACATTTTTCAATCAGCTTTCTCTGTTAGCGGAAAATAACCCGTCAGCCATCGTCGGACTCGTTATGCAGCATCCGGTTCAGTTTCTTTTGATTTGTTTTTACATGCTGCTTCTTTTCGGTCTTGTCATTACAGGCATCATATTTTGGGCGATCAACTTTAAGAAATTCAAATGTGCCCCCGGAGAGATCACAATTCCGAAAGGAAAACGTTTCTCAACGATCATCTTAAATGTCGGAATGATTCTGTATTGTCTGTTTTGGATCATTCAGATTATTTTACAGTTGTTCGCTTAAACAAATCTATTTTCAGATTAAAATGCAGCTTTACCCTCACAAGAGAAAGCTGCATTTTCTAATATCTCACTATTCTTGTTCTATCAATCATTCTGCATCGTCATATCAGCAAATCTTCATCGCAGTCTCGTAAGCGCCCCACACCACGCTCCGTAAATTTCCAACCTGTTCACAATCGCCGACCAGGTAAATATTCTTTCCTTTTCTTTCCAGCGGATTAGGCAGGTAACCGACTGATCCGATCACAGAGTCACAAGGAATCTCTATCTCTTTTCCGGTTTTATCTGTACAGATCACCGAATGTTCTTTTACTTCTTTTAACTTTGTTTCGAGATATACCGGAACTTCGTGCAGCTCAAACCATTCCCTCAAATAGGAACTATTGGCAAGGCAAACTCCTTTCTGCGCCACAAGATCATTTTTCATCTCAACAATAACCGGTCTCTTTCCCTGAAGCGCAAGCTCATAGGCAATCTCGCTTCCCGTAAGACCTCCTCCGATCACTACAACTCTTTCTCCTACATCCCTTCCGTTCAGATAGTCGCATGCCTCAATCATCCGTTCATGTCCCGGAATATTTTTCATCACGCGCGGAACAGAACCGGTTGCAATTATTACCGGAGCATCGCCGAACTTTTCAACGCTGTCAATCTCCTTACCTAAATGAACCTCCACATCCAGTTCTTTCATTTGTCTTCTGTACCATGCCAAAAGTTCTCTTAATTTCCCCTTATAAGATTCTGCACTTGCCGGGATGAACGTGCCGCCAAGAACGTTGTTCTTCTCATAAATAACCGGATCATGCCCACGAAGCTTTAACACTCTGGCAGCTTCCATCCCTCCGATTCCTCCACCGATAATATAGACTCTTCTTGGATTCTTTGTTTTCTCTATAAAATGCCGATCCCACTGCATCGTTTCCGCATTAACCGCACACCTTGACAAATGCAGGCTGTCACTTAATTCCTGATCGTTTGGCACTCCTTTATAGTGGCACATATTAAAACATCCGTTATGGCATAAAATACAAGGTCGAATCTCTTCTTCCCGATCTTCCATCATCTTTGTGACCCATTCCTGATCTGCCAAAAACTGCCTCGCGAATCCCGCTCCGTCCAATCTTCCTGCATCGATCGATTCTGCCGCTGTTTTCGGGTTCATTCTCCCCGCACATACAACCGGAATCCGAACAAACTGTTTAATATGTTCTACATCTTCCAGATTACAATTTTCCGGCATATAAACAGGCGGATGCGCCCAATACCACGCATCATATGTACCATTATCGCAGTTGAGCATGTCATAACCTGCATCTTGCAAATATTTCACCGCTTTTTCAGATTCTTCCATATCTCTTCCGACTTCCGTAAACTGCTCTCCCGGAAGAGCGCCTTTTCTGAATCCTTTTGTCTTGGAAAGAACACTGTACCTTAGCGATACAGGAAAATCTTCACCACATACTTTTTTAATCGCCTGCACGATCTCTACAGCAAAGCGATATCTGTTTTCAAAAGATCCTCCATATTCATCTGTTCTATGATTTACATATTTTAATGTAAACTGATCAAGAAGATATCCTTCATGTACCGCATGTATTTCCACTCCGTCAACTCCCGCATCCTGCAAAAGTTTCGCCGACTTTGCAAACGCTTCCACAAACTCATGAATTTCTTCTCTTGTCATCTCTCTTGAAGGAACTTTATCCGACCAGCGGTTCGGAGACGGGCTTGCCGTCGCAGTAATCTTATCCAGATCCATAAACGGCTTTGATAAAACGCGCAGCGCCTTATTCGTATATAATTTTTCCATCATCTCGCTGATCGTAAACGACCGGCCGAAACCCGCTGTCAACTGAACAAAAAGTTTGGCTCCTGTTTTATGAAACTCCGGCATCCACTCTTTCAGATCTTCATACATCTTTTTATTCTTGTACAACCATTGTCCAAACATAGGATTATATACCGGCTGACACCCCGGAAGGACAAGACCCGCATTGTTTTTTGCAGCCTCCATAAGAAATCGCGCACCCATTTTGTCAAAATGGTTTTTCTCCATCCATCCGAACAGATCGGTTCCTCCCATAGAAGTCAATACGATACGGTTTTTTATCTCGCAGTTTCCGATACGCCACGGAGTAAATAAAGGTTTTAGTTTCTCATCCATGTTTCAATTCTCCCTTCTGTTTTCTATAGGAAGCGCATACTGCTCCGCAAGTTTCTCAATCTCCTTGCGCACCTGATTTACAACATTCTTCGGGCTGACAATTTTTGCCTGACTGCCAAGCGCAAATACCCAGCTTATGAACTGACTGCTTACCTGAACGTCTACACTCACAGTGAAATGATCGGCATCCGCCGGAATCATCATCACATCTTTCCCGAAACGATCTACAATAACACCTGCCAGCGAATTTTCAACAAGAAGTTTTACCGACTGTTCTTTTCCCCCGAACATGCCAAAACTCTTTTTTGAATACGACGCCATGTCGATCTTTTGAAACTCCTCCTTTCCCTCCCGTATCTCTTCCGACAGCAAAATATGAAGCATTTTATCGACTCTGTAATGCCGGATCTGCTCTGCCCGGGAATCATATCCGATCAGATAATAATTCTCATGATCCCATAGCAGCCCCCACGGGCTGATATGGTAATACGCTCCTCCGTGACGAAGCTCCGGTTCTTTTTTCACATTCCACTGATAATATTGAAATTTAATTTTTTTGTTTTGTGAAATTGCATTATAAATCGTATCGACGCTGTAATAAACAGTTTCATTCATCGTCTTAATCCGCCCTGAAACAAACACCTGCCGCCGAAGATCCGCCGCATCATGCTGACTGACAAGAGTTTCCAGTTTTCCTATCAACCGGTTCGTCATCTTCTCTGTAATAAATTTTGACGACTGTATCGCATCAACAAGAAGTTTCAGTTCAGCCAGTTCAAATTGTCTGCCTATCACATGATAGCGGTATCCTCTCCCGCTGCGCTCACCTTCTACTTCAATGCCGAATTCTTCTAAATCTTTCAACGATTCATACAGACTTCTTCTCTCTGCGATAATATCATACTTTTCCAACTCTTTTTGAATCTCCGGCATTGTCAGATAATGTGTTTCATCCGTCTTTTCACACATGATCTGTGCGAGACGGTACAGCTTAAACTTTTGATTTGCTCCCTTCGGCATAATACAACGCTCCCGTACTTTAGTCATAATGATATAATATCATATTTCTGCGTTTTCCACTACGGAAACCATCTCTGACTTCTCACTTCACGGCTTTTCACTCCATGAATTCATAATAATCCGCTTCGCAGCTAAAAAGCATCCACGTTCCTTCTACATACCCCATATAACCCTTTTCCGTATTATATCCTTTCATATCTTCTTCCCCTTTCGACAGACTGATTTATAATTTTTATATTTATTCCGCTTTTGTTATATTTACAATATCAGTTAAGCTGTCGTATAAAAATGACTCTTTCATACTTCTTCGTTACGGCAAGGGATTTGATTTTCTTTCATTTTGTTTGATTTTCGCTTCGCTTTTAAGGCTTCAAAAAAGACGCCGATACGTCAATATGATATCAGCGCCTTTTCCCCAAAATTTTTATCTAAGTTCCGTTACGGATTCTGAATTTTCTTTGGAAATCCATTCCATCTGCCAATCGTCTATTACAGGACAAGATCGTCTATTTTTTCAAATCCGTTTAACGTAAATGATTCGACTGTATTTCCGGCTACAAGATAAAATGTTTCTCCGATATACAATCCTCGGACATTTCCGTAATTAACAATATCTTTTGAAAATACTTCTTTAAAACCTTCCGCTTCATCGTAAGTAAACATTTTATATTCGATCGAATCTCCGTACGCCATAAATCCAAACAGATTCTTTTCTGCATCGGCAAATACCGCCTTATAATTATATCCTGCGTCTGTGCTAAGCACATTCTCTAAAACATAGGTTGACATCTCCTTTACATTTGCCGGATCACTTATGTCAAACATAGACAGCTTCACACCTTCTGTCGTCATGCCCTCTTCATCTACGCTCAATCCGATTCCAAGCAGTTTTCCATCGCCATACGGATGCAGATAATCTGAAAATCCCGGTATCTTCAATTCTCCGATGATCTTTGGATTTGACGGATCTGAAAGGTCCACGGAAAACAGCGGATCGATCTGCTTAAATGTCACAAAATATCCGATATCTCCCATAAATCTCGCTGAATGGATTGTTTCCTCTTTCGCCAGATTCTGAATACTTCCGGTCATTTCCAGATTTTCATCCAACACATATAACGCATTTGTTTCTATAGATGCATTATCCACTGCCACTTCATCTTCAACTATAACATCCGATCCGCCTTCTTCCACATACGGAACAGGCATGATCCGGTTGTTATAATCACTGGGAATCACTGTCGCTGCAATTCGCAAATATCCGTTATATTCATCGATACTAAAGGAATCATTCAAAACGCCGTCGATCTTTGTCTGTCCTACCGCATCTAAAGTTCCCTTATCATAAGCGATCTTACGGATCGAAGTCTGGATATTCTCTGTCTCGCTTTTTCCGTAATACTCCTCTGTTATATAAATATTATTTTCGCTCACATAACACATTCCCGCGTTTCCGAAAATCGCCTTTGTCTGTAATTTCTCAGTCGGGTCGGAAAGCGCAAATGCAGAAATAACCGTGTACTGACTTCCGGTCGTTCCCTGCGGCATATATATATCTTCCGCGCGGAGCAGACTTCCCTGGATCTGCGGGATATAATCGCTTTCGTTTGATACCGACGAATCATAATATGTGTAAAAATCGCTGACTAAATAAACATATCCGTCTTTCACGCGCATTGTATGATACTGCCCGCTCTGAGAAATCACTCCTGCTTCTCTCGGATTCGCCGGATCGGTCACATCATAAACTGCCGCGCATGTATAATCTTTATAAATTCCGTCTTCTGCTTTCTTTCCTTCTTCACATTTTGATTCGGTATACAATATCACAAGCCGCCCATCGGAAACAAAAACCTCTCTTATGAAACAATTTTCATCTATCTCGATACTTGCCAGATCTTTCATCTCTGCTTGAGATACATCTACAATCTCTACTGTCTGATCATTTAGAATGTAAAGATTCTTCCCGTCAGTCTTAACAGTGTCCGCTTCGCCGACTCCCTCTTGTCTGATATTTGTATCAGAATAATCGGCGCCTGCCATATCTTTTGTCGATTCGGCTACAGAAGATTCCGCCATGGCCCCGTCCGTCATATAGGCCGCGTCTGCTCTGCCGAATCCGTTCTGCCCTTTCGCCCTTTTCTCATTTTCTTTCAAATATTTTTTAATTTCATCATAATTTTTTGCCAGTGCGATTTTTCCCTGATCTTCTTCTGATCTGCCTTCTATTACCGTTCCCGGCCGTTCATTTTTTCCTGCGTTCATATTCGTATATCCGACTGCTCCCACTACAAGACAAACGCAAGCCGCTGCTGCCACTGAGGCATATTTCCAACGGCGATTATTCGACTTTTTCTTCTTTCTCGTCTCCAACATCTTTTCAACCGCTTCCGGCTCAAGCGAACCGGGGATCTTTTCATCTTCAACAGTTTGCTTCATCTTCTCTTTCATTTCTTTCTCAATCATATCCTGATTTTTCGTTTCTTTTTTATTCTCTGACATAGATAATCTCCTTTCGTTATTTTGATGGTTTTTGTTATTTTTTCTTCTTATTATCTTCTATTTTCTCCATCTTCAAAACGCCTGCCATTCAGTCCAGCATCTCACGCATCTTGCCGAAAGCACGGCTCTTCCTTGATCGGACCGTTCCCGGGTTCTTCCCCAGCATCTCGGCTATTTCTTCGCTTCTGTATCCTCCGAATACGGAAAATGCAACTATCGTCTGCTCCTCTTCCTCTAATGATTCAAACGCCTTCTTTACATCATGGCGCTGTGCAAAATCTATTTCCTCTGCTCCGAGGTTTTTGGCATCCTCTTCACTCACTTGATTCGACGTATTACCGTTTTTCCGTAATATCTTTTTACACTCATTATTTAGAATCGTAAACATCCAACTCTTGAAAGAATTTTCTTTCTTTAGTCCGGATATATTTTCATATGCAGATATCACTGCCTCACTGACCGCATCTTCTGCATCCTGCGTATGTTTCGTCATATAAAGCGCAAACCGATACAGATCTTTATAAATCTCAGCATACAACTGCGAAAAGGCTTTCGTATCTCCCAACTTCGCTTTTTTAATAAGCTGACGCTGTATATCCACTATTCCTGCGGACATAAGCTCCCTCCTTTCATCTCTTTCGCACTGACTTAAATATGCTTTCATATATAAGAGTACCTTGATAAGCATTTTGTTGCATTAAAAACAACAAAATTTTTTAACTTTTCTCTGTAAGAACAAAGTGACAATCCCACTTCAATATCTTCCCGAAAGATGTTATCCCATAAGAGCTCAAAATTTTCTATAGAATAAAAAAATATCTGCGGGATGAACTGTCTGTGTTCAGCCAACAGATATTTTTTCTCTATGTTTCTCTGATCTTATCTAATCTTATCTATTCTTCTCTATTCTTATTAGCAGATCTCCGCTCCCGCAGGCATTGCTTTCTCAGGAGTCATAAGCGCCAGATTGCCTTCTGCATCTTCTGCACAAAGAAGCATGCCTTCACTGAGTACTCCCGCCAGCTTTGCAGGCTTCAGGTTCACAAGTACCATCACTTTTTTCCCTACCATCTCTTCCGGTGTATAATGTGCTTTAATACCTGAAACGATCTGTTTCACCTGACTTCCTACCTTTACCTGAGAACAAAGGAGTTTTTTTGATTTTTTCACTGCCTCACAAGCGATGATCTCTCCTACTTGGAACTGCATCGCTCCAAACTGTTCAAACGTAATCTCCGGCTTTGCCTCGATATCGATCACATCTTCCTCTTCCTCTGCTTCTTCTATATGAGGATGAAGTTCTTCTACTTTTTTCATTACTTCTTCCAGATCCAGTCTTTGGAAAAGAATCTCCGGTTTCTCCGTCACATGCCCGTCTCCGAGCTGATCCAGAATCTTTTTGCTTGTAGACGGCATGAAGGATTCAAGAAGGCGCGCTCCTGCTGAGATTCCCTGGATCAGATTCCAAAGAACTGTTTCCAGACGATCTTTCTTTTCTTCATCTTTTGCCAACGCCCACGGCATCGTTTCATCGATATATTTGTTGCAGCGTTTGAACAGATTAAAGATCTCTGTGATCGCATCCGCCACACGCAGCCCGTCCATTTTCGCATCAACCGCTTTCGGTGTATTGTCGATCACCGCTTTCAGATCTGCATCGACATCCTCCGCCGCTCCTTTATCGGAAACAACGCCGCCAAAGTATTTATTTGTCATAGAAACTGTACGGTTTACAAGGTTTCCTAATGTATTGGCAAGATCGGAATTTAAACGTTCTACCATAAGCTCCCATGTGATCACTCCGTCATTTTCAAACGGCATCTCATGAAGAACGAAATAACGTACTGCATCTACCCCGAAGAAATCAACAAGCTCGTCTGCATAAAGAACATTTCCTTTTGATTTGCTCATCTTCCCGTCTCCCTGAAGAAGCCACGGATGACCGAATACTTGCTTCGGAAGCGGAAGCCCAAGCGCCATCAAAAAGATCGGCCAGTAGATCGTATGGAAACGGATAATGTCTTTTCCGATCAAATGCAGGTCAGCCGGCCACAATTTTGCATACTGTTCCGTGCTGTCTCCGTCTGCATCATAACCGATTCCCGTGATATAGTTTGTCAGCGCGTCAAGCCATACATAAACGACATGCTTATCGTCAAAATCAACCGGAATTCCCCACTTAAACGAAGTTCTGGATACGCACAGATCCTGAAGTCCCGGAAGAAGGAAGTTGTTCATCATCTCATTTTTTCTGGAAACAGGCTGAATAAATTCAGGATGTGTATTAATATGCTCGATCAGTCGGTCTGCATACTTACTCATTTTGAAGAAATACGCTTCTTCTTTCGCCGGTTGCACTTCTCTTCCGCAGTCAGGACATTTTCCGTCTACGAGCTGTGACTCTGTAAAGAAAGACTCGCACGGCGTACAATACATTCCTTCGTAATGACCTTTATAAATATCGCCCTGATCATACAGCTTTTTGAAAATCTTCTGTACCTGCTTCTCATGGTCTTCGTCTGTCGTACGAATGAATTTGTCATAGGACGTATCCATCAGATCCCATATCTTCTTGATCTCAGCGGAAACACCGTCTACAAATTCTTTCGGTGTAACGCCCGCTTCTTCTGCTTTCAGTTCGATCTTCTGACCATGCTCATCTGTTCCTGTCTGAAAAAATACATCATACCCCTGACTTCTCTTATAACGGGCAATCGCATCTGCCAAAACGATCTCATATGTGTTTCCGATATGCGGCTTGCCGGAAGTATAGGCAATCGCCGTCGTAATATAATATTTCTGTTTCTCTGACATAGTTTTCTCTCCTTTATCCCCCTGTGATCCGAAGAAATATCTCCTCTGAATCTTCAGTTGGTTTTGTCTTTAAAAAGGATAGCATACATACCAAATAATGTAAAGGTTGGATAAATACCTCTCTTTTACAAATGCATTTACAAAATAACACTTCAGCCCGCGCCATTCGTAAAACCGCGCTGCGTGCTTATCGTAGCTAATTCCATTGTTTTACTCATGAAAATTTCTCGAAAAGTTATTAAAAACTTCATCTTGAAAATTTCCCGTTTTCTATTCATAATATAATCTGTAATGAAACCGTAATAGTTTTTTAACAAAGCTTATACTTTATAAAGAGGGGATTTAAAATGACAGCTTCAAAATCGAAAAAGAACAAATATGAAATAGACATGTGCAATGGAACTGTTTTAGACAAACTGATTTCATTTTCCATTCCGCTCATGCTCTCCAGTATTCTCCAGCTTCTTTTCAATGCAGTAGATATCGTCGTTGTCGGAAGATTTTCAGGAAGCCGCGCTCTGGCGGCAGTCGGCTCTACGACAGCGCTAATCAATGTATTTACGAATCTTTTTATCGGAGTTTCCCTCGGAGCGAACGTACTGGCTGCCCGTTTCTATGCGACAAAACAGGAAAAGCAGATGTCTGAAACAGTACATACCGCAGTTACTTTCGCTTTGATCAGCGGAATCGTCATGGTCTTTGTCGGACTTTTCTTTTCAAAAGCAGCCCTGCTGCTTATGGACACTCCTTCAGACGTCATCGGCCAGTCCGCCCTTTATATGCGGATTTATTTCGCCGGAATGCCCTTCTTTATGCTCTATAATTACGGAGCGGCAATCCTGCGTGCCGTCGGAGATACAAAACGGCCTTTATTTTTCCTTATCATCGCGGGAATCGTAAACGCAGCTTTAAACCTCTTCCTCGTGATCGTATTACACCTCGGAGTCGCGGGAGTTGCAATCGCCACAGTGATCGCACAGATGATCTCCTGTCTCCTTGTCCTTCGCTGTCTATATCGCTCGGACGGAAGCTATCAACTTCGATTTTCCGCAATGACAATCAAGTGGATCTATTTAAAGCAAATTTTTCAGGTAGGTATTCCCGCAGGCATACAAAGTACGGTTATCAACTTCTCAAACGTACTTCTTCAATCTTCGGTAAACTCTTTTGGTTCTATCGCAATGGCAGGCTATACAGCTGCAAATAATATCTTCGGATTTCTGTACGCCGCAGCCAACTCGATCACACAGGCATGTATGAGTTTTACAAGCCAGAACTACGGCGCGGGAAAATGGAAAAGAATGGACAAAGTTCTTCGGAACTGTATTCTGCTGTCCGTTGTCGTTTCATTAATCTTAGGCGGAGGTTCATATCTCTTCGGACCGGAACTGTTAAAAATCTATACTTCAGATCCGAAAGTCATTCAATGCGGAATGGAAATACTTTTGTATACTACCGTAACTTATTTTATGTGCGGACTGATGGACCTCTTTCCCGGCGCGCTGCGCGGAATGGGATATTCTGCAATTCCGATGCTTCTTTCTATCATCGGAACAGTCGGAACGAGGATTGTCTGGATCTTCATGATCTTCCCTCGCCACAGATCATTGGATGTTTTGTTTATCTCTTATCCCGCATCATGGCTTATCACGATCATACTGCAGGTAATCTGCTATTTCTTCGTAAGAAAAAGGATACACAATCCCCTTCCCTAAGGTGAAAAACCTACCTTAAAAAGGGAAGGGGCGAATCCAATCAATATATATTTTACATCGGCTTTATCCTTGGAAATCTGATGTCTACTTTGAACAGATCTCCGTCAAGATACAACTCGAAAACTCCTCCTTGCATTTCAGTCAGACTTTTGGCGATTGAAAGACCGAGTCCGCTTCCTTCCGTACTCCGGGAAATATCTCCTCTGATAAATCGCTCTGTCAACTCATCTGCCGAAATATTCAACTGCTGCTCGGATACATTTTTCAAAGAAAACTTAACTTCCGACTCCGATACCGAAAGATCTGCATAAACTCTCGTCCCCGGCATTGCATATTTTGCCGCATTGCCGAAGATATTTTCAAGCACCCTCCACATACGGCGTCCGTCTACATGTATCACCGCCGCTTCTTCCGGAAGGTTCAATACAACCGACAGGTTTCGCGCGGCAAATTTTTCTGCCATTTCCCCTTCCGTCTGCTGTACCATCTCACGGAAATCAATATCCATATATTCTAACGTAATATTTCCGCTGCTTACTTTCGACGCTTCCACAACGTCTTCTGTCAGCGTCTTAAGTCTCTGCGCTTTTACTTCAAGAATATCAAGATACCCTAGTATCTTTTCATCGGCAATATCAGACCGCTTCAAAATATCCACATAATTTATAATTGATGTAAGCGGAGTCTTGATGTCATGCGATACATTTGTGATCAAATCCGTTTTCAAACGTTCGTTTCGCATCGCCTCATCGATTGCGCGGTTCAGACCGCTTCCGATATCATTGACATTCTCGGCGATATTACGTTCCGTTCCCCGCAGTCCTTTTAGTTCGATCCGATACTCAAGATTGCCTGATGCGATCTGTTCGATCCCTTTCTTGATCCTGACTTTTGCAAGCATACTTCCCACGACAATCCAAAACGTCACTCCGTCTGCTGCCAGAGCTGCCAGCGCCATCGGTACATTTCTGACAAAAAACGTAATCCAGTGGATGACTAAAAATGCACTGATCCAAAGAACGGTCCGCCAAACGTCATTACTCGAATCGACTATTCTTTTGCAAAAAGAAAGAATCATACAAAGCAGACTTCCATTCCACAAACTCTTCGCTTTGATTCTGCGGATAAGACTCATATAACCCGCGAAAAAGCAGATAAACGTAAACGCTCCATATAAAAATGCACCCGCTATCTCTAAAAAACTTACTTTCTGAACAAACAGCATAGAATAAACTTCCGGCATGTCGCTCATATAGCGCGCTCCATAATAGTCAAGAGTTTCTACCATATTGTAGACATTATCGCTGTCGATCATTCCCATGCCTACGATAACTGCCGTTCCTACTGCCCATACTCCGATCACGGCAACTGCCGCGATCTCTGTTTTCCATCTGTCAAAGCCTGTTAAATGAACTTCGTTATCTCCATCTTTTCTTCCTGCCATCAACCCTGACATGACAAAACTGATAAGGAACAAAATTCCGCTAAGACACAAGATCACGAACCCGCCTCTTAGCAGCGGGATATTTTTTTCATAAATCCGGTCTCTTTCATAGAACATATCTTTGACCGGATAAGAAGTATCAACTGCCACCGCAAAAATACTGTCATACGTCTTGTCGGTATCATAAGAGCGCACCATATCCCATTCATTTGTCGGTAATATATCCATATTTGTTTCAAAATCTTTTAATTTCGGATAAACAAAAATGTATTTCACATTTTTTCCTGATTTCATGTCCGCTATGCATTCTTCAATGTTCGTTTTTATTCCCGACTCGCCTTTTGCCATAAGATTTGCATATTCGCTTTTATTTGTCGTAACTTTTTTTGTATCCTGATCTATATATAAATAAGTAAAGTTTGTGTTTCCCTCTTCCAGGTGTTCCCACCCGCTCTTATATCGGCTGTATTTATCATTTATACTCGTAAGAACAGATGCCAGATGATCATAAATAACCATAAGCTTTCCGTTTAACTCCGGGCGTTCATTTACAACTTGGAGAAGATTAGCCGCTCCTAAGGGCGCATAATTCTCACGGACTGAATCCCCGTAATTCCAACAGTCTGTATACAATTTACTGCCTTCTGCATCATATATGCTTATTTTATCACTCACTCCGGATGAGGTAAGCGTTCCGTTGCTTAAGTCATTTAAAAATGACTCAACATCCATTCTATCATCTTCTAATACGAGTTGAAGTTCTCCTGTTTCAAGCTGATTCAGAAACTCTTCCGTATAGTAATAATAGTATTTTCCGCTTGGCTGTTTGCAGACGATTACTGCGTTTTTATCATATACACCGCCTGATTCTACACTGTATGCCTTGCTCCACTCTATCAGATCCGACAGTCTGTATACCAGTCCGGAATGATTTTCAGCGTCTGCTCCCGACGCTCCAAAATAAGACATTACGTCGATCACTTTATCCGGATTGTATGCTCCGTCTGACTCAAACAGCGTTTTTAACTGAAACTGTTCAAGCACCTGAAGCATATAGCTTTCTACTGTATTGCTAAAATCCGAAGATTCTTCATATGGCTCTCCTATTAACTTTACCGTCTCTGCCGGATTCAGCGTTCCGGTCAGCCGCGTTGTTACTATAAGAGATGTGAAAAACATCGCTCCGGTTAACACGCCTACGATCAGGACGACCGCTTTCATCGCAGTCCTTCTGTACCATCCTTTCATTCACATTCCTCTCTTTACCTGTTTTTCTTATCTACTGCACCTTCTCAATCTTATATCCGACTCCCCAGACAACTTTCAAATACCGCGGCTCTTTTGGATTAATCTCAATCTTCTCCCTTATATGCCGTATATGAACGGCAACCGTATTGTCAGCCCCGATAGCTTCCTCATTCCAGATCATTTCATATATCTGATTGATCGAAAAAACGCGCCCCTGATTCTTCATAAGAAGAAGGAGGATATTATATTCGATCGGAGTCAATCTTACTAACTCCCCATCTACTGTCACTTCTTTCAGATCGTCATTAATCCTAAGGCCGCCGACAGAATATATTTTATCATTTTCATTCTGAGCCGTGCCGCCAAGCTGCGTATACCTGCGAAGCTGAGATTTCACTCGCGCAACAAGTTCCAAAGGACTAAACGGCTTTGTAACATAATCGTCCGCTCCTACATTAAGTCCGAGTATCTTATCCGCATCTTCCGATTTTGCGGAAAGGATAATGATGGGAATACTGTTTTTCTCTCGTATTTTCAAAGTTGCCCGAATCCCGTCAAGTTTCGGCATCATCACATCAAGAAGAAGCAGATGAACCTCTTCTCTTTCAAGCATTTCAAGAGCTTCCGTACCGTCATACGCCTTCAGTATACGATATCCTTCCTGCGTCAGATAAATTTCGATTGCTTCCACTATTTCTTTGTCATCGTCACATACTAATATATTGTACATTATCAATCACCTCTCCTACTCTCTCCTAATATTAACATGATAACGCATATTTTTTAAAAGGAATAAGAAAAAATCTTATAACTTTATTAATATCATGACAACCGGAGCTGTTTTTCATTACCTTATTCCTTTTTCTGCTCATCTTATTGCCTTCCCTTCTACTTTATTTGATTTCATGTCAATAACAAAAGTGATTTGTTTTCTATTCGTTTTGTGATATAGTTAATATCACTCTCCTTTATCATTTTTTGCCCCGCTATAAAAAGGATGCTGATATACACAGCACTGCCGACATCCCGGGAATATTCCGAAAAAATATACGACAAGCAAGGTTATTTATACTCACATCTTTTTCTCACTCGCATATAGTAATTAAAAATGTTTCTTAAGCGGTGTTTTTATGTCTTCATTTTCATATGATTTCTCTGTTTTAGGCGGTGATGCGCGTCAGGTTTTTCTTGCAGAAATGTTAGCAGAATCGGGCCGTTCTCTTTGTCATTACGCTTTGGCCTCTCAGCCGAACAACTGCAGCTCCGTCTCCGAACATGTTTCCATAGTACGCGAAGCGCCTTCTCTCGAAGAAGCCTGTATCCATTCCGGGTCCGTCATCTGCCCTTTTCCGTTTACTAAAAACGGCGCGGATGTTTCGGTTGAAAATAGCATCTATCGTTTCTCTATTCAGACGCTGCTTCATCTTCTGCGGCCCGGTCAGTCTTTGTTTGCCGGGGGCATCCCTCCTTCTTTTAAAAAAGAAGCCGCCGAAAATAACGTCGCTGTTTTTGATTATGCAGACGATATATCGCTTCCTGTTTACAACAGTATCTCGACTGCAGAAGGCGCAATCTGCGAAGCGATCCTCCACAGTCCTTTCAATCTGCACAAAAGCAGATGCGCAGTACTTGGATTCGGAAAATGCGGTCACTCTATTGTTTACCGTTTAAAGGGATTATCCGCAAACGTTTCCGTTTTTACAGATAACGCCGAAGAATCCGCCCGCGCGTCAGTTATTGCCGACAAAAGTTTCCCCTTAAAATCACTTTCCGATCACGCCGGAGATTTTCGCTTCATTTTTAATACTGTTCCGGCGCAATTTATAAATGAAGAGACTTTAAAAAACGTAGATCTTTCTGCTCTTATTATTGATATTGCCTCTTCCCCCGGAGGGGTCGATTATGACGCGGCTCAGCGTCTCGGCATATCTGCTCTGCACTGCTTAGGACTTCCCGGCAAATATGCTCCCGCATCTTCTGCCCGTCACTTAAAACAATTTATCGAATCAAAACTGTATCTCTCATAATTCATGCGCAAAATGAAAGGAGGAATCCCCTTTGTCCTTAAAAGAAACGCAGATCGGAGTCGCTTTTACCGGCTCGTTCTGCACGTACAAAAAAGCATTTCTGGAACTGCAAAAACTTTCAAACTGCTGTGGCTCTGTCCAGACAGTCTTTTCAACCGCAGCCGCATCCACAGACTCCCGTTTCGGTTCTGCCGAATCATTTTATAGGCGTGCAGAAGAAATTACGGGAAATAAACCGATGATGACTATTTCCGAAGCAGAGCCGATCGGTCCGAAAAACCTTTTCGACGCACTTGTGATCCTTCCGTGCACCGGAAATACGCTTGCCAAACTGGCAAACGGAATCACCGACACACCTGCTTTAATGGCGGCAAAAGCCCATTTACGCAACAACAAACCGCTTCTTTTATCTTTATCGACAAACGACGCCCTCGGTATGAATATGAAAAATATCGGACTTCTTTTAAATACGAAAAATATCTACTTTGTTCCGTTCGGGCAGGATGATCCCGAAAAAAAGCCGAATTCAATGACTGCCCATACCGATCTGCTTATCCCGGCTTTGGAAGCCGCTCTTGAGAACCGGCAGCTTCAGCCTGTCATACGCGATATTGTCAAAAAATAGAAGAAGGAGAATTTTCTATGTGCGGAATCGCCGGATTTTTTAACCCATCTGCGGATTATACAAAAGAAAAGAACTACAGAAACCACATTTTAGAAATGATGAATCAAGTTCAAAAGCACCGTGGGCCGGATGATGAAGGTACGTTTCTCTCCCCTCAATGCGGGCTTGCCCATGTTCGTCTGAACATCATCGACTTAGTCACCGGACATCAGCCGATGAGACGCGTCAGAGGCGATCACAGTTGTGTCATTGCATATAACGGTGAAATATATAATGCCCCGGAACTGAAAGCAGAATTGATTTCTGAAGGTGAACAGTTTCTGACGTCCGGCGATACAGAAGTAATCCTTGCCGGATTTATGCGCTGCGGACCATCTTTTATTAAAAAGTTAAACGGAATCTTTGCAATCGCGCTGTGGGATGAATCTTGTCAAACGCTTCATCTGTTCCGCGACAGGCTCGGTGTCAAACCTCTCTTTTATACAAAAAAAGACGAGACTACTATTTTTTCTTCCGAAATCAAGGGATTATTTGCCTATCCCGATATCGTTCCCGAACTTGACCGGAACAGCCTCAATGAAATATTCGCCTTAGGTCCTGCAAAAACATACGGAAAAGGTGTATTTAAAAATATTCTTGAAGTGCTCCCCGGCGAACACATTTCCATTAGTCACACTTCTTTCAAAAGACAGTTTTACTGGAAACTTAGCAGCTGCCTCCACACTGATTCGCCTTCTGATACAATCGAAAAAACGAGATGGCTTCTCACAGATTCCATCAAAAAGCAGATGCTTTCAGACGTTCCCATCTGCACGTTTCTTTCCGGCGGAATAGACAGCAGCCTCGTCACTGCCGTCTGCGCCGGACATCTGGCAAAATCAGGGGAAAAACTAAATACTTTTTCTTTTGATTTCACGGAAAACAAAACGTATTTTAAATCCAATACATTCCAGCCAAGTCAGGATCGTCCGTTTGCCGAACAGATGGCAGAATTATATGAAACAAACCATCACTTCCTCGAATGCAGCAGTCAGGATCAACTGGATTATCTGTACAAAGCCGTAGACGCGCGGGATCTCCCCTGCATGGCCGACGTCGAGTCCTCTATGTTGTATTTCTGTTCACTTGTCAAACAGTTCAACAGCGTTGTCCTTACAGGCGAATGTGCTGATGAAATTTTCGGAGGCTACCCTTGGTTTCATAAAAAAAGCTCATTTGAAACGAATATGTTTCCATGGTCGCCTTCTATGCAGCCGCGGCAAGCATTGTTAGACGACGATTTTATTCACGAACTGAACATGGAAGAATATGCCCTTAACGCCTATGAACAGACGATTCGTGAAACGCCGGTTCTACCTGATGATTCTCCCGAAGAAAAACGTCGGCGTGAGATCGCCTACCTGAATATCCGCTGGTTTATGGCAACTCTTCTTGATCGGATGGACCGCGCCGGTATGTACAGCGGACTTGAAGCCCGCGTACCGTTTGCCGATTATCGGATCGTAGAATACGTTTTCAATATCCCGTGGGACATCAAATGTCCGGACGGAATTGTAAAAGGTCTGCTCCGCCATGCCGGAGAGGGCATCTTGCCAAAAGAGATCTTGTGGAGACGCAAAAGTCCTTATCCAAAAACTTATGATCCTCATTATGAAGCATTGCTCGCAGATCAACTAAAAGAAGTCCTCGCTTCCCCCAATGCTCCTATACGAACATTTCTTGATAAAAAGAAAGTATTGCGTTTCCTTGATACGCCTTCCGACTACGGAAAACCATGGTATGGGCAGCTTATGGCAGGACCTCAGATGCTTGCTTATATGCTGCAGGTCAATTATTGGATGGAAAAATGGAAGCATCCACTCCCAAGTGGATGCTCCTGAACAGAAGTTTATTTAATTGTCCTTATAAAAAATGCCTCTCCTGCGGCTCAGACAGGGGAGGCATTTTTTCTGCTTTTATTCAATCGCTTCTGTTTCGATTACAAATTTTACATTACCGTCCATCGCGCTGTCTTTTCCGCTGAACGTATCATAGCTGCACTCTTTAGATGTCAGCGCTTCTAACCGGTTCATCAATTCTCCGACCGCACCTTCAACCGTTGTTTTCAGTTTACTCGTTCCTTCTGCATCAAACGTCTTCATTCCGTCCGCCAGCGTCACAGCTCCTTCTGACAAAGTTTTCGCTCCGCTGTTCAAAGCCGACACTCCGTTTTTCAGTACGCTGCTGTTTTCTTTTAACTGCTCCGCTCCTGCCGTAAGCTGACTGTTAAAGCTGCCTAATTGTGTAAATCCTCCGTTTAGCTGTGCGATTCCGGAAGCCGCTTTCGGTACTGATACTGCAAGAGATTGATCTAAAGATGATAGATTCGTATGCAAAGATCCGATTCCACTGTTAAGCCCCTGCATTCCCGTATTTAGATCGTCGATCTTACCTGTCAGCGCTCCCAGTTGATCCAAAGGCAGGTTTTCTCCCGCTTTCTGGATTGCGTCTAATTTTTCTTCTACTTCGGGAAGTTTTGCATTCATTCCTGCAGCCGCAAGTTTTAATGTAAACAGATCTACTTTCATTTTTCCTACTGCATTTTGAACAGCCTGCACATCCACGCCTGACAGATCCGCCTGCACCGGATTTAGTTTTCCTTCTATAGAAGAAAGTTCCGGCATATCGGTCACTTCAGCCGCGGCGTTTTTCGCTTCATTCAGCGCCTGTATCGCATTATCAAGATCTGCAAGAGCCGCTGACTGAGGATCATTTTGTGCGATTTCATTTCTCTTCGCCGTCAGGGAATCTACCGCCTGTTGAATCGTCTGTGAACTTGAGATGGCTTTCGTCTTAGCTGACGTAATCTTTTCGTTATTCGCCGCAATCTGTCCATTATCGGCATCAATAACAGCATTATTTTCGTTTACCGCAGTATTTACGGCAGTACATGCATTTGTAAGATTCGTCTGCAAATCTGAAATTTTCTGAAGCTCTCCTGAAATTGCCTGTGCCTGCGCCGCAAGATCCTGAACCGGGGTTACGATTCCGTTTTGCAGACTTGTTTCCAGCCCTTTCGTTTCCTCAATGAGCGCCTTTCCCATCTCGATCATACTTGTCACCTGCTGCATCACAGCCTGAACAGCCTCTGTTCCGAGAACCTGTACAAGCTGCTGCGTTCCGTCTGCCAATTTCTGCGCTCCTGCCTTAATATCTTTCTCATTCACGCTTGTCAAACTTCCGTCTGTGGCTGCGCTAAGCTGACTCACTGCTGACTGAACCTGGGATAAGCCTGCGCTCAATTCCGTAAGGCTTTTTGCGCCGTCTGCTAACTGTTGTTCCCCATTTACATAAGATACAACTCCATTTGCCAACGTATCCGTTCCATCTGTATATTTCTTGATGCCGTCTTCTAATTCTGCCGCGCCGGAAGAAAGCTGCGCCGCCCCGGAAGACAACGTATCTGTTCCGCTTACCAGTTCCAACGCCGCATTTTCCAGCTCATCAAGAGCGCTTTGCAAAGAACTGTAATCAACGATTTCTTTCACATTCAAATCTTCCAAAATATCGGACAATGCGACCGTATAAGTAGAGGACATCGTAAAATCCGTTACGTCCGCGCTTATCTCAAGACTTTCAGGAAGCGATACCTGCGAAGACGACTGCGAGAAATCATTCATTCCCAGACTTTCTTTCATACCCGGAACAGCAAATCCAAGTACGATATTTCTATTCCCGTCTGACACTACTTTTCCGTTGTCGATCGCCACATTGCTAAACGTCTCATTCGGAAGTATCATTCCTGTCATCATTACAAACGGACTGCTTAGTTCTTCGGATTTTCCGCTTACATTCACCGATTTCTTTGTGTTATTTGTATAATCAATTTTGATCTTCAGATGTCCGCTTTTTCCTTTCAGCTCTGAAGGACTGATTTTCTTTCCATCCAGATAATAGGTCAGTTTCACGGAAACCGGAAGTTCTTTTTCAGTCGTTCCCTGATAATAAATATCTGCGCCGTTTGTATCCCACGTCAGATTATCGCCCGACTCCGAAAAGGTTTCTTCTCCTTTAATATTTTTAATACCGTCAAGTTCGCTGACATCTTTTAAACTTTCTGTCGTTCCCGCATTTTTCAGCCAATCCGAAACTGTTATAAGTTTTACTGCTCCGTTTGCATCTGCATTGACATAAACCGTTTCTTCTTTAAACAGGCCTTCGTCTGCCTGTTCTCCGCTTTTTGTACTTTCTGTTTTCACAGTTTCCGTCTGCTCTGCCGCATATACTGCTGCCGGAGCGATCTGTCCGAATCCGGTAAGCGCCGCCGCTCCGAAAGCCAGTGAAGCCGCTACTACATGTTTCATTCTTCTGTTTTTATTCATAACTGCCAACATCCTTTCCCGACATTCATAGTTTTACTTTTTGTTTCCATTACTTTTTATTGCGCCGTTTTCTTCGCCTTTTCTCCGAGAAATCCAATCGATGTCTTACAGATAATTTTATCAAATATCATAAACATCGCCGGAAGTACAAGTATAACTACGATCATACTGATGATCGCTCCCCTTGCCAACAATGTACATATAGAACCGATCATGTCTACTTTAGAGTAGCACGCCACTCCGAACGTCGCCGCAAAGAAACTTAAACCGCTGCTGATAATTGACGGCATGCTTGTTTTATGAGCGATCGCGATCGCTTCTTTTTTCGACCTTCCGCGTCCGCGTTCTTTCTGATAACGGCTCGTCATCAAGATCGCATAGTCAACAGTCGCTCCAAGCTGAATCGTTCCGATCACAATACTTGCCACAAACGGAAGTTCCGTTCCCATATAATATGGAAACGCCATGTTGACCGCTATTGCAAACTCGATAACCGATACAAGAATAACCGGAAGGGAAATTGACTTAAATACGATCATAATGATCAGAAAGATCGCCGCCATCGAAAGAACATTGACCATTGTAAGGTCTACATCCGTTACATCCTGAAGGTCTTTCATCAAAGGCGCTTCCCCGATCACCATAGCGTCATCGTCATATGATTTCACAATATCGTCGATCTTTGCGATCTGTGTATTTACCTGATCTGTTGCAGATGCATATTCCGAACAAATAAATGCCAGCTCATAGTGATCGCTTTTCAACATACTCTTAATATCGTCCGGGATCATCGAATCCGGCACGGACGGACCTATCAAAGAGTTCATGCTGATCGTCCATTTTACACCGTCAACTTCATCAACCTGATCGAGCATTTTCTGTTTCTGCACACCATCCATATTTTTATCCATGAGGATCATATGCATGTTTCCCATTTCAAAATCCTTTTCCAGTTTTTCATTCGCCACATTACTGTCAAGCGATCCCGGAAGAGACTGAGCGATATTATAATAGATCTTCGTATGGTTGTTTCCGTAAATTGCAGGGAACAAAAGGACAAGGAACAAAACGATCCAGACAGCATAATGTTTCGTAATAAACTCTGACGGTTTATTCATATTAGAAAACAGTGGTCTATGCGTTGTTTTTTCTATCCATTTGTCAAATACAAGAACAAGTGAAGGAAGCAGCGTCACACAACAGAGCACTCCCATAACAACACCTTTTGCCATTACGATTCCGAGATCTCTTCCAAGTGTAAACGTCATGGCGCACAACGCCGCGAAGCCTGCGATCGTTGTCACCGAACTTCCGACAACCGACTTAAACGTATTCGCGATCGCATGCCCCATCGCCCGTTCTTTTTCTCCCGGAAACCGTTTCTTATTTTCCTCATAACTATTCAAAAGGAAAATGGAATAATCCATCGTTACGCCTAACTGTAAAATCGCAGTCAGCGCTTTCGTAATATAGGACGTTTCTCCCAAAAAGATATTGCTTCCGAGATTATATACAATCGCCGCTCCGATACTTATCAAAAACAAGATCGGTACAAGAAACGACGTGGACGTCAGTTCCAATATCAAAAGACAGCAGAGTACTGCGATCACCACATAAATCGGGAGCTCATGCAGGCAAAGATTTTTAATATCTGTAACAACACCTGTCATTCCGCTTATAAAGCATTGCTTATCTGCAATCTGCCTCATCTGTGTCACCGCATCCATTGCCTCGTCCGAAGATGTCGTATTATCAAAAAGAGCCAACATCATCGTTGCTTCTCCTTTGAAAAAGGCTTCCCTTATATCCTTCGGCAGCATCTCGACGGGAAGACTGATATCTGCGGCATCATCGTACCATAACACATCTTTTACATGCGGTACTTCGCTGAACTTTTCTTCCAGCTTCTGTACATCCTTTAGTTCCATATCTTCTACTACGACCATGGAAAACGCTCCCATGCCATATTCATCTACCAAAATATCCTGCCCCTTCACGGTTTCAAGATGTTCAGGCAGATAGCTGAGCAGATCATAGTTGACCCTCGTATTCACGATTCCGAAAAAAGACGGAATCATAAGCAGCGCGCTGACAATCAAGATCAACACCCGATGCTTTGCAATCCACTTGCCTGCTTTGACCACTGAAATCATCTCCTTATTTTTTGTATAATACACAATATATTCCAAAAATGACTAATAGTCAATATTTTTCAGCGATAAAAATGAATTTTAGTCATTTTATTGACTTTCTCAATAAAACAATTCATAATATAGGAAAAATAACAAAAGATTAAGCATCAAAAATAAGAGGGGATCTATTATGAGCAAAGTTGATGATAATAAAAAGCAGAAAGAGAGCACACTTCTCGAAACTGCCTTTCATCTTTTCACAGGAAAAGGATTTGCCAAAACAACAATTTCTGATATTGTCCAACAGGCCGGCCTTGCAAAAGGAACTTTTTACCTGTATTTCAAGGATAAATACGATCTGCGTGACAAACTCATCGTATATAAGGCAAATCAACTTTTTGACGATGCACACCGCGCTCTTGAAAAAGCAAATGTGAGCAGTTTTGAGGATGAACTGCTCTTTACTACGGACTACATTATCGAACGATTTCAAAAAAACCACTTCTTCATGGAGTTTATTGCCAAAAACTTATCATGGGGGATATTTAAAAGTGTCTTTACAAACGGAGATCCTTCTTTCTCCAGCCAATTCTACGATCACTACATGACCGCTTTGAAAAAATACAATGTAAACTGCCCTGCTCCGGAACTGCTTCTATTCACGATGATAGAACTGATCGGCTCTACAAGTTATAACTGTATCCATAACAGCCAGCCTGTCAGTATGGAAGAATATCTGCCGTATCTGCACAGATCACTGCATCACATATTACTTGCATTTACAGAATAATTACCGCAACATATATCACAGACATTTACAGAATAATTACCACAACATATATCGCCGACAGTCACAGAATAGTTATCACCGCAGATATCACTGGCATCCACAGAATAGTTATCGCCGCAGATATCACTGGCATCCACAGAATAGTTATCGCGGAGATATCGTCAGCGCTCACATTCACGGATGATCGCAGTATAAGAAGAACCCCGCTCCGCCTTTCGGCAAAGCAGGGTTCTTCCCATTCTTACACTTTTGAGATTCACTCACAAAATGCGTTTAACAATACACTTAATAATATGCTTTACAAATATTCAATTTTACCGCAGACATATCTTAAAATCTTCCGCAAGTCTTTTATATCTACTGTTCCGTCTTTTTCCACATCTGCCGCAAGCTTCTGTGTTCCGTTCAATTCCGCCTTCTTACAGATGCTCCGCAATGTCATACGGACGTCTCCGATACTAACTTTTCTGTCGGCATCCACATCTCCTCTAATATACTCAGGAGTATACGCCTCAAAATTAAATTCGTTTTCTTTCGCATACTTCTCCGCAGCTGAACCGGCTACTCCCCGGATCGTAAAGCCTTCTAACTTATAAGCCTGTCCTCCCTTTCCCGACGTCAAATATCCAAGAGCTTTCTCTCCGATTTTTGTTACAGAAGCAGGGACAGTCACTTTGTTTAATTTTTCACATCCGACAAATGCATAATCGCCGATATTCGTTACACTATCAGGAATTTCAATTCCTGTCAGATTTATCTGATCAAGGAACGCATATCCTGCGATTCCTTTCGTACCGGCTTTCAGATTGACAGTACCGCCTTCTGCGATTGTTCCTTTATATTTGTAGTAAACTTTTCCGGCATACACATCACCGTCAGCCTGTGCGTCATACCATGCAGTGTCCCCACCTTCATTATATATATCCCACTTCTCAAATGCATAGCCTCCGATTGCTTCTACCGAATCAGGAATTTCAATATCACTTAACTCTACACATCCGGCAAACGCTTTGTATTCAAGTTCCGTTACTGTATCAGGAATCGAAACCGTCGTAAGTTTTTGGTTACAAGCAAACGCACTGTCTCCGATTTTTGCAATTCCGTCTCCCCATGTAATTTCCGTCAGGTTACACCATGAAAATGCACTTTTCGCTACATATGCCAGTTTATTTCCAATCGTCACATGTTCAAGAGAAGTGCAATATGTAAATGCTCCCTCTCCGATACTTTCCACAGAATCAGGAATTTCAATCTGTTTCAGACTGCTGCAGCCTTCAAAGGCGTTGTTATCAATTACCTCAAGCTTCTTCCCTAGCGTTAACTTGCTCAAAGACCGACAATAATAAAACGCTCCCTTCTCTATTTGTGTAACACTGTCGGGAATATGTATTTCTTCTAACTTTTCACAGTGTTCAAATGTTTCTTCTTTGATTTTTTTCAGTTGACTGCCTTGTGCGAAAGTTACTTTCTTCAAATTCGTACATGATGCAAACGCTCCGTACTGCAGATTCGTAACTTGTGCCGGAATCGTAACTCCTACTACCGTCTCATTCTCTGTAAATGATTCAGCTCCAAGAGTTTTTACGACTTTATTGTCAATCTTATCCGGTATTGTTACATTACTTTCCGTTCCTGTATATTTCAAAATCTCTACTGTATTATCAGCTAAATTTGTGTATACGAATCCGTTTTTTGTTTTAGCTGATTCGATTTCCCATTGCATATCTTTCTCTAATGCTGCAACAGCAAAGTGATACGTTTTTCCCTGTTCCAGCGAAAGAACAACACGGCTTCCGTCTGCTTCTTCAGGATAATATTTTTTTATCTCATTCCATGCGTCATCATATACTAAAACTCCGCCTTTTCCGTTAAAAGAAACAGAATAATCTCCGGATTTACTTGGTACAAAATCATATGTGTCTGATCCGCCTTTTACAGCAGTATATTTTGTTCCTGTCACCGCAGTTTTTGTTTTTGTTTTTTCAATCGTCCATGTAACTGTTGCTGCATCCATCTCGTACAAATGTATCCAATATACAGATCCGGATCTCATAACTACTGAATAGTCAACTTTGCCTTCTAAAGTTCCGATACCGTTTATCTCGAATATCCTCTCTTTAACTTCCAGTTTCACATTTTCATTAGAGCGGAAATGATAACTTGCCGTTTCTTCCGGTATAAACTCATAAAAACCGCCTTTTCTCATATCATGAGTATACGTCTCGCCTACTTTGACCTGTACTTTTCCACCAGAACCACCCGGATCACTCGGCGTATATTCAGACTGTTTAATACACCAATATCTTCCATACGGCGCTAAATAATACGCATTCCCGGCAAGCATTTCTTCGGAATAAATCTGATTCCACTCTTCGTCATAAAAACCGCCTTCTACACTATAATATCCTGTCGTTTTCGGAACGAACTTATAGTAAACGCCATCTGTCTCATTAATATACACTTTGTCACACTCTACTTCTTTTTCGATTCCTTTCAGAATTCCCCATTTTCCTGAAGCGTTTTCCCAACTGTATCTTCCGAGTGTAATCTCATAAACATTCTCTTTTTTTAATTTATAAAAAGACGATGAAGATAAAATTTCATTTCCTGTCTGTGTGTCTCTTATCTTAACTGACATCCCCTTTACAGAACGCACATAATAAACCCCGGATTCATCCACTGTCAATCTATAGTACGCCTCAGGCTTCTCCTCATTTAACTCTATATCAAATTCTCCGGGGGTAATATCTTTGACTTTTCCGGCTTTCCATTTTATAATTTTTTGAGATTCTGATGAATAATCTGATAATTCCAAATAATATGTTCCTGCTTTACGAAGTTCAACTCGTGAATTGATAATCTCCACATCTTGTGTTCCGTCTTCGGTTTCTTCCGTAATGCTCGCATACGTACTCCAATAATTATCACCTGTTGCCGTAATATAATATTGCCCGTCTTCTTCAACATTCAACTGATAACGAACAGATGTCTGATCTTCCTGCAGCATAATCGAACCGGATTCTTCCGTGCCGTCTTTCTTGAGAGTAATACTTCCTATCACATCTTCTTGTGACGTTGTATTCAGCATTGCATCTGTGCTCTCTGCGCTCATCCCCGGCAATTTCTGTATATCTCCGGCCGCACCTTCTTCAACTTCCTCTCCCGTAGTTACGTCTTGCTGTGCATCGTTTACAGTTTCATCCTGCATCTGCACATCACTCACAGTCTCCTCTTGCTTTGCACCACTTACCGCTTCATCCTGCGTCTGTTCTGCCTCTGCATTTACAGAAACCGGAACTGCTAACACCATCGACAGGCACATCAGAAAAGCTGTAAGTCCTGCGATCACTTTTCTCTCAAATTTTGTGATCATACGCGTCTCTCCTTTCATTTATTTTCTATAACAAAACTGCCGCTTGCATATAAAATCGCAAGCGGCAGTCTGTATAATTGAAGCTCTTTCAATCGCTTTTACAGTTCTTCTATTTTGTTACATACAAATCTCAATACTTTCCTTAAATCTTTAATGTTTATAACTCCGTCCTTTTCCACATCTGCGGCAAGTTTCTGCTCCTCGTCCAACTCAACCTTCTGACATACATACCTCAAAGTAGTACGAACGTCTGAGATCGTCACTTTTCCGTCCGAATCTGAATCACCTTTTATATAATCCGGCTTCATCGCCTCGAACGTAAATCCGTTTTCTTTTGCGTACTTCTCCGCGGCTGATCCTGCTACTCCCCGGATTGTAAAGCCTTCTACCTTATATCCCTGCTCATATTGCTTGCTCGACAAATATCCTAAAGCCTCTCTTCCGATCACTTTTACAGATTCGGGGATTGTGACTGTCTTCAAAGATTCACATCCCATAAACGCCACTTCTCCGATATTATTCACGCTGTTCGGAATCACAACTTCTGTCACATTTCCCTGCATATAGAATGCATATCCTGCGATACCTTTCGTTCCGTCTTTGATCGTAACCGTTGTATCTGCCGGCGCTTCTCCTTTATATTTGTAATAAACTTTTCCTGCATATACGTCTCCGTCAGCCTGTGCGTCATACCATTTAGTATTCGTATCTCTTATGCCGCTTCCCTCATTGTCAAATGCAAAACCGCCGATTGCCTCTACCGAATCCGGAATTTCAATGTCGCTCAGATTCTCACATCCGTTAAACGCCCCATACTCAATCTCTGTTATGCTGTTCGGAAGCGAAACTGTCGTAAGATTTTTATTATTGGAAAATGACTCTGTTCCTATTTTCTCAACCTTATCTCCCCACATGATTTCCGTCAATGCACATGAGCCGAATGCGTTATTCGCTATATATGCAAGATTATTTCCGATTACTGCTTTTTTCAATGATTGACAGCCGTAAAATGCCAGATTGCCGATACTTGTCACTGAGTCCGGTATCTCTACAGACGTCAATCCCGAGCCGCCAAATGCATTATCTGAAATATAAGTAATATTATCCGGCAGCTCGATCTGTTTCAAATTACTGCAATGATAAAATACTCCGGATTCAATTCCTTTTAAACCCCTTCCAAGAGTAATGTCGTTTAACGATCTGCACTCGTAAAATGTACTTGCTCCGATCTCTGTCGTGCTGTCGGGAATACGAATCTTCGTCACTCCCGAATAGTAAAACGCATTGTTTTCAATATTTTTTAATCCGTTTCCAAGATCTACCGGTCCAAGATTTTTGCAGTGAGCAAATCCGTTTTCTTCGATTGTCTGAACGCTGTCAGGCAGACTGACCGAATGAAGCTTTGAACAGTTTTCAAATGCTCTTGCGGCAATTTTCTGTAATTTGCTTCCTTCTTTAAATGTAACTGTTTCCAAATTTGCACATGATGCAAATACTCCGTACTGTAAATCTGTAACCTGTGCCGGAATCGTTACGCCGACAATATTTTCATTCTCCGCAAACGCTCCGTAACCGACACTTTTAACTACCTTATTATCGATCTTGTCCGGTACTGTTACATTACTTTCTACTCCGGAATATTTCAAAATCTCTACTGTATTATCAGACAGCACACGATATGTATAATCAGATGACTCTTTTACCGGTTCGATCTTCCATTTTGCTTCTTTATCTGATAACGCAATGCCCAAATGATATGTTTTTCCCTGCTCTAATGAAACCTTCATGCCGAACTCTGCAGCTCCATCATACAAGTACCCTTCTATTTCTTTCCAATCTGAACTATATACTTTTCCTGTTCCCCCATCTTTTGAAGAAAACATATATTCTCCCGACTTACTCGGAACGAAATCATATACTGTTGTCTCCTCTTTTGTCGTCGTATACTCTGTTCCTTCGTTAGCAGTTTTCGTACCTGCTTTTGTAATATTCCATTGGATCTCACTTTTATCCAGGCTTACCATCGAGAATTCATAAGTTTTTCCCTTCTCAAGCGCAATGAAGAAATCTATCTTGCCACTCGAACTTCCGAATCCTGTCTGCCAGTCGCATTCCTTTATAGACAGACTTGCATTATCCTGCTGAGATCGAAAACGATATATTGCCGTCGTATCCGGAGTAAACGTATAATTAATCTCCCTGTTCTTATCAAACGGCGTAGTATACGTTGTTCCTGTCTGTACCGCTATCGTTTCCTTTTCACTTTCTTCATATTTTTGGATACTCCAATATTGAGCCCTGTCCACTGTAAAATAATAAGTTTTCCCTGCGGTCAACGGTACAGAATATGCGATTCCAAGCGTTTTCCAATTTTCATCATAAACACTTGCCCCTTCTTTTACAGTATATTTCCCTGTCGTTTCCGGCACAAACACATAATAAACTTCTTTTGAATTCTCATTTCGGTTAACTTGTCCCAATTCTACAGAAATCGCTTTCCCTTTTTTGACGCTCCATTTACTTGACGTTCCCGGATTTACCTCGCTCTTACTTACAGTAATATAATAAGTATGACCTGATTCTAATTTACAGAACGACCATGCGGAAACAAATTCCTCGGTCTCTTTGTCTTTAATACCCATTGACAAAGAACCCGAATCGAAACGATACCATCCGGTCTCGTCCACTGTCAGATTGTAATAAATCTCTTTTACATTTTCGCTTAATTCCGCTTCAAATTCTCCAGGCTTAATATCTCTTACTTTTCCTGCATACCACTTTAAGGTTTGTACAGATTCTGCAGAATTATTCGTTATCTCCAGATAATACTCTCCGCCTTTGTGCAGTTCATATCGGCTTTCTTCTCCTGGCAGCCATGTATCGCCATCCTCTTTCTTTTCAATAATAGAGATATATGCGTTTACACTCCAATCTCTAATTAACTCAAAGTAATACTGCCCGTCTTCCTCAACATTCAGACGATAACGAACCGTTGTCTGTTCTGTCGAAAAAGCGGCTTCCCCATATTCCGGTGTTCCGTCTTTTTTCAGAGTGATCGTACCGGCCTCATCACCTACAGTTATGTCATGCGGTACATCCTCCTGCGAATCCGGTATCTGTATATCCTCTACATCCTCATTTTGCTGTGCACCACTTACTGCTTCATCCTGCGTCTGTTCTGCTTCTGCATTTACAGAAACCGGAACTGCAAACACCATCGACAGGCACATCAGAAACGCTGTAAGTCCTGCGATCACTTTTCTCTCAAATTATGTGATCATTCTTTTTCCCTCCTTTATATTTTCAAAAAATGTATTGTTTTCTCTTAAAGTTACCGCCTCCTTTCAAGTCAGTTTTTACTGTTAATATCTCTTTCCGCAAACTCTGCATACTAATATATCACTTGCATTCTCCGCATACTTTCGGACAATCTTCTTTCCTGTAATATCCGATACCTGTTTCTTGACACTGTTCTCCTGCCAAAAGTCCGCTCTTTTTGCAGTATACTTCTTCTTTCACACCGGTTGGAATCGAATATTGCTCCGATGCATCTGCCCCGATTTTTTCAAAGACCCCTTTGCATATCCGAGCGGCGTCTGCAGTTTCAGCGTCCATATCTTTATCAGATTTATACCATACCGCACATACATTTCCCGGAATCATTCCGACAAACCAATGGTCTCCATACTCGCTCGTTCCTGTTTTCCCACACACGTCAAGTCCTGTCACCTGTGCTGATATACCTGTTCCGTCTGTCACGACTTCCCGAAGCATCCGGTTCATAATATAAGCCGTATCTTCACTGAACACTTCCGATTCTTTCTGCTGCGGCGTCCAATAGGTCTCTCCTGATTTTTCTATTTCTTTCACAGCACAAAGAGGCGTATCTTTTCCTTCATTTATAAATACCTGATATGCGTCCGCCATTTTGGAAACCGTCACGCCGTTCTCCAGATATCCAAGCGCTATGTTGCTTAAAATTCTGTCTTCTCCTTCCGCCAGATATCCACTCGCTATATTGCTTAAGGTTCGGTCTTCTCCTTCCTCCTCTAAAATCTTTTTCTCATTATCCACATCATAACCGAGCGTATCTTCCAAAAAACGAACCGACTTCTCAACACCGTAATCTTTCAGTACTTTCACGGCTACTGCATTATTTGACTCTTTCAGTGCATCTGCAGCCGTCACATTTTTCCCTGTAAACGGCACGACATTTTCCGGCCATTCTCTGGCAATCCCGTTGTCTCCTGCCACAACTCCATAAGCGCTATCTTCGTACAACGATGACCAACATATCGTTCCATCCTCAACCGCCGGGCCATATACACTAAGCGGTTTCATCGTCGATCCTGCAAACGCCGGCTTTGTCACATTGTTATAGTTGTCGTTTCCTTTTGTATCACTGTAACACGCCGTCAGATGCCCTTCTTTATCAGTAACCGCCGCTCCGAACCGCTCACATGCCATTCCTTCGCCATCATTATAAGAAGCGATGACTGCATCCAAAGACTCCTGATCGAGCCATGTCTCAACTGTTATTTCTCTGTCTGCCAATATTTTTGCCGCGGTTTTTTCATTCACACCTTCGCGCTCCTGAATCATTTTGACCGCTTCCTGCGAAACGATATCCGCATAAGACTGATATTTGTCTTCACACTCATAACTGATCTTTCCGTCCTGCAATATAAGTTTTGCAATCTCATTTCCGGCCTGATCAAGCACGACCGCTCCACTTTTTTTGCTAAGCATCATCCCCGCCGCCGCAAGGACTCCACATGCTCCGACAGCCAATGTGACCCCGACAATTCTCTTTTTATTCATCCATCCGCCTCCTCATGTCCTCAATGATCTCAAGATTCTCATGAGACAATGTCACTTGCGGACGATCTACGATCTTCCAGCCCAGCGCGCTCGTATTTTCTTTTACCTGCTCCAGCATCTTCGGGATTTCTTCTGCCTTTTCCACGCAAAATCTTACCCCGTCTTTATCGCCCATCTGGTGATACAGGTCATTGCAGTATACTAAAACTTCAAGATAATTCTCGTATTCTTCATACTGATACGGCGCAAGTTCAATCGCTTTTAATTTATATTCCGTAAACTGTTCTACGTCCCCATCCGCAAAAGCCGCCTGTGCCAATGCACTATATGGAAGAGACACAGACTGATTATCCACGATCACTTTTTCCGCAATCGCTTTCATTTCCTCTGCCTTATCCGCTTTCGTAAGAAGAGCCAGCTGCGCCATTGTATTTCCACTGTAAACTTTTTCAGCCGCTTTATAATTTCCCGACGTATAGCAAACGTCCGAAACCCCGCACATAATCGAAAGCGCCGCTGCCGCCGCCCCGGTCAGACCTACAACCGTTCCGGTTAAAACAGGCACTTTCTGCGTCTTAATATTCCGCATATCAAGAAACAGGATCAATACAAATCCCATTGCCATAAACTGAAAATCATAATCAAACAAACTGTGCAAGATCAGAATGACAAGAACAATCCTGTTCCTGTCTGTTGTCCGCTTCGTAAACACCGACCGCAAAACAGCAGCGCCCATAAACACTGCGGGAATCACTCCGACATCAAGTAATATCTGAATCAATTCATTATGTACATTTACAACTGTATACACACCGGTCTGTACTGACTGCTGTATAAAGTAATAACCATAATATCCGAGTCCGAAAGGATGTTTTAATATAAGCGGGAGCGCATCCTGCACATACAAAATTCTTCCGAGAAACGTACTTGCTCCGAAGGAAATATTTGTAAATCGCTCAAGAATACCTGCGCTTCCTGCTGCAACAGCCAATATCACCGCCACAACGGCGCCTGCCGCCAACACTGAAATAATAACTTTTTTCCCCGAGGACTTTGCCGCAAACACCCATATAACGGCAACAGCAGTTAATACGAATACCGTACGGCTTCCGCTCATAATAATTCCAAATACAGCGGCAACACCATACACGATATCGAGCCAGTCGATTTTTTTGTAATCAAATCTCCACATTACAAGAATCAGACAGATTAGCATAAACAATGCATATGTATTCGGATATTGAAAAAATCCCGACAACCTGCCTGCAACCGATACCCATTGTTCAAAAACTTCAAACTGCATCATAACAAATGAAAAAGCAGTCATAAGACATCCAAGCATCGGAAGAGACGCGATCATTTTCTCTCTTTCGTCCGTCAGACCCGATACAAGTACGTAGAACAATAACAGCGGAAGGAACTTCACGACTCCCATAAGAGCCATTCCCGAATCCACCGCCCATAAACAAGACAGAAGATATCCGAACACAAGCACGGCAAAGGCAGCCATATTCAGATCCCACGCTGCTGTGATACGCTTCTTCACATACATTCTGTAAAACAAAACTCCGGTCAGTACGATTCCGGTTACCGCAGACACCGATACATAATACCCGCCGCCCAATATTCCGACTATCACTATACACGCCATTAAAATCAGCATTTTTATCCCGCCCCCGCTCTCGCAGCTTTTACTTGCTTTTATTTGTTTATCGCTATTTTCTGATTTTATTTTTATCACTGTTTTCTGACTTGTTTTTACTTTTGTTTGTTTCCGTTTTTCTTCTTTATCAAGTAAACAACGACGCCTGATAAAATCATAACTCCGAAAAATGCAGCCATCGCTTTAAAATCTTCAGCTGATAAGTTTTTCGATCCCTTATCTTTATCCGCCTTATCAGCAGCCTTTTTCCCGCTGTTACCTGACTCGGACGAATCTTTTTTATCATCGCTTGATTCCTTGTCAGATTTTGACTTGTCTTTGTCCTTATCTGATTTTTTATCCGATTTATCGTCCGACTTCGATCTGTCTGATTTATTCTGATCTGTTGAAACTACGGCAAGATCTCCCACAACTTTCTCCTGAAATTCTTTATCCACACCGGAAACTTCTCCTGTAATCGGGTTACTGGACTCCGTATTGTCTACCACTTCATCCGGCTTCATTCCGATTGGGAGCTTCTCCGTACAGTCTTTTTTTAATTTAAACTTCAAATCAACGATAGATCCTTCATTTTTCACTGTATCCGGAACTACATACACAACGATTATTTCTGATGATTCTTCAATATGGTTATAATCAAATATTCCGCCTCCGGCTTTTTCAATCAAATCTCCTGCCTCCAGCGACTGAAATTCCAGAACTTCTTTGTCATAATAAATAGAGATCTGAAAACCGCCGACTTCCTGGCCTGTATTAAACTCTACCGGAACTGTTACGACGTCTCCCGCTTTTCCTTTTTGATTATCTACATGAAACTCCGTATATACATCTTCCGCCTGAACATTCATTCCGAAAAGACAGACCATGCATAAAATTAAAATAAACTGTTTTATTCTTTTTCCTCTCATCAACCTCTATTCTCCTTACGCTCTTTCCCTTTTATAACATATATTTTTTGCACCTTTTCGGAGCTTTTTGGTATCAAAAGAAATACAATATCATCTACTGTTTTTCTTTCTTCTGATACCAAAAAGCTCCCTGTCGGTCAGTCGCCAACAAGGAGCTTTCTTTTAACTTTTATCTATGCGTTCTTTTTTTGAAAATTACTACGCCTACAATCGCTGCTATGGATAAAAGCATTGCTACTACGAAACCTGAGATGTGGTTGCTATCTCCGGTCTTTACTGCACCGCCGTCAGCCGGTTTCTCATTCTTATTGTTTGTACCGTTTGCTTTTGCTGTTACTTTCAAAGCGTACTCAGCCGTCTTATCTCCAACTTTCGCTGTGATCTTTACATTTCCGGCTTTTACAGCTTTAACAACACCATTTGCATCTACTGTTGCTACTTTTGTATCAGAGCTGCTCCATACAACTGTTTTGTCATCTGTTGTATTTGTCGGATTGAATACTACGTTAAGTTTTGTTGTCTTTCCTTCTTCAAGAGAAGTTACATCACCTTTGATTTCAATCGACTCAAGCGGAATTTCTTCTACTGTTATATCATAAGTAAGTGTTTTCTCAAAGTCTGTGTTTGTTGTTTTTACTGTAATAGTAATCGTCGCTTTGCCGTTTTTCAAAGCTGTTACCATACCATTTTTATCTACAGAAACAACTTTTTCATCAGATGATGCAAATGTATATATTACATTATCTGTTGTATCAATCGGATCCAGTCCGATTTTAATTTGATGTTTCTCACCTTTGAAAAGTTCAGACGGATTCTTCATCTCATCAAGCTTAACATCTGTCAGGTGAATTTCTTTTACTGTCACTGTACAAGAAGCTGTATGTTTTCCATCGGCTGTTGTTGCTGTGATTGTAGCTGTGCCTTCTTTCAGTGCTTTTACTGTTCCGTTTGCATCAACTGCAGCTATATCCGCCGCGCTGCTTGTCCATTTTACTTCACGGCTATCTTCTGTATTGCTCGGAATAAACGATACTTCAAGTTTCTCTGTTTTACCTTTCAGAAGATCTGTAATTTCTGTTTTATTCAGCGCAATACTTTCTGTATGGATCGGAACTTTTACTTCACATACTGCTGTGATCTTATTGTTTGCTTTTGCTGTTGCGATAACTTTTGTTTTTCCGCCTGCAACTGCTGTAACAACACCATTTTCATCAACTGTTGCTACGCTCTCATTTTCGCTCTTCCATGTAACAGCTTTTTCATCTGTTGTATCTGCCGGAAGATATGTTACATTCAGGTTTGCTTTCTGACCTTTTTCAACTGTCACCTTGTCCGGTGTCACTTTGATGCCTGTCAATTTTGCATTAACCGTAACTGTACATTCAGCTTTATGTGTACCTACTGTTGCCGTAATCTTTGTTGTGCCTGTTGCTTTCGCTGTAACGACACCATTTTTTACTGTTGCGATCTTTTCATCGGCGCTTGACCATGTAACTGTCTTATCATCTGTTGTATCTGCCGGTGTATAAATCACTTTAAGAGCTTCACTGCTCTGACCTTTGGAAAGTTCCAAAGCTGTTTTATCAAGTGAAATTCCTGTCAGTTTCTTCTCCTGTACTGTAAGTGCACAAGTTGCTGTAAGTTTTCCGACCTTTGCAGTAATTGTTGCGCTGCCGTCTTTTAATGCTGTCACTTTACCGTTTGCATCAACTGTCGCTACGCTCTTATCGCTGCTCTCCCATGTTACTGCTTTGTTATCTGTCGTATCTGCCGGATCATATTTCACTGACAATGTCTTTGAAGTACCTTTTTTCAATGTAAGAGTTGCCGGATCTACAGTAATTTTTTTCAACGGATTGTTTACTGTGATCTTTACACTGTCGCTCTTGCCTGCTGCTGTCGCTGTAATTGTTGCGTTTCCAACTCCGACAGCCTCAACTTTACCTTTTGAATCAACTGTCACAACATCTTTATTAGAACTCTTCCATGTAATTGTCTGACCTTCCAACGCTTCTGCAGGTGTTCCTGTCACTGTAAGTGTCTCGGAAGTACCTTTCGTCATTGTAAAGTCTTCTTTGTTGATCTTAAGAGAAGAAAGTTCGATTGCAACCGGGATTTCTCCGTTTTCAATCTTATTACCATTTTTATCTAATGTTGTTAATGGAACATCTTTGCCGTCGATATCAGTTCTGTCATTATCATTTGTTCCTGTCTGAATTCCTACACAATTAAAGCCCATAAGACCTGAGCCTTTTGCATTCTCATTAACTGTTACATCAAACGTAAAAAGTAATACATCTTTATTTACCGGATTACCTTCCTTCATTTCAAGCAATACTGAAAATCCACCTGCTGTATATACGTCTTCCTCATCTACAATAAACATAAGATTCTTTTTGAGAACATTATTTGGATCTTGCTCCAAACTGTCCTTCACATATGTATATACCTTTGTGTCAAAATCAAATCCGCCGACAACCTGCATCACGTTTCCATTTGGCTTAAGCCAACATTCAACATGAACCTTATCACCGGGTTTCATGTTTGTGACATCCGTCTTAGTTATAATTGACGGTACATCGTTCGCAGCCTGTACATCCATCTGCGGAACTGCCACAAATCCCGTGATGACCATGACCAGAGCCAAGACTAAAGCTGCGATCTTGTTTAGCTTCTTTTTCATCCCTTTTTCTCCTCTCCTATATTTTGATGATGTGACTAGTATTCCTAGTAAATCCACTTAAACATAATTATTATAGGACTTTATTTTTATTTTTGCAACGCCTATAAATGAATATTTACCTCTGCTTCTTTTATTTATCTATTTTATACATTTTATTGCAAAAATCAGGGGACGCACACACATTTTCTTCGGCAATACATACAATAATCATAGAAAAAACGAGCCGTAATGCCCCTCTATACGCGCTTGCTTTTTCAGTATTTAATTTGTTTTTCACAAAAGAAACTAAAATATTTACATCAATATATTATTTATGGAGGCATTATGAATATAAAAGGACTTGATGTCAGCGAATTTCAAGGAGAAATCAACTGGGAACGGGTTAAAAACGCAGGCTATCAGTTTGCTATGATTCGTGCAGGTTATGGATTCAATACGATTGACAAACAATTTCAGAGAAATGCTTCTGAATGCAACAGAATCGGTCTTCCGATCGGAGTTTACTGGTTCTGCTATGCTGTCAGTCCTGAAACGGCTATTCAGGAAGCCAACGGCTGTCTGCGCACCATTCGTAATTATAGAATTGATTATCCTGTCTGCTATGATATTGAACAGGCATCCGCCGCTTATGCTCTCGGAGAAGGTGTCACTATCACTCCGGCTCTTGCAAAACAACTCGTTTCTTCTTTCTGCAATCGTATTGAAGCAGGGGGCTACTATGCGATGTTTTACACAAACCGCAGTTTTTTAGACAATTATCTCGGAAATGATCTTGCAAAACGATATGCATTCTGGTACGCCCGCTATGCGTCTTCCTTCGACGGAACAGACTGCGGTATGTGGCAGTATACAAACGAAGGAAGTGTTCCCGGTATCGGCGGAAATGTAGACCTTGATATCGGCTACATCGATTATCCCGGCATCATCCGCCGGGCAGGACTTAATCACCTGTCTGAAACCGCTCCGCCGCCCGCTCCTCCCTCCGCTCCGACATATATCACTTATACGATTCAACCCGGTGATACATTAAGTGAAATTGCCGAAAGATTCGGAACAACCGTCTCTTCTCTTTCCGCTCTGAACGGTATTTCCGATCCCAATCTTATTTACGCCGGAAATACACTCCGCATTCCACAAGGCGGGAATTCTGCTCCGGTTTATTACACCATTCAGCCGGGAGACACATTAAGCGAAATTGCCGAAAGATTCGGAACGACCGTCGCTTCTCTTTCTGCCTTGAACGGTATTTCTGATCCCAATTTAATTTATGCGGGAAATACACTTCTAATTTCTCAATAACTTTCAGTACCGACAGATTTTTTATCTTTTCTTTTCAATAAAGCGCGGTTTCTTTAACTATCTAAATTTAAGAATTTCATAACTTTTTTTCGTTTTCTTTTAGACATTAAACATACTTTAGACACATTTTGAAGATATACTGTTCAACAGATAGTTGATAAAACAACTATCTCCCCCCTCATAAAGTAAAGACATCCCGGATAACCGGGATGTCGCACTTTACTCTCATTCCTTTAGATAACTATAAAAACAACGAAACCCGTTAGCCGGAAGGTTAGCGGGTTTTCGCTGTTTATAGAACTGTTCATCTCGTCTGTGGATAGTTCTTAGACAATTCACTATAACTCTAAAAATCATTATTCCTATTGTTTTCGTATCAATTCCCTTTTTATCGCAAACAGCAGTAAGAAAAGTGCAATCATCATTCCGATATGAGACAATCCTGCCAGACCGGACAGCATCCCATTCCCCATTTTTCCAAGCTCTATTCCGAGAACCTGCACAATTCCGCGAATAAGCATCATCACCACCATGGCAGGCAATGCGATATTATAGAGAACAAAAAATTTCTTAAACAAAAGATTTTCCGCCAACATTGTTACTTTTGCGAAAAGAGCCGTTATAAGAAATAACAATGTTCCCATCACCAACAGATGAACATGCAGCACTCCTAATGTAGTCGGCTCTGTATATCCGTTCCATTTTGTAAATTCCCGATAAAATACGCCTCCCGCCATTGCAAATATAAAATAAACAATCGCTGTATTTATAATTCTTTTCATATGTATCTTCTCCTTAGTTTTTACTCCTCATCTTTTATGCATCTATACTTTCTCTATACTTCCTCTATACTTTCTCTATGCTTTTTCGTTTACTTATGCTTTCTTCCTGTAAGCCTGTATATAATTTCTTCCAAATAAAACGCCTGCCATGAAAAGTGCCGCTCCCAATCCTGTGTAAAATACAGCTATAAACCGCTCCGGCAGTAAATGGAATGAACGAATAATAATCCCGAAACTTATCATAAACGCCATAATTAAAAATGATTTCAAATCAAAAAATTTATAAAACAGTTGCTTTTCTTCTTCATATCCTTGAATTCTTATTGTATGTTTATTTGTCAACTTATAAAATACCATGAACCAAAAGAGAAGAAACACGATAATTGTCACGATATAATTTATTACAGTCTGATATTCAGCATAAGTTTCAATCCCGATCCTCAAAACGTTAAATCCTGCGATCATCCAGACAAGACTTGCCAAAAGCAAAAGAGTCTGTTTCTTTATCTTCATAACCCATCTCCGTTCCACATCAACTCTTTCTCTTAATACAAATAATTTTTTACAAATTCCAAAAAGGACTCTTTTTCATTTTGTTTTTCCAGTAATATTGATAAAAACAAGGTAAATATGTAGTCCGTAAAAATTTCGGCAGTCAGATTTTCTGTAAATATCCCTTGACGTATTTTTTCATCATTTTCCAAAAAATGTGCCATTTGATTTTTTAACCTCAGAAAATATACTTCCATCGCCTTTTTTCCTTCTTGTCTTTCTCCTGCCGTAAACCCCAATGCATGCATGGAAAAAAATTTCGGATAACGGCTTCGGCTATTTTCAACACCTTCAAACAACAGGTTTAAGTATTCCACAATATTCTCGCATTTTTCTAAAGTTTTTCCCATTTGAAATATATCTTTCCACACTGCCTCTATTGTAGCAGACAAAAGTTCTGATTTTGAAGAAAAATAATTATACAAAGGACCTAGTGCAATTCCGCATTCAGATGCAACGGTTCTCATATTTACTGCGGCAATTCCTTTTTTTGCCACAATCCCACAGCTTACTTTCAATATTTCTTCTTCCGACGTAACCGCTCTGCTCAACTCTTATCACCGTCCTCTTTATTCTATTCTCCTTTCCCGCTTTTCCTTTTCAGTTTTTTTAATATGAACATTGTTCATGTTAATATTCTATACAATATTTGTCAAGTTTTTTCTCCTGTTTTCCAATTTTTCTCTTTACTCTCTTTTTACAACTTCAAAAGAACCGATTCCCAAAAGAGAATCGGTTCTTTTATATCGCCTCACAATATTATATTATGAAAACTTTATTCTTATTTTTGTTCTTATTTTTTCTTTTTATTTTTGATAATAAGAACTGCCGCCACAACGGCGATTGCAGCCACAAGACCCGCGATCGGAAGCCATACGTTCTTATCGTCGCCTGTCTGTACCGCACCGGAATTGTTCTTTCCTTCCTCTTTGCCGGATGTCGGAGGAACTTTTCCTTTCTCTTCAACAGTCACGTTGACCGTTACTTTCCTGAATTCTTCCGGAATTGTGATTCCTTCTTTTGTCTGAAGTGTTCCTGTCAGTTTATATGTTCCTGCTTTGTCTGCTTTATACACATCTGTGTTCCATACGATTGACAGTTTATCTTTCGCCTTGTTATCAAGTGTCACTTTCACTTCTTTCGGAAGGGCAAGTTTCTCTGCCGGAGTTCCGAATTTCACAGTAAGGTCAGCAAGTTTTTCTACTGCTATAACCACTTTGTCTTCCGGCTGCGGCGGGTCTACTTCTCCGCCTTTTTCTTCTACAGTTACGTTGATCGTTACTGTCTTGAAGTTGTCAGGAAGTTTAATTCCTTCTTTTGCCTGAAGTGTTCCTGTCAGTTCGTACGTTCCCGCTTCGTCTGCTTTATACGCATCTGTGTTCCACTCTACTGACAGTTTGTCTTCTGTCTCGTTATCTAATGTTACTTTTACTTCTGTCGGAAGAGCAAGTTTCTCAACTGAAGTTCCGAACTCAACCGTAAGATCAGTAAGTTCTTCTACTTTTGTAACTACTTTGTCTTCCGGCTGCGGCGGATTTACTTCGCTCTCTTCTACAATTACATTGATCGTTACTGTCTTAAACTTATCAGGAATCTTAACGCCTTTCTTCTTCTGAAGTTCTCCTGACAGCGTCTGTGTTCCGATCTGATCTGCTTTGTAATTATCTGTCGTCCATTTTACTTCAAGTACATCTGCAACACGACCGCCTTCCAGTGTAACATTTACTGTTTTCGGAAGATCCAGTTTATCAGCAGCAGTTCCTTTCTTCACTTTAAGATCGGCAGGTTTCTCTACGCCTACAACTGTCTTTGCATTCCAGTCGTCTACCGTCAGGTTAATTACTGCAGGTACAGCTTTGTTTCCTGATGCATCTACAGCTACGATACGGATACTGTAGCCTTTGCTTTCATCCGCGTTTTTCAATGTATATTCTGTCTTATCGCTTTCAGATACGATCACGCCGTCTACATATACAATATATGTAACTTCGCTTCCTTCCGGATCTTCTGACGGAGCCCATGTGATCTTCACATCTTTTTCACCTTCTTTTACTACGCTGATTCCACTTACCTGTGCCGGAGCTTTTTCATCTGCCGCCGCCACTGTCGTGAACGGCTCGCTGCAAAGAGCTTTTTCCGACTCTACTTTATTATGGTTTACTCCTACGATCATAAATACATAAGATGTACCCGGTTTCAGATTCGTAAACCGCACCGTTGTCTCTGTTGTTGTCACAGGTTCTCCTGCATTATCCGGAACAGTATCTGTAATTGCTTTCAGCGCTTTTGCTGTTCCTTCATGTTCTACAGCATATACTTTATAAGACTCTGCCCTTGGAAGTTTCGTCCATGAAACAGTTGCTTCTGTACTTGTAACTCCCATTACAGTTGCTTTTGCATCTTCCGGAATCGTCGGAGCCGGAATTTCTGCCGCTTCAAGTTTTGCACCTGCTGCGTTCAAGTCTGCTGCAAGCTTATCAGCCTGCTCTTTTGTCGTCTTGTCGTCATTCATTCCCTTAACGGCATTGTCGTATGCTGTCTTAAACTCGTTCCACAGATTTTCTGCGTAATCGTCTTTATTCAAACCGCTGTATTTTTCAATCGCAGCCTGAAGCGCCGATTTATCAACAGAAGCCGCTGCCGGAGTGAATACTTCAAGATAATCAATGTTTACGTTAATGTTTCCATGATCTGTTGCCGCTGTAAACTTGATTGTATGTTCTGTATTTTCCAGATCTGTCTTTTCAAATACACACTGCTGCGGTGATCCGCCGGCTTTTTCTTCCCAAAGAACTGCATCACTTTCTGCCTTTCCGTCCAGTTCTACAGTAAATTTGCCTTGCGTATTATTTTTCTGAGCATAGAATTTAATGCCTGTTCCTGTAAATGTATAGCTGAACCAAGCTCCTTCTGTGCTTGTCTCTGTCTTCGTTCCGCCGTGATGCTTATCTGCCTCACCTGCATACGGATTGTTCCAGCCTGTATCACTCCATTTGATCTTCGGATTTCTTGCTGTCTTATCATCCGAGCAGTCTTCGATGATCTCTGACTGTGCTGTCACATCAGGAATTGCAATCGTAATCTCGCATGTACCTGAAATTTCAGCATTTTCTTTCGATGTCGCTTTTACTGTCACAACACCGTTTGCTGTTCCTGTTGACAGAAGACCGTTTTCATCGATCGTCGCTGCCGCACTGCCTGATTTTGTTGTAACAGACCATGTAACACCTTTGTTAAGCGCCTCTGCAGGAGTTACTTCTGCTTTCATCTGAAGTGTCGATCCGGCTTTGCTTACTGTTGTCATTCCGCTTGCAGACGTTACCTCTACTTTTTCAACCCGCGCCGCTTCTGTATTCAATACATTAAACGCGTCAAGCTCTACTTTATCTCTGCTTGCAGATGCATTTTTCTCGCCCATCGCCCGAACTTTAACCGTATGGATTCCGTATTCAAGCGTCTTATCTTTATGCTCTTCTGTAGAGAATATTTTTGCCTGTCTTTTTTGAGTTGCCGAATAAGTATCTGCTGTTGCCCATACTTCTCCGTCGATAGAGATTTCAACTTTACCTCTGTCGTTTTGTGTACAGGAGAATACTTCGATACCCGTTCCGCAGAATGTAAGTTCCGCTGTCTCTGTTCCTGTCGGGTCTTCTAAGTATTTCACTGAACCGCCGTAGTTTCCTTCCTGGCTGATCCAGTTGCCCCAGCTTCCTGTATATTTGATACGTTCGTCCTGATCGTCGATCATGCCGATCATGTTGCGGCAGTCATCTACCGTTGCTTCCGAACTGAACTCGCTTTCTTTTCCGTCGATCACAGCCGTAACTTTGTACTTCAATGTTCCGAGCACATCCCAAGCGTCTGTGTCTGTCCATTCTGTCGCTTTCAGTTCTGTCTGAACCTGTACCCACTCGCCGCCTTCAATCTGACGGTATACATTATAAGATACTTCTGTTCTGGCTTTGACCGCATCCCATGTAAGAACTGTCTCTCCGTCTTTGATCTTCGTTACCTTAAGACCTGTAGGAGCTGCAGCTAATGTATTATCAGGGATAGCAGTGATCGTATATGTCTTTCCTGCTTCTGTATTGAAGGAAATACGATCTGAAGTCACCGGTGTGATCTCAACGAGGTTCCCGTCACTGTCTTTTACAGTTGCAAGTGAAAGATTTGCGTACTGAACAACCGCTTCTCCGCCGTTATTAGAGTGGATCGAAGCTTCTGTCAGTTTGTTGTCTGCCCATGCCATATCAACCGCAAAATTACCGCGGGCAAGCAGACCTTTCACATTACCTGTTCCCCATGCTTTCGGAACTGCAGGCATCAGGTCGATATGACCCATGTTGCTCTGAACAAGCATTTCCGCAACTGCCGCTGTGTAACCGAAGTTTCCGTCGATCTGGAACGGAGCATGTGTATCCCACAGGTTTGTCATAATCTTATTGTTTGTGATCATCTTAGACAATACATCGTGAGCCTTATCGCCCTCTGCAAGTCTCGCCCATGTTGCGACACGCTGAGCCATCGCCCATCCTGTCGTCACATCTGTTCTGTTCTGCATCGATACTTTCGCTGCCGCCAGCCACTCGTCATTCTGAGCGATCAAGTCTCCCGGATATAATCCGAGCATATGGGAAATATGACGATGATCATATCCTTCTCCCATCTTCTGACCATTCTCATCTGTATTTAATGTTGTCTCGTTATACCACTCTTTGATCTGTCCGCTGTCACCGATCTCAATCGGTCCTTTTAAGTCAGCCTGATTCTTTTTCCACTGTGCGACTTTCGCTTCGTCAACTCCCAAAGTCTCTGCCGCTGTGATCGTATCTTCATATAACTGCCAGATCAACGAATGCTCATATGTATTACCTGCAGTTCTCGGTCCGTGCTCCGGTGAATAACTCGGAACAGACACAAGCTTACCTTCTGAATCTCTCATCAGCATCTGATCGTACAGCGTCGCTTCTTCTTTCATCATCGGGTAAATATGAGTCTGCATGTACTCTGTATCTCCCGTAAACTCATAATATTCCCAACAGTTCTGAAGAATCCACGGAACGCCTGCCGGAGACCATCCCCAGTCGAATACCCAGCCCGGGTTCGTCCATCCGTACGGGTTGTTCTGTGTATGCGCCATAAATCCGTTTTCAGGATTTGCTTCCGTACTTTCAACTCCTGCGTAAATCTTCGCCGTAATACGTCCCGGCTCTCTGAGCGAATCTACATAGTCGATCAGCGGTTCTGCGCATTCCGCCATATTCGTCGTATATGTCGGCCAGTAGTTCATCTGCAGATTGACATTCATATGATAGTCCGAATGCCATGCGGAGTTATTCGCTCCGACCCAGATTCCCTGCAAGTTCGACGGAAGAGTTGCTCTTCTTTCATTCTTCGTTCCGTCTTCGTTCACAGGAGTCTCTCTCGATGATCCCATCGTCAGATAACGTCCGTACTGGAAGAGCATCAATTCCAGATAACGTTTTTCTGTTTCGGAAGCCGTTCCTTTTTTATATGCCTCCAACAGCTTATCCGTTGTCTTGTCAGACACTGCCTGTCCGATGTTAAGATCTAATCTTCCGAAAATATGATCGTAATCATTTACATGATCTTCTTTTAACGTCTCATATCCGCCGGCTTTTACTTTCGCCTCAGCTCCGGATACATATCCTTTTACCAAAGCAGCGAGCTGTTCTTTTGTCTCGCCTGTACGGTATTTCGGATAATCGTTTTTATAATCCGTTCCGATGGAAGTAATGATCGTAATCGCTTTCGCGCCGCTTACCGTGATCTTACCGTTTTTCGAGTCGTCTTTGATCTGCCCCGCCGTTCCGTCATCTTTGATTACCTTCGTATAAGAACTGAACTTCAACTGGTTATCTGTAAGCTGTCCGTCGATCGCGATTGCATTGTCGGATACTTTTTTGTCAAATGTTCTCGCGTAAGAATCTGCTTCCGGTTTGTTTTGACTTCCGCCTTTTTCCTCATCCGGTTCTACACGAACGTCAAAATCAAGCGTTCCGCCGTCTGTTGCAGTCAGACGTGTTACAAGAACGTTGTCAGGATAGCTTACGAAGTTTTCTCTTGTATAGTGCGCTCCGTTGAGATCATAATTCACTCCGGCTACCGCCGTGCGAAGATCCAGATCGCGCGAATATCCCGAAACGTTATTCTTTGTAACATTTTTAAAATCCAGATACATATTGCCATAACTTAAATAATATCCGTATCCCTGTACTCCGGCGTCATCACTGACTCCGATAAGCTGTCCTGCAAGATTACTGTCAAACCCTTGTCCGCTTTTCAGTTTCTCTTTCAGTTGTGCCATAACCTTGCCGTTCTGACCTTTTGATTCAATATTACCGCCGTTATATTCCGGTCGGCTGTCTGAAGGACCGCCGGACCAAAGCGACTTTTCATTCAACTGAATTCGCTCTGTCTGAACACCGCCAAACACACTGGCTCCAATCGCGCTGTTTCCAAGCGGAAGAGCCCACTGCTCCCACCCCGTATACGAATTGGGCGCCTCTTCATCATACCACAAACGCAAAGCATTTCCCTCCGTTTCCTGTGTCTGTGCCAAAGCAACGTTATCCTCGGCCGCTACAGAGAAAGGAGCTGCCGATACAACAGTCGCCATCGCAAGTGCGACAGATAACGCTTTCCCGCCTGCTTTTGAAAGCTTCCTTTTCATCTTTTTCCTCCTTTAAATTCGCACAGAAGTACAGCCATAAATAAATTAAGCCGAATACTCCGATGCTACGTTGTACTGTTTATCATATCACACTTTTATTATATTTTGTTATATTTTTATGATTTAAAATAGTAAGTTTTTATATTTTCGCTTTTTTACACATAAATTCAAGGATAGCCGCAGCCATTTTTTGTATATATAGTCTATACCGCGTCTATCCTTTTCTCTTTTTACGTTATATTTACCTTATACACAGGTCGATTTTCTCCGATCTGTCACCTGCAGTTCTTCCGATAGATGATTTCCAGTCCTTTCAAAACAAGATCATCGTCTCGAATAATCTTTCTTCTGCAATGAGGAATGATTTTTTCCGCCACTCCCCCTGTCGCAACTACCGTTACATCGCCGTCCACTTCTTCTGACAGTCGATCGATCAACCCGTCGATCGCCGCAGCGCTGCTGTAAACGATACCGCTTTTCATACAGTCCACCGTATTTTTTCCTATAATATGCCCCGGTTCTTCCAGACTGATCCCGCCAAGCTGAGACGCATTGGCTGTAAGGGAATCAAGAGAAACTCCGATCCCCGGATAAATCATGCCGCCGATATAGTTTCGGTTTTTATCTATAACACAAACCGTGTTTGCCGTACCCATATCAAAAATAAGAAGAGGCGTCGGATATTCCGCAATCCCTGCCACCGCTCCGACAACAAGGTCGCTGCCAAGCTGCGCCGGATTGTCGATCCTGATATTTAATCCGGTCTTGATCCCCGCGCCTACGATAAGGACTTCCTTTTTTAAAATCTTTTCAACCGCAGCTTTTACAACCATCGTAATCTGCGGAACAACCGACGAAATGATACCGCCTTCTAAATCTGCCTTTTTAATATGGTAGATGTCGAGTACGTTTTTAATATCGATCGCATACTCCAGTTCCGTCTTTGTCTTAACAGTTGAAATCCGTTCTACGAACACGCATTTTGAGCCGTCAATGCAGCCGAGCACGGTGTTTGTATTTCCGATATTAATAGCCAATATCATTTCTAAAACCAAGCCTTTCTCTTACATTCTTTTTCAAAAGCGCTCTTCCGATACATAAAGTCAGCACACCTGCCACGATTGCTTCCGGAACGCCGTTTATCCCGATAATAGAAAGAATAAATGTGTATACGCCCGATACCGCCACATTATTTGCCGATGCATATGCTTCCCTGAAAAACAGAAAAATCAGATTCATAACAAGCAGCGTATTTGTCATTGCGCCCGCCACGCCTGCAGTCACAAGTCCAATGCTTGACACACCGGTCTTTTTTGTTTTTTCATTTGAAAAACGAATGATAAGCTTATATACATAATACGGTATAATTCCCACAAGTATGCGGGGAAGAAAACAGATAATCACACTTCCCCATCCGCCGCTTACGCCTGCAATACTGTAAAACGGAGTAAATACAAACGATGTCGGTGTCGGATTCATCGTATTGTTAATAAAACTTGTCAATCCAAAAAGGAATCCTAAAGCGCCGCCTTTTTTCGGTCCCATCAAAAGCGAAGCGATAATAACCGGGATATGTATGATCGTCGCACGGGTAAATCCAAGCGGGATATATCCGAGGAAAGGGGTAAAAGCCATCACACATATGACAGCTCCGAATATTGCCACCTGAACCATACTCATTGTACTGAATTTACTTGACGAGCGCTGTTTCCCCGACGTCTGCCGATCTTTGCTCGCGGTCTTTAGATCCGCTGCATACTGATCTGAGCCGTATACTTCTGCCGTATTCATTTCTTCCGCACATGATACTGTGCTGTTCTCTGTTACTGTTTTGTTTTCCATGTCTGCCTCCTTGTTATCATTCCCTTTCGGGATACAATACATTTGCTTTTTGTCTGCTTCTTATCGTTCCCTTTCGGGATACAATACATTTGCTTTTTGTCTGTTTCTTATCAGACTTTTCTGGCTTCTGCAATCATCGTCAAAAGTTCTGCGGCTGTCTCCTCTTTTGTCATTTTTCCGAGTGAAACTTCCTTCTCTTTCGTGATGACCGTTACGACATTTGTATTTCCGCCGAATCCTGCGCCTTCCACACGAAGACTGTTTGCGGCGATCATGTCAAGCCGCTTCTTTTCCAGTTTTCTTTTTGCATTTGCAATCAAGTCTTCCGTTTCCATTGCAAACCCGCATAAAAACTGCCCCTGCTTTTTGTGTGCTCCGAGATAAGCCAAAATATCGTCTGTGCGTTCCAGCTCAAGCGTCAGATCCGATCCGTCTTCTGTCTTTTTCATCTTGCTGCCTCTTATGTGTTTCGGTCTGTAATCCGCCACTGCTGCCGCTTTGATAATGATATCCTGTTCCTGCGCCCGTTCCTTAACTGCCTCGAACATCTCCTTTGCGGAACATACATTTACAACATTTACAAATGCAGGTTCTTCCTCGGCAGTTGGCCCTGATACGAGCGTCACCTCAGCGCCTCTCCTTGATGCGATTTTTGCAATAGCATAACCCATCTTTCCGGTAGAATGGTTTGTAATATACCGTACCGGATCGACCGCTTCCTGTGTCGGGCCTGCCGTTACAAGGATCTTCAAACCTGCCAGATCTTTTTCATATGCGATTTCCTGCAAAATGACATCGAGCAGAACGTCCGGCTCAACCATCTTTCCGGCTCCGGTATCTCCGCATGCAAGGTATCCCACTGCCGGATCTACAACACCGTATCCGTATCCCTGCAAGATCTTTAAGTTGTCCTGCACGATAGGATTTTCATACATGTTCGTGTTCATCGCAGGCGCGATAAATTTCTTACTTCTGCATGCCATAACCGTTGTTGTCAGCATATCGTCCGCTATGCCGTGGGCAACTTTCCCGATCACGTTGGCGCTTGCCGGTGCGATCATTACGATATCCGCTTTCTTTGCCAGAGACACATGCTCCACACTATACTCAAAATTACGGTCAAACGTGTCTACAAGACACTTATTTCCCGTCAGCGTTTCAAACGTGATCGGATTGATAAAATTAACCGCATTTTTCGTCATAAGCACATGTACGTCCGCATGAAGCTTTTTCAGCGCACTGGCAAGATACGCGATCTTATACGCAGCGATACTTCCGGTAACTCCGAGCAAAACTGTTTTGTCTTTTAACATTTTCGTACCCCCTTTCCTTTTGCTCCGCTTCATTATATTGTATCGTATATAAAAAATCAACCTGAACAAATCGTATGTTCAGGTTGAGATCCGCCTTTTTTCAGGAAATGTATTCTCAAAGAAAATCACTGTCTGTATTACGCATTTTCCGAGTTTTTCTGAATCTGCACATGCTGCGTAAGCTTACACAGCAAAATACCTCCCGTACTGTTTCCGAGAATCATAATAAGAAGCGGAACAGCATATTTTGTCGGTGTACTTACAAGACCAAAATAAAACATATTTGCAATACAGTGCTCGAATCCTGCCAAAATAAAGACCGAAACGCAAAGAAAGACTGCGATCGTTCCTAAAATATTCGGCTGTTTTTTAAATGTTGCCACGGCAATATACATCAGCATTCCACAACAAACAGCCAGCAAAAACAAACTAATATATGTATCTGACAATTTCGTTTCTACGATCGGGTCCGCCTTCTCAACCAATCTTACTCCGACACGGGTTTGTTTCATAAGAAACGCCATAATATTAACACCGATTCCGTTTCCGATCAAAGTAATCAATGTCTCGGCACAATTTTCTTTACAGATATATCCGATCTTGCCGGTAAACAAATTCAATTCCAAATTGATAATCGTAAAAAGTCCTAATCCGAATAAAAATGACGCCACGATTGAATTGTCCATATTCAAAAAAACAGTACAGCCGATCCCGATCATCAACCCGGCAACAACAGATTTTTTTAAAGCTGATAAATATTCCATACCTCACCTCGTTCTTTTTCTTCTAAAATTGTAAGTATTCTTAATTAAATGTTGTATAAAACCCGACGATACCGCCCCGGCTCGCAGGCACAACGTGCCTATTATACCATAAATACCGCAAATGTATAGAACTCTTTTTCCGTTTTATTAATCTTCTGTTTAGAAATTTTCGTATTCTTTTATTCTTTCAACATACTTTAGACATATTTTCTCTTTATACTAAGTATCAGATAGTTGATAAACAACTATCCCCCTCATAAAAGTAATGATATCCCCTGAACAAGGATATCACGCTTTACTCTCATTCCTTTAGATAACTATAAAACAACGAAACCCGTTAGCCGGAAGGTTAGCGGGTTTTCGCTGTTTGCAGAAACTTTTACGATTTTTAATCGACTGTATTTCACGATAAATATGTTGTTATAAAAAGAAACTTTTGCTAAAATAAGACAAGGCACTACATGAGAATGGTAGGCGGTTAGTCCTTCAACAGAGAGACCGAACTCTCTGATTACATAGAAATCCTGTTTGCAGGAAATCTTGGAAAGGAGGGCTTGACTTATGAGTGATTTTGAAATGCTCTCCATCGTACTAATGATACTTAGTATTGTTGTAACGATTCTGATAGCGTACATAAATCAATCAAAAAAGTAACCGCCCCTCGACCAAGGAATACGGTTACTTTTTTGTAACTTTATCAAATTTGGACTAACCAACTATCAGTAGTGCCTTATTTATATCTATAATATACCATCCATTAAGCACATTGTAAACATGTATCTTTGTAAATGCGTAAACATTCCTTTAGATAACTATAAAACAACGAAACCCGTTAGCCGGAAGGTTAGCGGGTTTTCGCTGTTTATTATCTTACCTTTTTATTACCTTACCTTTTCCAATGGAAATGTAACACTCCACTTCCCTTTAATGTGTATATTACTTGTTGTGAACTTTCCATAAATAACATAATCCGAAACATTTTTATCTGACAAGTCAAAGATATATTCGCTGTACATATCTTTTTCTCCTTCATCTGTAAAGAAAGAAATACTTGCTTCACAATCAAGAACATCTCCATCACTGTTCTTCAAATAAACATATCCATGATTATCCGTTTCAAGCGCAGAATCATATCTGATTTGAATATGAAGTTTTTCTCCCACATATCCTATCGCCGTAAGAGCAACTCCCGAAACAGGCGAATTTATATCTCCTTGAGATACGAGAGCCTGAAAATCTTCCATATACTTTTCACTATTTGCACCACTCCCACCCAAAACACTATACGGAGTAAAAATCTTTACCGAACCGCTATTCTTATCCAAATTTAATGTCGATATTGAACCTTCATACGTTTCTTTATTACTCAATATTTCCCGCACAGAGAAAGTTATTTTCTCATCTGCAATATCATACTTATCCCATTGCGATATAGAAATCAAAAAAACGGCTGTTTCCGTCTCTGCATCATACTTTATATTTTCACATGAGCTACTGCAGTCAAATGAGGTATTGATACTAAAACTATCAAACAAATCTGTCGTTTCATCAATCCTGTCTTCCTCCAAATCTTGTACAGAAATAAGTATCTTCGCCTCTCCGCTCTCTACATAAGCAGAAATAACCTCTATTTTAATACCATTATCCTCACTTATCATACTAACAGGCTTTAACTTTTGGGCTGCTGACGGAGACAACGTATAGAGAAGTTCATAAGCCGGAGAAAAATCCGCAGCTACCAATGTCGAAACAGATAATATAAATACAAGTATAAATGAAGCCGCGGCAGCAACGCTCTTTTGTAAAATAGAACTCTTCCCTGTCCTTTTCTTTTTTCTCTGAAAATCTGCAGCTTCTTCGATATATCGATCATTAATATTGCCAATCGCATCTGATATATCCTTTTTTCTCATACTTCAACGCCCTCCTTTTTTAAATATCGTTTTAATTTTCCTCTAATTCGTGAAAGCCGGACTGATACATTGTTATTACTTATTTGAAACCTTTCCGCAAGATCTGAAATACTATCAGAATACCAATAACGGCGAACAAACATTATTCTGCTTCTCTTATCTAACGTTTCAAGAAAGCCGTCAAGTAAATCCGACAATTCATTTGCTTCCATTTCCTGTTCGACAGTCATTACTGCCATAAGACAGTTCTCCAATTCCTGCAACGCCACATCATAATAGCTGTTCCGCTTAATACAAGTGTTCTCATGGTACTTCGCAATAGATATATTTCGGATAATCCGGAATATATAAGCCCTTAACGGATTTGGATTTTTAGGCGGTATTGTATTCCATACGGCAAGGTATGTATCATTTACACATTCCTCTGCATCACGATGATTTTTCAAAATGTTGCCTGCAATACGTTTACACGCCGTTCCGTATTTTTCCGACAATTCTATAAGAGCCTGTTCCTCTCGCTTATAGAGCAAATCAACAATTTTACTATCTTCTTCCAACGTATCATCCTCCTCTCAGCTATATACTAGGGATTTATCCGCAAATCTTACACCTGAAAACAACAATTTTAAAACCTTTTAAACATTTAATTCCCCCCTGCTTGCAGAAAGTCCTGAAAGGAAGTGCTTGCCAACACTTTAATCCATCGTGATTACTTCAATCCAAATCACACTATATAAAACTGCGGAAACTCAAGGAAAATGAATATTGCATTCAATATTTGCATATGCTATAATGCCAGCAGGCAAAAAGAAACGGCGTATCCATGTTGAGCGTCAACAAAAAACCCACGAGTGCACACCTCGTGGGTTTTTCTATTCCTACTTTTTAGGCATGGGGAGGATTAACCCCATAGGCCGGTTGCCGATTATTTTGTCGTGAATTACTTTACAAAATCAGCATGGCATCTCCAAAGCTAAAGAAACGATATCGTTCTTTCACCGCTTCTTCATAAGCCGCCATAACATGTTCTTTTCCTGCCAGCGCGGATACGAGCATAATAAGAGTTGACTCCGGCAAATGGAAGTTTGTGATCAGGCAGTCCAGCGTTTTAAAACGATAACCCGGATAAATAAAAATCTCCGTCCAGCCACTGCAAGCCTTTAAACGTCCGTTTTCATCTGCCGCAGATTCAATCGTGCGGCAGCTTGTCGTTCCGACGCAGATCACGCGTCCGCCCCTGTCTTTGGCATGGTTGATCTTCTCCGCTGCCTCTTCATTTATCATATAAAATTCCGAGTGCATATGATGATTTTCCACATCGTCAACTTTGACAGGACGAAATGTTCCCAAACCTACATGTAATGTTACTCTTGCAATATCAACGCCTTTTTCTTCAATTTTTCTGAGTAGTTCCGGCGTAAAATGAAGTCCTGCCGTCGGAGCGGCTGCTGAACCTGAATGTTCTGCATAAACCGTATTATATCTGTTCTTATCCTGAAGCTGATGCGTAATATACGGCGGAAGAGGCATTTGACCGAGCTGATCTAATATTTCTTCAAAGATACCTTCGTATTCAAAATGGATCAGTCTGTTTCCTTCGTCCACGATATCGACAACTTCTCCTACGAGCAGCCCGTCTCCGAAACTAATCCGCGTTCCCGGTTTTGCCTTACGACCGGGTTTCACGAGCGTTTCCCACACATCATCCGCTCCTCTTTTCAGAAGAAGCACTTCGATCTTCGCTCCGGTTTCTTCTTTTGCTCCGATCAATCTGGCAGGGATTACCTTTGTATCATTTATCACGAGACAATCGCCTTCATTCAAATAATCGATAATCTCACTGAATACATGATGTCCGATCTTACCGGTTTCTTTGTCCACTGTCATAAGTCTGGAAGAGGAACGGTCTTCAAGCGGATCCTGCGCGATCAACTCCTCCGGAAGATCATAATAAAAATCACTTGTTTTCATATTCGGTTTATCTCCTGTTATTTCTAAGAAGCAAGCCTTGTTTTATTGTGTTCTAAGCTCTGCGCCCATTTTCTTTCCGAGTTTTTTCATAACCTGTTCGGCGACGCTTTCGATCTCCTGTGATGTCAGCGTTTTCTCATCAGATCCGATCGTCAGTCTGATCGTTACGGATTTTTTGCCCTGCGGAATCTGTTTTCCTCTGTATTCATCTACAAACGATGCGTCTTTTAAAAGGGCGCTTGCTTTCTTTTTACCCATAACGGCATCATAAATGTCATTCCATACTGCATCGGAATCAAAAAGCATGGAAATGTCATAGTCTGTCTCAGGATACTCTGCAAGATGCTCGAATTTATTCGTTCTTGATTTCAGCGGTTTCAGTTTTGAAGCATCCATTTCAAAAAGAATCACAGAAAGATTCTTAATGCCGCATTCCATAGAAACTTTTTTCGCTACAAGACCCATATCGCCGATTTTCTCGCCATCAAGGTAAATATTCAGCCACACAACATTGTCAGCCCATACCGGCTTTTCTTCTTTTTTAAACTCATACGCTTCCATATGCGTATATCTCGGCATATACTCAAGAACTCCTTTTGCCTCTCTGAAAAGCATACCGATGTCCTTTACGCTGCTTGCAAATGCCGCTCCGATATGTCTGCGCTGTTCAGGAAGAGATTCCGTCTCGTCATATGCATTTGTATAATTTTTATCAAAGAATACCTGAGCTTCTTCAAAAATGGCAAAGTCATTAAAGTAACGCTCGTTTTTCGCAACCGCCTCGCAAAGGTTCGGAAGAAGAGAAGAACGAATGCAGCTCATATCCGGCGCCGGAGGTGTAGAAAGTTTTAAAACGCCGTCCGTGCTTTGCAGAACTGCGTTTACAAACACATCGTTCATCCACGGATAAGTGTATACTTCCTGCATTCCACAGCGTATTGCAAGATATTCTTTAATATTTCTTACAAGACTCTTATCTTTCTGATTGATCGAGTCTGTAAATGTCGTCGTAAACTCTGTCGCCTCGAAATTATCGTATCCGTACATTCTGGCAACTTCTTCCATCACATCGTCTTTAATGGAAATATCTCCTGTCGAACGCCATGTCGGCGCTGTCACATGCATGTTGTCTCCGTCGATCTGAACATCGAATCCAAGCTGCTCTAATTTGCCCTGGATTTCTTCGTTTGTCAAATGTTTTCCAAGTCTCTTCTCAAGCCATGTCAGATTAACGTCAATCTCTGCTCTGTCGAGTTTTTTCACATAATTATCGCAGTATCCTGTCACCTGAAGTTCAGGATAAAGCTCTTTAAAATACTTCATTGAAAGAGCAAGCGCCTGATCGCATCTTTCAGGATCGATTGCTTTCTCATATCTGGAAGACGCTTCTGTACGCGTATCGTAACGAAGCGCCGTACGGCGGATGCCTGTCGCTTCAAAGTTTGCCACTTCAAGAATCACGCGTTCCGTCTTCGGCAGGATCGAATCTTTCGCTCCGCCCATAACTCCTGCAAGAGCAACCGCGCCTTCGGAATCTGTGATTACAAGATCATCTGCGTTTAATTCAAGTTCTTTATCATTTAAAAGAAGCAGTTTCTCACCTTCTCCTGCATGTCTTACAACAATGTGATCCGTAATATTGTCCGCGTCAAATGCATGTGTCGGATTTCCTGTTGCAAGCATTACATAGTTCGTGATATCAACAAGCGCATTGATCGGACGCATTCCTACTTTCCAGATTCTATTCTGCATTTTATACGGCGCAGGTTTTACAGCCACGCCTGACATTTCAACGCCGATATATCTTGTACATCTGTCAGGATCTTCTATCTCGACTTTAAAATCAGACTGAACGTCTGCCCGGAAAGGCTCGATCTTTGCAAGCGGCAAGTTATAAAGAGCCGCGATCTCGCGGGCGATTCCGTAATGTCCCCAAAGGTCCGGTCTGTTTGTCATTGATTTATTGTCGATCTCAAGAAGCACGTCATTCATATCCAAAGCATCTGCCAAAGAAGTTCCTGCCGGAACGTCAAACGCTGACAGATCAAGGATTTCTCCTTCTGTTTCTGACGGGAACAGCTCGCCTAATCCGATCTCATCTGAAGCGCAGATCATACCGAATGACTCAACTCCGCGAAGTTTAGAATTTTTGATCACTACAGGCTCACCCTCGCCGTGCCAGCGGACAACCGCTCCCGGACAAGATACTGCAACGCGCATTCCTTCTTCCAGATTAATGCCTCCGCATACGATGTCTTTGATCTCATCACTGCCGATATTTACTTTACATACTCGCAGTCTGTCCGCATTCGGATGCGGCTCGATCTTTTCGATCACTCCGACGATCATATTTTCAAAACGTTCTGCAAGATATTCCACATCTTCCACTTCGACTGTAGACATTGTCAGATCGTACGCCAGTTTTTTCAGATCTGCATCTTCCGGAATATTTACATAATCTCTAATCCATGATAATGATAATTTCATAGTCTCTCTCCTCGTATCTAAATTGCCTCTATCTAAACTGTTTCAGGAATCTTAAATCTGCGCTGTGGAACAATCTTACGTCATCCACGCCGTAGCGCATCATAACAAGTCTGTCCAAACCGATATTTACATAAAATCCTGTATACTCATCCGGATCAAGCCCTGCTGCCCGAAGAACGTTCGGATGCGGAGAACCGCCCGGCATAACTTCGATCCAGCCGACATGTTTACATACGCTGCATCCTTTTCCGCCGCAAACCTGACACTGCATGTCGATCTCAAATCCCGGCTCTACAAACGGGAAGAAACCGGAACGCATTCTGACCGGAACGTCCGTTCCAAACACTTTGCTCAAAATACTCTTAATCATTACTTTACCTGATGTAAACGTAATATCTTTGTCCACGATCAGCGCCTCATACTGGAAAAACGCTCTCTCATGATGCGCGTCCGTTGTCTCATTTCTGTACACGCGACCCGGATATACGAAACGATACGGCGGTTTGTGTGTCTGCATATAGCGAACACTTCCGCCTGTCAGATGCGGACGAAGGCAAAGCTTCTCTTTCGTGCTTCCGCTGTCATGTCCTTCCAGCCAGTATGTGTCCATACTCTCACGCGCCGGATGATTCGGCGGAAAATTCAATTTATCAAACGCATACATTTCACTTGTGATCTCGTCTTCCTCGAACACCTCGAATCCCATCGAACGGAACGTATCGTTCAAGTCATAACACATCTGCGTGATCGGGTGAAGTCCGCCGCCTGTCGGCAGGATACCCGGAACAGAACAGTCAAAATCTGGAGACACTTCCGAAGCTTTCAGCTTCAGCTCCATCCTCTTCTCATCGATCAGTTCCTTCACTTCATTTTTCGCCTGATTCAAAAGTTTTCCCATCTCAGGACGAAGCGCCACATCCACTGTAGGGATCTCTTTCATCAAAAGACTTAATGAACCCTGCTTTCCGATATACGCGCTTTTTACATTTTGCAGTTCACCCTCGCTCACTGCATCAGAAATCTTACCTTTTGCTTCTGATAAAATACTGTTGATTTTATCTTTCATTTTATTTCTCCTTCCCAAATTGTTTTTTCCATTTTTTCATTCTTGTTTACCACAGCCGTTTTCTTCCTCTTTGCCGCAGCGCGATCCTACGCGGAGCGTTTTTTATGCTATGGAACATTACGGAGTAATTTCCTATAGCATAAAAAACACCGTCGCTTGTCTGTTCAACAAGGGACGATGTTAATCGCGGTACCACCCTATTTCAGAGCATCCTATCTGCTCTGCGCTCTCATTGTGTAAAATATTGCTACACGAACATCCGACTTAACGCACAAACTGCTTTTCGCCGGAAGACTCCCATACTGAAACTTCAAGAAGGGTCGCGCGGAATGCTCTCAGCCGATGACACTCCGTCTCTGGGTCGCTCTGCTTACTCTACTCACATATGTTCATAGTCTAATTTCTGAAATTATGATTTTGTTTCTGTTATATTTTTTAATCTCCCGCTTTGTAACAACAAACATTGTTCCAATCGGCTGATTCTAAATTATTTTGGCACAGATTACGTTTTTTGTCAATGACGGAAATTTACCCCCTCTGTCACTTTCCACATAAGCATTTCCAAAAAGCGTTCTTTCTTGCTTTCTCCTGTCAGCTCTTTGAAGTAAACGCCTTTTCTATTGTTAATAATTTACAGGAATTTCAAAATCCGTTCTGTTCTCGGGTAATACAACACTGTAATTTGCTGTTTTTCCTCTAATTCATAATACTCGTCTGCTGAAATATCGAATTGATATTCTTCCCAATTTTCATCGTATCCGCACAAATAATAACGGTGTGAGGCAAGTCCATGTAATCCGTTATATTCATCCATTGTAACCGATGTCAGATGTACAATCTGCGGTCCTGCTATAAGATCTGATACAATCTTACTTGACATCCATCCACAAATTATAAAAAACACAATCGCCATAGCTGTTCCAACAACAACTGCAGTTCTGTTTTTCCTTCTATTCCGTATTCCCGCACACAAAAAATTCATTCCCAAAAATAAAAATATTCCCGCTCCCCAGCCTTCATTTACCATACACCATCTTCCTGTTTCCGGCATCACAAGACCTGCGATAATATAAAGCAGCAACCCGATCCAAAAAGCAAAACCTATGATATCGCTCCTTGTCTTTTCCTTTTCACGCAGGTTTTCTTTCTTTTTTATCCTCCACATTCCTTTTTATCCTTTTACCTTTTTATTTCTATTTTCTCATTTTTCCCATCTGCTTTCAATTATTTTCCTATATTTTTAAAAATTAAGCGTCCGTTTTACCACTTTAACTATGGTAAAACGAACGCCCATATCATATTGTTTTCCGCCTTTTCTCTGACCGATTTTATTTCCCGTATCTATAGTACCTCCTCTGTCACGTTCCACATAAGCATTTCCAAAAAGCGTTCTTTCTTAGTTTCTCCTGTAAGCTCTTTGAAGTAAACGCCTTTTCTTGTTTTTAAATAAGCTCTTACATTTTTACTTTCGTAAAAATCTGTCTTGTGAGTCAGCGTCATCTCATCAAGCGCTTGCGGACAACTGATGAAAAGAGACTGCATCGCCTGTTTCGCTTTCGCATTCTGCTCCAATCCGGTCACAGCATCACCATTTGCACAATAAATATGGATGTTCAATCCAAACACGAGCACAAGAGTCTTCGTTTTATTACCGATGATCGCGCTCTCCACCGGTATATCAAATACTGCCAAATAAACCTGCTTATCATTTTCAAGCTGAAGATTCATCTGTTCAAATGTATAATCCAAAGCATTTTGCCTTAATTCCAAATATCGTTCTGACACTTCTTTTATAGCCATAAATTTACTCTCCTCCTGCCAGTTCTGCATAGATATCTTTTATCCTGCGGTACGTTCCATCCTGCTTTTTGTACAGCTTATCATTCTCCGATTTATACAGAGGGAACTTATTTTCCTCAAGAACCTGCTTCAAAATAACCGCCGCATTTTCAAGACACTTTTCTGTCATACAGTTGTCAAACTTTTTTATTCTGTACAACGTATTCCAATCTTTCGCTTCATCTTTCAGATCAAACGTAAATGCCCCGCGGTCTGCATCCAGTGTAACATAAATTTTTGTCGGCTCATAGAAAAATCTGATCTGAAACTGCCCCATAGGGCCGATCGCACTGCTTTCACCGATCACCCGTATCTGTTCGCCGAATATTTTACAAATAATCTTCTTATATTTACACATCATTTCCTTTTGCTCTGTCTCCATACGTTTCCGCTCCATATATTCATATTGTGAACTACCCATTGTCTGAAGCCTGTGGGCTTCCTGTTTCAATCCGATACATGATGTCTGTCGGCAAAATCACAAAAACTTTAAAATCCGCTCTGTTCTTGGGTAACACAACACAGTCACCTGCTCTTCTCCTTCTAATTCATAATACTCATCCGAAGAAATTTCCATCTGATATTCCGTCCACTCGTCATCTCTTCCGCATAAATAGTAATGCCGTGAAATAAGCCCATATATTCCCGACGATTCACGCATAGTAACTGACGTCAGACGCACAGTCTCCGGTCCTGATATAAGATCCAGTACAAGCTTTCCTGATATCCATCCGCCAATACCTACTGTCAATACCAGCAGCAATACTCCGAAAACAACCGCCGTTTTATTTGTCTTCCTTTTATGAATGATCGTCCACACACAGCTTCCTCCGATACCGAAAAATAAAACCGCATTTGAACCTTCATTTACCATTCCCAATACACCTGTTTCCGGGATTACAATTTTAACAATCAAAAAAACCAGCACTAAAATCCAAAAAATTGTTGTAAATAAATCTCGTTTCTTTTCTTTTTCATCTCTCGTTTTCATACTCACCGTTTTACAGCCTCCTTATTTTTCAAGCTGCAATCCGCCTTTACTCTGGTCTTGATAAGTCAAATTGCGCTCATCCTTACTGTACAGCATGCCACAAATCACCCTCTTTTACAAATTTATATCCATGCTGCCGCAAATACTCGATCTCTTTCGCAAAAAAACTTCCGTCTCCGCTGAATTTCGCCGGATCATGAGATAAGTATATATCTCTTCCCGACGCGATTTCAATATCAAGAAATTTCTCATTTACTTTCCACATTTCATCTCTTGAATGCGTTTTTGCCAGCTCATCCCACTCGTCCAAATTATAATACTGTGCGTCATATTCTTGCGCTATTTTATCATATGAAGTCGATTTTCCGTCCTCAAACTTACCAAGCACGACGGCATCCGATTTACCCTTTCCTTTTATTGCGCCAAATGCGAGATCTTCTGCTTCCTGATTTGTAAATGTCGCAGTCTTTGCGCTGTCTGCATCTGTCTTTGGATGCAAAAAGCTTTCCTGTTTTTTCGCATACTCTGAACGGATTTTTATCACTTCATTGTGATCAACTTTCTTCACCGCTATATGCTCGGACACTTTCTGATCTGCAAAATCCCACGCATCCATATCTGCATCAGATAGTCCCGGAGGGTTATGTTTTCCGCTTTCCATGTTCTGCATCGATTGATTATACCGTTTCGCCTCTGAAAATGTCATATCATCTGTAAACGGAACATGTTTACTTCCCACCTTATCAAGTCCTTTATCCAATCCAAACTCAAGTCCTGTTTTAAGAAGTTCCGTCTGAAAGTCGCCCAAATCCAGCTCTTCACGCGCCCAGTTTGTCATAGTTTCGGCAGTAAAATCAACCGCCATGTCTTTTACAGCCTCTTTTGCTACTCGTTTCGCGCTTTCGCGCGCGATTGCCTTTACTCCAAGACCGGCCCCCGCCTTAGTTCCTTGACCAATAGGAACTAAAAGACCCGCAACCATCATATTTATATTTCCCCATGCGTCATATGCCTCTTGATTCCCCTGAAATACTGTATCTCTGATAAAATTAAAAGACTTACTTGTCAGATCTTTAGCTCTTCCATAATGAACGTCCTGAATGCCCTCTATCGCTTTACTCGCCCCATAGAGAGCGGTCGATCCTCCTGTAACCCATACGCCTATCACAACCGGAGTTGCCATCCCTCCAGTTCCGACGATTGCCAAGATTCCGGTAATTGCCGCAGCGCCTCCTGTCAGCAATTTTATTGCGCCTTCCTCTTCTCTTGCCTTACACGCATCTTCATATTGCTGTGCGAATACTTCCTGCATCTTTACTTCTGCAAGCTCGATCTCTTCCGCATTTTCTTTCAAATACTCATTCGCTGTCAGTACATGCTGACAAAGCTCCGGCATATGTGAATTTCCGAAACAGTCTCCCGACTGATACGATGTCACATTCGTTCCGTTTGTATAATATTCTGTAAGCGTTGCAAATAATGACTGAAGCAGATCTGACAATTCCCCGTTTGCTTCTGACTTATGCTGCGCTTCATAATCTATAATATTTTGATTGAAGTCTGTTACATTCTGCTTTACTTCTTCCATAGAATCTTTTAAATAATACGAATTAGGCGCCTGCAAAGCAATAAGATCCGATACATTTAACAAACTTGTTTGTACTATTAGAGAAGAATCAGATACGTCTTCGATCTCTGTTTTCATCCGGTCTTTTACAGAAAGTAACGTCTTCTGGGGAATGACTGCATATAAGTCCCCTTCTATATCATAATATCCTTCACGGTAAAAAAGATATTTTGTCCTATATAACTGTATTGCCTGCTGTATAGAAGTAAGCAGCGTCATATGCACTTCTTTCAGATACGTTTTAACAGACTCCGCGCTTTTTCCTTGATAACATTCCATATTTCCAAGATTTTCACACGCCTTAACCCACGGTTCTAACTGACTGACCCATTCTGCCATGCGCCCGTTTGTCTGATCATAAAATTGATCCATAGAACTATACATTATTTTATATTGTCCACTCATAATTTTTCCTCTGATATTTCATCAAAATCTCTGTACAATGTCTGCATATCGAAAAACTATCCCGAAAAATTCCGTAACAGTTCATTTTAACTATTACAAAAATTCCAAAATCCGCTCTGTTCTCGAATAACATCGTACAATGATTTCATGTATATTTTCCAACTCATAAAACTCATCTGCCGATACTTCCAGCCGATACTGCTTTCCGTCTTCCCCTCTGCCGCATAAATAATAGTGATGAGAAATTAACCCTGATAATCCGTTGAGTTCCTCTGTTGTAACCGATGTCAGACGGATCGTTTTTGGTCCTTCTATAAGATCTGCTGCGACCTTCCCAGAGATCCAGCCACCGGGAACACATGCTAAAACTGCTAAGCATAAACCGAGAACAAGCGCAGATTTATCTTCTTTTCTTTTCTTGATAGCTGCATAAGCACAGACTGCTCCTACTCCGAAAAATAAAACTGCCATTGACCCTTCGTTCACCATCCCGCCTATGCCTGTTTCCGGCAGCATAATTTGCATAACAATAAAAAGCAAAACTGCAATACACAAAATTCCTCCGGCAATTTCCCGAATTTTCTTTTTTCTATCATCTCGTTTATTTTCCACGTTCACTCTTTTTGCTTTCCTTTTTTATTTTTATTTTCTCATGTATTTCTGCTGTTCTCAATCACTTTATTTCAACATTTGAAGACCTTTCCATACACCCTCTAATTTTAAATCTATTTCTTTCAGTTGTTCTCCCGTAGTTTCAATCGCATCAATATCTTTTTTTATAAGTGATTTATAAAGACTTATGATTCTTTGCAGCTGAACGAACTGCTCTGCAAACTCATCAAGAGCTTCTGATCGCTCAGCTCCCCGCGCTCTTTCTTCTACATTCCCGTTAATTCCGTCGGCGCTTGTTCTCATCTGGTCGATAGCATACTTAAATTTCCCATAGTCGAGATTGATCAGACCTGCTACCGATCCCAACGATTGCAACGTTGCCATAGTGATACCTCCTCGTATAATACTTAATTGCAAAGTGTACGGATCTCATTGACAAGAGAATTGATCAAAGATCCTATATGAAGCACATCCCAACTCAACTGCATGTTTTCATTTTCCAGCCTTGTTATTTCATTGCAAAGCGCGTCTACAACATCGTCAATACGCTCAATATAAGTATTGTACTGTCCGACAACGTTTCCTTCTATACTATATACTGTCGCCGTCTGTTCCTTCCCGATCCATTCTCCGATTTCATCACCGTTTGCATATTTTTCCAGTTTTTTCCGCTTTGCTTTTGCCGAATTTTTCTGCGACTGGATACTGTCTCTCGCCGTTTTTAATCTTTCGATCTTTTTTTCATTCGCAGCGCGCTTTGATTCTTTTTCTGCTTTCTCCCGTTCACGCGCGCTTTTTTCGCTGCGCGCCTCACCCAATCTTGCCCTTTTTCTTCTTTCCTCAGCCGAGTTTTCCGCCATCTTGAGCACCCCGCTCTCTTACAAGTTTTTCTACGTCTGTGCGTTCATATGGTGATTCCATATACCACTGATTGATATTGTCTACCATCATCTTATCATCGTCATCGTGAAATCCGCTGAAAACAACTTTCACGATATCTCTGTGATTAAAATATAAGATCTGATCTCCGACCAGTCCTTGCGGGTACAGACATCCGCCGTAATCAAAATAACCTTCTTTCCCTGTCGCAACCGACAAAAGCCCTCTGGCAATCACAACAACTTTCTGCACGCCTCCCTTTAAGATCACAACACTTCCAAGCGGAAGATAATCTACCGTCTCTTTTTTTACGTTTTCTCCCATCATGCTTTTCCTTTCTGTTTCAATTCATTTAAGGTAACCGCTCAGTCCGCGCCATTCGTAAAGCCGCGCTGCGTACTTATCATGGCTAACGCTGCTGTACGGCTGAACTGTTACTATTTAAGCTTTTTAAGTTCCGCATTTCCCACAAAAGGGGAAATGCGGAACGCGGTTTTATCCGCCGCTGCCTTTAAACCTGCTTTTTCGTACTATCCTCTGAATCCGCTTGCAATACTTTCGTCTACATTTTCCATATTTTGAGCTGTCGTATTCAACGCTTTTGAAATCTCCGCAAGCAATTCTTCTGCCTGCGTAAACGCCGGCCGCAGACTTTCATAACGTTCTCTGTAAGCCTCGCTTGCCGATCCTTCCCATTCTCCTAAAAGAGACTGAAGTAACGAATCTAATCTTCCGATCATCTCGCTGACATTCCCTGATTCTGTTTGGTACGAATTTGCCCTTTCTCTCATCTGATCCGGTGAAATTCTGATTTGACTAGCCATAATTGCTACCTCCTATAAAATTTTTTATTTATATATACCGGTCTTCCGGATATATATCCTACTCTCCCGCAATGAACGGGGTCTTCAATTTAATACACTCATTTTCTTTTATGTAATATCCGTCGCCTGTCTCGATCGGTTTTTTGAACTTTCTTGTCACGGCGAGCGGCATATCGTAAATCTTCAATTCTGAAATATCTCCGAAATACATCAGATGTCTTCCGTCCCGGATGCCTTTGATCACCTCCGGCGCGCTGTATGGGATCGGCGCATTTTCGATTGCCGATATAATCACGCCTACATTCATGTTCTTGTAGCGTCCGATAATATTTTTATACGATGCAAGCGCCTCTTTACTATTGCTGATCTGCTCGATCGCATCAGGATTATCGATAATAAGAAGCATGTAATCTGCTTCTGCCGGATCGCTTTCCATCCCTTTTGCAAGAAGTTCATATCTGCTTTGCAGTTCTTCTTCAATCTCTTTTAAATAAGAAACGATATCTTCCGCGATCATGCTGTAACGAACGACATTTCCTTTTTCTTTCACGGAAGCAAGCTTCTTCCCGATTCCATCCGAAATATAAACTTTTGATCTGCCCGGATACATCAATTCCAGCATATCCGCCACATATTTTATCCAGTTATGGCGTCCGCTGCCCTCTCTTCCGACAACCGCCAATACACCAATCGAAGACATACGAAGCATATACGGCATCACATCTTCGTAATTTAATCCTGCCGCCACATTGAAATGTCCGCGCATCATATTTCCAAACTGCTGTGCCATATAATTCATGCTCAAAACAGGCGGGATCAACGGGATCTTCCGAGCCACCTCAGTACATTCTCCGTTTCGTTTTTCGATATATCCGCGGATTACTTCCGCTCTTTCAAATTCTTTTTCTCCTGCAAACGGCAGATACGCCTGACATTCAAGTATCTGTTTATCCACTTCTGCGAAACATCTTCCCGGAAGATGCTCAAGTCTCCTGTTACAATGTTCAAAAATCGCAGAGTATTCGTTTCCGTCATTGCAGAATAACGCGATCCTGTTAGAAAAGGACGACAAATATTTGTATCCGATCCCTGCCGTCTGTGCATTCGCGATCACAATAGAAATTCCGACTGTAATTCCTTCCCGACACAGATTCAGCAGTTCGTCATCATCTTGAAAATACAATTCTTTCAGCGCAGTAAGATTATCTATAATAAGAACAATCTGCTTCATATCGGTGCGCCCCGCCTCTTTGTACGCAACAAATGAGCTTACTCCGACAGATAATAGTTTCTCTTTTCGAGTTTCCATCTCTTCCCAAAGCATTTTAAACAGATTTTTCAGTTTCTCATCTTCGGAGGAACTGACAACGCCGCCTACATGATTGAGCGTCTCAAAGTTTTTCAATACCATAGACGCAAAGTCTATAATGTAGATCGCCACCTCATCCGGCGTATACTGTTCCGAAAGACTTCGGATCACATTTTGCAGAATCGTCGTCTTTCCGGTCTGCGCCGAACCGATAATAATCATATTTCCCGCGCTTAAATTCACTGCATACTGATCCTGATTCTGGTGATCGGGATCGTCATAAACGCCGATCCACGCATAAAATCCGACTTCTTTTTTCTGCTCTTGTACTGCCTCTTTTGATACCGGCGGGAATTCGATACACTCTCTAAGCGGAGGCAGACAGATATCGGGAAGCTGCGGTATTTGAATCGAACGGAAATATTCGGACACATAAGAAACGATCGCCTCAAGCTGATTGTTCATCCCTTCCTGTCCTTTGTTCTTTTTCTTTACATAAACCGGAACTTTTTTCCCGCCGTCCGGAACTTCATATATCGTAAATGCTTTTCCTGTTCCTTCGTCTTCTCTTTCCGGCGCTCCGCTGTATGCCGACTGGAACAATTCAAATATCTCATTGTTTCCTACTTGCAGATAAGCTCGTCCGGGTTCTTTGATTTCTGCGGCAAGAGGAGATTTCAGCACTTCGTTACTGTCTTCTTTGCTCTGCACTTTCAGACAGAGTTTAAAACGGGAGTTACTCCATATCTGTTCATTGACCTGACCTGCAGGTTTTTGAGTCGCCAGAATCAGATGTACTCCAAGACTTCTTCCGATACGCGCTGCCGAGATCAGCTCTTTCATAAATTCCGGCTGTTCCGCTTTCAGCTCTGCAAATTCATCTACAATGATGATCAGATGCGGAAGCGGTTCGCTTACTTCGCCCGCTTTATATTTTCGGATATATTTATCGATATGGTTGACGTCCGCCTGTGCGAAATATTTCTGTCTCTTCTGCAATTCTGCTTTGATCGACTTAAGCGACCGATTGATGGCATTCCCATCAATATTTGTGATCGCGCCAAGCAGATGGGGCAGCTGCGCGAACTGATTCACCATACCTCCACCCTTGAAGTCAATGATGACAAACGCCGCTTCGTAAGGATGATAGAGCGTTGCCATCGAAAGGATATACGTCTGCAATATCTCTGATTTTCCAGATCCTGTCGTTCCCGCAACAAGACCGTGCGGACCATGAGCTTTGTCATGAAGGTCAAGCATAACGATCCCTGTCTTTGAGACTCCGACCGGAGCTGCCATTGACTTCGTAACTTTAGACGCAGACCATCTTGCTTTGAGATCAAGATCTTCCACAGACAAAATATTCAGCATCTTAAACATTGATATATTTTTTGTCAGTTCACCTTCCAATGAAACTTCATCCGTACAAACCGGAGCTAACGTCCTGACAATGCGTACTGCCAAAGTGTCGCTGATCTGAGAAGATACAAACGGTACTGTCTTTGATTTCTCCGCTGCGTTGATCAAAACGCCTCTGTGACCGCCGGACAACTGTACGACATAATCGCATCCTACCGGAATGTCCGCGCGTGTCTGTCCGAAAAACAAAAAAGTGACTCCCAGATCTTTTCCTTTTTCTGTAAACTGTGAGATCGGATGCTTCTTATATCCGTATTCGTCATAGAAAAAGATGAGCAGATGCGGATACGATCTCTTCTCCTGTGCTCTCATTGTCAGCTCTTTGTACAAATACTCAAAAATAAGTGTTTTGCTCTCATCATCTGTTACAATTCCTCTCGTATCTGTCTGTACGCAGTACGCTCCCGGAAGAAAACGGAACAAGTGCATCCGTCCGGCATGTTCTTTTTCCGCCACGAAAAACAATTTTACATCTGCCGCGAAATGACGAAGCGCCACATCTGTAACGATCAGTTTCAAAAGTTCAAACCGATCTGCCTCTTCTCCTGTAATGCCGACTGCATTTACATTTTTCAGATCACATATGACCGGCGCATTTTGAAGTTCTTTATAAAAACTCGCCGTCTGCTCAGGAAGAAGACTTAAATCGTCTTCAATTTCCAGCTTCTCCTGTTTCTTGTAATTTACCTGACGGGCAGACTCGATCGGACCGCTTCCGAGACGGACACAAAGAAAATCTTCATCCTGCGGCGTCCGGTCAAACAGATCCGGAGAAAATGTTTCCACCTGCTGAATCTCCTGCTCTGCCGGAATGTAGATTTCATTACGTTCTGTCCATTCTCTATTTCTGCACTCTTCGATTTCCTGACGTTTTGACGCGATATATTTCTGATATACTTCGATCCGGTTCGCCGTCTTTTCCCGAAACTCTTTCTTTCCCTCCATCACACCGACTACCGCTGTTATAATCGCGATCATACACGATATAAGAGAAAAAATAATCATCGTTCCTCCCATGAACGCCATCGCGCCTGCCGCGATCAGCATTCCGAAGGACGGAAATAATTTCATAAATAAATTACTTTTCGGTTTCTGCGGCTTTGAAGGCGGATCTAAAATCTCGATCTTGTCCTCACATATCACCGTTTTCAGCCGTGTATTTCTCGAAAATCTCGGATACCCGTTTCTTTCCGGATAATCCCCGAAACCAAGTCCGTTCACTGTCAGATCGCTTCTGATCTCCGCCCACAGTGCGTTCCCTTTTAAGAAAAAGTAATAATCTGCAACGGAAAAGAAATCCCCGTCTTTGATCCATTCTTTTTGTTCTGTCTTCTTCCCGTTGTGATATACTCCGTACTCACTGTTCATAACTTCAAGCGTCCAGCCGCCTTGTCCCCGCGTCAGCCGGACAAATTCTCTCTTTGCATAAACGCCTGATAGTGCAATTTCATATGCTGAGTTGTTTCCGATTGAAATCGTCTGATACCTGTCCAAATTGATCATCCGCTCACAGCGATGCGATCCGCTGTCAAAATCGATCTGAAAATCAATTCTAAATACAAGTCCTTCTGATTCCTGATACCTGACTTCCAAAGTATCTCCGTGGATCACTTTCCGCGTCATATATTTTCGGATATCGCCTTCCGTAAAATAAATGTTGTCCGAACATGTCGCTCTCCATCCACCGCTTTCTTTCACAAATTCAATCTGTATCGATTCAAAAAACAGATCTCTTCTCAAACGCACCGTACAGTCGATTCCCGTTCCTACCGTAACCCGTTCCATATCAGCCGGAAGTTCTGCTTCTTTATAAATCTGATTTCCCGAAAGTATAATCTTATATCTGTTCTCCATATCTTTCCTCTGCCGTTTCCCGCTCCTTATCTGCCGCTGCCTTTGCCGCCGGCAGACTTATCTGATAAGATTCTTCTCTTTTGCGCCTTACTCTGCCATGCTTATGATCGTTCCGTTTCTTACTCCGAATTCTTTTAACGTTCTGTTGCCTTTGAGCAGCATGATCGGATTCTGCGCCTTTAGATAACAATTATTTATATCTGACAGATCGACGCCCAGACCATACGCCTCGTTAAGCGCCGCCGCCAGTTCTTTTGCCGTCAGATCCAGCGGAACTTCTAAATCTACCGTCCGATGTTCCTTATGAATATGAAAAATAATAATCGCCGTTTCCATCTTCTCTCACCACCTGCACTCATATCGTCTTTGTATTGATTTTTCTTTTTACATGATCAAAAATGCCGCTTTCTGCAATCCCGGCGTCTGGACAGGCAGTCCCGATCCTTTCATTTCATACGCCGGAAGATGTTCGATATATTCGCTCACCGTAAATCGATGCGCCGCTGTCGGAAGCAGCAATGCATTTTCTTCCTCTTTCTTAAAATCATTACAAAGAAATATATATTTATCACTATTGTTCCGATTTACATTTTGGATCAGCTCATTCGTTGCCTTCACCGCATATTCCGTCTGTTTTGTCACGATCAATATTTTATCCGCAAGCTGCATAAGAGCCGCTTTTTCCTCGTCAAACACACTGTCTGCATCGATAACGATGTAATCGTATTCCTGCTCTTTGCGGGCTGCTTCTGCTAATAGTGCAAACACGCGGTATGGGATACCCAACGACATAAGCGCCGCTTTAAACGGCGGAAGATAACTGAAACCTTCCTTTCGTATGACATGCCGTACGATCCGATAAACATTGCCAAGATTCCCCGACAGACCCGCATAAACCGAAGCATCTCTGATCGGCTCGCCGTTTTCCAGCATCCACTGAAACGACTGAAGCCGATCCGCATTCACATACAGTGTTTTCTTATAATTACGTTCCAGACAACGACACAAGCCGAATGCAACACTCGTTTTCCCGACTCCGCCTGACGCCGAGGTGATCAATATGATCTTTGTTTCTTTTCCGGCATCCTGTTCAGCATAAAGCGTATCCTTGCATCTGCCTGTAATTTCATTAAAAATCTCCCGCACACTTGTATATTTAAACAAGCGGCAAATGTCGAGTTCGTCCGTCTGTCCGGGTTCGTAATGTTCCGACAATATCATCAAATGCCGGATATCATGTTTTTTCAGTCCGCTGTTATAAAGCGTATCCGACACAAGCAGAATGTCCGCATGCTGCGAAAGTGAAAATAACTGATTAAAATAATCTTTATCCGTAATGATCTCCAAGTCGATCTTGTCCGCGAACAGCTCTGCAAATTTCTTTTGTAGCGGAATTACATAGCTTTCATCTGTATCCGCCACAATCACTCTCGGTCTTGCCATATTTCTCTGTCACCTCTATTCCATCACGATCTGGAAATCGCTGATCGCCATTCGTATAATATCTCCGTTTTTCACCGGATATTCTCTGCCCGGAAAAAGCTGCATCCCATTCAAGTATGTTCCGTTTGAACTATTCAGATCTACAACCGCATACCCGGATCCCCTTTTTACGATCTTACAGTGCCTTCTGCTGATCATCTTGCTGAATCCGGCAACGCCGTCCGCTTGCTCCGTACTCTTTCCGATCACATACTCTTGTTTCGTTACAGTCAGACGGATCGGACTGCCTGCTGTCAGCGACACAAGTGTACAAGTCTGATCTCCTCTCTGTGAAGAAACTTTTTCATTTCTATTCAAACTATAAGGTGTACTTGTTTCATCTACTGATCCGCACTTTTCCACATCCGAATCTTCACTGCTGTAACCGGGACGTCCGATGATCTGAAAGAAATCCGCAAACCTCTTATCGTCTTTATCCGAACGTTTTTCTACAGTTTTCTTCAGTTCTTCCCTTAGATGCTCCTCAAATTCCACTACATCTTTATGAAGTCTCTCCGCCACAGGAAGATATACGAACCTGATTTTTCGCGTTGCAGGATCGACCCATATCTTATCTGCCGAAATATCCAGTTTCAAAAGCGAAAGAAATCCGTTTTCTGTCACCCTTCTGACTTCATGCAGAATATTTCCCAAAACAGAAAGCATCCCTTCTGTATCTTCCGCCCCTGACTGGATCGCAAGCGGCAGACAGGATTTCGTATCGTAATACAGTTCTGTCTTGCCGTTATACAGCATCTTCACACACTTCAATAGAAAATCTGCTTCTTGACCGTGCATCATTTTATATTCTGTTATCAAAAAATCTGTCTTATCTTCTAAAATATAAGCAAAGTTCTCTCCACACTGTTCTTCCGTAATCATTCCATCTCTCATTTTCCTGCTCTCATCTTCCTGCTCTCATCTTCGTCTGGTTTATTTTGAACCCGGACGCAAATTTTCCTCCGCCGGAGCGCGGTTCAGTATTTTCAGTTCTCCGTGGTCAAGCTCAAATACTTCCCATACATTTTCAACGCCTGCATTCGGGTCAAGTGTGATCACTGTCGGAGCGCTCTTGCCCGGAAGATATACTTTCACCGTTGCGCCGTACTGCTGCAAAGTTCCCGTCGTTCTGTAGTCAACGACAGAGTATGTATAAACGCCGTTCAGGTCGTTCAGCGTGATCGTCTCCGGTCCGTATCCGTTTGTGTCATCCACATCAAGTTCTGCCAGAAGCCCGTCTCTTCCTTCGCATGTCCGTTTCCTGAAGTTCACGTACAAGTCATCTCCTTTATCCGTATTTCCCCACAGATACGAGTCGAGATCCTGCGGCTGTGCGTTCCATTCCAGTACGATACGCGCGCTGCCCGCCGCCAGCTCCGGTGAAATCGTAAACTGCTCTCCGCTGTAATTTTTATCTTTCTCCATCTCAAACTCGAACGTTTCATCCACATACCCGTCCGCGCTGATCGTCACTTCGTACACGTCTGCCGCCAGTTCGATCGAGAACGATCCGTCTTTTCCCGACGTAACATGAGTAGAATTTTCAGCGTTTTCTTTCGCTTTAAATTCAAGCTTCGCCGCCGGAACGCCTTCTCCTGTCATAGCATCGATCACAACGCCGTTCAGCGTTCCGTTTTCCGAGCGGTTTTCGTTTGCCTCTTTCAAAATAATTTCATTCCACGCTTTATCGGAAATAATGTTTCCCGACGCATCCGTCTCAACACGGATCAGGAGGCTTCCTGTAGAGAGTTCCACATAAACTCGTTCCTCGTCTGTGATCGGCGCTACTTTGGAACTGGAGATTGCGTTCAGTTCTGCAAGGCTTGCCTTTCCCGAGAAATTTCTGAACAACTGCGAAATCGAATCTAAACGCACGATCTCCGGCATTCCGTCCTTCGCCGGTTTGTCTGTCTTTACATTTACAATATCGTCATGCGCTTTCGTGTTTGAATAACAGCATGTTCCCGCCAGATCTTTATGTACGACTTCTACTTCTCCTTTTCCGGTCTTTACGATCTGCGGATATGAGCCGAACTGATCGCAGTAGTCCGTATAGTCATAATTTTCCAGCTTCTGAAGAAATGCAGTATTAAAAGAAAAAACGCCAAATGACTGCATTGTCTCTTTCTTTGTTTCTGAATCGTCAAATTCCGCCAAAAGCGAACCGTCCTTAATCCCGCTTAACATATACTGGATCTTTGAAGAATTCGTATGCATGTAGCCTCGCTGAAGCAAAACTTTTGCAGCGGAGCTTTCCCCTCTCTTCAAATACACATCTGCCAGTCCGAGATATCCTTCTTCTTCTTTCGGTCGGTCTTTGATCGCATTTTCATATGTAAGCACCGCCAGTTCATACTCTCCGCTGTCCGCATATTTTTCCGCTGTTTTTATTGATTCGTTATACGCGCTCGCTCCTGCCTGCATCCGAAACATCACGATCCCGATAATCGCCCCTGCCAAAAGAAGCAGTCCGCAGACGATCAGCAGAATCCGGCTTTTCTTTTTTCCTTTTTCTCCCACTGCTCCTTCTCCTCTCTTTCTTTTTTTACTGAGACGTTTCGTAAACGCCCCTATTTTATTTTTCACATCCGTTTATCTAGCATTTACTCGTTATCTTTTCCGCTATTTACAAGTTGATTTGTTCACTTTTTAGTTTCTCCTTTTTTCTTTGAAGCAAATATAATACGCTTCCTGCTGCCAACGACGCGGCCACGATCACTACAACGCCTGTCACACATATCATGATCCCGCTCATCTTCATTCCCTCCGTTTCGCACTCTCTTCTTGTCTGCATCCTGATTCTGTCTTTTATTTTCTATCTTCAATCTTCGTGCTGCTTCACATCTCACTTCCGGTTATTCAAGTTCTTTCATTGTCTCTTCCAGCATTTCCATATCAGGATCTTCTTCCGATCGATCTGCTCTGTTCTCATATAAATTTCTGCAAGAATGATAAGTAAATTTCAGATCGCCTGACACATTTGAATACGTTCCTTCTTCCGACGCCTCGTCCAAATAGTTGTAACAGATCCACATCTGAACTTTATAGTCTTTCGGATAATCTATTTTCATCTCTTCCAGCACATCCGTACTGTCTCTATATTTTCCGAGAACTCGAAGAAGAAGCGCCCTTCCCAAACGATCCTCATATGACGGATCGTTTTTTTGACAGAGCATCTCATAATATGCAAGAGCCTGCCTGTACCACTGATTTTTGACCGTTCCTATCCTCTCTTCGTTTCCTGCCTGATATGCCGTCACTGCCGCTTTTCTAAGAACATTGCTGCTTTCATCTAGTTTCACTGCTTGTGCCGCCGCATCTGCCGCAGAGTTTGTATCCCCCTGCTCAAGATATAATTCTGCTTCCAGCAGATAAATTTGTGCATTCAACTCTGCATCCATACTTTTTCCAAGCGCTTCTTCGCATAAAGAAACCGCGCTCTTTTGATCGCCTTTTGCATACATTGACTGCGCCTGAACAAATACAGTAGCTGCCTCATCGATCGCCGCTTCCGGATATTCACTTTGTATCGTCCATATGTCAACCGGACTTCCGTTTCTTGCCATTGCAGTCATATAATCTCTCACATATAAAGAGTTCCCGCTGTCGCACGACAAAGCTTCCTCATAATACTTTCCCGCCGTGTCGTATTGTTCACTATAGAAATATCCGTCCCCTACAGCATGAAGTACCTCCGCCTTCTGCTCCTTATTCCTTTTCATATAACCTTGCAAAGAAGAATTGTTCAGAAGTTCTGTTCCTTCTCTTATTATATTTTCGGAATCCCCTGATCCCACAACGGCGTAAAACTCTTGATATTCCTGCTGCCACAGCTCTTTCCCCCGCTGACGCACACCTGACGCAATAAGAAAGATTCCTGCCAGAATACAAAATCCCCACGCAGTCGCGGTCAATATCTGCAAGTTCGTCAGACGGCGGTACTTCGGATCGTATTTTTCCATATGCGAAAGAGCTTCTTCCATCTGTTTTGCCGTCCGAAATCTTCTTGAAACGTCCCGATCCATCGCTTTATCGACGATCCGTTTCAAGCCGTCCGCATACGGAATATCAATCTGTGACAGCGCATACGGAACACCGTTTTGAGCATCAGGCAGATACCCGCTCATCATTCGGTAAAAGACCGCTCCCAGACTGTAAATGTCCATTCTCTCATCCAGTGTTTCACTGCTTTTCCTGCCGTACATTTTGTCCATCGCACATCGGAATTGTTCCGGAGATGCATACCGTCTGCTCAGTCCCTGTACTTCCTGCGTTACCGACCCGTCCAATGAAATATTAAAATCAATAAGGCAAATGTCCCCTTCCGGCGTCACCATAATATTTGCCGGCTTAATGTCGCTGTGAAGGATTCGTGGTTTTCTCGTATGAAGATAGTCCAAAACCTCACATAACTCACGCATCCACAACAGAATTGTCTCTTCCGGAAATGTATAATTATGGTCGATATAATACTGCAGATTTTCCCCTGGGATATAATCCATCACTGTATATACGTCGTTTCCTACTTCCAGAAAATCATAAACCTGCGGCAGATATGTATGTCTAAGCTGTTTTAAGATATCGGCTTCACCTCTTACATTTACACGGTCCACGCACGTTTCTTTTATTTTCTTTATTACGATCTGTTTTTGAAGATGAAGATGATACCCGATATAGATCACTCCCATGCCGCCTGTTCCGATCTCTCGTATCACCTGATACATTCCGCTTATAATATCTCCGCTTTGCAACATAACTTCTTTCCTCATAAAGACGAAAGGCGGCTGTCCGAATCCGTTTGTTCAGACAGCCGCCTCCTTTTCAGCCTTTTCTTATTTCTGCCGTATTTTTATCAGCTTCAGACTTTTTATTTGCTTTCTTCTTTCTTTTTTCTGATCACAAAGAACCAGATCAGTCCGCCTGCTACGAGAACGATTCCGAGGATCGATCCGATAAGAAGCGGTGTATTGTTGATATACTGAATCCATACACTTGATGTAACAAGCACTTTATGCATTTCCGAAGTCGTTTCATTTCCCGCCATATCAAGCGCTGCTGCTTCGATCTTCTGCGGTTCTGACGCACCTTCGATCATGTAACTGATCTTTCCGCCTGCCTTTTCAATCTCTTTCTGCGCATAAGTTGCAACTGATTTTCCGTCGATGATCACATCCACGCTCTTAACTGCCGTATTGTCTGACAGGTTGATCGTCATTTCTCTCTCGTCTGCACGATAGCTTGACTCCTCGATACCTGTGATAACAACTGTCGGAGGCGTCTTATCGATTACAAAGTCGATGTTGCACTCTTTTACTTTGTTGTTCATCTTATTTGTCGCCTTGTCTTCCGAGTCGATCGTAACACTGTAGCGGCCTTCTTTTTCAAAGTTTTCTTTTTTGATCGTGTATGTATATTCTTTCCATGAACCTTCGCCGCCGCTTTGTTTTACTGTATAATCGCTGCCTGCTTTCAGTTCTTTCTTCGTTCCGTCTAATCCGTAAGAGATACCGTTGAACACAAGTGAATCTACGTTCACCTCTGTAACAACAAGATCTTTCGGTTTGTTCGCATATACATCATCAAGGAACTTCTCCGTTGTCTCAGAGAAAATATAGTTTGATCCGAAACGGTTAACTGAGAACATAACCTCTTTTTCCGTTTCATTTCCGGCTTTGTCTTTAATAACCGCCGTCATCGTGTAAACGTCGTCCGTCTCTTCATCATGTTTGAAATCTTCCATCTTGATGCTCTCGCCGTTTGCGATATTTGTACGGTTTCCGCTTAATTCTGTCTTGTCATGTTTCGCGCCTTTGATCGTAATATCAACGCCGCTTTCCATGTAGTTTACATCACTGTATTTCACGCCGGGAGCAACTGTTCCATTATTTGCCGATTTATCTTCGATATCGAAGAACTCAACTTCAGGATCTGTCTTATCTACCGTAAATTTATCCTGTGTGTAATCTGCCGCTGCATTTCCTGCAAGGTCTGTGTAATCAACATCAAACGTATAATCTGCGTCTGCTGAGAATGTTACGCTTGCCGTATGCACGTCTCCGTTTGTGCTCCATCCGCCAAGTCCCGGAGCTGCCATGCCGCTTCCCTGCAAAGCTGCCGTGATCTGCGCGTTGACTTCTGCAGCGTTAAAGTTATGCTCGTTGACTGTAACTGTTGCAGTTCTGTTCGCATTGAAATATCCCGGTGTAGCCGCGCTGTTGTTGTCGTAAGATACTTGGACCGTCGGAACTGTCCGGTCGATCGTAAAGTCGTCTACACGATTGTAGCTTGATGCATTTCCTGCAAGGTCTGTCGTCTCAAGCGTAAATGTGTAATCTCCGTCTGCCGCAAACGTTACCTGACATGTATGTGTCGCATCGTCAGATACTCCTGCGTTCGCACTGTGTGTCCAGCCGCTGATCGCCGGCTGTGTGCCGTCTGTGTTCGTGATGTTGAAACGAACTGCGGACTCGTCAAAGTTTCTCTCTGTCACAACAACCGTTGCTGTTCTTACGTCTTTGTAGTATCTCTCGTTGAGAGGTGTGTTTAAGTCGTACGTTACGGCGATTGTCGGGTGAGTGATGTCGATCTTAAGATCTTTTGTCGCCTCTGTTTCATGTCCTGCATTATCAACAACTTTTACATAAATCTCAACATCATTGCTGTTATTTAAACTTGCCGTCACTGTTTCATTTTTCACAAGCGACTGCACGCGCCCGTCTAATATTGTCAAACCTGCTTTCTGCGCGCTTTCCTGATTATTTTTACTATAATCAATCTCTAATTCCTTATTATAATTTCCTGACTGTGTCACTGCACCGTCTTTACGCACCTCGTAATAAACTTCTTTCAGTCCTGAGTATGTCTCTCCGCTTTCCGGATCTTCTACGTTAATGCTGAACGGAACATCCTTATTGTAAATTCCGTATAACGGTTCAGCCGCTGTAATCGTAATCTTCGGCTCTGCCCACGTTCTGTCTAACACCGCTATTTCCTTCGGATACAGATAAGTAACATTTCCGGCATAGTCTGTAATCTTCGCATATGTCAAAAACTGCTGTTCTTCTGTCATTGTGAACGACCTATTATTTATACTGCTTACTACCGAATCACGATTCCACACTCCCGAATCAGCCAACTGTTTCCACTCTGTGATCTTTTTTACTTTATCTGCACTTTCAATCGCGTCTTTCGTTGTATAATACTCGATCGTCTTCACACCGGACGTTATATCTGCTCCCGTCACTTTCACATTATAATTGTCGTCCTTGAAAATATTAAACGTAATCGTATTCCAAAATTCTGCATACCAGTTTTCTGTACCATCTACGAGAATCTTTCCCGACGGAGACGTTTTATCTACCGTAAATTTCAGATCTCCTGTGTTTTTGCTTCTGCCTGACAAGTCCGTATAGTCCAGTTTAAACGTGTAGTTTGCATCATTCTCAAACACAAAACCGATGCGATGCTCATCGCCATTATGAGTCCAACCAACCGGGTGGTCATCTGACGAAGCAGCTGTCCAAGTGTCCGCCTGTTCCTGATAATTCGGTATCTTTCCTACTGCCTCTTTTGCGGTAAGCGTTGTATTTACCTGCGTGTTTTCCTTTTTACCGTCTTTTTCTTCAAAGACAAAATTATCCTTTAAACTAAAGAAGTGATCTGTTACCGTCACGTTCACTCGAATCGGAGCATTTTTCAACTTAACAGCATTTTCATCATTAAGCGGCTTCCACTTTTTGTCTGCATCTAAATATTCATATGTGTACTCGATTACCGGCGCTTCGGTGTCAACTGCAAATTTATAAGTTTCTTTTGTTTTCCCCTCATTACCAAACATATCTACACAATATGGTTTGATTTCGTATTTATCCTGCTTATCAAATGTAAGTTTTACTGTAACGACTCTATTATCCGTATAATTTTCAAAAGAATTCTTGCCCTCTTCATCCTCTATCTCATAAGTAATTCCTTCTTTTTCCAGTCCTTCGAGCATCACTTTCCGCTCTTGATCGTCTTCCTCTCTCTTCAGTATAAAGTATAGGTTGTCTTTATACTCTTCGCCAACTGGGAAATTTCTATCTGTGTATTTAATCACCATTACAGTCGTGTCTTGATAATATGAAAACTCATCTTTCTGAGTTATCGGATCACCATTCTTATTTTCAAAGCTTACAGAAATTTCCGGAGCCTTTGTATCAAATGCTAACTGTTGCTCAATCGTCTCAGATACATTTCCGGCTGTATCATATGCCTTAATCTTTATCTTAGACTTATTCGTTCCCACTCCATTTATTGTTCCTTTATTTGCCGAAACAACGCCTTTAACCACTATGGAAGACTTATTTTTTAATTCTTCGTAACTGAAACCTGATTCCGATGTCGGCCATTCAATGATATATGAATCTTCATATGTTTCGTCTGCATCAAATTCTTTCGTGGTCGGAGTTATTGTTTCACCGTCTTTGCTCACTATTACTTCCAGTTTCGAAATACTTGAGAAATATTCTTCTGGATCTTCAATCTTAAGCTCGTATTTAGCATCTCCTTGATAACACAGAATTCCATCTTTTTCTGATACATAACCACCGTCTTTTGATGTATCAAAAGTACATTCTACTTTCGGCGATGTCACATCAACTACAATGCCGTTTGAAGCATATACGGCTTCATTTCCTGTATTATCAATCGTCTTAACAAGAATCAGATAATTATTTTCTGCCGCTTCCTTATCTTTCGCTTTTCCGACAGTGATTTCGTCTTTTCCGTTTTTATCGAGTTCCAATTCACTCCAAGATTGTTCTTGCCCGCTATCTACCTTTTCAATAATACTTTTCACAGCATCTTTATCTAATTTTAACGCCGTTTCATCTGTTCCCATTTCATATACGCAATACTTCTGCGTAGTCGTGTTATGCAGGCCGCTTCCTTCTACAGAATCTCCCGAAGTGTCCGAAACGCTGATTTCTGCCGTATATATCTCGTTTTTGAACATATTGAAACTCAAGCTTTCAAAAGCATCTGAATATTTTGTCGTATCATAATCTTTAATTACAGCTCTCGGCGCTTCATTATCGATATGAAGCCAGTCAGTTAAATTTGTTACTTCCGTAACTGTGTTTCCACTCTTATCTTCACTGTTCTTAAGATAAACTTTTACGTTCTCAACTACTTTATCCTGTATTCCTTCCTCAGGTTTAAGCTGTTCAAGTATATTCTGTGACTCATCCGACTCATCAGATACGTTTACATAACTATTTCCGTTATCTACACTCATATACACTTCATCATAATATTGTGTAGCCTTTACATTCATCTTCAGCACAGGGGTTCCCTTTTTCTCGCCGAGTTCATCTTTTCCGCCGATGCTTACCCAAACTTTTTCCAGCTCGTCAGCGCCATTTTTCACGCCGTAAATCCCGTTTGTCGTTCCTTTAAGATCAATTTTTTTCAAAAGATCTTCTTTATTTAAAGTCTGTTTTGTAACTTTAAGATCTCCCTTATAATCATCCTCTTCAATAAACTTAAACTCATAGTTTCCGCTGATTTTATTTTCATTTTTAATATTCGGAACGATTACTTTATAAGCTGCCTCATTCACATGCAGAGTTTCCGGCGCTGTCGCCCCCGGCAATACTGTTATTTGATCATTTCCCACAAGTCCTGTCTCAGATGGATTCACACCTTGCACTTCTTCTACAACTCCGTTACCATTGCAAAGTGCAACTAATCCCGTCATTTCTTCTATCGCCGTTTTTAAATTCTGTCCATAAGCTAACGACACTGTCTCTGCATTTGCAGATGTCAAATACAACGGTCTATGTGTAATAGTTGCGGCATTCTGAACTACATTTTGCCCTTCTTCTACAACTAACTGATAGTTTGCCGTGCCGTTGCCTTCTACTGTCGTATAATAAATTCCGGCAGCAACTGTCACGTTCTGTGGCTGTGCTACAACATCTTTTCCTGCAGTCGCAGCTTTCTCTTTCGGGATTGTGATTTTTTCAGTATTTACTGTTCCCGTAAGTTCGATTTCAGTATTTCCGTCATATACTTTACTTGCTTTATTCCATGTTACATTCTCAAACGAAACTTCCTGCCTCTTTACAGTCAGCGTATAATCTACGCTTGCTTCTCTGTAGAAGTTTCCTTCTCCCGGGACTGCTTTAATCTTAATTGTTATTTTTCCCGCATTGTTCGGAATTACATGGATCGTATGATCTGCTTCCACGCGAACGTCCGCTACATTTTCAGCAAGTCCTGTATTCGGCGCGTCTTCTGACTGCGCAAATGCAACCTCTGTCGCAAGCGTTCTTCCTTTTAATGTATTTTCAATATCGGCAAGAGCAATTACGATTTCATCATTCCAGTGCTCCGTTCCGTAAGTCACTTCTTTTGAAACATCACCGTCTATCGTAATTGCCTGTGTTTTCCCATAACTTCCGGTTGCTGTTGCCGTCGCGCCTTCATATTTTTCATTACCGCTATACACGGCTTCAAACTGTTTCGCGCCGAGAAGACTGTCTGTCTCATATGTATATTCGACTGTAGCTGCCGCTTCTGCTTTATAGAGCAAAGTTTTTTGACCGCCTGTCACATCATAAAATATTACATTTCCTGAAACATCGGCTGGAAGACCTTTGGCTGTCAATATAACAGAACTTTGATCGTCTCCGCTTGGCTCTTTCACCGTCATACTAAAACCGTTAATCTGATTTTTAGACACGTTTACGGAAACTGTTTTTGTTTTCACCCCGTTTGTAACGCTGATATCCGCAGAGCCTTCGCCTTTTGCCGTAACCTTTCCGTTTTCAACAGATGCAACATTCCCATCTGTTGTGCTCCATGTATAAGCAAGTTCTTGCACCGGATTTGTTACTGATATATCATATGTTTCTCCGACTTTCAGACTAACTGAATCTGTCGTCGGCAAAAGTGTAATCTCTGACATTGTAAGCAGAATGTCAATATCCGCTTTCTCCGCCTCAACCGTAAACCGACCATCTTTTGTTGTCTCATATCCGGTTTTCTCTACTTCGTAGTTATATTCTACTCCTTCTTTTAACTCAATTTCTTTACTTGTCTCTCCGGCTTTAACCTCGATTTCCTTTTTCTTCTCATAGCTCGGATCATCATTACTTTGTAATTTCAAAGTAAGTGCGCCTATCCCGCGTGTTTCCTCTGCGGCATCTTTAAATTTCAGCGTAACTTTTTTTGCATCGCCAGCCGCCGCCTGAACCGTCATACCTGCATCCGGCAGTACCCAAGTCAGTACCATCGCCAGCGCAAGGACGAGCGCACATATCCTTTCTTTTAGTTTTTGCTTCTTTTTCATGCTTTCATCCCTTCCTGTTCTTCTTTGTTTTGCCGTTCTTTTGTCTGTCTCTTCCTCTGTCTGTTCCGGCTGTTCCATATATAGAAATACACGTTTCCGTTAAACAGAAAATGTGCATAAACCCCTGCAAGCGCAAATACCAGCGCCGTAATTGCCAGAAAATCATTCACTTCGATATGAAGCGCACAATAGATTGTCGCTGCGATCGACACGATCATAACTGCGTCTGCCGCAATCGCAGGCGTATTACTGAAAAAGCAGATCACTGACGGAAGTTTCCGTTTTCCTGCCTGTTCTGTCAGAGGCTTCGCCTTTCTCGCCAAAAACAAATATGCTGCGATCCCGAGCAGAAGACCGAGCCAAAACAACGCCCCCGCCGCATATCCGATCTGTGTAAGATCGCCGTTTTTGTCAACGGCAAACGGAATCAGCGCCGGAGTCAGTGCAGACAGGAGAAATAATCCCATCACACCGAGAAATCCTTTTTTTACTGTTCTTGGTTTCAATCTGTTTCCTTCTTTCTGCTGCAAGATAAATCGATTAATATCTTTTTTGTTTTCTTTAAATGATCTCATTCGTATGGATTTCCATAATTTCTTTTTTAATAACGAAATTCCATTCCGGTTTTTCATTTGTCTTTGCCTGAACAAACGACGTTTCCATTTCCGGCGTCAATAAAGTTGTTTCTCCGAATCCGGCATTTCTTTGTGCCGCTGTGCCGCCGTTTCTACCGTTGAGCAATGTCGTTTCTTCACTTCCACTGTTCAGCAGAGTCGTTTCTTCACTTCCGCTGTTCAGCAGAGTCGTTTCTTCGCTTCCGCTGTTCAGCAGAGTTGTCTCTTCGCTTCCGCTGTTCAACAAAGTCGTTGCTTCACTTCCTCCGTTATCAGACGCTGCCTGCTGTGCTGTGTGAAGCTGCATTGTATGTTCTCTTCCTTCCGGATCTGCCGAATGGTAAACTTGTTCTGTGTACGCCGCGCCGTCTGCCTGTCCGCCTGCTGCCTGCTGCGCAGACATAACCGGAGGTATCCTTCCGCTTGGCGTCGTATAAAGGTCTGAACTTGTCGGCGTCGAATAATAATCCTGTCTTAACTTTCCTGTCTTTGCATTTTCTTCTTCCATCTGCTGAACGCTCTTTCGCTGCGCCCTTCCCGTGATAGCGTTAAACACATCACGTATTTTAAATTGAAAGAAAAAGAAAACGCTCAGCGCCGCAAATAAAATTGTCAGCACAAGACAGATAATAAATCCGAAATGAAGTATATTGATGATCTGTTCACTTTGCATCAGCATCCCCTCCTGTTCCCCGGGATTCAAATGCTACCTGCACATGCTCTTTCGCGCTGCTGATATTGTTCAGAATCTCCTGTTTTTTCTGCTCGTTGATATCCGTCTGATTTGCATTCGTCGATGCAAACGACGTTGTCTCCAGCGTCTTTTTCGTTTCTTCGAGTTCTCCCAGAAGTTCGCCTTTTGTCACTCCCGCACGTTTGAAATCAAGCGCGTTTTCATCAATCCTGTATACAAGTTCTTTATACATTACAAGAGCTGTCTCAGGATTTACCACACTTGTAATATCTCCGTCCGTCAGGCTGACAAGATCGATCCAGTAGTCTCCGTAAGAAGTTGTGCTGTATCCGCTCTCATCCACTGAATCAAGAGAAGCATAGTACGCCGCGATACTTGCGAATCTTTTCGACAATTCCTTTTTATCTTTATCGAGGCTTTCGCTTTCCGCCGCTTTTTCAAACCATGTTTGAGACATTGATTTTCCGCTCTTTTCTCCTCCCTCATATGAATAAAAGTACGCCAGTCCCATTTGAAAAGCGAATTCGTCGTATTCTTCTTTATTTCCTTCAAAATAACTTTCATTTGTCCGGTTTCCGCTGCCTTTATATCCAAGAACCGACGTAAGCCGCGCTGTCTCTTCTCTGTCAAAATCGTTTTCCGACCCGTCTGCTCCGCGGATGCATAACTGAAGAAGATTGTGATACGCTTCTCCTCTTCGAGGGTCTATCTTAATTGCATCTGTATAATATTTTTCCCGTTCACTTTGTTCCGGCGAGTTCGCCGCCTCTTTTATATATCCTTCATAACTGCTCTTTGTCGTCATCGTCTCCCCGACTTTAAATCCGACGCATCCGAGAAGTGATGCAGCAGTCAGCGAACACATTGCAACGAACGTCCGCCATTTCCTCATCTGCCGTTTCCGGTATTCCTGATCTAATTCTCCGTAATGTTCCAGCGCGTACATCAGTTCCGCGCACGACTGATAACGGTCGTTCGGATTTCTCTGCGTACATTTCAGTACGATTTCTTCCAATCCTGACGAAAGCTGCGGATTCCATCTTCGGATCGGATACATCTCGTACGGCGGAAGACTTGGATTATGTCCCGTCAGCAGATGGTACATCGTCGCACCTAGCGTATAAATATCAGTACGGGCGTCCGTCTGTCCATGTCCGCCGTACTGTTCGGGCGCTGCATATCCCTGCGTTCCGAGACAAGAAGTATCTTCAATACTTGTCTCTTTAAATTCGCGGGCCGTTCCGAAGTCGATGATCATGATCTGGCCGTCCGGCTTCAGCATGACGTTCGCCGGTTTTAAGTCTCTGTAAATGATCGGCGGTTTCCTCGAATGAAGATACCCGAACACATCACAAATCTGTTTCGCCCATTCCACAACCCGTTCCTGCGGCTGCGCGCCTTCTTTTTTCAGCCAGTAATCGAGCGCCTTTCCTTCGATATAATCCATTACGATCAGGAACGTATCATCCCTGTCGATCACATCAATGATACTGGGTAAATGCGGATGATTTAACCGTTTCAAAATATCGGTTTCCGCGATCAGCCCCTGCCGTACAACTTCGTAATCTTTCACGCCGTCTTTTCGGACTTCTTTGATCGCCCATTGTTTATTTGCCCTCTCGTTCATCGCAAGATAAACGACACTCATTCCGCCCTGACCGATCTTATTCAGTATTTTATATTTACCGTCTATAATTGATCCTATTTCCAGCATATATTTATCCTCTAACACACCTTAAGGAGAACGACTGAAATATTATCTTTCTCCTGACGTGATTTATTCAATTCCGTACAATAGACCGCTGCATCTTTCAGCGCTCTTTCCGACTCCATTTTTTCAGGATTCATCAATTTATAAAATTCCTCTTCCGTGATCACATGGCGAAATCCGTCAGAGCAGAGCATATAAACTTCGCCCGACTTATATTCTCCCTGTGTAAACTCCGGAATGATCACCTCGCTTGCTCCGACGCATTGAAGAAGTACGTTCCGCTGCGGATGCACTCTCGCCTCATCCGGCGTCATTCTCCCTGCGTCAATCTCTTTTTGTACAAACGTCTGATCTTTTGTCAACTGAGTCATCCCCTGTCCGTCAATTTTATAGACTCTGGAGTCGCCCACATTCATCGTATAATATTTCCCTTCTGCCATCAGAAGTACCGCCGCAGTTGTTCCCATCGCAATATGGGAAATCTTTCCGTGATCGGCGATTCTTTGATTTACATCAAGGATCAGTTTATTTATTTCGTTTTCCAATTCCATACGGTTAATCCCATCAGCCGTCCTTCTCCGATAAAGAAGTTCCGGAAACTGAACTTCAAACTACAGCAAGCATAACGTCGCCGTAGTCTGTGGATGCCTCTTTGATTAAGACAGAATCCTGATTCGTATTCTTTTTAATTCCTCTGTCACTATGTACAACACTTAAAAATCCCATTCTGCCTCTCACTGCCCTTTATTCTTTCGTCCATTATCATCAGCGCCTTTTATTATTCAGATCGTAACAGTTTCAAGCACACATCGCGCCATTCGCAATCCCGTGCTGTATGGCGGAACTGTTACTTCAGATTATGATACATGAAACTCAAATTCTTCATCTGAGATCTTCAATGTCGATCTGTCTGTCAGCAGTGTCTCCTGATATGGATTTAACTGAACTCCGTTTACAAACGTGAAGTTGCTTGACTTCTGATCTGCCGCATAGTAATCAGAACCTTTCTTTGTGATCACTACATGATATCTGCTGACAGAAGTATTATCGGAAATACAATAGTTCACTCTTCTTCTTTCTTTTCCGATTGCAAAGTTCTGTGAATTGATCGTAATCTTCTCACCGTTTTTCTTTCTGATCAGATAAGCGCTTCCTGCTCCGTTAAGTAATGTTGTTTCGCCTGCTCCCGAATCAAGCAAAGTAGTCTCGCCTGCTCCGTCCGGCTCTGCCTGATACGGCTGTGCGTAAGGCGCTTTCGGCTGTTCCGGTGCACGGTTCGGAGGTACTACAGCTCCGTTCGGCTGCTGAGGCATTCCTGACGGAGGAACATTTCCGTTTCCTGCCTGTGCTTTCTTTTTCTTCTTGCTGTTAGAAGAAACTACGATAATAATGATTACTACTACAACAACGATCACTCCTGCTGCGATTCCGCCGATCAACAGGAAGTTCATTCCGCTTTTTTCTTCCAGATTTTCAACTGCAGCTTTTACATCTGATGTTGCCGATGTCACCTGTGCGTCTGTAGCCTCTGTATCGTTCGCAACTTTTTCTGCTTCTGAGATTGTATCGTTGAGAACTTTTACACTTTCTTCTGTGTAATTTTTCGTATCAACTGCTTTCGCCTTTGTAATTTCACTCTTAAGCGCTGTTACAAGATCTGCGTCCGGTCCTTCTTTTTCTTCCGGCTCTTCTTCATCAGGAGTCTGTGTTGTTGCCTGTGCCCCTGCATTAATATAGGAGATACCGAATGTGTCAAGACCACTCTTGATCGCGTTGATCTGTACTGCGTAGTATTTCTGATCTGAGCTGTTTCCATATGTAAATGTATTAACACCGATTACCGACTTGTTGGAATCTACAAGAGGACCGCCGGAATTTCCATGGTTAAGCTGTGCAGTGTGCTCGAAGAAATCAGCTCTTCCTCCGACTGTCAGCTTAGAAATCGTTCCGTCTGTTGCAGATACGTCAGCCGCCGTATTAAACTCTTTATTTTCGATCGAGTCTTCCGGGAATCCGTACGCGTTTACTGTCTGTGTCTGCTGAACTGTACTGCTGTCTCCCAAAGCAAGCGGTTTTCTGTCATAAATCTTATCCGACAGTTTCATTGCTACATAGTCCATCGTCTGACTCTGCACACTGTCATGGATCGTTGCCAGCACGCTCATGTCACGGTTCGCATATACTCTGATCTTCAGATGCGGATCGTTGTCTTTTAATTCGGATAATCCCAACGTTTCCATTGCCGCGCTTCTGATCGTCACACCAGGAGCAATCTCTTCATTCAAATTGAAAATATGATAGTTGGAAAGTACATACTCTTCATTGATCAAAAAGCAGCTTCCGCCTGACAACGCTACACTGTTTCCGTTATCATCTTCATACTCAAGCCATACCTGAAGCGTTCCGTCCGCCGGATTTTCCGCAGCGCTTATCGCTTTGGTATTTCCCGTCGATCCAGTTTCTGCTGATACCGATACATTCATGCCGATAATCATGCACATGAGTGTAAGAAATACCAACAGTTTTTTCGTTAGTTTTTTACCCATAATCTCTTCCTCCTGCTACATATAATATTTGTCATTATATGTATAATATAGGGTTTTCCTTTGTTCTCAAAGATGTGTCAACCTTTGTGGTCAGCTTTTTTGTCGGATTTTTATAGATTTTTTATATTTGCTTTTATATAATTATCCTGTATTAGTTTGTCTTTCAAAAAGTAATACCCCCCCCCTGGTATTTTGCCATGTGGGAGTATTCTTTTTTACCGAGGAAAACATGTGAGAGGGAGATTAAGATTATGCCGGATTTTGCGACATTATTATCAGAACATATCCACAATAAAAACATCAAAACTTACGCTCTTGCCCAATACTGTAATTTGGATCGATCCAATATGTACAAGATTATAAAAGGGCAACGAAAACCGTCTTCTTTAGAAATGGTAGAAAAAATGTGTAAATTTATGCATTTGTCGCCTTCAGAACAGGCCGATATGGAAGAATCATATCACATTGCCCTGATCGGACGCGAAAACTATTACAGGAGAAAAGCCGTACAACAGTTTTTTGAAGAATTCCGTATTCCGACACTGCAGCTTCCGGCAACTTCACCTTCCAATGCGTCCGATTACGCCGACAATGCTACCTTGCTTCATTCTCATCTTGAGATCAATCGCTCGCTCCTTTACATCATCGCCTCGGAACTGAAAAAATCAGGTGGAAAGATCAGTCTGCTCATCCAGCCGGATTACACGTTTCTTATGAACATTCTTACAGCAGGTGATTATGCGTCCTCTTCTGTAGACATCGATCACATTATCTGCCTGAACAATAACCAGAACGTGTCATTTGCACGGCAAAATTATAATCTGAACTGCCTGAGAAATATTCTTCCTCTGTACAGTAATCATTATCAATATAACTGTTACTATTACTATGATGATATTGATGCCGTAACTTCAGCGTTTGCTTTATTTCCTTATGCGGTTATCACTACTGAATATGCCTGTCTGATTTCTTCAGATATGCAGTCCGGCTTTATTACTAAAGACCCGGAGTCACTAAAGTTATTTTCCTATCTGTTCAGTCAGTACCTGGCGCAGACCACACCCCTGCTTCGCCCGGTCACAAATTTAGGCGGACAAATACAGTATGTCGAAAATACAATGCAGAACATAACCGAAGGTTATTTCTTTCAAATGCTTCCGTGCCTGACAAGGTTTTTGACAAGAGACATGTTAGAGACTTACATTGTAAAAGATCTTCCACACCGAAGCGAACTTCTCGACAGACTTCAGAACTATTTACATGAACTTCAATCAATTCCCGCCTCTGCCGACCTTACGTTTATCTGTTCTATCGAAGGAATAAGAAAGTTTTTAAATACCGGCCGCGTCGGAGAGTATCCTGCATATGCATATACTCCGCTGAACTTAAGCGATCGCCTCTTTCTGATTCGGCAGTTGGCAAACTCCATGCTCAACGAGCATAATCGGCTTTTGAAGCGGGCGATCGGCATGATCGACCATGAATTTTACCTCTTTGCCGGACGCCAGTACGGCTATTTCATGTTTCAGACTTCAAATACAGACCGGATGATCTACCTGAACATCGAAGAACCCGGACTGCTTTTTACATTTTTTGATTTTTGCGATACGCTTGACGATGAAATATTCTTCACATCTGAAGAAGCTTATAGAAAAATACACGATCTGATTCAAGAATACAGTAAATAAAAAATCCCCTGACCGCCGCAGATGTTTCTTTTGCATCTCGCTGTCAGGGAACTTTTTATTCTTTTTTGCAACGGCAGATTCCTTCCAATATTCCGATCAATTCCGGTATATCTTTTTTTACCGTATCATATACAATCGTAAGGTCTACATTTCCATATTCATGTACAATTCGATTCCGCAATCCTTTAATAGCTCTCCACGGAATGGATGGATATGTTTTTTTAAATTTTTCTGTCAATTTCTCGGAATTTTCTGCCACCTGTATTAGCCGAAACATAATAGAATCAACAAGAATCTCATCCTCTTCCAATTTCGATTTTGACAGGCTCTCTGTATGTGTTCTAATAAAAGTGAGGTCTGTAATAATCTTATCAATATAATATTGGTCAGTCTTCTTATTATCCATAAATTTTAATTCCATCCTTTAATATTTCATTTATCAATTCCAAATTAGACTCTAGCTGTTCACGGTTCAGAATATCAACTCTTTTATGAAGTCCTTCTCTTATTGCTTCTACCAAACCATAAAAATGTATTCCGGACACCGACGTTCCAATTAAAAGATCTACATCACTAGTTTCTGTCGCTTTTCCTTTCGCATAAGAGCCAAAAAGATAACAATACTCTATATCATAATCTGCAAATACATCGGTACACACATCTTTTATCTTCTGTATGCTTAATATACCATGATCTTCATCCACAAATCCATATTGTTCTAGTTTTTCGAGCATATACAAATATTTTATTGACGTACGCTTAGCTGCATCAGTTTCATAATTTTGATAAGTACGCAATGGCACTCCTAAATATTTCGCACATTCCGCTTGGGTTAGTTTTTTCTGTTTCCGCAGTTCTCTCAGCATCATATTTTTCCACCTCATTCAAATGCTACCATAAAATATGGAAACGCGCAATTAAAACGCGCAAATTTCGCGTATTTTTTGCAGTTTAAGCACGCATGTTTTGCGTATTATTACTTATCAAAAAACGCAATTTCTATTTCTTTTATATTTCCATAAATTCTTGCACATTTATTATACCCGTAATCACCTCTTATTATCATCTACATAACATTTTCATCCCCACAAACTGCACATCCACTCTAATACTTTCAGCATACTAACCCCCACACTCAGAACATCTTTCACACAGAAATGAATTTTCCGTTACAAAAAATCCCCTGACCGCCGCAGATGTTTCTTTTGCATCTCGCTGTCAGGGGATTCTATTATTTTACTGTTTTATTTTGTTGCCTTATAGTAGTTGATCAGACATCCGTCCAAAATGATCTGTCTCTCGGCGTCTGTCAGATCCCCGAGTTTCAGCTGGATCTCTTTCAATTCATCACCAACAACATATGCGTTGATAACGTCTTTCTTTTCCTCAACTGCTTTTCTCACATTCGGAACGAAAATGTAATCTCCGTTTTTAAACGGAAGCGCCTCATGATCCGCATCTGTCAAAAATGGAAGCATTCCCCAGTTGATCAGGTTGGAGCGATAACGTTTTGTCGCATATTCTACAGCAATGTTTGCCCAGCCTCCGAGAACTTTCTGGCAGGAGGCAGCCTGCTCACGAGCCGATCCATCTCCCGGTTTTACTGCGAAGATCGTACTTCCTACACCGACATTTCCTTCTCCGACTTCCGGATACGCTGCCTGGATCTTAGACATAACCGGTTTCAGTTCCGCCAGAGCATCAAGAGGACATGTTCCTGCCTCGATTGCTTTCTGTGCTTTCTGAACTTCCTTTGCTCTTCCAACATATGCGGGATCTTTTCTTGAAAGTGCAAACTCTGCAAGTCCAAGCGGATTAGAACGATACGAAGACGTCTCTCCTGACGGAATAAGTTCATCTGTTGTCGTTACCGGATCGTGGATTTCAGATACGACCTTCACGATCAGATTCTCAGGAAGCGCCGACATCTCCGGCCAGTCTTTAATATTCGGACCAAACTGGATCTCTACATTCGGATCTGCTTTACCTTTGCTGTCGAACACACGATTCGCATAAATATTCTGATCAAAATGATACTTCTGTCCTTTATATTCTACATCAAATGCCGTAGCAGGCGTCAGATATCCTTTGTTTGCCGCTGTCGCCGCAATGGAACGAGCATCCATAAGAGCAACAGAAGAAATCTGACCGCTCTGAAGCTTGCTTCCTTCACGGTTCGGGAAGTTTCTCGTTGTATGACGGATAGAGAACGCATTATTTGCCGGTGTATCTCCCGCTCCGAAACACGGACCGCAAAATGCTGTTTTTACAACTGTTCCCGCTTCCATAAGATCGGCTACGACACCATTTTTCACAAGTTCCATATAAATCGGCGTACTTGCCGGATATACGCTGAACGTAAATGCATCCGATCCGATATTATGACCTTTGATGATATCTGCTGCCGCACAGATATTTTCAAAACCGCCTCCCGCACATCCTGCGATAATTCCCTGATCTACATAGAGTTTTCCGTCTCGGATCTTGTCCTGAAGAGAATACTCTACAGCTCCGTCAAGACTTACGAGAGCTTTCTGCTCTACGTCATGAAGGATGTCTGACAGATTTTCGTTCAATTCATCAATCGTATAGACGTTGCTTGGATGGAACGGCATTGCGATCATCGGTTTGATCTCACTTAAGTTCACACGAACACATCCGTCATAATATGTAACCGCTCCCGGATTTAATTCTTTATATTCTTCTTTTCTTCCGTGAATCTCATAGAATTCTTCGATCTTTTCATCTGTCGTCCAGATGGATGAAAGACAGGTTGTCTCCGTCGTCATAACATCTATTCCGATACGGAAATCAGCGCTTAAGTTTTTCACGCCCGGTCCGACGAATTCCATTACTTTATTATTAACATAGCCGTTTTTAAATGTAGCCCCGATAATTGCAAGCGCAACGTCCTGCGGACCTACCCCTTTCATCGGCTCGCCTTCAAGATAAACAGCGATCACTCCCGGCATCTTAATATCATACGTTTTGTTCAGGAGCTGTTTTACAAGTTCAGGACCGCCTTCTCCCATAGCCATTGTACCAAGTGCGCCATAACGTGTATGACTGTCCGATCCGAGGATCATCTTTCCGCCGCCTGCGAGCATCTCTCTCGCAAACTGATGGATAACTGCCTGATGCGGCGGAACATACATGCCGCCGTATTTTTTCGCACATGTCAGACCAAACATATGATCGTCTTCATTAATCGTACCGCCAACCGCACAAAGGCTGTTATGACAGTTTGTCAATACATATGGAATCGGAAACTTCTCAAGACCCGAAGCACGGGCTGTCTGAATAATTCCGACAAAAGTAATATCATGTGATGTCAATTTATCAAATTTAATCTGCAGGTTCTTCATATCAGAAGAAGTATTATGCGCCTCTAACACGCCGTAAGCTATCGTGTTTTTCGCTGCTTCTTCTTTAGAAACCGAAACCTGTGCGCTCCCTGTATCTTCAACAATCTCAGTGCCATTGAGCAAATACACACCGTTTTCATATAATTTAATCATATGAAACCTCCTTTTCGTTTGTCAATTTTACGCTATTTCTATATATTATCATACTTATTATGAAAATGTAACCAATACAGCAAAAAAACAACTTCTGCATACAGTAAAAAAACAACTTCTTCCGGAATCGTTCAGCCATACAACGAAAAGGGCGGGAATATCTTCCGCAAACGAATTTCCGGAAAGACCTCCCGCCCTTTTTCAGGCTATGATATATTTTTTCAAGCTTTATCTCTCGAAATCTTTATTCATAACACTGCAGGGTAATATTTTCGACAAGACCCGTTTCTGCATCTGTTTCAACTGTACATGAGTTGTCGTAACTTTCTTTGTCATACCAGTAATAAGTATTTCCATATTCTTCATCTTTATACGAATCCGTCGGTTCGCCGTAAGCTGCAAGAACGTCCGCTTCTTTCGTTCCAACCGTAATTCCGCCCGGGAACAAAACTGTCAGTCCGCCTTCTTCAAGATCATAATCATCTACAGAAATCGCTCCTACGATACAATCTTTCAATGCTTTCGGATCATCTCCTGTGTTTACCATATCCGCCATAATCGTATTTCCGTTTTCGTCTTCAAACCATGCCAACTCATATTCGCCTGCATTTACAACATAGTCTTCAGGTGTATATTCTCTGTCGAGTTTCAGACCTGTGGCTTCCAGATCTGCCAGACTGCACGGAAGCTTAAGAACTTTATCGTTGATCTGAACCGTATAGCTGTCCCATTTCGCGCCAAGTTCTTTACTCTGCTCTGCCGGTTTATCCGCTTTTTTATCGTCGTCTTTATCTTCTTTGTCCTCTTTATCGTCAGACACTTCTCCTCCTGCTTTTTCAATCACATCGTTCGGAACTTTAATCTCGCCTACACTGTCATATTCATGGTATGTCACTTCGATCGAGCATGCCGAAACATCAACGCCTTCTTCTTCCATCGCCTTTTCCATAATATCCTGCATATCGAAAGAAATCTTTGCCGGAAGAATATCATCTTCATAAACGGCGATCGTACACGGAAGTTCAAGATCTTTGATCACATCTTCGTCAATTTCAGAACCTAAGCTGTCTGCCATACCTGATTCCATCATGCCCACAATGTCAGAGCCTTTAATCTCGCCTTTCATCTCAAAACATTTTTCGCCGTTTACTTCCACCTTTTCTTTGGACATCTCAAAAGATTTTGCGTGTCCTCCCATACTTCCTGTAAGATCCGAAAGTTCTCCCGCCATATCTGCCGCAGAATCATCCATCTCTTCTTTTTGCCACTGATCGTTCGCCATCGTATACACAATATACTGATCTTTTTCTTTTACAGTATACATTTCAATCTCTGTTCCGACATTGGTGCCCATCATTTTCATGTCTACCGCGCCTTTGGCGTGACTTTCTCCTGATTTAAGATCCATGTCGATATCCATATCCATCTGGATGCCGATCGTAGTTGTATCGTCTCCCATCTCCATATCCATCTTCATGTTTGCCACTACCGACTCTGTGTCTTTCATGTTTTTCGCCATGTCTTTTAATAAGTTTTCCGGAGTCGCCTTTTTCCCGCATCCTGACATAAGCGCCGCTGTCATCATCGCTGCCATTCCCAGTGTCACTAATTTGTTCCTACGTTTTTTCATACCTTTTCCTCCTCGTTATATATAAATTTATATATTAGAAACAAACTATCCAGCATTTACAGTACCTAGAGGGTTCAAATGTAGGAATAATCGAGAAATAAACGACACCCACACAAACTTAACCACCTCTATCTACTGTTCAAAACCGTCTTCAATCACATCGCCCGTAGAATCCAAAAGAACCGAGTTGCGAGCTTTGCGATAGATGGTTTGTCCCTGAATTGTTTTACCGGAACTGTCTTTGATTGGGTTTCCACTTGAGTCCTGGATGTTGTCTAAGAACACGAACTCATTAGGATATCCTGCGAAAGCCGTTCCGGTAATAATTGTACCATCTGCTTTGTGTGCTGTATAGCCCTTTAGCAAAGCTTCTTCCGTAACAGTATCGCCGGTAAGGTCGATCAAAACTTTATTGCCGAATACGACTTTATTCGCAGCCATTTGACAAAACCTCCTTATCCGATTGTAACAGTCTTTCCTCCGGCAGAGTTATCGGTTTCTACATATGGGATTGCCTTAACTGTAACCTGAGATAAGCAGTTGTACTCTTCATCGGGCATGATCGTCTGAGCTTCTTTGGACGGTGTTACTTCCTTGCTCTGTGGCTTCATATCCTCAGAACCAGACATGGCACCCTCAACGCCAAGAATCGTCACACCCTCACGAATGTTAGTAGCAATAAGCTTTGCCTGTTCGGTGGCGTCAATAGACACCTTGCCAGAGCCATCATGATAGCCTTGCGGTACTGTATATTCTCCAGCAACGGTCGAGATGACACCTTTAACCGCACCGTTGTTCTTCATAGTACCTGTAAGCTTACTTCCACGGGCGTGCGCAGTCTTTCCTACGAGAATCTCTGCGACAGCCGCAGTATCCTCGGAAGTATCGCTGTCGAAAGTACAGGTACCTGTGATCTTTGCACCGCTCTTATCGTGAGCAGTAATACCTTTGAGGATCTTATCTGCACTGACGGAATCGCCAGTAAGATCGATAAGGACATCCCCCCCGTAAATGACTTTGTTTACATTCAGATTCGCCATAATGTTTAGTCCTCCATGACACTTTCATTATTTTTCTTTATCAGCAGTCTTGTTGTACTGGGATGTACTGATTCCAAGGATAACACCAAGGAAAGTATCAACCGCAGTGATGGTTCCGACCACCTGCTCTCCATACGGGAGACTCCAGATTCCGGCCAGTGCAAAGTATAATGTACCAGCAGCCGGAAGCAGATACATAGCAATCCACTTAAGGATGTCGTATGTCTTGTTACTCATGCTCATTGTGCTCTTCCTCCTTCTCTATAAATTTATGAATCGGGAGTTTGTCCACCTCCTGCATAATTCGCTTCGCTGAACCGTTCCCGCCCATACGTTCGTAGGGTTCATAGAGATATACCCTCAGATTTTCATATTCATCCTGGGTTACACACCCACGGTCAATATACGACATTCCAAGATACATGATCCTGTCATGTGCCAATCCAATAAGCATCTCTGTTTTAACATCTTTTTGCTCGCTTTTCTTTTGCAAATAGGCCCACAGCCCAGAAGATGCAAGAACTGAGCTAAAGATCGTAAGTACAACCTGAAACCATGGTTCCATCGTTTCCTCCTTCTTTATGTGCAATCATGCAGACCTATCAGAAACAATCAGCTTCTTGTTGACTATTGTGATTTTCTTACTAAATAGGTCTTCGTAAAGCTGTATTAAATTCTTTCGTTGTTCTATGGATAAGAGCTTATAATGACCTCCCATCCAACCGCGAAACATGTTCTCGACATTGTCGTAATCCGCTTCTTCATTTCCAACCTTAACGGCAAGTTTCTTGAGTTTTCTACGCATGGCGGTAACTCGATCCGGGTTTATTCGTTTGATGACTTTACCAGTATCTGTAAGTGTGTACTTGATTTGCAGGAATTTGTATTTGCTCGAAATCTTAACGATTCTGGTTTTCTTACGATTGATATGGATTCCAAGCTCAGCTGCTATTTTACAGACATTTTCGAGCAAGTCTTCAAGCTCTTCTTTACTGGGATTCATGATGTACCAATCGTCCATATACCTTGCTGCTTTTCACAGAGACCTTATAAGCCCTATACAAGTTATTGGCGTCACAGACAATCTCCTCGTAGTTCATAACCTATTCACCGTTATAACAATACTTACCGTAGTAAATTGTATTAGGCTTTATTATTTATCCTTGCGGAACGGATAGCATCTCCTTCTTCGTTGGTTAATCGAAGAATCCGGACGAACTGCATAAGGAGTATCAGCATATCATGCAACTCGATCGAGTACGTAATGCCCTGGTTCGAGAAAAGATATCTGGTGAACTGGATAGAGTTAAGCGGGAGGCTACAAATGATGCTATCAATCAGGCGATGATTCTTCTGCTTACTCTGCCGCTTGAAGTGCTGATGGATCATTATTGGCCAAAGTCATATGCAAAGCGGATTCCGGAGTTTACAGAGTATGTTCTCAAATATTATGAAAAGTGGCAAAACGATGAGTTGGATATGGACAAGCTCAAAGAGGATCTGTGGGTATACGGCGGTGTTCGATTAGAAGAAGTGGAGGGTAAGTAAATGGGATATTTAATTTTAGGAATTATTATTCTGGCAGCTATTCTTATTTTCGGTGGATATATAGTTCTGTCCGTTATAAATGCTGCAATGTGGATGGACGATTCCATGAGATGGGGAGGTAGAGATGACAGCTAAGGACGACAGAAAAAATGCAGAGGGTTACAACGACCCGACAGCTTACAATGCGATTAAGAATGTTGAGCAGGAACAGGACAAGGATGATGCTAGATTTCATCAGTTACTGAACACCATGTTTTCGCTTTGTGAATTGGCGGATTTCCATATCGAGGGACGAGTTGTATTGAAGGATAAAAGAACTGGAAAGGTTTGGAGGTAGGCGAGATGAAAATCTGTAAGGTAAGACCCGATTACTCGACCTGTTCTGCTTGTGTGGCTACTCAGGAAATGTTTGACGTGGTTGACGATTGCAGTAAATGTAAATTGAATACTGATACTTATGAATTATTACAGGTCGGAACTGGATTTTGGAGCGGTGACTATGCAATGGTTCAAAAGGACGGCAAAATTACAAAAGTATCATTAAACCGCGTTTATGACGTAAAGGAGAGTTTATGATGACTATGGAAGAATTACAGAAAGCGTGTGAGACCTTGGCAGAGGCGTGGAACAAAGCTTTGGAGCCGATGGAGAAATTTGCTGAAGCTTTGAGTGATGCCTTTGGACGTATGTATGCTTCTGAGGAAGAGAATCGTAAAATTCACACCGGTCGGAAACTCAAATCTGTGAAGCGTGTTCCGGATGTTAAGATGTCTACGTACAATTATAAGCCTGCTATGAAGCGCAATTTACCCTATCAGAGACGAAATTTCTGACTGATTTCAGCTAATCTAGGTTAAAAATCTTTGTAGTAGCAGGTCAATTTTCTGCCCACTTTTAAGTTTTAGGATTTGACCGAAGCCCGGATATTTTTGACCAGAGCTGAAAAATCGGTGTCGATTTGGAGAAAAATTATGAATTTTGGTCATTTTTCTGGCCATTTGCCCGGTTTTGCCCACTTTCAAAAACCTGGATTTGACCAGTAAAAACCCAGTATTTATGCGGGTTTGCGGGCTTTCTGCCCACTTTCCCACTTTTAATACCAAACTATTATGATAGAAAGTTTAAAAATATATAGTAATAGGCGAATAAAAGTGGGTTTTTGACCAGAAGCAAGAAAGAGGTGATTTTATGACCGATGATAAGAAATTGGTCGAGGATTGGTTGTGTGAACATTTTCCGTATCACTTGCGAGTGAATAAAGATATTCCAAATAAAAAGTGCGCCCCAATTTGAGAGACGCACCGAAAAAGCGCATCTCTTATTGTTGCCACACAATCTCTTCGCCGTTCAAGGGTACGAGTAAAAGAGAATACACTTTTTACCAAAGTTATTCCCTCGAACGCGATTTCATTATTAGATTGTGTGGCTCTTATAGTATAGCATGAAGCACACAAAATGGAAAGCGGATTCTGTAGCCAGATCCTAGGCTGCAAGCATCTTAGCTCGCTTTACCATATCATCATAAACCACCTTGGTTCCGTCTGCTAAATATACGATAATGCTCATGTAGTTGTACGGACGATAATCCTGGGCTTCTTTTGATAACCGCGGATACACAGATTTGAAATTATTGAAAATATCTTTCCATGTTACTTTACGCTTTACATTCACGGCAAACCTCCCATCAGATACAAGCTACCATATGGATATCCGAAATACGGACCTCCGGCACCGGAATAAAAATCCCTCGGAATTGTATATCCAAGCATCACGTCTTCAAAAGATCTGTACGGTGGATTATCAACCCAGAGCCATCCTTGTGACATGAGTACCTCACTCTTCATCATCACATATGCACCCTTTACAGTCAATTCCTTTCCGATGTTTTCCTGCTGACGATAATCCTTACTTCTCAA
>ERZ1673736.167-NODE-167-length-109242-cov-18.087629_pt1 | contig 109242 bp, 87 predicted proteins | sample MGYA00580212_ERZ1673736 | MGnify/ENA primary metagenome ERZ1673736 (study PRJEB41218, sample SAMN15661752) | gut metagenome | host: Homo sapiens | place: Canada: London | collected 2015-08-20/2019-03-30 | study: EMG produced TPA metagenomics assembly of...
ACGGTTATAAATATAGAAAAGCCCGGCTTTTGCCGGGACTTTGTCTACAGTCTGACAGCCCGGTAAAAGCCGGGTTGTTTTAGAATGAATTTTTTTCGCTTTCATGGGGAAGAAAGATTTCGGTGACTTTAAGCGGAATGAGAATGGTTTCTTCGCCGTTTTAAACTACATTATTTTGCTTTCATGGGGAAGAAAGATTTCGGTGACTTTAAGTGGAACGAGAAATCTTTCTTCCCCATTTATATTCTTTTTAAGCCAGGAACTGACGGGTCAGCTCTGCCAGAGCCCACTGATCCTTAATGCCCATCATTTCTCTGGAGGAGTGCATAGCCAGGAGAGCGACTCCTGCGTCCACTGCAGGCATGGTCAGAAGACAGGAGGAAATACTTCCCAGAGTGGATCCTCCCTTGACGTCGGAACGGTTGGAGAATTTCTTATAAGGAATTTCATGAGCACGGCAGATGCCCTCAATGACGCTCACATGGGAAGCGTCCGTAGCGTATGCCTGGTTTACGGCCAGCTTTAAGGCCACGCCGTCATTTAACAGAACGCGGTCCTTTGGATCGTATTTCTCGCCCTTGTTTGGATGGTAAGCGTGGGCCACATCCAGAGAGAGGAGGAAGCCGCCGAACAGAGCGTCCAGGAAATCGCTTCTGCTGTATCCAAGGCTTAAATAAATTTTCTCCAGAATTCTGTCTGTCAGAGGAGAGGCTGCGCCCTGCTTGGTGCTGCTTCCGATTTCCTCGTTGTCGTAGAGAGCAGCTACGCAGATACCGCGTTTTCTGCTGCTTTCCATCAGGCCGCTTAAGCAGGCGTGGACGCTGGTCAGGTTGTCCAGGCGCGGTGCAGACAGGAATTCATTGTGAATACCGAGAGTCTGAGGCATATCGCAGTTGTAGATATAGAACTGGTAATCCAGAATATCTTCCTTGTTCACATGGAGCTCTTCAGCCATCAGATCCAGGAAAAAGCTGTCCTTATTGAGCGTCTCGTCCAGCATAGCCAGAATCGGCTGCATGTCGATTTGAGGATTTAAGGCCACTCCGTTATTTACCTCACGGTTAAAGTGGATTGCCAGGTTGGGAACCGTTAAAAGAGGTCTCTTAAAGTCTACCAGATGAACCTGAGGATGGAATGGATCCTCAGAAACAGTGCATACCTTTCCTGCTAAGGAGAGAGGGCGGTCAAGCCAGGTGCTTAAAATCGGACCTCCGTAGACTGCCACGTTCAGCTTTGCGTACCCCTCGGCAGAGATTTCCGGAGACGGCTTTACCATCAGGCAGGGCCAGTCCGTATGGGAGGAGGCGATGCGGAAGCCTGGGTGCTCCGCCGCGTCCTCTCCCACGGTGAAACCGATGAGAGTAGTGTCGAAGGCATTGACAAAGTAGCCCTTTCCAGGCTCTAAGGCCCAGGCCTTATCTAAGGAAAGCTCTGTAAAGCCGCGGCTTTCCAGTAAATTCATAGAATACCGAATGGTGTGAAGGGGAGACACGCCTGCTGTAAGAAGCTCTGTCAGCCCGTTTAAATCATTTTTATACTGTTCCATTGTGTGAAAGTCCTCCTAATTTCTGTAGTTATACATAGAAGTATAAATAAAACATCGCTTTTTTGCAACTGTTAGTGTGTGGAAGAGAGAAGGAAGGTGTGGTATAATAGGCTCAGAAATCTGGAAAGCAGATATTGGAGGAAAAATATGGTATCGCTTCAAATAGAAGAAATAAAAGAATTTACGAGACAGCTGTTTATAGGGACTACTTTTGACCATTTTCTGCTCAGGGAAGCGCAGATTATGACGTTTAACAGCTTCCAGATAGACGGGCGGATACGCCCTGATTACTATTCGGCGGAGGAGAGGGAGGAGCAGGGAATCGAGGGATTTTCAGCCTGGCTCGCGCTGCGCCCGTTCTGTTTTTCCCTGATTAAGGGAAAACGCCTGCCGGAAAGCTTTCACATTGTTCTGCAGCTTTCCGGAAGGGCCCAGGAGGCCTTTCTAAGGGACAGACAGACAGGCTTCGCTTCATCAGAGGTAAACGGCCTGTATCTGAATATCCGCTATGAGGACAAACGCCTTTCCTGCGTCACGGGAACCTCCGTCAGCCGCTTTACTCTGGACAAGACGCTGGAGCACGAGTGGGACGGGGCTGTGAAGGAATTTCTGAAGAAAAAGAATATTCCATTTGAGGAAAAATAAAGGAAAATCAGCTGATTCTTTCCAGTCATATAAGGCAGAGAAAACACAGAAGAGAGGAAACATTTTGCGCGCTCCCATGAAAGCCGCTGCAAAATGCATCCTCTCTTTTTACTGTCTAAAATGCTGAACTCTAATGCGAGATCACATACTGGATAATCAGTCCTGGAACGGCCTCGTTCTGCTCCCGGATAGTTTCGTACTCCGAGAAATTGACAGGGCAGGCCGATTTGCCCACCTCGATGGTAATGCCCGGGATGGACTTTTCTCTCTGCTGGAGCCAGTCCTTGTAGCCGCCTACGCCCTTGCTTCCCAGAATCTGGTAGCCGTTGTGCTTAGAAACAAGCTCCGCCAGCTCTTTTGAGGAAGCAGTCTGCCTGTTATTTTCTGTATCCCAGTAGATAACCTGCCCCATGGCATGGTAGTTAATGCAGACGGCAAAAGGGTACTGGTCTGTCAGCGCTGCCAGAGCTTTGGACTCCGGCTCAGAGAGAGGAGAAGTTCCCTTGTAATCAGTGGAGGACGGATGCCCCACTGTATTTAAGGTACTCCATCCAGCGTCAAAGTTATGGTTCAGATCTACGCCTCGTCCGTTGCTTTTCCAGCGTTTTAAATAAGTATCATAATCAGCTGCAGTGCGTCCCTCGGCGGTATCCTGTTCATAGCAGGCCTTAATCTGGGCTTTCAGCTCCGGAGAACGGATGGCGCCATCGCCGCTCTGGCTGATGGAAATGCCGTCCGGATTTACCAGGGGCACGAAGTGAACGGCTGTCTGCCCAAGCATTTCCGAAAGACTTTTTCCCTCGAAGGTTCCCGTATTCTGGCAGGCCAGCAGATATTCCAGCTGCTGCATCATGAGAGGCACATTGATGTATTCTCTGGCGTGGATGGCGCCTTGGAATAAAATATGCTCAGAGGCGGACGGGTTTCCGATGATAATGTCATAGAGATTCCGTCCGTCGGCCGACTGGCCGATGACATTGACGGTCATCTGGTTGGGATAACGGTTTTTTAAGGCCTGAATATCCCGATCCATCTGCTCATAGGAATATTTATCCACAGGCTTGACAATGGGATCGCTTAAACGCACATTGTAATAGTTGGAGGCGCTCAGCCCCTGTGTCTGCCCCAGAGCGGCCGGCCCTGTGGGCTCGTCTGAAGAAACGGTAGCCTCCTCCGCTGGTCCTGCATAAACAGTCAGAGCCTGGGCAGGCAGAAATCCCGGCAGGCAGGTTCCCGCCGGGGCGGCGGCCATAGCCAGAGAGAGGATTCCGGCAAGCCCGTATTTGAGTGTTTTTGTCTTATATTTCATGTTGTGTAAGCCTCCTGCTTTTTCCATTCATGTGAAACAAATTCATTATAAAAACACAGGATTGAAAAGTCAATGGAAGAGAAAAAATGAAAAAAATTGTAAGAATTTCCACAAAAACGAGGAAAGCAACCGATGGATTATTAGCACTCAATTAAAACGAGTGCTGATTTTCTATTGACATCTGGAAGAAGGCGGACTAAAATAGAGAAGGAATTGAGAACAAAGGCCAGACTGGAACAGACAAGAGGCCGCTGAAATACAGAATACAAAAAGGAGTGTTGACACATGGCAAAGACAGGAAGTTTATCCATTAACAGCGAGAATATTTTCCCGATTATTAAGAAATGGCTCTATTCGGATCACGATATTTTTTACAGAGAGCTGATTTCCAACGGCTGCGACGCCATCACGAAGTTAAAGAAGCTGGAAATGATGGGCGAGTGGGAGAAGCCGGAGGATCTGGAGTTCCAGATTCAGGTAACGGTCAACCCGGAGGATAAGACCATTATCATCGAGGATAACGGTATGGGTATGACTGAGGAGGAGATGGACGAGTATATTAACCAGATCGCCTTCTCCGGCGCCCAGGATTTCCTGAATAAGTATAAGGACAAGGCCAATGAAGACCAGATTATCGGCCATTTCGGACTGGGCTTCTACTCTGCCTTCATGGTAGCCGACAAGGTAACCATCGACTCCCTTTCCTACAGAGCAGACGCAAAGCCAGTTCACTGGGAATCAGAGGGCGGTACAGAGTTCGACATGAAGGACGGAGACAAGGAGACGGTAGGAACAAAGATTACGCTCTACTTAAACGAGGACAGCACAGAGTTTGCCAACGAGTACAGAGCCAGAGAGGTCATTGAAAAATACTGTTCCTTTATGCCGGTTCCGATTTTCCTGAATAATGCAAAGGCAGAGCCGGAATATGAGACTATCGAAAAAGATGAGTTAAACGAAAAAGATACAATTGTTGAAACAATTGTGGAAGAAGCTAAAACAGAGGAAAAAGAGAACGAGGACGGAACCAAGGAGACGGTGGAGGTTTCCCCGGCCAAGGAGAAATACAAAATTTTAAAACGCCCAGTTTCTTTAAGCGATGTGAACCCTCTGTGGAACAAGCACCCCAACGAGTGTACGGAGGAGGAGTACAAGGCCTTCTACCGCAAGGTATTTATGGACTTTAAGGAGCCATTATTCTGGATCCACTTAAATATGGATTATCCGTTCAACTTAAAGGGAATCCTCTACTTCCCGAAGATTAACATGGAATATGAGAGCATTGAGGGAACCATCAAGCTTTACAATAACCAGGTATTTATTGCCGACAATATTAAAGAAGTCATTCCGGAGTTCCTGATGCTCTTAAAGGGAGTGATCGACTGTCCGGATCTGCCTTTAAACGTATCCAGAAGCGCTCTTCAGAACGACGGCTTTGTGAAGAAGATTTCCGATTACATTACAAAGAAGGTAGCGGATAAGCTGTCCGGCATGTGCAAGACAGACAGAGAGAACTACGAGAAATACTGGGACGATATCAGCCCATTCATTAAATTCGGATGCCTGAGAGACGAGAAGTTCGCCGAGAAGATGGACGAGTACATTATTTTCAAGGACCTGGACGGCAAATATCTGACTCTGAAGGATTATCTGGAGGCGGCTAAGGACAAGCACGAGAACAAGGTCTTCTACGTGACGGACGAGAAGGAGCAGAGCCAGTACATCAACATGTTCCGCGAGGAAAAGTTAAACGCAGTGATTCTGACTCACAATATTGACAATCCGTTTATCACCCACGAGGAGCAGAAGCACGAGAACGTGAAGTTCCTGAGAATCGACGCGGACGTCAACGAGATCTTCAAGGAGGAAGTGAAAGAGGAAGACAAGGAAACTCTGGAGAACCAGGCTAAGACTCTGACCGAAACCTTCCGCAAGGCCCTTGGAAACGATAAGCTGGAGGTAAAGGTTGAGAAGCTGAAGAACGAGTCCGTATCCTCCATGATCACAGTAGCCGAGGAAACGCGCCGTATGCAGGAAATGATGAAGATGTACAATATGTACGGCATGGATCCGTCCATGTTTGGCGGTACAGGAGAGGTGCTTGTATTAAACGCCAACAACAGCCTGGTAAAATACGTGTTAGAGCACGCAGACGGAGAGAAGACCCCTGTGATCTGCGAGCAGCTTTACGACCTGGCTCTGTTAAGCCACGGAACCTTAAGCCCGGAGAGGATGACGAAATTCATCGCCAGAAGCAACCAGATTATGACAGAACTGGCAGAGTAAAAATAAGAAAAAAATAATAAAGTAAAAAGAGGAAGAGGAAAGTTTCAGCACTTTAAGCGAAGCGCAAAAACCAGCCGATAAGCCGATAAAAAAGAGGAAGAGGAAAGTTTTCAGCGACTTTAAGTGGAGCGCAAAAACTTTCCTCTTCCTCTTTTTTATATACCCCAACAATTCTATTTTTCTCCCGCCGCCGGCTCCCGGTATCCCTCGTCTCCAGGATGATCCGGCACGAAGGTGGCGATATCCGAGATATCGTCGCATCCCAGAATATTGCACAGCATATTCAGCGTGCTGGTGTACACGACCTCATTGTGCTTCAGCCGGTATATCTGAGCGCGGCTGACATTATAATATTTATATAAATGGTTCTGGGATATGCCTTTTTCTTTCATGGCGGTCTACAGCTTATCATAGACAATCATAACATCAGTCCCCACGTGTTTCGTACAAAAAATCAAGTGCTTGCAATAATGGTATTATCTCATTAAGATAGAAGTATAATAAGTTTCCGAGTTCGGAAACTCCGGGAAGGGAGAGGAGAAATTGGAAGAGCTGGAACTTCTTAACGGATTGGAGCCGGTAAAAAAAACGCTGCAGGAATTTCAGAAAACATACGGAGAGGAGCTCTGGAATATGATATTTCACAGAGGAGAGGATCCGGAGGATTATCTGCGGGCAGAAGTGCTGTGCGAACTGGCGGAAGCGTTGGAGCGGATTCAGAAACTGGCTGGATATTTAAAGGGAACGATTACTGCAGAGGGGAAGCTGACACGCAGAGAGGACGGAGGATTATCCATTGGCGGCAGGGCGCTTCAGCCGGGGCAGGAGGTAGAGGTCTGTCTGTACGATCCAATGTTTCAGGCTGTCATATGGACCAGAGCGTCTGTAAGCATGGAAAAACGCCAGAGGCTGATTGGGCTGGATCGCGACGTAAGGCAGGAGGGGCTGAAGGCCCGCATCCGGGAACTGTGAGCCTGTAGGCCCGCATCCGGGAACTGTGATCCATTCTTGACTTTAAAGCACATCATTATTATAATAAATAGTAATGAAAACCAGATGATGCGGAGGGACTTTCGGAACAGTGGAACAGGGTTCCCGAAGCATCGAAGGAAAAGCAAACCTGGGAGGAATACCTATGACCTATAAAATTCTTGGAGACAGCTGCATGGATTTGACGGAGGAGCTGAAGCAGGATCCTCATTTTCATATGGTTCCCCTGACGCTTCAGGTGGATCATGCGCATATCAGAGACGACGAAACCTTTGACCAGAAGCGTTTTCTGGAGCTGGTGAAGGAGGCCAAGGATTGTCCCAAAACTGCCTGCCCGTCTCCCGAGGACTTTAAAGAACAGTTTGACTGCGAAGCGGAGTGCATTTTTATTGTCACCTTGTCCGCCCATCTGAGCGGATGCTACAATTCTGCCTGCCTGGCTAAGAGCCTTTATGAGGAGGAGCACGGCGCAGAGGCCAAGAAAATTGCAGTCATTGATTCTCTGTCAGCGTCTGCCGGAGAGCTGAACGTGGCGCTCTGTATCAGAGATCTCTGCGAACAGGGACTGGAATTTGACGAGGTCGTAAGACAGGCGGAGGAGTACCGGGATCAGATGGGAAGCTACTTTGTGCTGGAAACCCTGGACACGCTGAGAAAAAACGGCCGTCTCACAGGACTTCAGGCCTTTTTTGCCACAGCCCTCAATATTAAGCCGGTTATGGCCGGAGACAAGGGCGTGATTGTGAAGCTGGAACAGGCCAGAGGCATGAACAAAGCCCTTGGCAGGATGACAGAGATTGCCTTAAAACAGGCGGGGGAGACGAAGAACAGGCGGCTGGTGATCGCCCACTGCAACAACAGGGCGCGGGCGGAGTATGTCAGGGATCTGATCTGCAGCAAGGCTCAGTTTAAGGACGTGGTTATTACAGATACCGCGGGAGTGGCTACTGTTTACGCCAACGACGGAGGAATTATCCTCACTTTGTAATCCTTCATCTGCGCAGCCTATCATGGCTGGGCAATCCGGCGTATCAGGATTGAGGCTGGGACAGAACAGGTCTTAAGCTTGGAAGTGAATGAAACATTTAGAAAGGAAACAGAAACAGATGAAACGAGGAAGAGGCAGCAGACGGAGGAATCCCGGCCATACAGGAGGACCGTATCGGCTATTGTTCCTTGCCGTCTGCCTTCTGTTTCTTTTTTTCGCTCTGTATGCGGGAAAACGGCTCATTGGAGGAGAGAAAACAGAAGAACAGACAGAGCAGGAAACGGAACGGCCGGTTCTCCAGATTTATACTGGGGAAGAAAATGAAGAGAAAGAAGATACAGGGGAAAAAGAAAACGCAGAGGAACAAACATTGACTGGGCAGGCAGATATGGTTTCTCTTCTGTTTGCCGGAGACATCTATCTGTCTGATCATGTGCTGAACGCCTATGAGCGGGGCGGAGGAATCGAAGGTGTTCTGGACAGCGGATTTCTCCAGACCATAGAGCAGGCGGATATTTTTATGGCAAACCAGGAATTTCCCTTCAGCAGCCGGGGAACGCCGGAGACGGACAAGCAGTTTACGTTCCGCCTTCCGGAGGAAAAGGTATCGATCATGCAGGAGATAGGGCCGGATATTGTAGCTCTGGCCAATAATCATGCCTTGGACTACGGCAGCGAGGCCCTTTCCGATACCATCCGCGTGCTGGACGAGGCCGGGATTCTCCATGCGGGAGCGGGGGAAAATTTAGACCAGGCCAAAGCGCTTAAAACCATAGAGGCGGGAGGGAAAACCTTCGGCTTCCTGGCAGCTTCCAGAGTATTTCCAAAAGGATACTGGGCCGCAGGTCCGGATCACCCTGGAATGCTGACGGCCTATGATTCCACAGTGCTTTTGGAGGAGATTCAGAAGGCAAGGGAATCCTGCGATTTTCTGACCGTTTACGTTCACTGGGGAATCGAGCGCAGGACAGAGCCGGAGAGCTACCAGAGAACGCTGGGGCAGCAGTACATTGACGCGGGAGCAGATCTGGTGATCGGAAGCCATCCCCATGTGCTTCAGGGAATCGAATATTATAAGGGAAAGCCCATTGTGTACAGTCTGGGCAATTTTGTCTTTGGAAGCAGCATCCCGAAAACCATGCTTCTCCAGGTGGAAGTACCCAGGGAAGGAGAGCCTGTGCTCGTCCTTCTGCCAGGCACCTCCTCCGGAGGTTATACGAGAATGGTGGCCGACGAGACGGAAAAAGAGGCGTTTTACCGCTATATGGAGGGATTATCCTTCGGAATTACGGTAGATGAGGCGGGCAGGATCCGGCAGGCAGATTAAGCCCACTCGCCCTGAAACGCCCCTGTCTCCCGCAGCGTTTTAGCGATGGAGTTTAATACAAACCGTTTATTGCCGCTCCACAGAGGCGCTTCCAGAAGAGATTTTGGGCCGTCTCCGCTGATGCGGTGAATGACAATGTGCGGGGGCAGCAGGCGGATGCAGTCGGCGATGAGAGAAAAATATTCCTCCGGCTCCATGACATGAAACGGTTCCCTTTCATAAAGACGGCAGAGCTCCGTGCCCTTTAAAACGTGAAGAAGCTGGAGCTTGATCCCGTCAATGGAGGGATTATTTAAACGCCCAAGAAATCGGACGGTTTCCAGCATATCCTCCCTGGTTTCTCCGGGAAGCCCTAAAATAACGTGGACCACCACAGTCAGGCCCGCCTCCTTCAGCCGTCTGAGAGCGTCGAGAAAGCAGGGAAGCTTGTAGCCTCTTCGAATCAGGCGGGCGGAATCCTCGTGGATGGTCTGAAGGCCCAGCTCCACCCAGACCGGCTTTTCCTGATGCAGCTTCTTTAAAAGCTCTATCGTCTCCTCCGGCAGGCAGTCGGGTCTGGTTCCGATGGAGAGCGCTGCGATATCCGGATGGGAAACCGCCTGGGAAAACAGGGCGGTCAGATAGGGAAGAGGCCCGTAGGTATTGGTGTAGGACTGGAAGTAGGCGACGTATTTCCCGTCCTTTATTTTTGAGGAAACACGGGCCTTGGCCCGCTCAATCTGTCCGCAGACGTCAAGCCGGGCAATCCTTTTCTCTATCTCAGGAAGAGCCGGAGATACGCGCCCAGGCACCGCGGGCGTCCCGCAGCCTGGGCCTGGGCTGGAGGGGGAAGACGATTCGGCAAAATCGCCGGAACCTCCCTCGCTGCAGAAAATGCAGCCTCCTGTGCCGAGAGTTCCGTCGCGGTTGGGGCAGGTCATGCCGCCGTCTAACGCCAGCTTGTAAACCTTCTGTCCAAAGGTCTCTTTCAAATAGTAATCGAGGGAATAATAGGGCTTTTCGCCCCATCTGGTCTGCAGAGGCCTGCCGGTTCTTCCGTTTGGCCAGGTTTCCTGCATCTGGTTTCTTTTATCGTTCATTTCAATCCTTTTATCCTTATTTTTATTTTAATGCTTATTTTTTCTTTTAATGCTGTTTCTTCTGCCTGCCGCGGCAGGGCTTTTGCAGTCTTTTTTATTCTATCACAGATTTTAGCGGACTTTAAGGGAAACAGGGAAATTCAGGCCAGCATTCAGGCCAGTTACGATTTTCGTACATAATTTCCGGGGATATTATATTGAGGATCTACCGTTAAAATGGTATACTTAAAAAGAATAGAACCTGTTGTCTGGCAGCAGAAAGGCAGCAGAAGAAATAAGAACCAGGGGTGAAGGAGAACCGGAGATTATGATGATTCAAGAGACATTAAAGAAGCTCGATACAGACGAAGCAGGAAAACTGATGGAGACGCTTTACGGAGCGGCTCAGGCAGAGGAGAACAAGGCCCGCTACCGCCATGTGGCAGAGGGATTTTTAAAGGAATACGGAGACGGGGACGTGCTGTTATTCAGCTCCCCGGGACGGACGGAGATCAGCGGAAACCATACAGATCACAACCACGGCAAGGTGCTGGCGGGAAGCATTAACTTAGACTGCGTAGGAGCTGCGGCTAAGAACGGAACAGACACTGTGCGCATTTTAAGCGAGACCTTCCACCAGAAATTTATTATCAATTTAAAGGATTTAAAGCCCAGCAGGGAGATGGCGGGAACCATTGACCTGACCAAGGGAATTCTCCAGGGCTTTAAGGAGAGAGGATTTGAGATCGGCGGCTTTGACGCGTTTATCACCAGCAACGTAATCAGCTCCGCAGGCGTCAGCTCCTCCGCCTCCTACGAGATGCTGATCTGCGCCATGTTAAATACATTTTTCAACGAGGGCAGAATGAACGTGGTAGATTACGCCCACATTGGAAAATATTCAGAGAACAAGTTCTGGAACAAGGCTTCCGGTCTGTTAGACCAGATGGCCTGCGCGGTGGGAGGCCTGATTACCATTGACTTCAAGAAGCCGGAAGCTCCTGCAGTGGAGAAGATTGACTTTGATTTCAGCGCTCAGGATCACAGCCTGATTATTGTCAACACAGGCAGGGGACACGCTGATTTAAGCGCCGATTACTCCTCTGTTCCCAATGAGATGAAGAAGGTGGCGGAGTTCTTTGGAAAGGAAGTCTGCGCTGATATTGAGGAAAAGGACGTAATTGCGAACCTGGCAAAGGTGAGAGCCTATGCGGGAGACCGCTCTGTGATGAGAGCCTTCCATTTCTTTGAGGAGAATAAGAGAGTGGAGGCCCAGGTGGCCGCTCTGAAGGAGAATGATTTCGGAACCTTCCTTCAGAAGATCACCGAGTCGGGAAATTCTTCCTGGAAATGGCTGCAGAACTGTTATACAACAGCCGATGTGCAGGAGCAGGGAATCTGCGTAGCGCTGGCCCTGACAGAGATGTTTATTGCAGAGAAAAAGCGGGGAGCCTGCCGCGTACACGGAGGAGGTTTTGCCGGCGTAATCATGGCTATGCTTCCAAATGATCTGGTGGACGAGTATACAGCATACATCGAGGCGGCTCTTGGAAAGGGAAATGCTTACCGCATGAGCATCCGTCCCTACGGAGCAGTCTGCGTAAACGATCTGATGTAATTGCGGTAAAGTAAAACGTGAAAGAATATACAGAAATTCAAAAAGAGCTGATTGCCCTGGCCGACGAGCCCTACCGCCAGTTTCACAGCCGGCTGCTTCCGGGGACAGACCATATTTTGGGAGTCCGACTTCCGCTTCTTCGGAAAATGGCCAGGCGCCTTCTGAAAGAGGAGGGAGCCGCCTGCCTGGATCGGCTGACGGACGAAACCTATGAGGAGCTGCAGCTTCAGGGGCTGATCATCGGCGCAGTCCGGGAGGAAGCTGGGGAAAAGCTTGAACGAATCAGGAAATTTGTGGATAAAATTGACAACTGGGCTGTCTGCGACGCCTTTTGCGGGGGACTTACGTTTACCAGGAAGAATCAAAGGCAGGTTCTCGATTTTTTAAAGCCGTATGTTTCTTCAGAGCGGGAGTTTGAGGCCCGGTTTGCGGCAGTCATGCTGCTGAGCTGGTATGTGGACGAGGCGCACATTTCAGAGACGCTGCGCCTTCTGGATCAGATCAGGCAGCCGGATTACTACGCCAGCATGGCCGTGGCCTGGGCGGTTTCTGTGTGCTATGTGAAGTTTCCAGCGGTTACCATGGAATATCTGGCCAAATGGAACACTCTGGAGAAGGATACATACCGCAGGGCGCTTCAGAAGATTCTGGAGTCCAGCCGGGCGGATCAGGATCAGAAGCGGCAGATCCGCCGGCTGAAGGACAGTATTTCACAGCGGCGGACAGAGAAAGGATAAGAAGGCAGAAGGGAGGTTCTGTTATGGGAAATAAAAATCTGATTATCACCATTGAACGGGAGTATGGAAGCGGAGGCCGGATTGTGGGCCGGAAGCTGGCTGAGGATCTGGGAATCCATTTTTATGACGATGAAATTTTAAAACTCACCTCAGAGAAGAGCGCCATCGGGGAGGAGTATTTCCGCCTGGCGGACGAGAAGGCCGGAAATAACCTGCTCCACCGGATTGTGGGCCGGAAGCTGGATTTTACAGAGGAGCCGGTGCTGAGCGGAAATGTGACGGCGCCGGAGAATCTGTTCCGGTTCCAGTCCTCTGTGATTCGTGAGCTGGCCAGAGAGGAGTCCTGCATTATTGTGGGAAGAGCCGCCGGATATGTGCTGGATCAGGAGGAGGATCTGGAGCGTCTGATCCGGATCTTTGTCTGCGCAGACAAGGTGAGAAGAGTGCAGCGCGTAATGGAAGTGGATGCCATCGACGAGGAGAGGGCAAAACGCCGGATTAAAAAGATGGAGAAATCCAGACGGGAATATTACAAGTATTTCACAGGCAGCGAATGGCATAACATGAAGAACTACGACCTGGCCATCAACACCACGAATCTGGATCTGGACCAGACGGCGGAGCTGGTGAAGGATTACATCCGCCTGAAAGGATTTGACAAATAGGCGGGAATCTGATAAATTAATAGGGCGCGTCTGAACCATAGGGCGCGTTCCTATGAGAAAGACATATAAAAAGACACTGCCGGAGGCTATAGATTTTTCTGTTTCTGATTTAAACAGGGAATCATGGCCTCCTTTTTTGTCGGAAGGGAGATTTACACTTATGGAACCAAGAGAAAACGTCATGGGGACGAAGCCTGTCTTTCCCCTTTTGATGTCCATGTCGATTCCGCCGATGGTTTCCATGCTGATTCAGGCTATGTACAATGTGGTGGACAGTATTTTCGTAGCCAGAATCAGCGAAAAGGCGCTGACAGCCGTATCGCTGGCCTACCCGCTTCAGAATCTGATTTTAGCGGTGGCGGTAGGATACGGAGTGGGAATTAACGCGTGCATTGCCAAGAGCCTGGGGGCCAGAAAGCAGGAGGAGACCAACCGGGCGGCTGCCCATGGAATTTTGTTTACCCTGCTTCACAGCATTTTATTTGTCCTGATAGGACTGTTTCTGACGAAGCCGTTTCTGGGATTTTTCACCTCAGATCCAGAGACCTTCTCCATGGGATGCAGCTATACCTACATTGTGGTGTGCCTGTCCTTTGGAAGCATTTTTCATATTTACATTGAGAAAATGTTTCAGGCCACCGGCAATATGATTATGCCCATGATTCTGCAGGCGGCGGGAGCACTGGCCAACATTATTCTGGATCCGATTATGATTTTCGGCTTATTTGGATTTCCGGCCATGGGCGTGGCAGGAGCCGCCATAGCTACGGTAGCCGGGCAGATGCTGGCCTGCGGCCTGGCGGTGCTTCTCTTTATTAAGAAGGAAAAGCAGATTCACATCAGCTTTAAGGGATTTCAGTTTGATCGGGCGACAGCTGCGAAAATTTATTCCATCGGAATTCCATCCTGTATTATGCTGTCCCTGCCGTCTCTGCTGGTGGGTATTCTGAATGCTCTTTTAACCAGCTTTTCTTCTCTGGCTGTGGCTGTCTTCGGGCTGTACTACAAATTTCAGAGCTTTGTCTACATGCCGGAGAATGGGATTATCCAGGGAATGCGTCCGATTATGAGTTACAACTACGGAGCCGGATATCTGAAGAGGATGAAGGAAACGGTAACCTGCAGCATGATCTCCTGCGGCGCGATTTTAGCGGCGGGCACAGTTCTGTTCCTGGCAGTTCCAGGCCCGATTATGGGGATGTTCGGAGCGGAAGGGGAAATGCTTGAAATGGGAATTTCCTGCCTGCGCCTGATCAGCCTGGGCTTTATTTTTTCAGCGGCAGGAACGGTGTTCTGCGGCTGCTTCGAGGCCCTGGGACAGGGACTTTACTCTCTGATTGTCTCTCTGATCCGGCAGCTGGTGGTGATTCCTCCCCTGGCTTTAGTGCTTTCAGAGAGCATGGGACTGCCGGGAGTGTGGCTGTCCTTTCCGGCAGCTGAGATTCTGGCGGCTGGAATTGGCTGGATTCTTTACAAAAAACAGATGAGACAGGTAAAAAAAGAGATTGGCGCAGAAAGGTAACTGCCTCTGCGCCAATCGGCGTATTATGGGTTTAAACAGCCGGACGGCGTTAACAGCCTGGGGGCTTTCTGCTGAAGATACGTTTCCAGCGTGCTTTTATCAATGAGGGAAGGAACGACTCCCTCCCGGGTAATGCAGAATCCGGCGGCATAGCCGGCAATCTGGATGGAGTGTTCTAAATCAAAGCCGTACAGCAGATAGGAGGCCAGGGCGCTGATGAAGGCGTCGCCTGCGCCTGTGTTGTCAATGGCCGGAAAGTCAGAGGCCGGAAAATGCCGGATGCCCTCAGGGGAGCACAGCAGGCAGCCGTCGCCGCCCAGAGTGACGATTACAGTCCTGGCCCCCTGGCGCAGCAGCTCGGAAGCCTTTTCTTCTGTGCTGGTGGTTCCGGGGCAGATTTCGTTTAACTCTTCCAGATTTGGAACGAGGATATCAACCAGGCGCAGAAGCTCAGGCTTTAAGGGGCCGCAGGTGGCGGGCTTCAGAATCGTCTCGCCTCCCTGGCTTTTCGTCAGGCGGCAGGCCTCCTCCACCGTTTCCATGGGGATTTCCGTGCTGACTAACGTGTAGGCAGCGTCCTTGAACAGATGGGCGCTGTTTTTTAGATCCTCGGGACGGAGGGCGTCGTTGGCTCCGGACAGGATGGTGATCATGGACTCGCCGCCAGGCTCTACGAAGATATAGGCCCGTCCTGTGGGGAGGGAGTTATTTTTCCGGATGCCGGAGGACTCTACCGAATGCTCGTGAAGGGCCTCGCAGAGCATGTCGGCTTCCGCGTCGCTGCCTACGGCGGTGATGAGGGAAACGCGGTGTCCCAGCTTGGCGGCTCCCACCGCCTGGTTCAGTCCCTTCCCCCCCGCATACTGGGCGGTGAGCGGCGTGCGGACCACCCGGCCGGAGGATGGGAGCTGGGCTACCTTCAGATAGATATCCACATTGCTGCTTCCCACGACCGCCATCTTTTTTGGAAGCATGGAGAAGGGCAGTCCGATGGTGGAGAGGCTGTCTGGCTCAGGAAGCCAGGAAAAGACAGTCGTTTCCGGCTGGACGGGCGCCCCGTCGTTTTCCTCCCGCTCCGTCAGGCGGATCAGCTGTTCGCACAGAAACCGTCCGAACTGCCGATGGGGAATGGCGAAGGAAGAGATATCGGGAAACGGAGTTTTCAGACGTCCGTCGTCCCGCAGAGACAAAAGGGAGAAATCCTCCGGCGTCTTGCAGTGGAGGATCAGCCCTCTTTCATAAAGCTCCAGGGCGGAGGCAAAATGGGAGCAGAGGACAGCCGTGGCCCCGTGGCCTGCCAGCCGGTGGAGAAGGGCCGGAGTAATTCCGTGGAAAACCAGTTCCTCCCGGAAGGGAAGCTGGTGTTCAAAGAGACATTTTCTGTAGCCCTCAAACAGAGCGTCTGTGCGGCTTCCCGGGGAGAGAAGGCAGGCAATATCCTGATGTCCCTGTTCGATCAGAAGGCGGGCGGCCTCGTATCCCATTCCCTGGTAGTCCAGGTTCAGGGCCCCCGGAAGGGAGCAGTTGAAAAAGAGGCATGGAATACCGGCCTTCTCAAGTTCAGACGCGTTCTGAAGGCTTTCCGGCCCGAACGCTTCCCACAGCACCGCGTCCACGCGGCTTCTGAAAAAGGAAGACAGGGCCTTTTTTTCACCTTCCAGGGAAGAACCGGAGTCTGAAATCAGGACTCCGTATCCCAGCTCTCTGGCCCGCTCCAGAATTCCGTTTAAGGTAGTCCGGACAGTGGAGGAGCGCAGCAGTACGCCGATGAGAAAGGTTTTCCCGGAAGGCGTCATAACAGAAGCGTAGGGCGTATAATTGTAATCCCTGGCAATTTTTAAAACCTTCTCTCTTGTTTCCTGGCTGATGGTGCCGTCCTTCCGGTTCATGACCTTGGAAACCGTGGAAACGGAAACGCCTGCCAGGCGCGCAATGTCTTTAATGTTCATAGTCGATCTCCTCTCTGTATCATAAAAGTATACCCCCTGAATCAGGCAAAAACAAGGGAAATTAAGAAAAACAGTTTCGGAAACTACGGTATTTGTATAAAAAAATCATAAAAAAAAAGAGAATTGAGCGGAACGTGGTAAATATCGGTAAAACACAGCGGTTAAAAAAATAAAAACTATACAAAAATGACGAAAGATATTGACAAACAGGTTTTGTAGATGTATGATTTGACTATCAAAGAAAATGATGTAGGAAAATTGTTTCCTAAGTTCCTGCATCAGAAAAATAAGTGTAGCAGGGAAACGTAAGGTAATGGAGGAGGAGAAAACATGAAGAAACGAGCATTGTGTCTGTTAATGGCAGGTCTGATGTGCGTAAGCCTGGCAGGCTGCGGTTCATCTGACAGCGGCAAGGAAACCACAAAGGCAGCAGAAGGCGGAGCGGCAGAAGAGAGCAAAGAAGCCGAAAAAGAAGAAAGCAAGGAAGCCGGAAAAGAAGAGAACAAAGACGGTCTCAAAGTCTGCATCGTGTACACAGGAAATCTGGGAGACAAATCCTATAACGATTCCTGCAACATCGGCGCTCAGAAGGCAGTGGAGGACTTTGGAATCGAGTTAAAGTCCCTGGAGGGAACCACAGCCCAGGAGTGGGAAGCTAACCTGGTAGCTGCATGTGAGGGCGGCTATGACCTGGTGATTGGAGCTTCTTCCAACATTGCAGATTACATTTCAAAACATGCGCCGAACTATCCGGACACCAAGTTTGCAGTTATTGATACCACAGTAGATCTTCCGAACGTAGAGTCTATCAGCTTTGCCCAGAACCAGGGTTCCTTCCTGGCAGGCGCTGCGGCTGCTATGTTCACCCAGAAGACAGATATTGAAGGCGTAAACGAAGATCATGTAATCGGCTGGGTAGGCGGAATGGACATTCCGGTACTGCACGATTTCTATGTAGGATATGAGCAGGGCGCAAAATACATTGACCCGGATATCACGATCCTTCAGGCATTCGCAGGAACTTGGTCTGACCCGTTAAAGGGCAAGGAGCTGACACTGGCTCAGTACGAGCAGGGCGCAGATATCGTTATGAACGTAGCTTCCGGTACAGGCCCTGGAATCCTTGAGGCGGCAAAAGAGGCAGGAAAGTATGCAATCGGCGTAGACCTGGATCAGGATAATGATCAGCCTGGCCACGTGCTTACCTCCATGGTAAAGAGGGTGGATAACGCGTGCTACCTGGTTATCCAGTCTGCAGTAGAGGGAACCTTTGAGGGCGGAAGTACTCAGTACCTGACATTAAGCGAGGGCGGCGTAAGCTTAACTGATTTCTCAGTTATGAAGGAAGCCCTTGGAGATAAGTTCCCGCAGGATATTGTAGATAAGTGTGAAGAACTTCAGGAAAAGATCGTTTCCGGTGAAATTGTAGTTGAAAATTATGAGGGATTCGGCGCAGAGCAGTAAGCTGCGGACGCGTTCTTGAATACACAGCAGATTGAACATGCGGTGAGGGGGGAGTGTCGCAGAATGATATGAGATCGCAGCGATTTCACATCAGGAACGGCGCTCCCCCCTCTTTGAGTCAGGCGCCCTGGCAGGCCGGGGCTTCAAATTCACAGAAGCGTACAGGACGGAGGGAACAATGAGCGAGTATGTAGTGGAGATGAGGGGCATTTCAAAGTCATTCGGCGAGGTGCGCGCAGTGAGACAGGGAGAATTTACCCTGAAAAAGGGGGAGATACACTCGCTGATCGGAGAAAACGGCGCCGGAAAGTCGACGATGATGAAGCTTCTCTATGGAATGTATCCCATTGACAGCGGAGAATTTATTATAAAGGGCGAGCGGATCACGAAGCTGGATCCGGGAAGCGCCATTGCCAGAGGAATCGGCATGGTCCACCAGGAGTTTATGCTGGTAAACGAGCTGACAGTGCTGGAGAACGTAATTCTTGGCTTTGAGCCGAAGAAAGGCATTACCATTGATTTCGACAAGGCCAGAAAAGAAGTCAGACATTATATTGATCAGTACAACATGGATATTCAGCTGGATAAAAAGGTAAGCCAGATTTCTGTGGGAGAGGCCCAGCGAGTAGAGATTATCAAGACCCTGATGCGCGGAGCCGATATTATTATCCTAGACGAGCCGACGGCAGTTCTGACGCCCCAGGAGACGAAGAAGCTGTTTGAGATTCTGTTTAACCTGAAAAAAGAGGGCAAATCCCTTGTCTTCATTTCCCATAAGCTGAACGAGGTTATGGAGATTTCCGACCGCATTTCCGTAATGCGCCAGGGAACGTATATGGGAACGGTGAACAAGGAAGAGACGACTCCTCTCGATTTGACGAAGAAAATGATTGGCCGCGAGGTCTTCTTAAATATTGATAAGAGCTACGGAAAGGCCGGAGAGAAAATTCTGGAGGTGCAGGACGTATGGATTCCAAGCCAGAAGGAATCCTCCAAGATCCGCGGCATGTCTCTCCACGTAAACGAGGGCGAGATCGTGGGAATCGCCGGAATCGACGGAAACGGACAGTCTGAGCTTATCGAGGCGATTACAGGACTGCGCCGGGTGGAAAAAGGAAAGATTCTGTTAAACGGCGTGGACGTGACGAACCGCTCTCCGAGAAAGGTCAGGGAAGCCGGTCTGGCCCACATTCCGGAGGACAGAAATAAGCGCGGCCTGAACCGCGATATGAGCATCGAGGACAACCTGATTGCCGTAGAGATTGACAAGGGCATTTACACGAAAGGCGCTTTCATGAACAGGGCGGCTCAGGATAAGTACGCCCAGGAGATGACGGAGCAGTTCGATATCCGGCCGTCCGACTACCGCCTTCCTACCTCCTCCCTGTCAGGAGGAAACGCCCAGAAGGTTGTAGTGGCCAGAGAGGTTTCCATGAACAAGAAGCTGCTGGTGGCTTCCCAGCCTACACGAGGCGTTGATATCGGAGCCATTGAGTCTATCCGAAACACCCTGGAGCAGGCGAAGAAGAACGGAGCCGGCGTTTTGCTGGTATCCGCCGAGCTGGAGGAGATTATTTCCCTGTCCGACCGGATTATTGTTATCCATGAAGGCAAGATCACAGGCGAGATGGAGGCCAGCGAGGCCAACGAGAACAACCTGGGACTTCTGATGATGGGCGGAGAAAAATCAGCACAGCATGAGAATACACAGACAGATGAAAGCAGGAAGGGGGGAGACGAGGCATGAGCCAGTCATTAAAAGGTTTGAGGAAAATTCTGCTGACGCTTGCGCTTGCGCTGGGCATCGGAGCTATTTTTATTCTGATTATTGGAGAGAATCCTCTGGCAGCCTATGGAGCGGTATTTAAGGGAGCCTTTGGAACGAAGCTGGGCTTCGGAACCACAATTGCAGGTTTTACGCCCCTTCTTCTGACCTCCATCGCCTTCGCGGTGGCGGCCAAGGCGGGGGCCTTCAACGTAGGAGTAGAGGGAGAGGTATGCCTGGGCGGCATTGCGGCAGCCTGGATTGGCATCAACTGCGGATTTCTTCCGAAGCCGATTCTCCTTCTGGCATGTTTCGCAGGCGCTATGGCAGTGGCGGCAGCCTGGGCGTTTATCCCGGCTGTTTTAAAGGCCTACTGCAACGTATCTGAGGTCTGCGTGACTATTTTGATGAACACGGTGGCCCTCTATATCGGATCCTATCTGGTAAGCGGCCCTATGAGCGCGGGAACAGCCAACCCCCAGTCAGATCCGGTGCTGGTTACCCTTCCCAAGATTATCAAGCCTTCCTCTGCCAACGCAGGTATTTTTATCGCGGCCGGCGTGGTAGTTCTGGTCATTGTAATGCTCTATAAGACAAAATGGGGCTACAAGATCCGCACGGTGGGAACCAATCCCTACCATGCAGACTATGTGGGAATTAATTCGAAAAAGGTATTTATCAACGCTATGCTTCTGTCTGGTATGTTAGGCGGAATCGCAGGCTGCATCGAGGTGCTGGGCGTACACGGATACTATCTGGACAACTTTGCAAAGGATCTGGGAACCAACGGTATGCTGGCAGCCCTGATCGTAAAGTCCAACATGATTTTTACACCGTTCATGGCGTTCTTCCTGGCAGTTTTAAAATCAGGAGCCATGGCGATGCAGCAGTCTACAGGCGTTCCGAAATCGATTGTAGATACAATCTCCGCTATTTTCATCATTGTGGCAACCATGGAGCTTCTGTTCCAGTTTAATGGAAAGAGAAAGGCCATGGCGGCGCAGAAGAAGGAGATGGCTGCAAAGACAGCAGGCACAGGAGTAAACGACGAAGCCCCAAACGGCAATGATAGGGAAGGGGGAAATAAGTAATGGAACTCTTTGAGAATCTTGGAAATATTTTTAATGTGTCGTTAATTTACGCCACGTTCCGCGCATCAACTCCTATCATTTACGCCGCTCTCTGTGCGGCCATTACCCAGCAGGCCAATATTTTAAATATCGGTACAGAGGGAATTATGCTGGTGGGAGCTTTCACAGCCGTAGCGGTGAGCTTCTTCACGGGAAGCTGGCTTGCAGGAGTCATCGCAGCTATGGTAGGCGGAGCCGTGATCGCCATGATTATGGCTTTGGGCCACATTAAGTACAACTCGGAAATCTGTGCCATTGGTATGGGCATCAACCTTCTGGCCATTGCCGTTACCAAGTTTTTAATGCAGGTTTTATTTAAGACAAACGGAACCTTTTCAAACCCGGACATCATCCCGATTCCGCGGGTACACTTTGCCTTTCTGGAAAACGTGCCGGTTCTGGGCGCGCTGTTAAACGACTGGTGTCTGACCGAGTGGTTTGTCATTGTTTTGATTATTCTGCTGCAGTTCTTATTCTATAAGACAGTATGGGGACTGAGACTCAGAGCAGTGGGACAGTTCCCGATGGCTGCCCAGACGGCAGGAATTCATGTAAACGCAGTCAAGTATCAGGCCATGCTGATTTCCGGTCTGATCGGCGGCCTGGCAGGCGCTCATCTGTCCCTGGGATACAGTACCCAGTTCGTAGAGAACATGACGAACAACAGAGGTTTCATGGGCGTTGCGGCTATGTACTTCGGCGGAGCCAACCCGGTTCTCACAGCGATCGGCTGTCTGCTGTTTGGCTTCTCAGATTCCATTGGAGCCAGACTTCAGGCCTACGGCTTCCCGGCTCAGTTCGTGCTGATGATGCCGTACCTTGTGACAGTGGCCGTTCTGGCTGTTTCCATGGCTCTTAAGATGGGAGCTGCGAAGAAGAGAGAGTCCTCTCTTATGGGAAAGCAGGCATAAAGAAACGGGAAAGCTGGATCTGACAGAGAAAACTGACGGACGGCAGATGGATTAAAAACTATTTACAGAGAAACAGGAGGATTAGACGCATGGAGCGGGAGAAAATTATCCTGGACTGCGATCCGGGACATGACGACGCGGTAGCCATTATGATGGCTGGAAAAAGCCCGAAGATTGAGCTTCTGGGCGTGACGGTAGTAGCCGGAAACCAGACTCTTGAAAAAACGCAGATCAACGCGCTGAACGTGGTTCAGTGCCTGGGCCTTGACGTGCCGGTGTACGCAGGGTGCGGACAGCCTATGATCCGCCAGAAGATGACAGCCGGAGATATCCACGGGGAGACAGGCCTTGACGGCCCTGTATTTGAGCCGCTGACAAAGGAGCTGGAGAAGGAGCACGCCGTTTCCTTTATTATCAGGACGCTGATGGAGTCTGACGGGGACATTACCATGGTAACTACAGGCCCTATGACAAACCTGGGCATGGCAATCCGCATGGAGCCGAGAATTGTGCCGAAAATTAAGAGGATCGTGCTCATGGGAGGCGCCTACACAAATGGAAACGTAACCCCGGCGGCAGAGTTTAACATTATCGCAGACGCAGACGCGGCTTATGTGTGCTTTACAGCGGGACGTCCTATCACCATGATCGGCCTGGACGTAACGAGAAAAGCTCTCTGCTATCCGTCTATCGTAGAGCGGATGGACAAGATTGGAAACAAGGCTTCCAAGCTGTTTGTAGATCTGATGCGCCACTTCTGCAAGAGCCAGAAGGAGGTATTTGGCTGGGAGGGAGGCCCTCTTCACGATCCGATTACCATTGCCTGGCTGATCGACCCGGCGGTAGTCAAGACAAAGCCGATGCATGCGGAGATCGATATCAGAAGCGTCCAGTCCTACGGCAGAACCAACTGTGATTTCTTCGGATATCAGAAACTGGAGCCGAATGCGGACGTGGGTATTGACATTGACGCGGAAAAGTTCTGGGATATGGTAGAGGAAGTTCTTAAAATGTACGATTAATGTACGGTTAAGGAGAAACATGAGAGATTTAAAGGAAGTTCTGGCTGAAAACAGAGACAAATATATTGAACAGCTTAAAAATCTGGTTTCCATTGACACCCACGATCTGGGCCACGGCATTGCCGGAGGCCTGGAGAAGGAGGGGCAGGATTACATGCTCCGCCTGTTTGAGGAGATGGGAGCCGAGACGGCGGCGGATCCCATGAAGGAGGAGGACATTGTACGGTGTAAGGAGCTGTACCAGGAGGGAAATCTGGGACACAATCAGACAGACCGCTACAATGTGTACGCCACGTTTAAGGGAAGCGATGCAGGCAGAAGCCTGATGTTCAACAGCCACATCGACGTGATGCCTGCCGACGAGACAGAGGAGTGGACCAGCCATCCGTTCAAACCAGAAATCAGAGACGGAAAGATGTACGGACGCGGCACTGCTGATATGAAGGGAGGTCTGATGGCCTCCGTCATGGCGGTGCAGCTGTTAAAGGACGCGGGCCTTGAGACGCTTCCGGGTGATGTGGTGATTACCTCGGTGTGCGACGAGGAGGGCGGCGGAAACGGTTCCATGCAGGCGATTATGAGCGGCCAGAAGGCAGACGGCGTAGTTGTGTGCGAGGGAACCAGCGACGAGCTGATTTTAGCCCATATGGGCTTCGTATTCTTCAAGGTGGAGTTCGAGGGAAAGGCCTGCCATTCCGGCGGCAAGCGGAATGGCGTCAGCGCCATTGAGAAGGCGGTCAAGGTGATGCAGGCCTTAAATGAGAAAGAGCATGAGTGGCTTCTGACTTACAAGCACCCCCTTCTCCCGGCTCCTAATCTGAATGTAGGCGTGATTTCCGGCGGAACAGCCGGTTCCACCGTGGCGGGAGAGTGTTCCTTCTCCGCCTGCGTCCACTATCTGCCCATTCAGATGAGCTACGATCAGGTAGTGGCTGAGTTTGAGGACGTGGTAAGGAGAGTGTCCTTATCCGATCCGTGGCTGGAGGCTCATCCGCCGAAGGTGACGATTTACCAGGCGGGCGGCGGCTTTGAGATGGAAGAGGAGCATCCGTTTGTGGACAGCTTTAAAAAGGCCTACCAGGCGGCTAAGGGAAAGGCAGTCAAGGTAGTAGGATCTCCGGCAGGCTGCGATTCCAGACTGTGGAGAAACATCGCCGGCTGTCCTACCATTCAGTTTGGCCCTGGCAACCTGGCACAGTGCCACGGCATTGACGAGTGGGTGAGCATCGACGCTTACCTGGAGTCGATTCTTATTTATGCAGAGCTGATTTTAGACTTCTGCAGCGGCGGAACAAACGCGTAGGAAAACCGGATAGAAAAAACTATATAGAAAAACCATATAGAAAAAACGTTAAAAACATATTTGACAAACAGGAGGAATAAAAAATATGGCAAAGAAAGTATTACTTGCAGGCGAGTCCTGGATGAGCTATACCACACATGTGAAGGGCTTTGACACCTTCTATACCTCTGTCTACGAGACAGGAGAGAAGTATTTAAAGGCAGCCATGGAGAAGGGCGGATATGAATTTACCTTCCTTCCCAACCATCTGGCTATGGAGGAGTTTCCATTTACCATGGAGGAGTTAAAGCAGTATGATCTGATCATCCTGTCCGATATCGGCGCAAACACACTTCTCCTTCCCACCGCTACGTTCACAAGAAGCGAGATTATGCCGAACCGCTGCAATCTGTTAAGAGACTATGTGCTGGATGGCGGCGCTCTCCTTATGGTAGGCGGCTACATGACCTTCTCCGGCGTGGACGGCAAGGGCAAATGGCAGGATACAGCTGTTCAGGAGGTACTTCCGGTTCAGGTGCTTCCGACAGACGACAGAATGGAGCACTGCGAGGGCGTGCGTCCTGTAACTGTTAAGGAGCATCCGGTTTTAGCAGGTCTTGATCCGGAGTGGCCGAGAGTCCTGGGATACAATAAGACCGTCTTAAAGCCTGAGGCGGTTGAGGTAGCTGAAGTATGCGGCGATCCGTTTATCGCTCTGGGCGAGTATGGAAAAGGACGCTCCGCAGCGTTTACAACAGACTGCGCTCCTCACTGGGCACCGCCGGAGTTCTGCGAGTGGAAGGGATATGACGTTCTCTTCCAGAATCTGGCAAAGTGGCTGATGAGAGAGGAGTAAGCTGTCAGCGCAGGCCGAGTCTGTCCCGAAAAAAACGGCAAGGTGGTTGAAACTATGAAAGTATTAAACTTTGGATCATTAAATATTGACTATGTATACAGCCTGGATCATTTCGTGCAGAAGGGGGAGACCATCTCCTCCAGAAGCCTGGATATCTTCAGCGGCGGAAAGGGCCTCAATCAGTCGGTAGCTCTGGGAAGAGCAGGGGCAGAGGTTTATCATGCGGGAGCAATCGGACAGGACGGAGATTTCCTGACGGATATTTTAAGGGACGCAGGCGTCCGCACCGAATACGTCAGACGCCTTTCCTCTGTCCGTACCGGAAATGCGATTATCCAGAGAGACAGCAAGGGCGACAACTGTATTATTCTCTATGGAGGAGCCAACCAGAGCATTGAGAAAGCCCAGGTGGACGAGACGCTTGACCAGTTTTCAGAAGGAGATTTTCTGGTTCTGCAGAATGAGATCAACGAGCTTCCCTATATTATGGAGCAGGCGCACAAAAAGGGACTCAGGATTGTGCTGAACCCGTCTCCCATGGATGAGAAAATTGCAGAGCTTCCCCTTTCCTTTGTAGATATTTTTATTCTCAACGAGGTGGAGGCGTGCCAGATTTTGAAGCTTCCGGAGGCGGAGCGCAGGGAGGCCGCAGCAAAAGGAAATGAGCTGTGCAGAAGGCTTTCCGAGGCGTTTCCAGAGGCCATGATCGTGCTGACTCTGGGAGAGAACGGTTCTGTGTGCCTGGATCATGGAGTGTTGACAGAGCAGCCCATTTACAGGACTGAGACAGTGGACACCACTGCAGCCGGAGATACCTTTACCGGTTACTTCGTGGCAGGGCTGATCCAGGGACTTTCTGTAGGGGAGGCCATGGATCTGGCGGCTAAAGCTGCATCGATCACAGTGTCAGGCCTGGGAGCGGCTCCGTCCATCCCGGCTCTCGCCCAGGTTGAGGGCATGAAAGCAAGATAACCTGCACAGCAGGAAAGAAAGCAGTAAGCAGAAGAGACGGCTGACGTTTCTGCCGGCGCAGGTAAAATACGGCGCGGCATGAGCGGAGGCCGTCTTTGTCGTTTCATAAATATACAATAGTTCAAAAAGACGAGAAAGGCAGATCAAATGAAAAAAACGGGAAAAATGGAAAAAACAGCGGCTGAAGATGCGGTAAAACTGTTAAAGGATATTTTGGAGATCCCTTCTGTCAACGGAAAGGACGACGAGGGAGCGGTAGCGGAGTATCTGGATCAGTATTTTAAATCCTATGGAATCGAAAGCCGGGTGGATCGGATTGACGAAACCCATGCCAATGTAATTGCCCTGATTCCAGGGGAAAGCGGGGAGACAGAAATCTGGAACGGGCATCTGGACACAGTGCCTTACGGAGATCTGGATAAGTGGGAGACAGAGCCGTGGAAGGTGGAAGAGCGGGAAGGGAAGCTCTTTGCCAGAGGAGCTTCCGACATGAAGAGCGGTCTGGCGGCCATGGCCTTCGCCCTGACTCATCTGCCCGGAAAGCCGAAGCATACCATCCAGTTTATGGGAACCTGCGACGAGGAAAAGGGAGGTCTGGGAGCCAGACGGATTGTGGAGGAAAGCCAGATGGCAGCTTCCAGATTTATGCTGATCGGGGAGCCGACGGATCTCAGGCCGGGGGCCGCCCAGAAGGGATGCCTGTGGCTGCGTCTGTCTGTGAAGGGAAAAACCTGCCACGGCGCTTATCCGGAGAAGGGAGCCAACGCCATCCACGGGCTGTTTAAGACAGCGGGGGAAATTAAGGCCTATGTAGAGCAGTTTTCTCATCCGTTTTTAGGACAGTCTACGGCTCAGATTAACTGGATTGGCGGCGGCGGAGCTTTCAACATGACGGCAGACGGCTGCGAGGCGGTGATGGATATCCGTATGGTTCCAGGTCTTGACACAGACATGGTGTTAGAGCGGGCGAAGGAGGCGGCAGACAGGCTGAAGACAGAAACCCCGCTGTTTGACTGCACATTTACAGTGGAAAACAGCCGGAGGGCCATTGAGATAGAGGAAGAACATGAGAAGGTGCGCCGGCTGAAAGAAATTTTAGGAGAAAGAGGGCTGAACCAGGAGAGCATCGGAATCAACTTTTTCACAGACGCCTCCATCCTGGCAGAGCATGATCTGGAGCAGAAGATCCTTCTCTTCGGTCCGGGAAAGCCCAACCTGGCCCACCAGCCCAACGAGTATGTGGAGACAGAGGCCTATCTGACAGCCATCGAGGCACTGATGGAGATGGCGGACTGCAGATAACTCCGCTCTTGCACATCCCGCCCCCTCAATGGTATACTGAAACCTTCAGAGAAGGACTGTTTTGAGAGGAGGAGACGCCATGTCGGCTCAGACAAATGCGAGAGAACATACAAAAAGCAGAATTAAGAAGCCCAGCCTTTACCATGTAGTGATGCACAACGACGATTTCACTACCATGGAATTTGTGGTGGAGATTCTGATAACCATTTTTAACAAGGGAAGAGAGGAAGCTGCGGCTCTGATGATGGCTGTTCACAAGAATCAGAAGGCGGTGGTGGGAACGTACTCCTACGACATTGCCAGAACGAAGACGGAGGAGGCTGAAAGGCAGGCCAGGGCAGAGGGCTTTCCCTTCCGCCTGACCGTAGAGGAGGCCTGACACGGCCAGGCGGATGAGAAAGGGCCGGATTCGGGATTGGGCGAACACGGCGGACAACCATTGAGGAGAAAGAGAGGAGAGACAGGAGATGGACATCAGCGAGGAAACAGGGCGGGCGTTTCGGGGAATGGTGGAGGAAGCGGAGCGGCTTCATCTGGAATACGTGACCCCGGAGCTTCTGCTTCTCCATATAGCGGCAGAGCCGGCTTTCCAGGAGGCCTTTGAGAACTGCCAGGGAGAGATCGGAAGGCTGGCAGAGCAGCTGGAGGACTATGTGAACGGGCTTCCCGTTCTGTCTGAGGAAAAGCGGAAAGAGGGGGCGGAGCCGGAACCGTCTGCCGATTTAAACGAGCTTCTGCTTACAGCCGAGTGGGCAGCCAGAAGCAGCGGCAGAAAAGAAGTGGCTTTAAGCCATCTGGTCTCCTCCTATTTCAGTCTGAAGGAGAGCTTCGCCCTCTATTACCTGACAGAGCAGGGAATTGAAAAGGGAGAATTTCTTCTGGCCTTGATTGAGGCGGAGGAGAAGGACGGCGGGGACGAGCCGTCTGCCGCCTGCCTGTATTCGGCTGAGGAGACAGGGCTGGGAGGAAAGGAAGAAGCAGAGAAGCTGGACGAGGCGGAGGATGCAGAGGACTTAGAGGATGAGGAGGATGCAGAAGGGCCTGAGAACAGGAGAGGAAACGGCCGCTGGAAACGCTTTGCAGTCTGCCTGAACGAGGAGATTTCCCAGGCAAATCCTCTGATTGGCCGGGAAAAGGAGCTGGAGAGAACCATGCAGATCCTCTGCCGGAAGGAGAAAAACAATCCTCTTCATATCGGAGAACCGGGTGTGGGAAAGACGGCTGTGGTTTATGGTCTCGCCAGACTGCTGTCGGAGGGAAAGGTTCCGGAGCCTTTAAAGGGAGCGAAAATCTATGCCCTGGATCTGGGAGGAATGCTGGCGGGCACCCAGTACAGGGGAGACTTTGAAAAAAGGCTGAAGTCGGTGCTTTCAGGGCTTTCACAGGAGGAGAAGCCCATTGTCTATCTGGACGAGATCCACAACATTGTGGGAGCCGGGGCGGTGGGGGAGGGAAGTCTTGACGCCTCCAATCTTTTAAAGCCTTATCTGGCTTCTGGAAAAATCCGCTTTATCGGAGCCACCACCCACGAAGAATACAAACGGTATTTTGAGAAGAGCCGGAGCCTGGCCCGCCGTTTCCAGAATGTGGAGATAGCGGAGCCGGGGGAGGATGAGGCGGCGGAGATTCTTTTGGGGCTTAAAACGCGCTATGAGGAATACCACGGAGTGTCTTACCAGAATGGTGTGATAGAATACATGGTTCACATGAGCGCCAAATATATAAATGAACGCTTTCTGCCGGATAAGGCCATTGATCTGATGGACGAGGCGGGGGCGTACAGAAAGCTTCATCCTCTGGCGCAAAAGCGGCAGACAGTGGGAAAGGATGTGGTGGACGAAATTCTTTCAAAAATCTGCCGGATTCCCAGACAGACGGTGGAGAGTAGTGAAACGAGAAAACTGGCTTTGCTGGAAAAGCGGCTGGCTTCCCAGGTGTTCGGACAGGAGGAGGCGGTGAAGGAGGTGGCTAACGCCATCAAGTTTTCCAGGGCCGGGCTTCTGGATCCTGGAAAGCCTCTGGCCAGCTTCCTTTTCGTCGGGCCTACCGGCGTGGGAAAGACAGAAATTGCCAGAACTCTTGCGAAGGAGCTGGGGATCCGTCTGCTCCGCTTTGACATGAGCGAGTACGAGGAAAAACACGCTGTGGCCAAGCTGATCGGCGCTCCGGCCGGCTATGTGGGCTATGAAGAAGGAGGTCTGCTTACCGAGGCAGTCAGGAAGAACCCCCACGCTGTCCTCCTGCTGGACGAGATAGAGAAGGCCCATCCTGATATTTACAACATTCTTCTCCAGGTAATGGATTACGCGACTCTTACTGATAATCAGGGCAGAAAGGCTGATTTCAGAAATGTGATTCTCATTATGACTTCCAACGCCGGAGCCGGCAGGATGGCAAAGCCGGGCCTTGGATTTTCGGGGAGCCCTGAGGAGGAGACGCGAAATGGAGACGAGGCGGTTCTCGACGAGGTGAAGCGGGTGTTCCAGCCGGAGTTCAGAAACCGTCTGAACAGAATTGTCGTGTTCCACAGCATTGGAAAGAAGACTGCCAGAGCGGTAGCGGGAAAGAAGCTTCTGGAGCTTGGAGCGCTTTTAGTCAGCCGGCAGGTGGAGTTTTCCTACACCAGAAAGGCTCTGGAACTGCTGGCTGAAAAAGGAGTGAGCAGAGAGTACGGAGCCAGGGAATTAGGGCGCGTGATAGACAGGGAGATCAAACCTCTGCTGGTGGATCGTCTTCTGTTCGGAAGCCTGAAAAAGGGCGGAACGTGCCGCCTGGATACAGAACAGAAGGACGGAACAGAAAGGGTGTTTGCAGTGCGGGAAGCAGACGGGGCAAAGGCGCAGGGCAGGAAAGGCGGCAGCTGTGAGCCTGTCGAAAAGAGGCGGAGCAGAAAGGAAGGAAGCTTTGAAACACTGGAAAAGGGATCAGGAGACAGAAAAAAGAAAGCTTAGAAAGACAGCCGCAGTTCCGGAATATTATAAGGAATTTCGCTGCATTGGCCCCGCCTGCCCGGAAACCTGCTGCAGGGGCTGGGATATTCCGGTCAATCAGGAGGCCATGCGAAGGTACAGATCTCTTAAGAGAGCCGGCTTTGATTTTGGCGGGGGGATTGATTTCCTGAGAAAAAAGATTCGGATGAAAGAGACAGGCTGCCCTTTCCTGGAAGGCGGCCTGTGCCGGATTCACAGGGATCTGGGAGAGAAATATCTGTGCCGTACCTGCCGCAGCTATCCCCGCCACGCAGAAGACTATGGGAGCAGACGTGAATGGTCTCTATCCCTGTCCTGCCCTGAAGCAGAGGGGATTCTGTTAAGACGAAGAGGCGGTCTTAAACTTCATGAGTACGTTCTGGAAACAGGGGAGGAAGAACCATTTCTGTCCAGCCTCCTGAAAACAAGAACGCTGATGTTTTCCCTGATGTCAGAGAGGAAGGTGCCTCTTAAATACAGGCTGGCCATGCTTTTGACCCTGGCTCATGATCTGCAGCCCTCTGTAAAGCGCGCATTTCGAAAGGGAACGGAGGATAATGGGGAGAGCCTCAGAAGGATCAGCCGGCGTTTAGCCAGGTATGAGCTTTTAAAGACTCCCCCTGGCTGTCAGCGTTTTTTAAAGAAGCTTTCCGAGTGGGAAAACAGGCCGGAGGAGCGGTATGATTCCATGGCAGGCTTTCTGGGCGTCTTGGGGGAGCTGCCTGAAATTTATCCGGGATTTGGTTCTATGATTTCCGGGTGGATGGATCTTCTGTACCGGACGGAAGCAGGCTATGAGGACTACAGGAGGCGGATCGTTTCAGCAGGCTTTGATCGGGACGTGGAAGAAGGATCAGACCTGGACCTCTGGTATGAAAATCTGGCTATTCATCTTCTCTACGTCTATGTGCCGGGAGCTGTGTACGACGGGGAGCTGTATTCCAAAGTGAAATTTGTCCTGTTTTTTGTACTCTGCATCCGGGAAGCATACGGAGCCGCAGCCTGCGAGGAGGAAGCAGAACAAAAGAAGGAAGAGCTGTTTATAACGCTTGTATCACGTTTCTGCCGTCAAATCGAACATTCCGATCAGGTTCTGGATCAGATCGAGCGGGCAGTCAGAGAGGAAAAGAGATTTCAGATGGAATACTTCCTGATTAATCTTTTGAATTGATGGATAAATTTAGAAAATTTTAAAATAATTTCTAATTAGGAAATAGAAAACTAAAGAAAACGTAAGGAAAAGGAAATTGACCCTGTATTCTTCCGGAAGTATCCTATTAGAAGAAAAAGTAAAAAATAAGCGCCGGGGAGGCCCTGAGACATCAGAGTATGACAGAAGGGAACGTCCCCGGCGTCTTTAGGATAGAGGAGAAGAATGAAGGAAAGAGAAGACAGAAGAAAGGAAACTTTCAGGAAGAATTGGAAGAAACGGATGGCAGGATGTTCGCTGCTTGCCCTGTGCCTGTCGATTTCGTCAGGCCTTTCAGGCTGCAGCCTCAGCTCAGGGACAGGCGCTGTGTCTGGGACCCTGGCGCAGCCGGGGCAGGAGCTGCAGGAGACCCCAAAAGAGGAAAAAGATCTGGAATTCAGCCGGAGGTTTTATTTGGCCAGTCCCGATCATCTGCAGCTTGTGACGGCAGAGGAGCTGGAGGACTGGGAAACGTCTGGAACGGAGAAGAAGGAGCTTGAGGAGGGAAAGACGGGCTGGGGAATCGTGCTGGCCGAGTTTCCCAGGGAACAGGTAACCATGTACGGCTATCTGGATCAGGAGAGGCCCTTCCAGGGTGTGATGATTCAATGCGGCGACAGCGTCAGCTATTTTCCGGAGCTTGTCTACATGTCAGACTCCCATCAGATGCCGGACGCAGTGTCAGACGGCAGCGGATCGATGTTTACCGTGTCCTTTCACACGGAAACGGGAAAAGACAGAAAGAGAGATTCCCTCTGGGTGTTTTTAAGAAGCGAATCGGGAACCATGACGGCAGATTGTTTTGAGGAGGAGGATTATCTGAGCCAGATGGGCAATCGCTTTTCTTTAAGCTTTCAAAAGGGGGAGCCGGAGGGGACGCTGCTGCGCCAGGATGGCCAGGCCCTGGGAAAGGCCGATTTAAGCTGGGCAAAGGACGCTGAAATTACAGGTCTGAATATCTCTGACCGGGTCTGCTTTGAGCCTGGGAATCCAGCCCGCCTGGAGACTGAAATAGGGATTTCGGCAGAAGGGAGAAAGCCGTATTACGGGGATGAGCTCGCGGTGACGGCTCCGATAGAAATTGTCGTACGCACTTATGAGGATGGCAGCAGGGGAGCCGAGTTTCTGATCGGGGAGGTGGAGCCTCTGACAGAAGAAGGTCTGGCAGAAGAAAGAGAAGAGACAGGAAAAATAAAAGACGAAGCAGGAGAAATAAAAGAAGAGGCAGAGAAGGGGGCAGGAAAAACAGAAGAACAGGGGCATAGTGAATAAGCTGTCTGTATAAACTGAATCGAGGAAACAGACATATAAGGCAGGATCAGCCATGAGGGAAGCAGTCTTCCAGGTAATGGATTCGTGGGGCAGTATTGGAATTTTTTTGTTAATCCTGATTGAAAATCTTTTTCCGCCCATTCCGTCAGAGGTGATTTTAACATTCGGCGGATTTATGACCACCTACACCGCCATGACGGCGGGAGAGGCGATAGCGGCGGCTACAGCGGGTTCTGTGGCAGGAGCCGCGGTTCTCTATGGAGCCGGACGCCTGGCCACGCCCAGCCGCCTGGAACGCTTCCTGGGAGGCAGAGTGGGAACGCTTCTCCATTTTCAGAAGGAGGATGTGGAAGACGCGGCAGAATGGTTTGAAAAAAGGGGAAAAGCAGCTGTACTTTTCTGCCGGTGCGTGCCGATCATCAGAAGCCTGATCTCCATCCCGGCTGGAATGGCTCAAATGGCGCTGGCGCCTTTTCTGCTCCTGACGACAGTGGGAAGCCTGATCTGGAATACAGTTCTGATCTGCGCCGGCGCGGCAGCCGGAGCCTCCTGGGAGCGGGTGATGGAAACGGTGGACGCTTATTCAAACACAGCCGTCTGGGCTGCAGCTGCAGCGATATTGGCAGCGCTCTGCATTCACAGAAGAGGAAGGAAAAGAGCGGAAAATAGGAAAGAAGCCGAGAATAGAAAAAAATAAATCCCTGTTTCACTGGGCGTCTGCCAGGTTTAACAGGGATCAAAAAAATGCGTCTGATAGGAATCGAACCTACGCACACGGCTCCGGAGGCCATTGCTCTATCCACTGAGCTACAGACGCGTTGATAGTATTTTACTATAGTTTGTGCAAAAAAGCAAGTAATTTTGCAGGAAAAGTTATTTGCTTTTTATCTGCAGTTTTGCTAAAATACGTAGAGAAAAGACAGGAGGCAGAAAAATGGGAAGAAGCAGAAAAAAGCCGTCCGGACAGCCGATGTCGGACAGAGAGCTTCGCAGATTTGGAATTCTCTTAGCTGTGCCTCTTTTGATTCTGGCGCTGGCAGCTGTGCTTCTGACAGCGGGATTTCTGCGGGAGGCGGGAAATAAAGGACAGCCGGAGCCGGAATCGCAGCTGGATTCAGAGGCGGAACAGGACGTGGTAATTGAGCCGGACACAAAAGAGTATCACTATGACTTTGGGGGAAGCATTCTGGAAAAGGATGCCCACCATGAGATTAACCAGCTGATGGAAGAATATTTCCGCGCGGTCTCGGAGTGCGATATGGACACGTTTATGAATCTGTTTACCTCCCAGGATACCTCTCAGGAGGAGCAGTTCAGACAGTCCTTTGAGAAACAGAGAGAGTATATCGACGGATATGAAAATATTTCCTGTTATACGGCAAAAGGGCTGACGGAAGACGCCTATGTGGCTTATGTTTCCTACGACGTGCGTTTTTCCGGGGTGGACACGCCTGCGCCGTCTTTAGTAGAAGTTTATGTGGAAAAGTGCAGTGACGGGCAGTGGAGAATTTTTGACGGGGAGAAGACGCCGGAGCTGGAGGCTTATCTGGAGGCTGTCAACCGAAACGAAGACACTGTGCTTTTGGGAAAGCAGATTGATGAGGCCAAGGAAGCGGCCATGAATGCAGACGAAGAGCTGAAAGGACGGATTCTCTTTATGGAAAACGGCCCTGGATACATGCAGGATGAAGAATAAAATGATATAAACCCATAGAAAAGAGGCTGAATAAACATGAATGTAAAAGATTTTTACTTTGATTTGCCCCAGGAGCTGATTGCCCAGGATCCGTTAGAGGATCGGGCGTCCTCCAGGCTGCTGGTGCTGGATCGGGAGACCGGAGAGGTAACCCACCGGAAATTCCGCGATATTTTAGGATATCTGAATCCGGGAGACTGCCTGGTTATTAACGACACGAAGGTGATTCCGGCAAGGCTCATCGGAAGCAGGGAGGGGACCAATGCGAAGATAGAGGTGCTGCTTCTGAAGCGGAGAGAGAACGATATCTGGGAGACCCTTGTAAAGCCTGGAAAAAAGGCGAAGCCGGGAACCGTGATTCACTTTGGCGACGGACTTTTAAAGGGAACGGTCATCGACGTAGTGGAGGAAGGAAACCGTCTGATCCAGTTTTCCTACGATGGAATTTTTGAGGAGATTTTAGATCGTCTGGGACAGATGCCTCTGCCGCCGTACATTACGCACCAGCTGCAGGACAAAAACCGCTACCAGACGGTTTACGCGAAGCACGAGGGCTCTGCGGCGGCTCCCACAGCAGGACTTCACTTTACAAAGGAGCTGCTTCAGGAGATTGAGGACAAGGGTGTGAAGCTTGCCCATGTAACCCTCCACGTGGGACTTGGCACTTTCCGGCCGGTGAAGGTGGAAAATGTGCTGGATCATCATATGCACTCTGAATTTTATATGGTAGAGGAGTCGGAGGCAGAGAAGATTAACCAGACGAAACGGGACGGAGGAAGGGTGATCTGCGTGGGAACCACCAGCTGCCGGACCATCGAGTCGGCCAGCGATGAGAATGGAATTCTGAAGGCAGGAAGCGGCTGGACAGACATTTTCATCTATCCGGGATATCAGTTTAAGATTTTGGACTGCCTGATCACGAATTTCCATCTTCCGGAGTCCACTCTCGTCATGCTGGTATCAGCTCTGGCAGGCCGGGAACACGTTCTGGCAGCCTATGAGGAAGCTGTGAAGGAGAGATATCGGTTCTTCAGCTTTGGGGATGCGATGTTTATAAAATAAGATGATGGTGAAATAGAAAAGGAGAAGCGTTCACGCTCCAATTGGAAGTCGCTGAAACGCTTCTCCTTTTCTATGGCGAGGGAGATTCGAGCTCTTCCAATCGGATTTTCACTGGAAAACAAAAAAGACACCAGATTTCTGTTTGACAGAAAACTGATGTCTTTTCCCATTTAACTGGGGTACAAGGATTCGAACCTTGAAATGACGGAGTCAGAGTCCGTTGCCTTACCATTTGGCGATACCCCAACGACAGGTGTTATTATACGACATGAAAATCATTTCGTCAACACTTTTTTTGAAAAAAATATAAAAAAATATAAAAAACGTGAAAATCCAAAAATAACTCGAAAAACAGTACCAGAGCCGGCATGGACAAGAGAGGCGGGATCCGATATAATAGGAGAGTACAAGAGGTGAAGTGATGTATACATTTGAAAGCAGAGTCAGATACAGTGAGACGGATGAGACAGGCAGACTGTCGGTAACAGGCATTATGAATTATTTCCAGGACTGTTCCACCTTCCAGTCTGAGGATCTGCACATGGGGATTTCCTATCTGGAAGAGGAAAAGCGGGCCTGGTGGCTGAACTCCTGGCAGATTGTGATTGACAGATATCCGTCCCTTGGGGAGAAAATTCAGATTTCTACCTATCCCCATGGCTTTAAGGGGATTTACGGATACAGGAATTTTCTGATCCGGGACGAGAGCGGAGCAGTGATAATCAAGGCAGATTCCTGCTGGTTTTTCTATGACCTGGAAAAGGGATGTCCCGCCAGAGTGACGCCTAAGGAGATCCGGGGCTACGGGGAGTGCGAAGAACCCCTGCCGATGCCGGAAGCTCCGAAAAAAATACTCCTCTCGGAGCATTACCGGGAGGAGAGGCCGGTAGAAGTGGCCCGACATCATTTGGACACCAATCTGCATGTCAATAATGCCCAGTATGCAGAGATTGCCAGAGAGTTTCTGCCGGGAGATTTTGAGATACAGGAGCTTCGGGTGGAATATAAGAAGGCGGCTGTACTGGGGGACAAAATGGTGCCGCGCATCAGCAGAGAGGAAGACGGTTATACAGTTTCCCTTACAGGGGAAGATGGATCGCCGTTTGCAAATATGTACCTGAAGGGGAGCTGCTCTGGCAGCCGGGATGGACAGGAGAAAAGAAAGGACGGATGACATGATTGAATTAGGCAGAAAACAGGAGCTTCAAGTGCTCAGAGAAAAGGAATTCGGAGTGTACCTGGGAGAGAAGGCGCACCCGGAGGCATCGGTGCTGCTTCCGAAAAAACAGGTTCCGGAGGGGACGAAGCTGGGGGACAGTCTTCAGGTATTTATTTATAAGGATTCTGAGGACCGCCTGATCGCCACCACAGCAGAGCCGAAGCTGGAGGCAGGACAGACTGCGCTTTTGAAGATAAAGGAAATTACGAAAATAGGAGCGTTTCTGGATATGGGGCTGGAGAAGGATCTGCTTCTCCCGTTCAAGGAGCAGACGGCCAGGCTGCGGCCGGGAGATGACTGTCTTGTCGCCCTATATGTGGATAAGAGCAGCCGTCTGGCAGCGACCATGAAGGTATATCCTTACCTTCAGACAGCAGAAGGATATCAAAAGGACGATAAGGTAGAGGGACGCGTATATGAGATCAACGACAGACTGGGCGTTTTTGTGGCTGTGGATGACAAATATTACGGTATGATTCCGGCAAAAGAAGCGTTTCGCCCCTTCCATATCGGAGAGGTGATAGAGGCCAGAATTACGAAAATCCGTCCGGATGGAAAGCTGGATTTAAGCTGCCGCGAAAAGGCGTATCTGCAGATGGACAAGGATGCAGAGGAGATATTAAAGGTGATCGACGAGTTCGACGGAGCGCTTCCCTTTAATGATAAGGCGTCTCCGGAGGTGATTAAGAGGGAATTCAATCTGAGCAAAAACGCGTTTAAGAGAGCGGTGGGACACCTTTTAAAGGAAGGAAAAATCGAAATCACAGAGACCTCTATTTTAAGAAAATAGCGGCGGCTGAAAACAGCGGTCTTGCATTTTAATTATTATTTATCAGGAGGAAAAAACTATGAAACAGGTAATCAGCACAGAGAAAGCGCCGGCAGCTATCGGACCCTACTCCCAGGCTATTGAGGTAAACGGAATGGTTTACACTTCCGGCCAGATTCCTGTCAACCCGGCTACAGGAGAGATTGCAGAGACAATCGAAGGCCAGGCCAGACAGGTGATGGAGAACGTGAAGAATCTTTTGGCCGCAGCGGGAGCCACGATGGACCAGGTGGTAAAAACCACAGTATTTATTAAGGATATGAACGATTTCGGAAAAATCAACGAGATTTACGCCGAATATTTTAAGGACGCCTGCCCGGCCAGATCCTGCGTGGAGGTAGCGAGACTTCCCAAGGACGTACTGATGGAAATGGAAGCGGTGGCAGCGAAGCAGTAAAAAATAAGGAGGACTGCAGAATTGACTGCAGCCAAGAAAAACCCTCGGAGAGCATTCTCTCCGGGGGCTTTGTCGGTTTTCTGTCTTTCAGCTGTCAAAGCGGCGGCTGCGGTTTTGCCTGCGCCGTGCTCTGTGCATCTGCCACAGCAGGCCTCCGTATCCGGCGCTGACGACGGCGCCCTGTCCGGCCAGACACAGAAATTCGTTCATGCCTGCCGCTTTGAGAGACGCCAGGGCGGGAGCACAGAGCTTTAAAAGTCCTGCGGCCGCGGCCAGGCACAGACAGGGCTTTACAATCATTTCCCATGGTTCTATGGAGACGCGGACCGCTTTATGCAGGCAGCGCAGGTGCAGAAGAGCCAGCAGCAGCTCGCTGAGCAGAAGTCCGTAAAAATAGGCCCTCATTCCCATGCGGGGAATCCCGAATACCACGAAGGACAGATTGACCAGCATGGAGACTGCGTTGTGGAGAAAAACGGAGGAAGTCTTTCCAAGGCCGTTTAAAATGCTTCCCATAGTGGTGGAAATGTACATAAAAGGGCAGAGCCATGCCAGAACGGCAATATATTGTCCGGCTGTCTGATTGCGGAAAACAGTCATTCCCAGATCCGGGCCCAGAAGCGTGAACAGGCCGATACAGAAAATTCCCATATAGAGGCTGTAGCGCAGCGCAGCGGCGATAGTCTTTTCGATCCGGCTGCTGTTGTCCTGGGCCTGGGCCTCTGCCACAGTGGGAAGCAGCACTACGGCCAGGGAATTGGTGACAGCGGAGGGAAAGAAAATAAAGGGCAGGGCCATGCCGGTCAGAACTCCGTACAGGCTCAGGGCGTCAGAATGGCTCAGTCCGAAAGCAATCAGCCGGTTAGGCACGAAGATGGCTTCCAGACTCTGCAGGCAGTTTAAAATCAGCCGGTTCCCCATGAGGGGGACGGCCATAGCCATGAGAGGCCCTGCCATCTGAAAAAAAGAGGCCTGCCTGTTGTCCGGCTGTCTGCCCGTCTGCTTTTCCAGTCTGCCCGTCTCTGAGGCCGCGTAGGCCAGATAGCTGTAGACAGCGGAAGCCCCTTCGCCGATCATCATGCCCCAGACAGCCACGGAGACAGTGACAGGGCGGCCGTTTTCCGTCAGCACCTGAACCATGAGAAAGACCGCTCCCATGCGGACAAACTGTTCTGCCATCTGGGACAGTGCCGGAACGGCGGTCCGCTTCATACCATAATAATAGCCGCAGATGCAGGCGTGAATGGAAGAAAACGGGATGGACAAAGCCATGACAGGGAGCAGAGGGCCGCAGGCAGGCTCTAAGAGGACGAAGCGGGCCAGCCAGGGGGCAGCCTGCCAGATGAGAAGAGTGAGGACTGCGGAGATGGACAGGGAAATGAAAAGCCCTGTCTGCAGGGCGGCCCTTCCCAGCTGCTCATTTCTGGCTACCAGGCGGGAGATGGAAGTCTGGATGGCTCCGCAGCAGAGGGCAAAGGCGATAGAATGAATGGGAAATACCATCTGGTAGACGCCCAGTCCCTCCGCCCCAATGGCCCGGGACAGAAAAATGCGGTAAAAAAATCCCAGGATGCGGCTTAGAAATCCGGCTCCTGTCAGAAGAATAGTTCCTGTAATCAGGGGATTCTTTTTCATAAAAACACCCGGTACGGGGAATTAATATTATTATATTTTTATAAATAAGAATTATTACTACTTGTGTTTCCCAGAAATTCCTATATAATAGTAAACGTAGATGAAGCTTTTACCTTTATTCCTACAAAATAAAACGAAAGGCGGATTTAAAATGAAACAGTTTATTTATCTTGATAATGCGGCGACCACCAAGGCACGCCCAGAGGTAGTGGAGGCTATGCTTCCATATTTTACAGAGCAGTATGGAAACCCTTCTTCTGTATATGATTTCTCAGCAGGTCCCAAGAAGGCCATTGCAGACGCCAGAGAGACCATTGCGAAGTCTTTAGGCGCCAAGACCAATGAGATTTACTTTACGGCAGGGGGAACTGAGTCTGACAACTGGGCTTTAGTAGCGACGGCAGAGGCCTACCAGGCAAAGGGAAACCACATTATCACATCGAAAATAGAGCATCACGCGATTCTTCATACCTGCCAGTATCTGGAGAGCAGAGGGTTTGAGGTAACATACCTGGATGTGGATGAGAACGGCGTTGTAAAATTAGAGGAGCTTAAGAAGGCCATCCGTCCGGAGACCATTTTAATTTCCATCATGTTTGCGAATAATGAGATTGGAACCATTCAGCCCATCAAGGAGATCGGCGCCATTGCGAAGGAGCATGGAATTTTGTTCCATACAGACGCGGTTCAGGCCTTTGGCCATCTGCCGATTCAGGTGGACGAGTGCCACATTGACATGCTCAGCGCCAGCGGCCACAAGCTGAACGGCCCCAGGGGAATCGGCTTCCTCTATATCAGAACAGGCGTGAAGTCACGTTCCTTTATCCACGGAGGAGCCCAGGAGAGAAAGCGCCGCGGCGGTACGGAGAACACTCCGGGCATCGTGGGACTTGGCAAGGCGTGCGAGATTGCCATGGCTACTATGGAGGAGCGCACCAGAAGAGAGCGGGAACTGAGAGATTATCTCATTGACCGTGTCCTTAAGGAGGTTCCCTACACGAGGCTCAACGGCCATCCGGTGGACCGTCTCTCCAATAACGCTAACTTTGCCTTCCAGTTTATTGAGGGCGAATCCCTGTTAATTATGCTTGACATGGACGGTATCTGCGGATCCAGCGGTTCGGCATGTACCTCAGGCTCTCTTGATCCGTCCCACGTGCTGTTAGCAATCGGACTGCCTCACGAGATTGCCCACGGCTCTCTGCGCCTCACCTTAAATGAGGAGATTACAAAGGAGCAGTTAGACTACACGGTGGAGAGCATTAAGAAGATTGTGGAGAGACTCCGCTCCATGTCTCCGCTCTATGAGGACTTTGTTAAGCGCCAGGGCAGATAGGCAGTCTGCCTCTGGGATACATTTCCAGATCTTTAAAAACAGCTGTGGCAGAGGATAAAGCGGAACATAAATCAGAAATTAATATAGATAAAGCAGAATAGGAGAATTGCTATGTATTCAGAGAAAGTAATGGATCATTTCCAGAACCCGAGAAACGTGGGAGAGATAGAGAATGCCAGCGGAACAGGTACCGTAGGAAACGCTAAGTGCGGCGATATCATGAGAATTTACCTGGACATTGACGAGAATCAGATTATCAGAGACGTGAAGTTTAAAACCTTTGGCTGCGGAGCAGCTGTGGCTACCAGCAGTATGGCTACAGAGCTTGTAAAGGGAAAATCTATCCAGGAGGCCATGCAGGTGACGAATAAGGCCGTTATGGAGGCGCTGGACGGACTTCCGCCAGTAAAGGTTCACTGTTCCCTTTTAGCAGAGGAGGCGATTCACGCAGCCCTCTGGGACTATGCGGAGAAGAATGGAATTCAGATCGAGGGACTGGAGAAGCCCAAGTCTGATATCAGCGAGGAAGAAGAGGAAGAAGAGTATTAATTCCATGGAAAAGAGGAAGGTAGTAGTAGGCATGTCCGGAGGAGTCGACTCCTCCGTGGCTGCCTGGCTTTTAAAAAAACAGGGCTATGACGTGATTGGCGTGACCATGCAGATTTGGCAGGATGAGGATCGCCAGACAGAGGAGGAGAACGGAGGCTGCTGCGGCTTAAGCGCAGTGGACGACGCCAGAAGAGTGGCGTCAAAGCTGGAAATTCCCTACTATGTGATGAACTTTAAAAAAGAATTTCGAAAACATGTCATGGATTACTTTGTAGACGAGTACCTGAACGCCCGGACTCCCAATCCCTGTATTGCCTGCAACCGGTATGTGAAATGGGAGGCGCTGCTAAAGAGAAGTCTTGACATTGGAGCCGACTACATTGCCACAGGCCACTACGCTAGGATTGAGCAGCTTCCAAACGGCCGCTTCGCTCTGCGTAAATCTGCGACAGCAGAAAAGGATCAGACCTATGCTCTTTACAGCCTGACTCAGGAGCAGCTCTCCCATACCCTGATGCCGGTGGGAGAATTTACCAAGGACGAGATCCGCGCCATGGCCAGGGAGCTGGATCTTCAGACAGCCAATAAGCCGGACAGCCAGGAAATCTGCTTTATTCCTGACCACGACTATGCGAAATTTATTGCTGAGGATACGGATAAAGAGCTTCCGGAGGGAAATTTCGTGGATCAGAACGGACGTATATTAGGCCGTCATAAGGGGCTGATTCACTACACCATCGGCCAGAGAAAGGGGCTGAACCTGTCTATGGGACGCCCTGTGTTTGTGGTGGAGCTGAGGCCGGAGACCAACGAAGTGGTAATCGGGGACAGCCAGGACGTATTTTCAAAGACGCTTCGCTGCAGCCGTCTGAACTGGATGGCAGTGGACGGCCTGCACGGCCGGGAAATGCGTTTTACAGCTAAGATCCGCTACGGCCATAAGGGAGCCCTCTGCACAGTCAGGGAGCTTGGGCCTGATTTAGTGGAATGTGAATTTGACGAGCCCCAGAGGGCGGTAACACCAGGCCAGGCCGTTGTATTTTATGACGGCGAGTATGTGGCCGGGGGAGGTACGATACTGTGATTGGCAGAAAAGGAGCAGGAAAGAAACGCCTGAGAGAGAATAGTTCCTCAGGTTCATCCTGCAGTCTGGAAAAAAAGGAAGGAAGAGGCAGAAGCAGAAAGCAGAGTTTTTCGGATCGCCGGCGCCAGGAGAAGCGCCGGGCGGGAGCTCTGCTCTCCGCTCTTTTTCTCGTGTGCATGACCGGAGTTTTCGGCTTGGGAAGCTTTTTCAGCAATCCGGCTCTGCTGGGACTTCAGACGCCAGAGCCTATATCTGCTGAGGAAGAAAAGGAGAATCTGGCGCAGGCACCGCAGAGAAGGGCGAGGATGCAGGAAGAAGAACCGGGCGCGATCCAGGACGATATGGAAGAAGGAATGGAACCGGGAATGAAAACAGAGCTTCTTCCGGAGAATCCGGCGATCTATTTAAACGATACGCTTGCAGGGCTGACCGACAGCCAGTTAAACCGGCTGGGTGTTTTCGGAACGCCGCAGGAGGAGCCGGAGATCGGACAGGTGGAAAATGATCTGACCACTGCCAATGGCTTTGAAACCAGGGATGACCAGGTGGTTGTTCAGGGAGACGGAGTAAACCTTCGGGCTGAAAGCCAGACAGAGAGCCGGATTATCGTTCAGCTGAAGACAGGAGACACGCTGCAGAGAACAGGCGAGAGCGGAGAGTGGAGCCGCGTTGTCTATGAGGGAACCGAGTGCTATGTATCAAATCAGTTTGTGGCAGTGAAACAGCCAGAACCGGAGCCGGACAGCCCGGCTGGGGTTCGTGCTGCCGCGGCGTCAGAGGACGACGGACTGGTGAGAGCCGCGTCGGAGGGAGAAATCCAGCCGATTGGCCAGGGACCTGTGGTAGTGATTGATGCAGGCCACCAGAATAAAGAGAACATCAGAAAAGAGCCGGCAGGCCCTGAATCCTCCAGAATGAGCCAGAAAATGGAAGCGGGAGCAGTGGGCAGCTTCCTGGGAATCCGCGAGTGCGACGTTACGCTGGCCATTGCAGAAAAGACAAAGCAGGTTCTGACAGAGAGAGGCTACCAGGTAATCATGACCAGGGAGAGCAACGATGTGAACATGAGCTGGGCAGAGAGAGCCAGGCTGGCAGAAAAGAGCGGAGCAGATGCTTTGATTCATATTCATGCCCACAGCCAGGAAAGCACCTCTGTCACAGGCGTTCTGGCGTCCTGCCAGTCCTCCGGAAATCCCTACAACGGAGATTTGGCTTCTGAAAGCTATGCTCTGTCAAGCTGCATAGCGGGAAGCGTCAGCCAGGCTGCAGGTGCGAAGAACAGGGGCGTGAAGCAGACGGATACTTCCAGCGAGATCAATTGGAGCCAGGTTCCCGTCACATCTCTGGAAACAGGCTTTCTCAGCAATCAGCAGGAGGAGCTTCTGCTCTCACAGGAGGAGTACCAGTCCCGGATTGCAGTGGGAATAGCAGACGGCCTGGATCAGTTCTTTGCCGGCAGGCGGTAAGAGAACGGCAGGCGGCCTGGTGGACAAAATGTATATCTAAAATATATGTGAAATATATCGGAGTCATATATTTGATAGATAAATAATTGTTCAAAATTGATAGATAATAATTGTTCAAAACCAGGTGACAAACGAAGAAAAGTCTAGTATAATAGAAAAAGTGCCGCCTGGAAGAACAGGCGGCCACATCAGGAGACGTAGCGAAGAGGCCGTAACGCGGCGCACTCGAAATGCGTTTGTCGGTTCATCCCGGCACGTGGGTTCGAATCCCACCGTCTCCGCTTGAAACCCTTGTAAATCAAGGTTTTTTTCTTGTTTGTGGAAAAGAAGAGACACCCGGAAGAGGGTGTCTTTTTTTGTTTTTGGGGACTATTCGGGGACTGCACTTTTTTTGTGCCTTCCGGAGCAGTGCCTCCACCTGGTGTCCTTTTGATTAGCCTAAATGCAATTCTTTTTTTAACGCGTCTTGAAGGATTTGGGAAAAATTCACGTTTCTTTCTAAGGCGGCGGCGTTTAACCAAGCTGGAAGCGTTACAGTCCGATTTACAGAGCGGTTTACTTGAGCCATACGGATGGAAGGCATGTATACGTCAACTAATACAGCGCGTTCGCTGCTTTGTGTGTCAACTAATGAAAGCGGCGTAGGCGCAGGAATTTCTTCCCCGTCCTCTTCCAGGCCATAGAGAACGCAGCCGAGCAGTTCGCGGGCAGAAATAAGCGCGTCGTCTTCATTTTCTCCACTTGTGGCAGCGTCTAAATCTGGAAAAGTAACTGCAATCTCCTGTTCTGGTTTATAAGTGAATACAGCCGGATAGAAATAGCGTTCTGTTTTTTTCATGCTCTCATATCTCCTATCTATTGATTTCAGGAAGCGCCGGGGCTGCCGGAATAGTAGCCCTGACTGTCTTATTATAACACATATAAAAGTATTTGCAGATGGATATAACAAATGTTTTTGTGTGTGTTATTGCAATGGAAAATGTAGTAGAATACATTATTACGAGCTGGCAGTGGGTGAATAAAAAGCCTGCCGCCTTTTTTCTGACCTGGAGCCAGGAAGAACCACTGTAGGAAATTCTACACCTGCAAACCGCGCAAATTTGAGTGGCTTTAACGAGTGCTCAGTTTAAGCCCACGTTGAGCGTGGAACCAGAAGGGGAAGGATAGGAGGCCTCGACAAAAAAGATTTTTTCGCGTACACGGAAAAAATACCGGTTGTGCCTCGCTCATCGACGCGGAGACGGCCCCGGCGGTCTCTTCGAAACGAGGCTTTTTCTGTGTAGTTACGCATTAAAATACAGGAAGATAGAAGTTTACTTTTTACACGTGCTGCAAAGTCAAGGGATTTTAGGGACTATTCGGGGACTGCACTAGGAAAAAGACGTTGAAAATTGGGAAAAGATAGAAAAAGGAAAATTACGGAAAGGGGTGATAAGATAAAGAATTACGGTCCTGCGATGCTCGTAATGGATGCCAGTGAGCGAAATCAGGCGATTTCCCGTGAATTGTTGACGAATGGAATTGAACCATTGTTTCTATACAAAAGCCCCATGCTCAAGGATTTTTTCGTAAATACGAGTATATATGACGAGGCTTATGATTGTTACTTATGCCTGGAAAATTGGATATCGTACTGTGAACGGGGATGGATATAAAGAATACCAAAGCCGCGGAGAAGTGTGTGCCAATTGCCAAGGCTCCACAAATGTACGGAAAGTAAAAAATATGTGAAGACAGTGATACGTCATATTTGGGAAGAGTACATGGAAATGGCAGAAGATATCAGAAACAAAGAGATTTATGAACAGAGGAAAGAAACAAGCGAACGGATTTTTGGAACAGTAAAGGAGCAGCAAGGATTTCGTTATACCCAGTATATTGGAAAAGTCCGGATGAACTTCTCGAGTTTTCTGGGATTTTGGCAGAAGAATCATTATATAAAGAAAAGTGGTGCTGGGAAATAATCCCAGCCCCAACTTTTAGTAAAGTCTGATAATATTTCATATGAAAATATTTTTTTCTGATTTTATCTTGATATATTATCCAAATAAAGCTGTATTGATATTTATCAACAATTAGAGTATATTATAGTTTATAATTTTGAAATAGTTATTTTTTGTCATGTATTATAAAGTGGTAGAAATAAGATTTGATAAATTTTCGTACTAATATTTAAAATGAGGAAAATATGAATATAGTTTGTGAATTATCGGAATATAACTTTTTGAATAAGCTTTCAAAAGAATATTTTTGTGTTTTTCCTGCGAAATTATCTATAGGGCATCTTTTTTCTAGCCCAGAATGTTATGAACGGAAAGCTTATTTAAAAACGATGATAAATAAAGGCTTTGATAGTACAGAATATTTAGAAGAACTAGAAACTGATTGGGGCTTATTAAAAAAGTCCATGAAAGAGCTAGAAGAGATTCCACCTGAAGAAGATGTCTTTATCTGGTTAAATTTATCACCTGATTCTTTATGTATTCTATATTATCTGGTGAATTTTTTTCATAATAAAAGTAACAACCTATTTATTATTTCTCTTCCCGCCTTTCAAGTAACGTAAAAAAGCGCTAACAGCTATAAAATTAAATACTGTTATTATTGGGATGATTATAAACTTAGTAAAAAAACGTATCCTGCAGTAAAAAACGAATTCGCAGTGCAACTATCTCTTCTCCTCAAAAGGCTATATCTTGAAAAATGGGGAAAACTCATAGTAGAAGATTGTCCTATCCGCACGCTTCTGAATGGACAGCTAATAGGAGTAGGAGAAGACTTTTTCGACTCCTTAATCCTTTTCCAGCTAAAAGGCCAAATTCAAAAAATAAGTAGATTAATTAGTAACATACATTTTCTGCATTTATTTATTCCACAATGGTGGATTGAGGGACGGATTAAATTTTTAATAGAAAAGAATTTAATCGAGGTTATCAATCCTCACCTTGATTTTTATAATAGGTTAGTGAAAATAAAAGAATAAAATGAAATGTAAAAAAATATTTTTAGGAATTTCAACTTTATGTTTTGTAATAATTGGAATTTTTTGTTTTAATGTAAATAATTCATATATTGATACACAACTAGCTATATATGTAAAGTCTCTTTCTGGAGAAGATAGTTTAGCATTGGACTCGGATTCATCTAAAACACAGTTTTATTTGGATATTGCTTATCTGACTAATACAGACCAAAATTGTAATTTCTATTTATTAGATAATTTTGAACCAATTCCTTTTTCATTAAATAATGGGGAATACCAAGAATATTATGAAATTGATTTGCAAGCTTCAGACACACCGCTTATTACAGAGGATAATTTAATTACAATTAATGTTTTAGAATATAAGAATAATGATATGTGTGTATTACTTACCAATGAAGATTTTGTTTTCGCAAAAAGATTTCAATTTTAGATACAGGGGACTGTAAAAAAAGATTTCAGTTTTTCATAGCTCCCTTTTCTATTCAGTTTTTTATATTCATTGCTGCCCTTGTTGGTCTTTGTTATCCGAGATTTTCAAGGATAAAAGAAAATGGCCGCCAACTACCGCGAATAGTTGACGGCCTGCCGTTTGTAACGGCGCAGCTTGTTAGTTTTTGAAGGGGCAGGCCGCTTCTGTGGCTTCCCTTTTTCTTTACTATACCACACCAAGCGGCAGGATATAAGGGGGAGATTTTCCGCCTTGCCGGAGCATCAAATCAGACGCTTGAGCGGTACCCTCTCTTTTTATATCCTATGCTTTTATTTATTCTTTGTCTCCAGGTTGTAAAGCAGGGAAACGTCGGTCAGCTCTCTCTCCAGAGTTCCCTCAGCCGGATGCTTGTGCTCAGCCTCCGCTGTTTTTGTTTCTGCATCAAAGCTATAGAGGGAAGACGCTACGTTTACCTCGTGAATTAAATCCTTCTTATCGTTCTCAGACATAGTTACCATCCTTTCAAGTGAGTATTGTCCTTACTTTTATGTTTGCTTTTATGATTAGTGTGCAGAGCAGCAGGTGTAATGCATCCGCTGAATTTCTGCTGTGATTCAAAGGCACGTTCCCTTTGAATGCACTCAGTATAGCACCGGAAATTGAATTGTCAATAGGTGAAAAATGATTTTTTGTACCTTTTTTGAAACAATTTTTCCTCTATAAACAGACAATAATAGCAGGTTTAACCGCCTGTTTATGCGCTTCGTCAAAAGGACGAAACGAGGGGAAAAATAGAAAAAAATTTTGGCAAAGAATATGAATGGATAAAAAGATAGAAAAAACAATACAAATATGTATAAATTTCAAACTATTATTGGCGGAAAGACGGCTGACGATGAAAAGCCGGCCGGGAGACGCTTTTGAAGGCTTCTTTACTTTCCACTTCTCCTGTACTATAATAAAGCATTAAGAAAACAGAGGGAGAATGATTGTGATTTAAGATATGAAGAGACAGATAGGCTGGCACGCGGCGCTGCTTTTATATGTAGCGTTTATTTATTTTAATTCCCTGACTCCGGCGGCGCTGTCGTCCCAGGAGAGCAGCTCAGTTCTCAGGCTGATTCACGGTGTGCTGGGAGAGCTTGGACTTGCCGCGCCCTGGATTACAGAGCACGTGGTCAGAAAATGTGCTCATTTTGGGGAGTATTTTATCCTGGGAATGCTTCTGACCCAGAGCCTGAACGGCACAGGACTCAAAAGAGAGGGAAGAGTTCTGGGACAGCTGTGTCTGACGGCGGCGGTTCCGCTGATAGACGAGACGCTTCAGCTGTTTACGCCGGGCCGTTCCGGACAGATCAGCGACGTGTGGCTGGATATGGGAGGGGCTGCGGCTGGAACTGTTTTTTTCTTTCTGGCCGCCGCAGCTTTGCGCCGCGTCAAACGAATAGAATAAAATAAATAGGAGAATGATTCAGTGTATAGAAATATCAAATTAATCCTTCAGTACGACGGAAGCCGGTACGGGGGATGGCAGAAGCAGGGAAACAGTCAGAACACCATTCAGGGAAAGCTGGAGAGCATTCTGGAGAAAATGACGGGGGAGCCGATCCTGGTGCACGGCTCCGGCCGCACAGATGCGGGAGTTCATGCTCTGGGCCAGACGGCAAACGTTCATCTGGATGAGAACTGCTTGAAAAACAACAAAAATCCGGAATTTTTAAAAATCTTTGACAGCTTTCACGGCTCAGACGGGCTTCCGAAGGCAGTCATGGAGTACCTGAATCGATATCTTCCGGAGGATATAGCCGTAATCGGGGCAGAGGAGGTTCTGGAGCGTTTTCACAGCCGTTTGAGCGCAGTGTCGAAGACATACCTTTACCGGGTTGAAACGGCGGGAAAAAAGAATGTGTTTGAACGGAAGTACGCGTACGGACTCGGAGAGAAGCTGGATATCGGCGCCATGAGGCAGATGGCGGTTGTGCTTGAGGGAACCCACGACTTCAGGGGGTTTTCCTCTCTGAAGCGGACGAAAAAATCAACCGTGCGTACCCTGCAGAGTATAGAGATAGAGCAGAATGGAAGCGTAGTGGAGCTTTCCTTTACCGGGGACGGCTTCCTCTACAATATGGTCAGGATTCTCACTGGAACCTTGCTGGAGGCAGGGCTTCACAGGCGGACGCCCGAGTCGGCTGAGGAGATATTTAAGAGCCTGGATCGAGAACAGGCGGGCTTTACAGCGCCGGCGGAGGGCCTGTTTCTAAAGTGCGTCCGGTATGAGTAGAGGGGCCGAAGGGGCAGGGAGCAGAAGAAAAAGCAGAACAAAATCAAAATGAAAAAAAGTTGCGGCAGATGCAATAAGAAATGGATTTGCTGCATTAAACTATATAGAAAGGAAACAAAATCCATGTTTTTAATGGGGATGTTTGCCGTCATGGAAGAGCCGGAAAACTATGGCCGGCTCAGTGATGAAAAGCTTCTGTTAAAGATTGCGAAGGGCGATCAGGAGGCGTTTCGCCAGTTATATCAGAATACAGATAAAACCATGTACAGCTTTATTCTGTCTGTTGTGAGGAATCCTCAGGACGCAGAGGAGATTATGCAGGAGACGTATCTGCGGATATGGACTTCTGCGGGAAGCTATCAGGCTCAGGGAAAGCCTCTGGCATGGATGTTTACCATAGCCAGGAATCTCTGCTATATGAGATTCCGCGATCAGAAGCATGAGTCTGACATAGGACTTTCCGATCTTTCGGAGATGGAGACAGGGGAATTCTGTCCTCAGATAGAGAATGCGGCCGACAAGGTGGTGCTGCATGCGGCTCTCCATATTTTGAAGGAGGAGGAGCGCCAGATTGTGTTGCTGCATACGGCGGCAGGACTGAAGCACAGAGAGATCGCCGCAGATTTGGGGATGCCTTTAGCCACTGTGCTGTCGAAGTATAACCGGGCCATGAAGAAATTAAAAAATCATTTGAGAGAGGAGGGATAACATTGGCCGATGGACATGAAAAATGGAATAATGACGAGATTGCCAGCCATTTAAAATCGGCGGTGGAAACCCTGACTCCCAATGTGCTTGATCAAATCGACTTGAGCGCGCCGCAGCTTTTATATATGGAGCCGCCGCGGCACCTGAAGACGTACCGGAGAATGCGCCGCGCGGTCACAGCTGCCGCCGCCTGTCTGTGCATAGCGGCTCTGTACGGCGGAGGCGTGCGCTGGCAGAACACGCGGGTGGAATCGGTGATCGGCCTGGATGTAAACCCCAGCATTGAGATTTCTGTGAACAGGAAGGACGAGATTCTGGAGGCGGAGCCGCTAAACGGCGACGGAGCCGAAGTTCTGGCGGATATGGACCTGGACGGGGTGGACCTGAACATCGGAGTGAATGCCATTATCGGTTCCATGGTTCGGTGCGGCTACCTGGACGAGCTGGATAACGCCATCCTTGTCACTGTGTCCAACGACGACAGAGAGAAGGCCTCTGTTCTCAGGCAGGACGTGGTGACAGATATTGAGAGCTCTCTGGAAGCCCACAAGGTAAATGCGGTGGTCTATGACCAGCAGGCTACGGATATGAAGGAGATTACGGAGATTTCCAATCAGTATGGAATTTCCTATGGAAAGGCGTGCTTCCTCTATGAACTGGTGGAGGAGAACGGTCTGACGGAGAAGGAGCTGGAGTCCTTTGCGGCTATGACTATGGAGGAGATTGCGAAGGAGATTGCGGATCGTTCCTATCAGGTGGGAACCAATACCGGAAGAGAGGAACCTCCGGCCGGCACGACGGTCGTTACGCGGCCTGAGACGTCAGAGCCTACGGAGAGCCAGACGGAGGAATCCTCCTCTGAGAGCCAGACTCCGTCCGAGACGGAGAGCGCAAAGCCTCCGGCCTCCTCCTCAGCCGCTCAGCCTCCGTCTGAAACAGGAGATGCGGAAGGGGACGACAAGGGCGGAAGAAAGGCCAGGATAGACTACGTGGATTACTATGAGGGCGTTCTGGAGATCACATTTAAGGAGAAGGTGAAGTGGAAAAATCCTACAGTGTCCGTTACTGACGCAGATGGATCAAGCTGCTCGGCCAGAATCACAGACACAGGTTCTGACAGCTGCCAGATTGAAATAAGCGGTATTGTGGGAGGAGAGTCTTACACCTTTGTCTTAAATGGAGTGAAGCCCAGAGAGAACGGCTCTTACAGCTCTGTGAAGGGATATTTCGACGCGCCGGATATCAGCGGAGACGCCATGGAAAACGGTTCTGACGAGCCGGAGGATGAAGAGAACGGCACAGAGCCGCCGGAATCCCTTCCAGAGCCGGAGACTTCTCTGCCGGAGGAGACGCAGCCGGAGACAGAAACGGGAGAAGGCGGCCATCAGGCGGAGACGCAGGGAGACGGCGAAAGCCTTCCTAAGCAGACAGAGCCGTCGGAAGCAGAGACGGGAATATAGAATAGAAACAGAAGCTGCTCAGGCAGAATCGGGCCAGAAACGGCGCAGAGCCGGATGACGGCCGGTTCTGCCATTTTCTTTGTCTTGACAGATGAAACAGTGTTTTTTTATAATAGCCATAGGCTTTACTGAAAAACTGCCCATTGGAGGATGCAGGATACGGGAGAAGAGGATTGAAATACAAAGAAAAACACATGGAAAAACAGGGGATGGGGACGTACAGCAGAGAGCGGGAGGCGTATCTGGATCAGATCGATCATCAGAGAAGACGCCGGAAGCACCATGCGCTTCTTCTGGGGATTATTGCCCTGGGAGTTATCTTATTTGCGGCAGTATGCACGATTTCCATGAAAATGGAGGAAATTCATTCCAAAAAGCAGTATGTGAAAAATTATACAGAGCAGAGAGGCAGTTTTCTGGGGATTGAGCTGGAAAACGGCAGGGCGGAAATGACCAGCCTGCGGGAGTCTGTGGAGCGGATTGGCAGCTGGGATATTGTGGCGGAATTCCTGAAGAAAAAGCGGGAGGTGTACCAGCTGGACTTTCTGGCGGTGTACGACGCCCATACGGGAACCTTTCTGATGGAGGGGGAGGCCAGGGACTCTGAAAGCAGGGAAGCTTTTCGGGCCAGCGGAGTATCGCAGAAGGCGGCAAAGCTGGGAGAATGTGTGGCAGATATTGTGAACGGAAGTCTTCTCTATGCAGTCCCAATCAGCCAGGACGGACAGGTGAGAGGCATGATGTGGGCCGGAGACAAGACGGACAGTCTGAACAGTATTCTGAGCACGAAAGCTTTCAATGGCGAGAGCGTCAGCTATCTGGTTGCAGAGGACGGAAGAGAGCTTCTGGCCTCCCATTCCACGGCGGACAGCCGGCTCTGGAGCCAGATGGCGTCTCAGACAGAGGATGGGAAGTCATCGGAGGTGGCCGGGACGGTGATGAATGCGCTGCGATCCGGGGAGAGCGGAGTATTCCGGTTCCGCACCTCAGACCACAAGCCCTACTATTTATCCTACGGTCCCACAGGAGTGAACGGCTGGATGACGGTGACGATTCTCCCGTCGTCTCTGTTTATGACCTCTTCTGACTGGTATGTTATTTTAATGCTGGGCAGCCTTCTGACGGCGCTGGCCGTATTCGGAGCCTTTTTCCTTCAGCTGCTGCGCAGCTCCAATGACAATGAAAAGCGTCTGGAGGAGCTGGCTCTGACGGACGAAGTCACTGGCGGCATTAACAAAATCGATTTTCGGATGAAATATCACGAGCTGTGCAGAAAAGGGGAGGCAGATCAGTTTGCAGTCGCCCTTCTGGACTGTGTAGATTTCAAGGCGATCAATGAGACACAGGGGCTGAAGATGGGAGACGAGATGCTGGCTTATTTCTACCAGGTCATCCACAGGCGTCTCAGCCAGGAGAGGGGAGAGTTTGTCTCAAGGACAGAGATGGACTATTTCTTCCTGTGCATGCGGGAGAAAAGTCCGTCGGTCATCGCCGCGCGCCTGGAGGAGATTGTAAGGGAAATCAACGAATTCAGCCACCGCAGGGATCTGATGCTCCCGGGACGCAGGATTATGTTCCGCAGAGGAGTCAGCTTTGTGCAGGATAATCAGACGGATATCTCCATTATCCAGGATCAGGCCAGAATTGCGCTGAAGGGCCAGACAGAGCCTGAGGTCTGCGTATTTTTTGACGCGGCGGCCGCCGCAAGACTTCAGAAAGAGCGGGAGATTGAACAGCTCTTTGGCCAGGCGGTTGAGAATGAGGAGTTTCAGGTTTATTTCCAGCCGAAGGTGAGCCTGAGCCAGAACAGAATTACAGGGGCGGAGGCTCTGGTGCGGTGGAACCGGCCTGGAAGCGGAGTGATATCTCCGGGCGAGTTTATTCCTGTGCTGGAGCGGAGCGGGAAAATCCGGGCCCTGGACCGCTACGTGTTTGAGAAAGTCTGTGTCTGGCTGGGAGAGAGAAAACGAAGAGAGCAGGAGACGTTCCCCGTTTCAGTCAATCTTTCCAGAAGCAATTTTATCTATGACAGCTTTTTGGAGGAGTTCATAGAGATTGCAGACCGCCATCAGGCAGACAGGAATATGATAGAGCTTGAGGTGACAGAGACCGTCTTTCTGACAGAGGAAAATATACAGAAGGTAAAGCGGGAGATAAGAGCGATCCATGACTGCGGCTTTCGATGCGCGCTGGACGATTTCGGCGTAGGCTTCTCCTCGCTGACGCTCTTAAAGGAGTTTAATATTGATTCCCTGAAAATGGATCGATCCTTCTTCCTGGATCTTGACAACGCCAAGACCAGGAATGTGATCAGCTGTATTCTGGAGCTGGCAGAGCAGCTGGACATGGAAACCGTGGCGGAGGGAATCGAGACAGAGGAGCAGATCGACTCTCTGAGGAGGCTTGGATGCGACGTTGTGCAGGGATACTATTTTTCCAGACCGCTTCCACAGGAGCAGTTTGAGAGATGGATTCAGGAATTTGAGGAGATTCATGTCCGGGAGGACAGAGAATAGATAAGAGGAGGAAAACAGTGAAATTTGCATATCCGGCAGTATTTACACAGGAAAAAGATGGAACATATAAGGTAGTATTTCCCGATTTGGAGGGCTGCTCCGCAGAAGGAGATACTTTGGAGGAAGCGGTTGAGAGGGCGAAGGAGGCGGAATCAGCCTGGATTCAGGTGGAGCTGGAGGACAGCTGGGAGCTTCCGGGGATTACCCACAGAGACGATATGGAGCTTCCGGAGGGCAGCTTTATGAGAGAGGTGGCCGTAAGAATTAAGCTGGTGGACGACTACGATTAAGGGCCAAACAGGCGCGGAAAGCGGCTGCTTGGGCAGGCGGAGAAAAAAATAAAAAAATTCAAAAAAACAGTTGACGGGAGTCGGAAGCTATAGTATAATAACACTCGTTGTTGGGGTATCGCCAAATGGTAAGGCAACGGACTCTGACTCCGTCATTTCAAGGTTCGAATCCTTGTACCCCAGTTAAATGGGAAAAGGCCGGTTTTCTGCGAAAGCAGAGAACCGGCCTTTTTGCATTGTGATTTTGCGTTCTGATTTCTGCTGTCCGTTCAATACGCCCTGCAAAGCCGCCGGATTTCATTTTTCATTGTGAAATTTAAACAGAAATTATTTCATATGGAGAAAAGAACCCCGGATTCTAATGATTTTATATGGAATCCTGGGGAGGACGGAGGGAATATTTGACAGATCGAACAGTTTTTAGGAGAGAGCCTGCAAGATAGACAAAAAAACAGGCGTTTTTTGGCAGTTGAGACAATAGCTCGCCCGGAGGAAGCGTGATATAATAGCTGACGATAGAATATCGTGCCGATTTAGGCGGGCAAAGCAGATACGAAAGGAACCTTTCAGGCGGGTTTAGGAGGAAAAGGATGGCAGGATTGTCGCTGAAGAATGTTACAAAGTACTATCAGAACGGGCATGTGGCAGTGAGAGATTTTACCCTTGATATAGCAGATTCGGAATTTGTGGTTCTGGTTGGGCCGGAGGGCTGCGGCCGTTCCACCGTGCTGCGCATGATCGCGGGGCTGGAGGATATCTCCTCCGGAGAGCTTTTGATAGACGGAAAGAGAGTCAACGAGGAGGGAACCAGGGAGAGAGAGGTGGCCATGCTCTTTGAAAACTGCGTTTTGTATCCGCAGATGTCTGTCTATGAAAATATGGCTTTCGGGCTCCGGTTAAAGCGTCTTCCGGAACAGGAGATTGACAGGGCGGTCCGAGCCATGGCTGAATACCTGAATCTGACTGGAGAGCTGGACGCCCTGCCGGAGCAGCTGACAGAGGCCCAGAGACAGCTGGCGGCAGTGGGACGGGCTCTCGTGAAAAAACCGCAGGTATTTTTAATGGACAGACCGTTCTCCAGCCGGAACGCAAAGATTAAGGAAGACATGCAGAATGAGCTGATTGCTCTTTACAAGACGTTAAAAACCACGTCTATTTATGCCACAGTGGATCCGGTAGAGGCCATGAAGATGGGGACGAAGGTGGTAGTGATGAACGAGGGAACCATTCAGCAGGCCGGCACTCCGAAGGAAATCTATGACACTCCTGCCAACCGCTTTGTGGCCGGATTTATGGGAAATCCTGGCGTGAATATGCTGGATCTCCGGATTGGCGAGGAGGACGGCCGCCTTTACGGAGAGCTGAAGGGGACAAAGGTGGCGCTTCCGGAGGCCTTCTCAGAGCGTCTCAGAAGGGAAGATTACATAGGAAAAGAGCTTGTGCTCGGCATCCGGCCGGAGCATGCGTCTGTGGGAGACAGAGATCCGCAGGATCCGTCCAACGAGGTGTTCACAGCCCTGGCAGAGGACTGCCAGATTTCCGAGGACGGCCTTCTTCTGACGCTGTCGGGGGAAGAGGGAACCTTTACGATCCGCCTTTCAGAGCCCATGAAGAGGATGCCAAAAGATAAAGTGAGCTTCTATGTGGACAAGAAACGGTTCCTTTTCTTTGACAAGGAGACGGGACGAATCATTCTGTAGGCAGGGCTGCCTGCTTACAGAGACAATACGGCGGCAGGAGAGCTGTTTGGGAATCCGCTCAGAGGCGGAGGAGAAACGGTCTCCTGCCTTTTTGTACTGCGGTCTTCTTTCATTTTTTTGTGAAGAATTGATAATTTCTCTTTCATTTTTCCGCGTTTTGCATTAATATAGTAATCAGGGAAAATTTAGAAAAGGAGAGAAGGCTATGATATCAAATCAGATACTCCAGACAAATATAGAGGGATTAAAAGGGATTACAAGAGTGGATCTGTGCATCTGCGATACAGAGGGAAAGATCCTGGCCTCCACATTTGCTGGTGCGGAAGAGTATGAACATGCGATTCTCGCGTTTGTGGAATCGCCGGCAGACAGCCAGGTGCTTCAGGGACACCAGTTTTTCAAGGTATTTGACGAACATCAGCTGGAGTACGTCCTGCTTGCCAAGGGGGGAAGCGACGACGTCTACATGGTGGGCAAGATGGCGGCCTTCCAGATACAGAATCTGTTAGTTGCGTATAAAGAGCGGTTTGACAAGGATAATTTCGTCAAGAATCTGCTTCTTGACAATCTGCTTCTGGTGGACATCTACAACAGGGCCAAGAAGCTTCACATTGAGACGAACGTAAAGAGAGTTGTGTTCATCATCGAGACGCAGATGGAGAAGGACGGAAACGCTCTGGAGACGGTGAGAAGCCTGTTTTCGTCCAAGACCAGGGATTTTATTACAGCGGTAGATGAGAAAAATATTATCCTGGTCAGAGAGGTGAAGCAGGGCGAAACCTACAGCGATCTGGAAAAGACTGCGAATATGCTGTTAGATATGCTGAATACGGAGGCCATGTCCAAGGTAAACGTAGCGTTTGGAACGATTGTCAATGAGATCAAGGACGTATCCCGCTCTTACAAGGAAGCCAAGATGGCTCTGGACGTAGGCAAAATCTTCTACAGCACGAAGAACGTGGTGGCGTACAGCAGGCTTGGAATCGGCCGTCTGATCTATCAGCTGCCGCTTCCTCTGTGCCGGATGTTCATCAAGGAAATCTTTGACGGCAAGTCACCGGACGATTTTGACGAGGAGACGCTTACGACCATTAATAAGTTCTTCGAGAACAGTCTGAACGTGTCGGAGACCTCCAGACAGCTGTACATCCACAGAAATACGCTGGTGTACCGTCTGGACAAGCTTCAGAAGAGCACAGGTCTCGATCTGCGTGTTTTTGAGGACGCCATCACCTTCAAGATTGCCCTGATGGTTGTCAAATATATGAAATATATGGAAAATCTGGACTATTAGAAGAAGGACAACAGAATAAGCAAAAGCTGACTGCTGCAGTATGTGAGGGGGAACTATTGTGCGGATAACGCGGCCTCATGTATTGCAGCAGTTTATCTCAGCGCACATAAGCGCAGGAGAGCAACGCTCTGGGAGCGAGTTTTAAATGCATTTGGGAGAACAAGAATGATAGAGATCAAAAATCTCAATAAAACCTATGACAATAAAAACAAGGCCCTGAAAAACATTAATATTCATATTGAGCAGGGTGAATTTGTGTTCATTATGGGGCGCAGCGGTTCCGGCAAGTCGACGCTGATGAAAATTCTGCTGAAGGAGGTGGAGCCCACCTCCGGACAGGTGATTGTCAACGACATGGAGCTGGGGAAAATGCCCAGACGCTATGTGCCGAAGTACAGGAAAATGCTGGGAGTCGTATTCCAGGATTTCCGCCTTTTAAAGCACATGACAGTCTATGAAAACGTGGCCTTCGCCCAGCGTGTTCTGGGCCTGCCCGTCAGAAAGATCAAGGAGAACGTCCCCGCCATGCTGCGGCAGGTGGGACTGTCCTCCAAGTATAAATCCTATCCGGATCAGCTGTCTGGAGGGGAGCAGCAGAGAGTGGCCATTGCCAGGGCTCTGATCAACAATCCTGTGGTGCTTCTGGCGGACGAGCCTACGGGAAATCTGGACGCCCACAATTCCATGGAGATTATGGGGCTGCTGGAGCAGATCAACAGGAGAGGGACTACGGTAGTAGTCGTGACTCACAGCCACGAGATTGTGGAGCGGATGGGAAAACGGGTGATTACCATTGACCGGGGAACCGTGATCAGCGACGAGGTAATGCCGCCCTGGGACTATGGCGAGCTGCAGGTAGACGAGCTTCACACCAGGCACGGCGAGTCGGGCCAGGATCTGGGCTGGTACGGGGGAAATGGAAGCGTGGTGCTTCCGGAGCGAGAGGAGGAACCGGGCCGGGAGCAGGCCTTCCACGAGCCTGGGAATGAAAAGACCGTTCCCTTCCATGAGCTGAGCAAACGGCATAAAAGAGGCAGAAAAAGAGGAAAACAGGGATGAGAATAGGCACATTTTGGTACTGCCTGAAGGAGGGCATTAAAAATATAGGCAAAAATATATGGTTTTCGCTGGCGTCCATGGCCATTATTTCTGCCTGCATCTTTTTATTCTGCATTTTTTTCTCATTGGTGGCCAACGTCCAGTACATGGTGAGAAATGTGGAGACAACGGTGGGAATCACCGTATTTTTCGACGAGGATCTGGGCGAAGCGGAGATCAAGGCCATAGGAGACCAGATTGGGAAGCGGCCGGAGGTGAAGGAGTATTCCTATGTTTCCCCGGAGGAGGCCTGGGATTCTTTTAAGGAGGATTACTTTGAGGGAATGGAGGAGCTGGCAGCAGGATTTGAGGAGGATAATCCGTTGGCTGATTCCGCATCCTACACGATTTTTTTAAAGGATTTGACAAAGCAGGAGGAGATGGTTTCCTGGCTTAAGTCTCTGGACGGAGTCAGAAGAGTCAACTATTCCAAGGATGTGGCGGCTGGAATGACAGATTTCAACAAGATGTTAGGCGGCGTGTCACTCAGTATTATTCTGCTTCTTCTGGCAGTGGCGGTGTTCCTGATCAGCAACACCATCCGGACGGCGGCGTCCTTCCGGAAAAATGAAAACCGCATTATGCGCCTGATCGGAGCGACGAATTTCATGATCCGCTCTCCCTTTGTGGTGGAGGGAATCATCATCGGGCTGGCGGGAGCGGCTGTGCCGCTCGGCCTGATTTATGTGGTGTATAAGCAGGCGGCCATATATCTGGAACAGAATTTCCAGCAGATTTCCAGCCTGATTGTATTTCTGCCAATTCAGGAAATTTTCCCGTATATGGCAGGAGTGGCCATGGTGCTGGGAGTGGGAATCGGCTTTGTGGGCAGCTTTTTCACAATCCGCAGGCATCTGAAGGTGTAGGAGGGCATACGGATGAGAAAAGGAAGATGGAAAGCAGGGGTGGTTCTTCTGGCCGCGGCTCTCTGGGCAGTTCCTGTTCAGGCGGCGAAAAAGGGCGACATTGACAGCGCCAAGGATCAGATTTCCTCTCTGGAGGAAGAAAAGAAGAAGACAGAAGAGACGATCAAAAACCTGGAGGGGCTGAAGGCGGATACAGAGAGCTACGTCAGACAGCTGGATTCTGATCTGGAGGAGCTTGATCAGGAGCTGACTTCTCTGTCCGGGCAGATCACGGATAAGGAAGCCGAGATTGACGAGACGAAGAAGCAGCTGGAGCAGGCGAAGAAGACGGAGGAAGAACAGTACAATTCCATGAAGCTTCGCATCAAATATATGTATGAGAAGGGAGATACCAGCTACCTGGATCTTCTCATGGAATCCGGATCTCTTTCCGAGATGTTAAACCGGGCGGAGTATATCCAGCAGATTTCTTCCTACGACAGGAAGCAGCTGGCCAGATACGGCGAAATCAAGGATGAGATTGCAGAGAGCGAGAAAAAGCTGGAGGCGGAGCACGCAGATCTTCTCTCCCTGAAGGATAAGACGGAGGCGAAGCAAAGCTCGGTAGAGCGTCTGGTAAACGAAAAGACCAAGGAGCTTCAGAAGTATCAGAATCAGATTTCGGCCAACGAGGCCCAGCTGGCCTCCTACCAGGCTGACATTAAGGCCCAGGAGGACAGGATTAAGCAGATTGAGGCGGAGCTGAAACGCCAGGAGGAGGAAGCGAAGAAGAAGGCGGAGGCCCAGGGACAGACGTATAAACCGGTCAGCATTGGGAATATTAATTTCGTATGGCCCTGCCCGTCCAGCGGGCGGATCACCTCGGGCTTCGGCGGCAGAACCTCTCCGACAGAGGGGGCGTCCAGCAATCATCAGGGAATTGACATCGGGGCTTCGTCGGGAAGCGATATTATCGCTGCTGCAGACGGCACGGTGACTATCTCTACATACAGCTACTCGGCCGGAAATTATATTATGATCAACCACGGCGGCGGAGTTTCGACTGTATACATGCACTGCTCTAAGCTTCTGGTATCAGCGGGAGAGACGGTGAAAAAGGGGCAGGTCATTGCCAAAGTGGGATCGACCGGCTATTCGACGGGACCGCATCTTCATTTTGGAGTGAGACTGAACGGCAGCTATGTCAATCCGTCGAAGTACGTAAGTCCGTAGCGGCAGGAAACAGACGCAGGAGGATGAAAGAATGGAAAATAAAAATAAATTCTGGAAGGGAGTCATGGCAGGCGTATTTGCCACAGCTTTTGTATGCCTGGCGGCGGTGGCCGCCTCGGTGGGAATTTATATGTTCGGCAGCCAGACTCTCACAAGGGCGCAGAACAGCTCAGGCGAGGCGTCCGGGGAGGCGGCTTCCCTTGATATGGAACAGGTCAATCAGAAGCTGGGCGTCATCCTGGATTTAATCAACGAGGTCTATTTGTTTGACACCGATCCGTCTCTGGAGGAGGCGGGGATCTATAAAGGGCTGATGTACAGTCTGGGAGATTTATACGCGGATTACTACACGCCGGAGGAAATGCAGGCCATGCAGGAGCAGACCACAGGCGAATACTGCGGAATCGGAGCCATGATTTCCCAGGATCGTATGACAAATGTGGCTACAGTTACCAAGGTGTACAAGGATTCGCCGGCAGAGGAGGGGGGACTGCTCCCGGGAGACGTTCTCTACAAGGTGGGAGATCTGGATGTGACAGCCATGGATCTGGATACCATTGTAGAGCAGCACGTGCGGGGGGAGGAAAATACCTCTGTCTCCATGACTGTATACAGAAACGGCGAGGAAGTGGAGCTTACCATGGTCCGCCGCCAGCTGGAAATCCAGACCGTGGAGTACGAAATGCTGGATGAGAAGACAGGATATCTGGAAGTCTCAGAGTTTGACACAGTGACGGCAGACCAGTTTAAGGCAGGTCTGGATCAGCTGACTTCCCAGGGAATGGAACGTCTGGTGCTGGATCTGAGAAATAATCCAGGCGGCGAGCTGAACGCAGCCGTGGCCATGATTGACTATCTGCTGCCAGATGGAGAGACGATTGTATCCATTGCCGATAAAAACGGCGAGGGGGAGACCTACAGCTCTGAGGACGGCCATCAGATGGATCTTCCTGTGGCCATACTGGTAAACGGAAATTCCGCCAGCGCGTCTGAGGTGTTTACAGGGGCCATGAAGGATCATGACAGAGCCGTGGTGGTTGGAACCACTACGTTTGGAAAGGGAATTGTCCAGTCTCTGTACACTCTGCAGGATGGAAGCGGAATTAAGCTTACTACCGAGCATTACTATACCCCGGAGGGAACCGATATCCATGGAGCGGGAATTGAACCGGATATGTCAGTAGAACTGAAGGAAGGTCTTGAAACCATGATTGAGATTCCGAAAGATCAGGATAATCAGCTTCAGGCCGCTGTGGAGGCGCTGAATCAGAAGTAAGAAAGTAAGAAAGTAAGAAAATTAAGAAAAATAGACAGGTACAGTGATTAACTGCGTTTTCTCTTCGGTTTGCGCATCTGTGATCCGCCATTCGCGAAAACTCGCCTTACGGCTCAGACATTTCGCTCGGTGGCGGAAATTGGCACAAACCTCACTGAGAAAGCCTCGTTATCATCACTGTACCTGTCTATTTTTTTAGTCAAGAGCCTTTAACAACTCCTCTGCCGCGCTTTTCGGGGTAGCCCAGGAGGTGACCAGGCGGACGGCGGTATGGTTCTCGTCTGTCTTTTTTTCGCAGAGTCCGCCCCACTGGCCCATAAGAATTTCTGCCAGCCTGTCGTCTACAATGGGGAAGAGCTGGTTGGACAGGGAGGGAGCCAGGAAGGAGAAGCCTCTGTCTGTGAAGCCCTGACGTATAAGCTGCGCCATCTCATTGGCATGGGAGGCCATCTCGTAGAACAGGCCGTCTGTAAACAGAGTTTCAAACTGAATTCCTAACAGCCATCCCTTAGCTAAGAGGGCGCCGTTCTGCTTGATGAAATAGCGGAAGTCCTCCTTGATGCGGTCGTTTCGTATGACCAGAGCTTCCCCCATCAGAGCGCCGTTTTTTGTGCCTCCAATATAAAATACGTCGGTCAGATCCGCCAGGTCCGCCAGCGTCAAATCATTGACAGAGCTTGTGAGAGCAGAGCCCAGCCTTGCCCCGTCCAGGAAAAGATAGAGATTTTTCCGGCGGCAGAGGCGGCTTAAGTCCTCCAGCTCTTTTTTTGTATACTGTGTGCCAAGCTCGGTGGTGTTGGAAATATAGACCATTTTCGGCTGAACCATGTGTTCGTCCGGATGGGCGGCCAGAGCCTTCTCAATTTCCGGGACAGTCAGCTTTCCGTCTGTGTGAGGGATGGCGATGACCTTATGCCCGGTGGATTCGATCGCGCCTGTTTCGTGGACATTTACATGCCCGGTGGAGGCGGCGATCACCGCTTGGTGAGGACGCAGAGCCGCGTCAATCACCGTTTTATTTGTCTGAGTTCCGCCTACCAGAAAGTGGACGGCCAGATCGGAACGGACGCCGTCGGAACGGCTGCACTCTTCTATAATCAGTTCTCTCGCCTTCTCACAGTGGGAGTCCAGACCGTAGCCTGGATTCTGAGTCAGATTGGCGTTTATCATGGCCTCCAAAATTCTGGGATGGGCCCCTTCGCTGTAGTCGTTGGTAAATTTGTGAAAATTCATATCTGCCTCCTTGAACTGCGCGGCAGGACGCCCCCGTCTGAAAGGGCAGGATGCGCAGTGTGCCGTAAGTATTTTGTATGCTTTTATTTTGGGGGAAGAGAGGGAGGTTGTCAAGGGAGAAAACGGCGCGTTCTGCTTTTCTAAACGAACATTTCATCGAGAGATAAAAATGAACCAGAGAGCGGAGCAAAACTGCAGCATAAAAACTTCATAATGAAATATCAAAAATGAAACAAGTGAAAAAGTTGCAGAAAAATTGTGCATAATATACAATGAAAAAGTGGAAAATATAGTAGAATATATGAAAAAAACAGTACATATTTACTTCAAATTGTGCAGATGCTATGATTTTTTCAACAGATAACTTCATTTGCGGAATTTGAATCTGGAGGAAAAACATGAACGAATTACTGGTAAAAATCCGTTTTCTGATTCCGTCGCTGCCCAGAGCCGAGAAGGCTTTTGCCCAGGCTCTTTTGGAGAATCCAGAGGCGATTACTCAACTGACGCTGGCGGCTATTGCTGCAGAATCAGGAAGTAGCGAGGCCTCAATTATTCGCTTCTGCAAACGGATGGGATATCACGGATATTCAGGGCTGAAGGAGGCGTTTACAGCGGCGATTGCAGAGGGAGAGGAAATCCATGAAGAGGGAATTGAGGAAACAGATGGTATAGAAGTTATATTGAAAAAAGTGTTTCAGAGCAATGTTCAGACACTTCAGAATACCATGGTTTTGGCCAATGACGGTTATCAGGCAGCGCTGGACGCGATTATTTCAGCAAAATCTATCCATTTTTTCGGCGTAGGAGATGCATTTGCAGCCTGTCAGTTCGCATTTATGAAATTCTGCCGTCTGGGAATTCCGTGTTCTGCTTACAGCGATGTGATGCTTCAGTATATCACAGCAGATAATCTCCGGCCTGGGGATGTGGCTTTGGCGATTTCCTATGAGGGAAGATCGAGGAATGTGGTTCAGGCTATGAAAATAGCAAAGCTCAGAGGAGCAACCACAATAAGCATTACAAAAATGAATAAATCTCCGCTTTTAAAATACACAGATATCAGCCTGTTCACCTCTGTCAGCGATTTGACAGTAGGGAGGGATAAGGTGACAAGAAGAGTGGCAGATCAATTTATTTTAGATGTGCTTTATTTGGGCTATATCACAAAGACAAAAAGAGATTACTCCAAACGGCTGAAGCGGACCCAGACAGCCATTGACTGCAATAAATTGATGTAAAAAGACAGAAATAAAAGATAGAAAAGGTGACAGATATGGTACAGCTTGCGCCGTCAATTTATGCGGCTGATTATTACAGCCTGGGAGAACAGATGAAGGTGATGGAGGAGGAGGGAATCTCTATTCTCCATCTGGATGTGATGGACGGGCAGTTTGTTCCCGGATTTTCATTTGGGCCAGAGTTTATTGCAAAGCTCAGACCGCACAGCAGGCAGCATTTTGACGTCCATTTAATGACACAGCAGCCTCAAAATTTAATCCGCCAGTGTGTGGAGTCAGGAGCCGATACGATTCTTCTCCATTGGGAGGCGTTTGAGGATGAAAAAAGTCTTCTGAACGCAGTGGAAAGCATTCACAATTTTGAAAAAAAAGCTGGTATTGTTTTGAATCCGGAGACAGAGCTTTCTGCTTTAACACCAGATTTATGGAAGAAGGCAGACAAGCTTCAGCTGATGACTACAAGGCCCGGACGAAAAGGCCAGAGCTTTTTAACTTTTTCTCTGGAGCGGTTCAGGCAGGCCAAGCTGACAGCGGAACGGCTGGATGTGCAGACAGAGCTTCAAGCGGACGGCGGTGTGAATTTGTCTAATATACAGCAGCTGATTGCCAGCGGAGCGGAAACTTTCGTAGTGGGAAATGGACTGTTTACCGGAAAACTTCGGGAAAATATTAAGGCATATCAAGCTGTTTTGACAGAAGGGAGGGCAGGAGATGAAGCAGTATTTTATAGGGATTGATATAGGGACAAGCGCAGCTAAAACACTCCTCATGGATGAGCATGGAGTGGTGACAGCTCAGGTTTCCAGAGAATATCCTCTCTATCAGCCGGCAAATGGATGGGCGGAGCAGGATCCGGAGGATTGGAGAAACGCTGTATTTTCGGCAGTCAGGGAACTGATGGAGCGCTCTCAGGCAGAGCCGGAGCAGGTTATGGGAATCGGCTTCTCTGGCCAGATGCATGGACTGGTTATGCTGGATGAGAACGGAAAACCAATTCGGCGCTCCATTATCTGGTGCGATCAGAGATCGGCAGCGCAGACGCAAGAAATGTGTTCTCTGATGCCGGAAGAGAAATGGCTGGAAATTACAGCAAATCCTCCGATTGCCGCCTGGACGGCAGCTAAAATTTTATGGGTGAGGAAGGAAGAACCGGAAAACTGGGAAAAATGCCGACACATTCTGCTGCCCAAGGATTATATACGTTACTGTCTCACTGGAGTTTTTGCAACGGACGTGTCCGACGCGTCGGTAATGCAGCTGCTCGATGTAAAAAACAGAGTTTGGTCAGATACTGTACTGGAATGTCTCTCTATTGATAAAGCAATGCTGGCTCAGGTATTTGAGTCTCAGGAGGTAACGGGAACTCTGCTTCCGGAGGCAGCAAAAGAGCTGGGATTGACAGAGAAAGTCAAGGTGGTAGCGGGAGCGGCGGATAATGCGGCGGCAGCTGTGGGAATCGGAGTGGTCAGGGACGGCGAAAGCTTTACGACCATAGGAACTTCCGCTCTTTTATATACGCACCTGGAACGATATACGCCTGTGCCTGGAGGAGGACTTCACCTGTGCTGCGCCGCAGTGCCTGGAAGCTGGTTTACCATGGGAGGTCCTCAGGCGGCAGGGCTTTCCCTGGAATGGTTTAAAGATTTCTATTGCCAGGATATGATAGAACAGGCTGACAGAGAGAACAGAAATGTTTATCAGCTGATCAATGAGGCGGCGGAAAAAATTCCGGCTGGAAGTGAACGGCTGATCTATATGCCATACCTGATGGGGGAGAGAACTCCCCATATGAATCCCAAATGCAGAGGGGCTTTTGTAGGACTTAACATTATTCACCAGAAATCTCATCTGCTGCGGGCAATCATGGAAGGAATTGCCTATTCCCTGGCGGACTGCAATGCGCTTTTAAAGGAAACGGGAACAGAAATTTCTTCTATGAAAGCCTGCGGAGGAGGCAGTAAGAGCAAACTGTGGCGTCAGATTCTGGCAGATCTTTACGAGTGTGAAATACAGACGCTTGCCGAGGAGGAGGGGCCTGCCTATGGCGCGGCTATTTTAGCCGGAGTGGGAACCGGAGTATTTCCGGACGTTTCCTGGGCTTGCAGGCAGTTTATAAAAACAGGCGATACAGTGAAGCCGGACAGCGGGGAAGCAGAGCTTTATAAAAAGTATCATGCAGTCTACGACAGTCTGTATTGCCATATGACAAAGGATTTTGAGGCGCTGTATGAGCTTTAGACTAAGCTTCTGCAGACTTCGAAATAGATATTGAGAAATGATTTATATAATGTAAGAGGAGGAAAACAGGATGAAGAAGAAATTTTTAGCAGTGTTATCATGCGGATTAGCAGCAACATTTTTATTTGGCTGCTCAAACAATGCGTCTCAGAAGGCGGAGACAACAGCTGCACAGACAGAGGCTGCAAAAGAGAGCCAGAAACCGTCTGAGGAAACTGCAGAAAAGACGGGGACAGACACCGCTTCAGAGGGAGGAATGACCTTTGGTGTCACCTACTGGATCGAGTCTGACTTCTTCAAGACAGTGGCTGATTCTATTACAAAGGCAGCTGAGGCAGAGGGAAATAAAACAGTTGTGGTAGACGCGCAGCAAGACAGCACAAAACAGCTTCAGGTGGTAGAGGATTTTATTGCTCAGGACGTAGACGCAGTATTTTTAAATCCTGTTGACAAGGATGCGATTGAACCGGCTCTTCAGAAGCTGGATGAGGCTGGAATTCCAGTGGTTAATTTTGATTCAGCAGTAGGAAATCTGGATCTGGTAGATGCGTATGTAGCTACTGATAATATTCAGGCAGGTAAACTGTGCGGAGAAGCCATGCTGAAGGACTTCCCGGACGGCGGAAAGATTGCCGTACTTAACTATCCGGCTAACAGCGCCTGCGTTGACAGAGAGAAAGGCTTCTTAGAGACCATTGAGGGTAAGGGATTTGAGATTGTAGAAACCTTTGACGCAGAGGGAACCGTTGAGAAGGGACAGAATATTACAAGTGATATTTTACAGGCACACCCAGACTTAGACGCAATTTTCTCCATCAATGATCAGGCGGGTATGGGTGCTTATGCAGCCTGCATGACATCAGGAGCCGACGTGGCTATCTATGGCGTAGACGGAGCTCCGGAGGCAAAGCAGGTAATTGCCAAGGAAGGCAGCATCTACCGGATGACAGCAGCCCAGTCTCCGATTAAGATTGGAACTCAGTGCTATGAGACAGTTAAGGGAATTCTGGCAGGACAGGAGCCAGAGCAGTTCCAGATTGATGTTCCGGCTTTTGCGATTGACAGTGAGAATATTGCCGAATATCTGAACGCAGGATGGCAGTAAGAAGCAGAGGTTAAGGGATACAGACAAGGAGCGGCAGAGGATGGAAGAATTACTGAGGATGGAGGGAATTTCCAAATCCTTCTCAGGAGTCAGAGTGCTGAACCGTGTGGAGCTGACTGTGAAGCACGGGGAGGTACACGCTCTTTTAGGGGAGAATGGAGCAGGAAAATCCACGCTGATTAAGATACTTGGCGGAGCCTACACAAAAGATGAGGGAACGATTTACATTGAGGGGAATAAGACAGAGATCACAAGTGTGGAGAGCGCCAGAAGCCATGGAATCCGTGTGATTCACCAGGAACTGATGCTGATTCCCTACATGACTGTGGCAGAGAATATTTTCCTGGGGCAGGAGCCGAAGACGAAGCGAGGGACTGTAGATACAGCGAAAATGAACCGGGATACGGCTGCCTTTCTGAAGGAAATGGAATTAGATATCCAGCCGGATGAGCAGGTAGGAAGGCTCAACATTGCGAAACAGCAGATGGTGGAGATTGCAAGAGCAATCTCCTTCGGCGCTAAAATTATAGTAATGGACGAGCCTACCTCCTCCCTGACAGACACAGAGGTGGAGGTTCTCTTTAAGGCAATTCGGAGACTGAAGGAAAAGGGAGTCGGCATTATCTATATCAGCCACAGGATGTCAGAGCTGGATGAAATCGCAGACCGGATTACAGTAATGCGCGATGGAGAGTATATTGCGACAGTGGTGACAAAGGATACAACCCACGATCATCTGGTGAGTCTGATGGTAGGGCGTTCTCTGGGAGATTTGTACGACAAGCACAACCATTCCGGAGAGGAAACCGTGCTTTCTGTTCATCATCTGGCAGCAGGAAAGGAAGTCAGGGATGTTTCCTTTGAACTGAAAAAGGGAGAGGTACTGGGATTTTCGGGTCTGGTGGGATCGGGCCGTTCAGAGACAATGGAGGCTTTGTTTGGTCTCAGGAGGAAGGACGCTGGAGAAATCCTTGTGAATGGAAAGAAGGTTCAGATAAAGAATGTAAAAGATGCCATGAACTGCGGTCTTGGCCTGGTTCCGGAGGACAGGAAAAAAGAGGGAATTTTTGCTGTTCAGGGAATACGCTTTAATACCACGATTGAAGTGCTGGATCAGTTTTTAAAGGGAGGAACATACAGCCGGGAAAAAGAGATTTCTCTGATTCGGACCTACGTAGATCAGGTGATGGAAACAAAATATGCTGGAATTGAACAGCCGATCGGAAGACTGAGCGGAGGCAATCAGCAAAAAGTTATTATCAGCCGGTGGCTTCTTGCCACAGAGAAAATTTTGATCTTGGACGAACCGACCAGAGGCATTGACGTAAAGACAAAGGCGGATATTTATCATTTAATTGATCGCCTGACAGCGGAGGGCCTGTCTGTGATCTTTATTTCTTCTGAGATGCCAGAGCTTATCAATATGTGCGACCGGATTGTGGTGATGAATCACGGAAGGACGACAGGTGTGCTTTCCAGGGAGGAATTTACCCAGGAGCGTATTATGGAATTATCCACAAAGGAATTGTAAAGAGGTGACAAAAATGAAGCATAAATGGGGGCAGTCAGCAGTAAACACAATTAAAATGAACTTCGGCATTCTGATGGGCCTTTTGATCCTCTGTGTGGGACTTACGTTCCTGACAGATAAATTTGCTACAGTAACAAACTTTTTCAATGTCATAAGACAGATTACAATCAATTTGTATCTGGCCTGCGGCATGACTTTTGTCATCCTTTTAGGAGGCATTGACCTGTCGGTGGGTTCTGTCATTGCTGTGTCAGGATGCATCAGTGCGGGCATGATTACATGGCTGGGACTGCCTGTTCCAGTGGGAATTCTGATTGGCGTTTTCTTTGGAACCCTGATCGGAGCATTTAATGGACTGGTAGTTTCCAGAACTACAATTCCGGCCTTTATTGTGACGCTGGCGGCGATGAATATTGGCCGTGGAATTGCCAGAATTTATACCCACGCCCAGACAATTGCCGTTTTGGACGACGCATATACCTTCTGGGGAATGGGAGAGATTCTGGGACTCCCCATTCAGCTTTATCTGATTATTGCCGTTATTATTGTATCTTCCTTTATTCTAAACAGGACAAAGCTGGGACGCCACATTTATGCGGTAGGAGGAAATAAAACAGCGGCAGAGTATTCAGGAATTAATGTAAAAAAGGTTACATTCTTTGTGTTTGCCTTCAGCGGTTTTCTGGCGTCTCTGGCAGGAGTTCTGACAGTAGGAAGAACCTTTACAGCTACGATGATTATGGGAGACAGCGCAGAAATGGACGCCATTGCCGCAGTTGTGCTGGGAGGAACCAGCATGAGCGGAGGAAAGGGAAGCATTTCCGGAACAGTCATTGGCGTAATTGTAATCGGTATTTTGAAAAATGGAATGAATCTGTTAGGTATTGATTCCTCCTGGCAGTATGTAGTTCAGGGAATTGTAATTCTGATTGCCGTTTACATTGACTTTATTAAATCAGGAGGAACGGCCTCTGATTTAATTCGGAAACTGAAGCGGGCTTAGAGTGCAGTTCGGAACGATATTGAGATAGAGGAAGTAAAAGAGGAACATGCAGAATGGGATATACCAGGAAAGCAGAGGAGGTGCTCGGAGAGCTGAGCCGGGCCCTTCGAGGAATTGATGAAAAAGAAGTAACTGGAATGGTAGCCTGCCTTAACCGAGAAAACCGGATTTTCTGCGATGGGGCTGGAAGAAGCCGTCTCCAGGCGGAAGGGTTTGCCATGCGGCTGGCCCAGATGGGATTTTTGGCCAGCGTGGTGGGAGAAGCGACAGCTCCAGCCATTACCCCGAATGATATTTTGATTATACTCAGCGGTTCCGGAGAAACGCCTGTGCTTCTGGAACATGGAAAAAAAGCCAAGAAAGCAGGAGCCCTGGTACTGGCGATAACGGCGTCGCCTCATTCCTCCCTGTCAGAATTGTGCGATGTTTCTGTAATTGTAAAGGCAGACAGAAAGGATCAGGCGGGAGGCTGCTCTATGCAGCCGATGGGAACGCTGTTCGAACAGAGTGCAGGAATCCTTTGCGACACAATGGTACTTCTCCTGATGGATCGGTTTCATATTACGGGAGAAGAAATGTTCAGAAACCACAGCAATTTAGAGTAATCTGAAATTAGAATAAAAGCATGGGAATGGAAATCAGGAAAAGGATTAAGCAAGAAGATGGGAGGCGCAGGAAATATATGGGAAATACAGACAGCAGAATTCGAATCGGAGCCGTAGCCTGGGGACTTCCGGGAGGCGGCTCGTACAGTGTCAGAACTGCCCACGAAGCAGGCCTTTCAGGAATCCAGCTGGAACTGGGAAGTTTTGAGGCAGGATATCCTCTGGCCCAGAAGACGGTGATGGAAGGTTACCTGGAGGATGGAGAGCGATATGGAATAGAATTCCCTGCCCTTGTCTTAAATGATCTGATGGAGCATGAGTTTATTCATGGAAATTCTACCGAGAATGGGAAAATTGCCTGGGAGCAGATGGAGATCGGTGTGGAGACGGCGGCGCAGATGGGAATCCGCCGTTTGATGATTCCTAATTTTATTCACAATCTGATTACCTGTGAGGAGCATATTGAACATGCCAGAGAAGCTCTCAGCTATGCGTGCCGTCTGGGCGCAGAGCAGGGAATTACAATTTTGACAGAAAATGCTCTTGACTGGAAAAGACAGATTGAACTTCTGGATGCAGTAGGCGCAGACAATCTGAAAATTCACTTTGACACCCAGAATTTTAAATTTAATTTTGATATGGATCAGCTCAGCCAGCTGGAAGGACTGTATCCTTATATGGACACAATTCTTCATGTAAAAGACGGGACGGACGCTCCGGGAAATCGTCTGTTAGGAGAAGGAAATACAGATTTCTTCAGCCAGATGAAATATTTGAAGGAGCGGGGCTTTGAAGGCTGGGTTATTACAGAAAATTACTATAATCTGCTGCCTCTCAGGAACCAGGCCCAGTCAGGAGGACAGATGGAACTTCTTTTGAGAGATGTGAATACGATTCAGGGATGTTTCGCGTAGAAAATTTTGCCGTATAGGGAAACCTGTACGGCATTTTTTACCATTCCCTGCGGTTGGCAAATGTCTTCTAAGGTATTATAATGAAACCTGATATAAGCGCCGGGCAGGCGTGAGAGAGGGAGGAGACGGAATGACATTTGACCAAATCATTATTTGGGTAATAGCAGCCGGGGCAGTCATTGGAGCGGCTGATAAAATTTTGGGGAACAGGCTGGGGCTGGGCCGGAAGTTTGACGAGGGATTTCAGGCTATGGGGCCGCTGGCCCTGGGGATGGTTGGAATCGTCTGTCTGGCTCCTGTGATTGCAGATGTGTCAGGCCCTGTGATTATTCCGGTATTTGAGGCGCTGGGAGCGGATCCGGCCATGTTTGGAGCGGTTTTAGCCAATGATATGGGCGGTTATTCTCTGGCGGTGGAGCTGGCCAAAAATCAGGAGGCAGGACTTCTGGCTGGGAATATTGTATCGTCCATGCTGGGGTGTACGCTGGTGTTTTCCATTCCCGTAGGCTTGAGCCTGATTGAAAAGGAGGATCGCCCTTATTTTTCCAGGGGATTTTTAATCGGTCTCATTACAATTCCGGCGGGAAGCGTCATAGGAGGCCTGGCTGCAGGCTTTGAGCTGTCCATGGTGCTTCGGAACATGATTCCTGTCATCCTTCTGGCGGCTGTTCTGGCTCTGGGGCTGAAGGTGTTTCCGGAGGCTATGGTAAAAGGGTGCATGATATTTGGACAGTTTATTACGATTGTCATCTACATAGGGCTGGCTGCAGCTGCCTTTGAACATCTCACCGGGGCGGTGGTGATTCCGGGGATGGCGGACATTATGGAGGGAATGCGGGCAGTTGCAGGGATTGGGATTGTTCTGATTGGAACCTTTCCGGCGCTCACCATTCTCACAAAGCTGCTGGACAAACCGTTAAACCGGGTGGGGAGGAAGCTGGGACTTGATAAGACCAGCGCAGCAGGCCTGGTATTTACGCTGGCTAATTCTGTTCCTGTTTATACAATGATGAAGAATATGAACAAAAAGGGCATTATTGTGAACACAGCCTGGCTGGTTCCGGCTACGTCGGCGCTGGGAGCTCATCTGGGATTTACGGCAGGGGTAGAACCTTCCATGATCACTCCGGTCGTGGCGGGAAAGCTGTCAGCCGGCGTACTTGCCGTGTGCCTGGCTCTCTTTATGTGCAGGGACATGGAGGAGGCGTGAGAAGGGTTCAGGGGCAGAGAGGCAAGCGAGGGGACTCAGCAGGATTTTGGAAGGGAGAGAGATTTACCATTTCCTTCGGTTGGCAAATGATCCCCCAGGTATTATAATGAAATCATAGATAAATGCCAGACAGGGGGAGAAAACCATGCTTCAGAGCAGGAGGGAAAAAATAGCAGAGATGATCCAGGCGGATCGGGTGCTGAAGGTCAGCGATCTGATGAGACAGTTTGACGTTTCCATCGAGACCATCCGCAGAGATTTAGAATATCTGGAAAAACAGGGGCTTTTGACGCGGGTATACGGAGGTGCGGTTCTGAACCAGAAGAAGGGAAAGGAACCCCTCTATGAGCAGCGGGAGATTAAGCATTATGCGGAAAAGGCGGCTATCGCCCAAAGAGCGGTGGAGCTTATCGAGGACGGCGACGTGCTGGGAATCGATATTGGAACGACGGCCAGAGAGTTTGCCAAAGCGCTGATTGGAAAGAAAAAAGTGATTGTGCTGACCAATTCCATGCCGATTGCGGAAATTTTAAGCGAGGATGAAAATATCCGCGTCATAATGCTGGGCGGAGAGGTCAGAAAGGGAGAATTTTCCGTTTCCGGCTTTGTGGCAGAACAGGTGATGAGCCGCTTCAACCTGGATAAATACATTCTGGGAATCGGAGGTCTGACTGTGGAAAATGGCATTACAGACTATCACATTGAGGAGACGAATCTGAGACGCGTCATGCTGGAGCGGAGCCAGAAGGTGATCGGGCTGACGGACTACAGCAAATTCGGCGTGATTGCCATGAACGAGGTGTGCCCCCTGTCCAGGCTGGACGTGCTGATCACCGACAGCCGGGCGGATCGGATGATCATAGGAAAAATGCACACAATGAAGACAGAGGTCATCCAGATTGAAGCGCCAGGAGAACAGCCGGATACGGAACAGTAAGAGATGTGATTCCTTCCAGGGATTTCTGTCAAGGCGGCGGACTTCTGTCACGGCAGCAGAAGGGAAAAGCCGTAATAAAAATAAAAAGAATAGAATAAAATGAGAAAGAGAAGAGCGTTACGTTAACAGGCTGTGTGCCAGGTGAAACGCGCTTCTCTTTTTTATTTCTTCAGAAAGTGCGTCTGATGAAATAAAATGTGGAATTAATTGTATTTACGAAAATAATCACAACATACAGAAAAAATATGCACAAAAACATGGCTTTAAAATCGGTTATTTTGTGGTATTGATTTTAAAAATGGAAAGTAATACAATAAAATACAACAAAACACGAAGAAATGTGTGGATTTTTACAACAAAGCGCTGGGCAGAGCGCAGGAAAAGGAGGAAACTGCATGACATTTGACCAAATCATTCTTTGGGTGATGGCGGCCGGAGTTCTGATTGGAGCGGCTGACAAGATTTTTGGGAACCGGCTGGGACTGGGGGAGAAGTTTGACGAGGGATTCCAGGCTATGGGGCCGCTGGCTCTGGGAATGGTGGGAATCGTCTGTCTGGCTCCGGTGATCGCAGATTTGCTGGGCCCTGTGATTATTCCGGTATTTGAGGCGCTGGGAGCGGATCCGGCCATGTTCGGAGCGATTTTAGCCAACGATATGGGCGGCTATCCTCTGGCTGTGGAGCTGGCCCAGGATCAGGAGGCGGGACTTCTGGCGGGGAATATTGTGGCGTCCATGCTGGGGTGCACGCTGGTGTTTTCGATTCCCGTCGGACTGGGACTCATTGAAAAGGAGGACCGTCCTTACTTTTCCAAAGGACTTTTAATCGGCCTCATTACGATTCCGGCAGGAAGCGTCATAGGAGGCCTGATTGCAGGCTTTGATCCGTCCATGGTGCTGTGGAACACAGTTCCGGTTATCATCCTGGCAGCAGTTCTGGCTCTGGGGCTTAAATTCATTCCCGAGGCCATGGTGAAGGGATGCATGGTATTCGGACAGTTTATCACGATTGTCATTTACATAGGACTGGCGGCTGCTGCCTTTGAGCATCTCACCGGAGTGGTGGTGATTCCGGGAATGGCAGATATTATGGAAGGCATGAGCGCCATTGCGGGAATCGGCATTGTACTGCTTGGAACCTTCCCGGTGCTCACCATTCTCACCAAGGTGCTCGACAAGCCTCTGAACCGGGCGGGACAGAAGCTGGGGCTTGATAAGACCAGCGCGGCAGGTCTTGTATTTACACTGGCCAACTCCGTTCCTGTTTATACCATGATGAAGGACATGAATAAAAAGGGAATTATCGTGAATACAGCCTGGCTGGTTCCGGCTACGGCGGCTCTGGGAGATCACCTGGGATTTACGGCTGGGGTAGAGCCGTCCATGATTACGCCGGTTGTAGTGGGAAAGCTGGCGGCAGGCGTGATTGCCGTGTGTCTGGCGCTCTTTATGTGCAGGGGCATGGAGCAGGAGCATAACAGGCAGCAGCCGGAGTAACTGGCGGGAGAACATTCGGGGTGTTTGAAAGTGTTTATCAGAATCGTCAGAATAGATAGAAAGCAGTAAAGGAGGAAAACAGTTGGAGAAGTATTATTTAGGTTTGGATCAGGGGACAACAGGTACGACAGCGCTTATTTTTGATTCCCAGTGGAATCAGATTGCCAGAGGATATAAGGAGCATACCCAGTATTATCCGGAACCGGGATGGGTAGAGCACGATCCTATGGAAATCTGGAACAGCATTTTGGAGACCATAGCCATGGCGGCCGAGGAGGCGGGGATCCAGGTGGCGGATCTGACCTGCATGGGGCTTGACAACCAGGGGGAGACGGTGATGCTCTGGGACCGCTACACAGGCGTTCCGGTGTACAATGCCATTGTCTGGCAGGACAGACGAACCGCGAAGATGGCAGACGAGCTGGCGGAGAAATATGGAGATCTCATCCGGGAGCGGACGGGACTGGTGGCGGACGCTTATTTCAGCGCCACAAAGATACGCTGGATTATGGATCATGTGGAGGGAGTCAGGGAGAAGATTGAGAACGGCCATGTGATTGCAGGCACGCTTGATACCTGGATGATCTGGAAGCTGACTCACGGCCATGTGCATGTGACGGACTACTCTACAGCTTCCAGAACTATGCTGTTAAATATTCATACAGGAGAGTGGGACGATGACATTTTAAAGGCTCTGGGCATTCCAAAGAAGATTCTGCCGGAAATCCACGACAGCGCAGAGGTCTATGGATATACGGATCCGCTGGATTTCTTCGGAGCCCTGATTCCGATTTCTGGCTCTGTGGTAGATCAGCAGGCCGCTCTGTTCGGCCAGGCCTGCTTCAAACCGGGAACAGTGAAGACTACCTATGGAACAGGCTGTTTTATGCTGATGAACACAGGAGATAAGCCGGTTTATTCGGAAAACGGCCTTCTGACCACCGTTGGCTGGGGATTGAACCAGAAGCAGATGACCTTTGCCCTGGACGGCGGCATTTACATATCAGGAGCGGCAGTCCAGTGGCTCCGCGACAAGCTTCACCTGATTGCCAGCGCGGCTGAGACGGAGGAGCTGGCCAAATCTGTGCCGGATACGGGAGGAGTATACTTTGTGCCTGCCTTTGCTGGGCTGGCGGCGCCTCACTGGGATCAGTACGCCAGGGGAACCATTGTTGGAATTACAGGAGGAACCACAAAGGAGCAGCTGGTGCGGGCCACGTTAGAGAGCATCGCCTACCAGGTGAAGGACAATCTGGATGTGATGGTAAAGGATTCGGGAATTCCCATTGAGGTGATGCGTGTGGACGGCGGAGCGGTTGTCAATGAATTTTTAATGCAGTTCCAGGCAGATATTCTGGGAATCCCGGTGGACGTTCCGGTGATTACCGATACGACGGGTCTGGGAGCCGCCTACCTGGCCGCCTACGGAATCGGAGAGTTCCACGATCTGTCAGAGCTTGAGCACAACTGGAAGCTTTATAAAAGGTATGAGCCGCACATGGAGGAATCAGTCAGAGCAGAGCTTCTCAGAAACTGGCACAGAGCAGTAGAGCGGGCCAAGAACTGGGCAGAGAAATAAGAGTGAGACAGGAGGAACGAGGGTTATGAGGACAAACGTAGTAGTAATCGGAGCCGGCGCAGTGGGCTGCGCCGTAGCCAGAGAGCTTTCCAAATATAAAATTGATGTGGTTGTGGTAGATAAGAATGAAGACATTGGAGGGGACGCCTCTAAATCCAACAGTGCCATTATCCACACAGGCTATGACGCTTCTCCAGGAACGCTGGAGTCCCAGCTGGTAGTGGCAGCCAATCCCATGTACGACGAGCTGGCGAGAGATCTGGATGTACCGTTTAAGCGGATCGGAGCGATTCTGCCGGCCATTACCCAGGAACAGTATGAGAAGCTGCCGGAGATTAAGGCCAAAGCCTTCAAAAACAGGGTGTATGACGTAGAGTATAAGACAGGCGAGGAGCTTCTGGCTATGGAGCCGAATCTGAATCCTGAGGTAAAGGGAGGCCTTTACATTCCAAGAGAGAGCATTATCGACCCGTTTATTCTGGTGCAGGCGCTGGCGGAGAATGCCAATGAAAACGGCGTTTCCTTCCTGCTCAATACCAAGGTGACGGGGATTCAGACAGAGAATGGAAAAGTGAAGGCCGTGGAGACTACAGGAGGAATCATAGAGACCGACTATGTGATCAATGCGGCGGCTCTCTACTGTGACGAGATCGCGGCCATGGTGGGCAAGGCAGACTACAAGGTAGTGGCCAGACGAGGCCAGTTCTATATTTTAGATAAGAATACCAGCTGCCAGGTCGAGCACATTGTGCTTCCGATTCCAACTAAGGTGACAAAGGGCAAACTGATGTGCCCCACCATTCACGGAAACATGCTGGTAGGCCCCACTGCGGAGGATTTAGACAATAAGACGGATAAGAGCGTGACGCCGGAGGGGCTTCAGAGCATTGTGGACGATGTGAAACGGCTGATTCCAAACGTCAATGTAAGAGATACCATTACCCAGTACAGCGGCCTGCGGCCCAACCGGAATCCAGAAGGACTTCATGTGGATATGTGGGAGGATCTGGAGGGCTTTGTGAATCTTTCCGGCGTCCGCTCCACAGGCCTGACTCTCTCTGTGGCCATGGGAAAATATGTGGCCCAGCTGCTCATTGACCACGGTGCTCCCCTTGTATTTAAAGAAAATTTTAAAAAGACCAGAAAGGGAATTGTCCGGTTCCATGAGCTTAGCAGGGAGGAGAAGGAGAAGCTGATTAAAGAAAATCCGGCCTACGGAACCGTTATCTGCCGCTGCGAGACCATCACAGAGGGGGAGATTTTAGACTGTATCCGCCGTCCGCTGGGAGCCAGAAGCATGGATGCCGTGAAGCGGAGAGTGCGCGCCGGAATGGGACGGTGCCAGGGCGGTTTCTGTGGTCCCAAAGTGATTGAGATTCTGGCTAAGGAGTGGAACATTCCGGTGGAACAGGTGAACAAGAATAATGCAGGTTCCTACATGGTAACAGGAAGAATGAGATAGCAGGAACGGTATCGGTCAGAGACAGCAGACAGAAGGAGAGGTTTGTATGTATGAGATAACATGTGATGTGGCGATTATCGGGGCAGGCCCGGCAGGACTTTCCGCAGCGGTGGCTGCAAAGAAAGAGGGAGCAGAAAGAGTGCTTCTTATTGAGCGGGACGAGAGTGTGGGAGGCATTTTGCAGCAGTGCATCCACCCGGGCTTTGGACTGACCTATTTTAAAGAAGAGCTGACAGGGCCGGAGTATGCCGGACGGTTTGAGGACGAGGCAGAGAAGCTGGGCGCAGAGGTTCTGCTGAACTCTATGGTGCTGGAGGTTGTGCCGGAGGAAAAGGCGGTGTACTGCGTCAATTCCAGGTATGGAATGACGAGAGTGAGGGCAGGAAGCATTGTCCTGGCCATGGGATGCAGGGAGAAGACGAGAGCAGGAATCCAGATTCCCGGAACCAGACCGGCAGGCGTCTACACGGCGGGAGCCGCACAGCGCCTGATTAACCGTCAGAACGCCATGGTAGGCAGGGAAGTGGTGATTTTAGGTTCCGGAGACATCGGCATGATCATGGCCAGGAGAATGAGCCTGGAGGGCGCCCATGTGAAGGCTGTGGTAGAGATTATGGACTTTCTGGCAGGACTTACCAGAAACAAAGTGCAGTGTCTGGACGACTTTGACATTCCGCTGAAGCTGTCCCACACAGTCACCAGAATCGTGGGAAATGAGAGAGTAGAAGGCGTGTATGTGGCTGCAGTAAATGAGAATAAAAAGCCCATCCCTGAGACAGAGGAATTTATCTCCTGCGACACCCTGCTTTTGTCCGTCGGACTTCTGCCGGAAAACGAGCTGACGAGGCAGGCGGGAATTGAGATGAACCCGGTGACAAACGGGCCGTCTGTGAACCAGTATATGCAGACCTCGGCTCCAGGCATTTTCGCCTGCGGAAACGTGGTGCATGTCAATGACCTGGTGGACAATGTGACGACAGAGAGTATGCAGGCAGGAGCCTGCGCTGCCAGATACGCCGCGCTCTGGAAAGACGGGGCGGTTCAGGGAGAAATGGCAGGAGAGCGGAATTCTGTGAAAGCTGTACCGGGATCAAACGTGCGGTATCTCTGCCCACAGTCCATCTGCCTGGACAGTTCTTTAAAGAGAAACTCTGAAAATGAGACAGTCCGCCTGTTTTTCAGAGTTCTGGCTCCTGACACAGAAGTAAAGATTTCTGCTAAATGCGGCGAAAAGGAAATTAAGGCGAAAAAAGCCCTGAGAGTGAATCCGGGAGAAATGGAATTCATTGAAATTCCTTTAAATCTTGTGACAGGTGATGTGACAGTTGAAATTGCGAAGGAGGCGTAACTCTATGACAAAGGAAATTATCTGTACAGTCTGCCCCATGGGCTGCCATATTCTGGTGGAAGGAGAGGGGGATCAGGTAACATCCATTACAGGGTATACCTGCCGCCGGGGCGAAGAATATGGCCGTCAGGAGTTTTCCCATCCGGTGCGGATTCTCACCACCACAGTGAAGACAGACAGCGAGGCCCATCCCCTTCTCCCTGTCCGCTCCAGCCGTCCAGTTCCCAAAGAGCTTCTGGCACAGTGCATGGAGGAGATTAGAAAGAAGAAAGTAACCGCCCCTGTGAGAAGGTATGATGTTATAATAGAGAATATATGCGGATGCGGAGCGGATATTGTGGCGTCAGGGGAGATAAGGTAAGGGACCATACGAAACAAGCAGGCATAAAGACTGTCATCAAACAGTCTGTGCCTGCTTTTTCTGCGCCTGTTTATCATAATCGTTTTCCTGCGTGCTTCCTGATATTACTTTACCCGTTTTCCCTCGTCCAGCCAGCTTTCCAGCTCACGGTGGCTGAGCGCCAGAACCATCTGGATATCCTGCTGTTTTTTCAAAATAAGAGCCAGGCCGGCGATGACGCCGCACAGGACGGCAATTATAACTGTTTTCATATCTTTCATCGTATACGCACCTCCATTCTAGTTCATTATAATCAATATAAGGATAATATTCAACTGCTAGAGAGCGAAAAAAGAGAAATCCACAGAAAGAATGAGCTTCTGTCTGTGGATTCCCCATATAGGAGAGTATTTACTTAGCTGCCTTTACAGATTCTGCGATGGTGTCTGCCAGCATATCCAGCTCTGCGGCCTTATCAGGCAGAAGGGAGGAAGCTAAAGATAAACGCTCGTTCAGAACAGTCATATTTTTTAACTCCTCGTTGATGAATTTCTGCATCAAATCGCCGGACTTGCAGGCCCAGGAACCGTTTTCGATGAGGGCGAAGGTACGGTTCTGGAGATTCAGCGCCTTCATGTCCATCAGGTAATTGTGCATCACCGGGTAGATGCCCAGATTGTAGGTGACGGACGCCAGCACAATGTGGCTTAAACGGAAGGACTCGGAAATCAGCTGGGAAATGTGAGTGTTCGACACATCGTACATCCACACATTTGTACAGCCTCTCTCACAGAGGCGGGATGCCAGGGCCTGAGCGGCAGCCTCTGTGTTGCCGTACATGGAAGCGTATGCAATCATAACGCCCTTCTCCTCCGGCTCATAGCGGCTCCACTTATCGTATTTATCGATAAAATAGCCTAAATCCTTTCTCCACACAGGTCCATGGAGAGGACAGATATAGTGAATCTGATCTAAAATTCCAGCGGCTTTCTTTAACAGAAGCTGGATATGGGGACCGTATTTTCCCACAATATTTGACAGATAGCGGCGGGCGTCGTCAATCCAGTCGCGGTCGAAGTTGACCTCGTCGGCAAAGAGCTTTCCGTCTAAAGCTCCGAAGGAGCCGAAGGCGTCGGCAGAGAAGAGAACGCCGTCTGTCGAGTCAAAGGAAACCATGACCTCAGGCCAGTGAACCATGGGCGCTGCAATAAACTGAACGGTGTGCTTTCCAAAGGAGATGGAATCTCCCTCTTTTACCTCCATGAGAGGGTGGGAGTCTACGGCAAATCCGAACTGGCGCATCAGCATAAAGGATTTCTCGGTGCTGATAATGGTCACATCCGGGTAGCGGAGCAGCACCTCTTCGATGGAAGCCCCGTGATCCGGCTCCATGTGGTTGATAACCAGATAATCCAGAGGACGTCCGTTTAACAGGTGATCCAGATTTTCCAGAAGCTGGCGGCAGGCCGCCCAGTCCACCGTGTCAAACAGGGCGGTCTTCTTGTCTAAGAGAAGGTATGCGTTGTAGGAAACGCCTCTTGGAATCGGGTGGATATTTTCAAACAGATGAAGGCGGTGCTCGTTGGCTCCTACCCAGTAAATATCATCTGTAACCTTGCGTACACAGTACATAATCTTACCTCCTTTGCCTTATGCCTCAATAAACATTTCTTTTGATTCTGCACATTCCGGGCAGACCCAGTCTTCCGGCAGCTTTTCAAACAGAGTGCCTGGAGCGATATCGCCGTCCTCGTCGCCCAGCTCCGGAACGTACTCGTATCCGCAGCCGCCGCAGACATAGCGCTTTCCGATTGGCTCCGGCTTCGGAGGCAGAGGCCTCTTGATTTTTACCATAGGAGGAGCCGGCTTCTTTTCCTCCAGACCCAGCTCTTCGGCCAGCAGAGGCAGAATTTCCTTCACATCTCCCACGATTCCATAGTCGCAGTTTTTAAAGATTGGGGCGTTTCCATTAGTATTAATTGCCACGATTGTGGAGGCGTTCTTGATTCCTTTCAAGTGCTGGACAGCGCCTGAAATACCGCAGGCAATGTAGAGATTTCCGGTGAATTTCTGGCCGGACATGCCCACATAGCGGTTCAGCGGAACGTATTTTAAAGTCTCGGCTACCGGGCGGGAGGAACCGACAGCGGCTCCAGCCGCCTTAGCCAGCTGCTCGATCAGCTTCATATTTTCTTTCTCCCCGATACCCTGGCCTGCGCTGACTACGCGCTCTGCCTGGATAATCGGAGTATCCATCGGAATGCCGACCGTGAAGTCGTAACCGTCCTTTCTAAGAAGAGCGGCCAGCTCTGCAGCCTGCTCCTTCGGACTTCCCTCTGTGATCATGTGGCGCTTTCTGACACCTGTCACAGGAGCCGGCTTTTTCGGACGGCTGGAGGAACCTGACGCATCCTTCGGCGGTTTACCCAGAAGAGCGGAAGAAATAACGACTCTCTGAATCTCATTGGTTCCTTCATAGATAGTGGTAATCTTAGCGTCGCGGTACATACGCTCAACGTCCATACCCTTTAAGAAGCCGGTTCCGCCGAAAATCTGAACGGCGTCGTTGGTCACCTCGAGGGCAATGTCGGAGGCGTACATCTTAGCCATGGCAGATTCCATGCCGTAAGGCTCGTGGTGCTCCTTCAACTCTGCGCTGGAGTAGACAAGGAATCTGGCGCAGCGCAGCTTGGTAGCCATGTCAGCCAGTTTGAAGCCGATTGCTTGGTTAAAGCCGATGGGCTTTCCGAACTGAACGCGCTCCTTTGCGTAGTCGAGGGCGCTTTCGTAGGCTCCCTGAGCGATTCCAAGGGCCTGGGAGGCGATACCAATACGGCCGCCGTCCAGAGTGGCCATGGCAATCTTAAAGCCCTGTCCTTCCTTTCCGAGGAGGTTCTCCTTGGGAACCTTTACATTGTTGAAAATTAGTTCGGCGGTAGAGGAGGAACGGATTCCCATCTTGTCGTAGTGGTCGCCGAAAGTGAAGCCCTTCCAGCCTTTTTCTACGATGAAAGCAGAGATGCCGCGTGTTCCGATATCAGGAGTCGTCACGGCGAATACCACATAGGTGTCAGCCTTAGGAGCGTTTGTGATGAAGATCTTACCGCCGTTTAACAGATAGTGGTCGCCCTTATCGATGGCGGTTGTCTCGGTGCCGCCGGCGTCAGAGCCTGCGTTAGGCTCGGTCAGTCCGAAGGCGCCGATTTTCTCACCCCTGCAGAGGGGAACCAGATATTTTTTCTTCTGCTCTTCCGTACCGAAGGCAAAAATAGGCCAGGAGCCCAGGGAAACGTGGGCGGAGAGAATAACGCCTGTGCCTCCGTCTACGCGGGAAAGCTCTTCTACGGCAATGGCGTAGCTGATCACGTCCAGTCCGGCGCCGCCGTACTCCTTCGGATACGGGATTCCCATGAGACCCATCTCGCCTAATTTTTTGACCGCCTCGTCTGGAAAACGGTTTTCCTTATCCATAAGAAATGCGTGGGGCTTTACCTCTTCTTCAGTGAAGGCGCGGATTTTGGCACGAAGAGCTTCGTGTTCAGCAGTAGTATGAAACAGCATAGGTAGATCCTCCTTTCGAATCGTAAAATCATAATAAAAAATTAATAACAATAACAATAATCATTTTTATATTATAGATATTACCATACTCTGCCAGCTTGTGTCAACTAAAAATTATGCAAAAAACAGATAAAAAAGAATTACAAAAGAGTGGGATTGTACAAAAAAACGAAAAAAGCGGCGCTGACGCACAAAGGAAATACTGTACTTTGCACATCAGCGCTGCTGAATAGATAGAAAGGATTAACGCTCAGACGGGAAAACAGGCAGAAGTGTCTGGCTGATGCCGTCGACAAGACCGAAATCTGTGATCGTCACGCCGGGAAGGGCGGTTAAGGACATAATTGAAGCGCCCAGCAGAGACGTTTCCGGGGTGGTGATTTCCTGAACGGCCTTCTGAACCGTTTCAATCCGCTCTGCCATCTGGCGGCAGGGCAGATTGGACATTAAGCCAGCCACGGGAAGCTCCAGAACAGACGCCTTGCTGTCCTTGACTGCACAGATGCCTCCGCCGCAGGCCTGCAGAGCCTGGACGGCTTTTAAAGCGCTTTCCGGATCACGGTAGACCACAAGCAGGTTGTGGCTGTCGTGGGTGATGGTGGTGGCGAAAGCGCCCTCGCAAAGACCGAAGTTTTCAAACACGCCGATGACCTGTTTTCCGCTTCCGTACCGGTTGACTACGCTCACAAACTGGAGATCCTCACGGCCTTCCAAAGATACGGCTCCGTCTCTGACAGGAAGGCTGACCGGGCGGACGGTGCGGAGAATCTTGTCAGCGGAAGGCACCATCACATTTACCTCAATCGTGTCCTTTGCATAGTTCTCAGGAACGGTGAGAATGAAATCTGCCGCAGAGGAGATCTGGGGAATATTGACTGTATTTTTAAAGGAAGAAGCGGCCGGCTCAGGATCGCATCCTGTATACACGCCGTTTTCGGCCACCTTTCTTCCCTCCATAAAGACAGTCTCCGGCTGGCTTCCGTCTAGGCGGCGTACCAGCTGGAAATCAGCAACATAGCCGGGAGCCACTGCTCCCAGATCCTGAATGCCCAGTTCCTTTGCAGCGTTTAAGGTGGCGCATTTGATAGCGTCTAAGGAACTCATGCCGGCAGCGACAGCCCGTTTTACCACCCGGTTCACATGGCCGTCAGCCAGCAGGTCGCTGGCATGGACGTCGTCTGTACAGAAGGAAACGTGATCGTACCATCTGTGTCCGTCCAGACCGCGGATCAAATCCGGAACTACATCGCATAAAGAGCTTCCCCGCACGTTTACATGCATGCCCAGGCGGAGCTTCTCCCTCACTTCCGCCGCGCTCTGGCTTTCGTGATCGCTTTCCGGACCTCCCAGGCGGTAGGCGCACAGCTCCCTGCCTGTGACAGTGGGGGCGTGGCCCTGAAGGAAGGTGTTCTTTTTAAGGCCCTCGTCAATAATTGCGTGCATCCTGGGGCTGTCCTTGTAAACGCCCACAAAATCCATGATCTCAGCAATGCCGATGACGCCTTCCTTTTCCAGAAGCGCGCGGATTTCAGGGGCTTCAAAGGAAGCGCCGCTGCTTTCCAGGCCTGGGACTGCCGGCACGCAGGAGGGAGCCAGCACATACTGGCGCAGAGCAGACTTCTTCGCGTTTTCCAGCATAAATTCTACGCCCTCAATGCCCATGACATTTCCGATTTCGTGGGGATCTGTGCAGATAGTAGTAGTTCCCCAGGGGAGAACAGCACGGCTTAACTGCTCCGGAATCATCATAGTGCTTTCCACGTGCATGTGGACGTCGATAAAGCCTGGAATCAGATAAGCGTCCTTTCCATCATAAATTTCTCTGGAAGGGCAGGCCGTTTCCTGTCCCTCCTCGCGGACGCGGACTACCACTCCGTCTAAAATATCAACCTGAGCCGGATAGATCTCGCCGGTGAAGATATTCAGATAACGGACGTTGGAAACGGTCAGATCGCAGGGAATTTCCTGCAGAGCCGCCTTCATCAGGCGGGAACGGTCTTTTTCTTTCTTTGCGTACATAAAGTCTCCTTTCAGCCGCCGCATAGGCGGCAGAACAGTAATTTAATTATTAGTATAACTTATCAAAAGAAACGAAATAAAGTAATAAATGAAACGGTTCATTTTCCATTTCTATCATCATAGAAAAAAAGAAGACCATTGTCAACGAATTTAGATAAAATTTCAAAAGTTTATTGACATATAAGGGGAAAAGGTGTAGGTTAACAGAGTGGAAAATATGGGGAAAAGAAAAAATGAACCGATTCATTTGCTGGGAGCGGAACATACTCCTGCAGCTCATTTATTAGCGCGGCGAATGAATGCGGCCGGGAAAATACGGCCGGGAAAATACGGCCGGGAAAGGAACAGGAGAGAGCCATGGAACAAAAATCGACCCTCAGAGATGTGGCGCAGCTGGCAGGACTTTCGGCAGGTACGGTTTCCAAATATCTGAATCATCCAGAACGCGTGCAGGAAAAAAACAGGAAGAAGATTGAGAAAGCGATCCGGCTTTTGAACTACACGCCGAATGTCCTGGCCAGGAAGCTGGCCAGCGGCCGTTCCAGAGTACTGGGACTCTGCATTGTGACAGAGCCGGAGATTTCAGACTCTACCTGGCTTCACCTGCTTCCCATGATTCAGACGCTGAATGACAGCGCCTGCCAGGCAGGATATCAGCTTCAGATCGGTTTGAGCTCTGTAGGGAGAGAGGAACAGACGTTCCAAATGCTGAGAGACGGCGCGGAGGGAAAGGGCATGGACGGCCTGTTTCTGGTGTCGGCCTGGGAAGTGCCGGAGGATTTGATCCGCTATCTTCTGAACCGGGAGTTTCCTTTTGTGCTGGTGGAAAACCACAGCCGCTGTCTGGAAAACCGCCAGTTCTATTTTGATAATTATGGGATCGGCGTCTCCTGCACAAAATACCTGTCTGGCCTGGGCCACCGGGAGATCGGATTTTTCCATGCAGGAGGAAGCCAGCAGCACATGGCGGATCGGTATCAGGGCTACCTGGATACGCTGAAACGTCTGGGGCTCCCCTGGAAAGAGGAGTTTACCAGATATGGAGATTATTCCATTGAGAGCGGGTTTTGCTGCATGGAGGAGCTGTTTTCCATGGAATGCCGCCCCACGGCCGTTATCTGCGGAAATGACAACATGGCGGCCGGAGCGCTGCAGTTTCTGAGAAAGCGGGGGCTTTCCGCGCCGGAGACGGTTTCCCTCATAGGTGTGGACGACAGCATTGCGGCCAGGGCGGCCAGTCCTGCCCTGACCAGCGTGCATCTGCCCATGGCTCAGGTGGCGAAAGAGGCGGCCCAGGCGCTGATCCGCCAGATTGAAGAGGGAAAACCGGCAGAGAGCAGAAAATTTTCCTGCAGGCTGGTTGAAAGAGAATCCACGGCGCCGGGAGCATGCCAAGCTGCCGGGAACAGCAAAAGATGAAAACAAGAGATCAGGGAGGATGAAAATGGAAGAGTTTTTTAAACTGCGGGAGCGAAAGACCGATGTGAAGACGGAAATTCTCGCAGGCATTACTACGTTTATGACGATGGCCTATGTGCTGGCGGTGCAGCCTTCGGCGATTGTAGGCTTTGGGGACGCCGCCAGCCTGACGGACGCCAACGGCTATGTGATCAGCAAGTCGGCTATCCTTATTATGTGCGCCCTTGTCAGCGGCGTCATCACAATTTTTATGGGACTTTACGCGAACTTTCCCTTCGCCCTTTCTACGGGAATGGGAACGAACTTCCTGTTAGGCGCTCTTTTGCAGGACGGAAGCCTTTCCTTTGGTTCCATTATGAGCATTATCCTGATTTCAGGAATTATTTTTCTGGCTCTGACCATTTTTGGAATCAGGGACATGATTGTGAAGATGATCCCCAAGAATATCAAGGTGGCCATCTCGGCGTCCATCGGATTTTTCGTAGCGTACCTGGGCTTTAAAAATACGGGAATCGGAACCTTCACTGACGGCATTGCCATGGGTGATTTCACAGACCCAAAGGTGCTGCTGGCTATCGCGGGACTGCTTTTAATTTCCATTTTAACGGCGTACAATGTGCGGGGCGCAATCCTTATCGGAATCATAGCGATCACCATCGCAGGCATTCCCTTCGGAGTCACAAAGCTTCCGGAGCATTTCTTTGAGATTCCCGATATGGCCAATCTGGGAAATGTGTGCTTTAATTTCGATTTTAAGCATCTGCTGACAGCCGACACGGTGATCTGGGTATTTGTGGCCTTCTTCGGAGATTTCTTCTCCACTCTGGGGACAGTTCTGGGAGTGGCAGGAAAGGCCAGGATGTTAGACGAGGACGGAAACCTGCCTGGCATTGAAAAGCCCTTCCTGGTGGACGCCATTGGAACCTGCGTGGGAGCTGTGACCGGCTGTACGACCATTACCACCTTTGTAGAGTCCACCTCCGGCGTGGAGGCGGGAGGACGTACCGGTCTTACGGCAGTCACTACGGGAATTATTTTCCTGCTGACTATTTTTGCCGCTCCACTGTTTGTCATTATTCCTGACGCAGCCACAGGCCCGGCGCTGATTTTCGTAGGCTTTCTGATGATCAGCGGCTTCTCTGAAATCGACTTTTCTAATTTCGACGACGCCTTCGGCCCGTTTATCATGATTGTGTTCGGAACCTACACAGCCAACATTGCCACAGGAATTGCAGCTGGAATTCTGGCCCATGTGGGAATTAAGGCTGCTACCAGAAAGTGGAAGGAGATCCATCCGGGACTCTATATTCTGTGCATTCCGCTGATTCTCTATTTTGTTTATAATTAGAATGGATATAAAAAGGCTCCGATCCTCCATCTCATATCTAAGGTGGAGGATCGGATCCTTTTTGCAATTTCTGGAACAGACAGCTGATGTTAAACGTTTTAGTCCGTTACCTGGTGGTTCAGCCATTTTCCACTTCTGAACCGGTGGATAAAGAACAGGCCGCGGACCGTCCAGTCGGTGAACATGCCGATCCAGACTGCAATAGGGCCGAAGCCGCAGACTCGGATCAGGTAGATGCAGAGGCTGACGCGGCAGATCCACATGGATAGGCAGGAGAGAATCATGGAAAATTTCACGTCGCCTGCCGCACGCAGGCCGTATCCTGGAATAAAGGCAGCAGTCCATACCAGGGGCTTTACAATGGTAATCCAGCTGATCATAAACAGACAGAGGGATGCGCTCTCCCTGGAAAGTCCTGCCAGCTTTGTGATAGGCCCGGCCATCAGGAAAATGAGAAGGCAGCTTCCAAAGACCACAAACTCCGCCGCAAAGCTCAGCTTTTTAATATAGTAGCGGGCTTCGTCCGGCCTTCCTGCCCCCAGGCACTGGCCCACCACCGTCATCATGCCGATTCCAATGCCGATTCCGGCAATTCCGTTAAAGTTTTCCATAATATTCGTCATAGCCTGAGCGGCGATGGCGGTGGTTCCAAGAGTAGAAACGGTGGACTGGATTGCCAGCTTTCCAAACTGGAACATGCCGTTTTCCACGCCGGACGGAATACCGATCCGCAGGATATTTTTGATAAGGCGTCCGTCTGGTTTCAGGAAGATGAAGTTTCCAATCCGCAGTTCCCCAGATTTTCTGCGCAGAAAAAGAAGCACCAGAAGGGCCGCAGCAATGCGGGAAAGCAGGGTGGAGATGGCGGCTCCCGCCACGCCCAGGTGAAAGCCCCAGATTAAGAGGGCGTTTCCTGCAATGTTCATCAGATTGGTGGACACGGTAATCGCCATAGGGAGGCGGCTGTTGTTCTGCGCCCGGAAGACGGCGGATCCGGAATCAAAAAGCGCGATAAAAGGAAAGGACAGAGAGGTGTAGAAAAAGTACACCATAGCGGCGTCCATGACCTCCTGTTCCACAGAGCCGAAAACCAATCGGAGAAGAGGCGCCCGGAACAGCTGGCAGACTGCCAGCACAGCCAGAGAGATGGCGAAAATAATAAACAGAAGCTGGTTGGCAGAGCGTTCCGCCTGATCCCGCCGTTTCTGGCCAAGATAGTTGGCACAGACAATGGCACCTCCGGAGGCCAGGGCGTAAAAGGCCTGGATCACCAAAATATTGATGGAATCCACGAGGGATACGGCGGAAATAGCTGCCTCGCTTACATTGCTGACCATCATGGAATCCACGGTTCCCATAAAGGAAGTGAAAATCTGTTCGCAGATCAGGGGGAGCATCAGGGCAATCAGCTGCCGGTTGGAATAGAGATGGGGCTTTTTGGAAGAAGCCCGGACGGCGTGTTTCATAAGATGTCACCTTCGTTTCATTAGAGTATTCAGTAAGGAAATTGTATAAAAATCCAGTACCTATTTTAATAGAAGGGACGGCAGATTTCAATTGGCGGAAAAGAGAAAGAAAAATGTAATAAATTCGAATAATAAATCAGATTAAAAATCTGTTATAATATAAAATATCAAATAATAGACGGCTGTTTTAATGGACAGAATGAGAAAACAGGAGTGCAGAAAGAGGAGGGGGGCATGAAAATGAAGCGGAAGCATTTGCTTTGCTGTCTGGCAGCGGCAGCAATGCTGGAAGGATGCGGGCCGGAGAGCCTGGAGAAAACACCCCAGGAAAGGCAGACGCAGACGGCGGATATGGCTCAGAACGGAAAAAGAGAGAGTGGAACAAAACGGGAAACAAGTGGGAAAGAGGGGCAGAGCGAAAGAGAGGAAAATCCCCAGTTTGCCGACGGATTCGGGCTGATTGAGGAGGGAAGTCCCAGAGTGTACCAGCTGGCAGGAGAGGATACCCCCTTTACCGAATCAGCCCTTGCCAGGGCCGATTTGGTATTCGCGGCGCAGCAGGAGGGGAAATTCTGGTTTACAGCGGTAATCACAGATTATTCTGTGGAGGAGGCAGACGAGGAGACTGCGTTGAGGGAGATAGAACATAATCCTGCGTATTTTAAAATAGAAGAGACAGGGGAGTCCGGGCAGGAGACATTCTATGGATACAGTCCTTATCTGGAGCGAATCAATGACACAGAGCAGACAGAGCCGGTACGGATAGAGGGGACGAACATAGAGAAGGCCGGGTATGCTCCCGGCAGACTGGTGCAGAAAACGTCCAGCCTGTCGAGGCTTCCATCCGGCAGCTTTATCATGAATTTTGGATATTTTATGGAGGACTTCTATTCCTGCCCGGGAGAGCCGGAAGGAGAATACCGCCTGTATCTGCCAGGCTTTGAAAATCCCATTGTGTTTGAGATGGAGGCGGCTCCGGCGCTGGAGGGGAAGCAGGAGCATTCAGAAAAAGCGGTTTCAGAGAGCAGCTCTGCCTGGGAAGAGCTGGGAAAAGGAATATCAGGAACGGCAGAAGGAGACGGATACAAGCTCTTTGTAAGGGCAAAGCAGAAAGGAACGAGGACAGCGGTAGAGCTATATACCTGGTCTAAGGAGGGATACCAGGTCAATCCGCAGAAGATGAAGCTGTATTACCGTCCGGCAGAACCAGAAGGAGAAAGGATCGCCTGCCCTGTTTTGTGGGAAAACCCATACAGCTGGCAGGAGGAACCGGCAGATGGAAGCGCAGGTGGAGTCCAGGGAATGCAGATCGTATTTGAGATGCCGGAGGAAGCCAGGAAGGAGCTTCAGACGGGAAAAGCGGGACATTTCCAGGCGGTGATGGAAGGAATTACGCTGGTGGGGACAGATGAGTCACAGATGGTGAATATTCCAGTTTCCAGCCCTGGTGAGACGAGAACTCTTGAGCAGACGGTCAGCTTTCGGGACTGCCAGATCCGCCTTCTCAAGGTGACAGCGCAGGAGAGAACAGAAGAGGAGAAAAAGGAATCCGGAACAGACGCAGACGTTCTTCTTCATGTTTCAGCTTCTGTGACAGACCGTTCAGAGGGACAAACGTTCACGTTTGCACAGATAGAGTGGGAGGGAGAGCGGAAGACGGTTTCCTATGCCAGAACAGGCTGGCCGGAATTTCCAGATGAAGGTGGGGGAGTGCAGCCTGAAACTGTGATGACAGGGTTCAGCCTGCTTTCCAGCGGCAGCGAGGAGTCTGTTTCAGCCAGAATTTACGCTCCTTCTTACTGGCGTCCGGAAACAGTTATAATACCGCTCGAAATAGATAACTTAAACTTATAGGAAATAAAACTTCTGGTTGACGCAGGCCTGAATTTATGTAATAATCTGCTTTGTGACTTGCGGGAACAAATAAAATGGCAGCAGTTTGCCAGCTAAACGCCTGACAGAAAAGGCGCCGGGCTGAACGGCTGCATAACATGAAAGTTTATTTCTTCAATCATTATGTGGAGAACTTTCCTGCAAAACCTCATGGATGTGGATACCCGGCCAAAAGCGGGGAATCCTAAAAGGCAGAAAATAAATAACAAGAAGAGGTGTTGAATGGAAAATTCAAAGAAAATCGACTGGTATACCCTGTCCTTCATGGCGTTTTCCACAGTCTGGGGCTTTGGAAACGTTCTGAACGGCTTCGTATACTTTAACGGAATCGAGGTTATTTTCAGCTGGATTCTGATGTTCGTGCTGTACTTTATCCCCTACACGCTGATGGTAGGAGAGCTGGGATCTGCATTTAAGCATTCCGGCGGCGGTGTGAGCTCCTGGATCCGCGAGACCATCAATCCGAAGTTTGCTTACTATGCTGGCTGGACCTACTGGGCCTGCCACGTAACCTACATTGCCAGCAAGGGAAGCGGCGGCTTAAAGGCATTAAGCTGGATGGTATTCCAGAACGGAAGCACGTATGACCAGTTTCCTACGCTCTGGGTGCAGATGGCTACGCTGGCTGTATTCCTGTTCTTCTGCTGGGTGGCGAGCCGCGGCTTAAATCCGCTTAAGAAGCTGGCTACACTGGCTGGAACCAGTATGTTCATCATGTCCATGCTGTATATCCTGATGATGTTTGCAGCGCCTGTTATCAATCCAAACGTCGGCTACGTTTCCATGGATTTCAGTGTGAAGAACCTGATTCCACAGTTTAACCTGGGTTACTTTACTTCCTTATCCATCCTGGTATTCGCGGTGGGCGGCTGTGAGAAGATTTCTCCTTATGTAAATAAGGTGAAAAATTCTGCCACAGGCTTCCCGAAGGGAATGATCGCTCTGGCCATCATGGTTATGGTCTGCGCTATTTTAGGAACCATCGCTATGGGAATGATGTTCGATCCGGCCATTATCAACGAGAGCAAGGAAAGCTTTGATTCCTATGTTTCCAACGGATCCTACTGGGCGTTCCAGAAGCTGGGCGAGTATTATCATGTGGGCAATCTGTTCCTGATTATCTACGCTGCCTGCAACGCAGTGGGACAGTTCTCTACCCTTGTGCTTAGTATCGACGCTCCTCTTCGTATGCTGCTTGACAATGAGGATGCAAGAGAGTTCATCCCGTCCAAGCTTCTCAAGAAGAACAAATACGGTGCTTACATTAACGGAATCTGGATGGTAGTCGTATTATCCGGAACGATCATTTTAGTACAGTCCTTCGTTCCAGGCGCAGCTGCCGTTCTGTCCCAGCTGAACAAGTTAAACTCTGTTACCATGCCTCTGCGTTACCTGTGGGTATTTGCCGCTTACATTGCGCTGCGCAAGTATGTGGGCAAATTTAATCCGGAGTACCGCTTTACAAAGAACCAGGGCCTTGCCTTTACAGCCGGCATCTGGTGCTTTGCAGTAACAGCAGTCTGCTGCGTAATGGGAATGTATGTAGAGGGCGATATGGCGTCCACTGCATTAAATATCATTACTCCATTTATTCTGACTGCCCTCGGTCTGATCCTTCCGATTATCAAGAAGAGAGAGACAGAACGGGCAAGCTAACTGAACAAAAGCCTGAACCATGAGTGAAAAGGGCCGCTGCAAAAGAGACACAAGTTTCTGAGAGCAGCGGCTTTTTAATATGACGCTTTGCAGCTATGCAGACTTTCGTACTTACGATATGGTAAAAAAGCATCTGGCCTGCTGCGGATACATTTAAGAATAGGTCTTGATGATCTCCTCTGCAATAGTTCGTTTGGTAACACAGCGATCCATTGCCTGTTTCCCTATGTAGCGGTGGGCTTCAGATTCGCTCATGGAAAGCTGACTGATCAAAATCCACTTTGCCTTATTGACAAGGCGGATTTCATCCATTTTTTCTTCAATGGATAGAGATTTTTTTTCAAATTGTCTTAGCCGTTCTCTGGAGCTTTCCAGCCAGTTAAGCGCATATGTCATAGTTATCTTGGATAATGGCTTTGACAAGGTAAACACACCATATTCCGTAACCTGCTCATGAATCCCATTATAGATATCGCTTTTTACGATGAGAAGAACAACAGATTGCTTATTACAACAAGTGTCAATGGCAAAACGAACGCCGATATCATCGCGTAAAGGGGCGTTAATGATAATGAAATCATAAGTTTTTTCTGTCAGCGTACATCTGGCGGCATTGATACTTGAAACAGTATGAACAGGAAAGTATTTTGTTTCAGGAAGCAGGTCAGCAAAGGCAGAGGTGAAAGCATCAGTTGCAGATACGATGAGGACACTGTAGGTACATTCTTTAAAACTCATTTTACACCCCTCCTTAAAAAAACGAATTCTATTGATTGCAATAGATATTTAATATGGTATCTGGTATATGTTTTTTGATAAAATCACTATTTGCGGCAGCCGTGCAGGCTGATTTAAAATCTTTTGGAAGCTGCCTGAAATTTTTAAGAGTATTATCATCTGCTTTATATAAATTAATATCCACAGGAGGCGGCAGTACCAGTTTATTTTGGATTCCTTCCAAAGCAGCATGGATCATAAGAGCAAAAGCCAGGTAAGTATTTGCAGATGGATCAGGAGAACGGAGTTCAGCACGCCGATATATGCCAATTGCTGCGGGAACTCTAATAAGCTGAGAGCGGTTTTCACTGGACCAGGAAATATACTTGGGGGCTTTATGGCTGCCAAAGCGTTTGTAAGAATCAGGGGTCGGATTAAAAAATACAGTCATATCTGAAATTTTAAACAAGATACCGGCAATCATGCTGTCCATATTATCTGTACCATCTGAGGATTTAACGGACATATTGATGTGAAAGCCATTTCCCGCTTGATTTTCTAATGGTTTAGGACTAAAATCTGCAAATACGCCGTTTAGTCCGGCGATTGTTTTTACCACGGTCTGAAAGGTCATGGAATTGTCCGCAGCAGTCAGAGGATCTGAATAGCGGAAGTCAATTTCATTTTGTCCTGGCCCTTCTTCGTGATGTGAGCTTTCAGGCAAAATTCCCATCTGTTCCAAGGTAAGGCAGACTTCGCGGCGGATATTCTCACCTTTGTCTTCGGGAGAAATATCCATGTAGCTGGCATTATCATAAGGAGTTTTTGTCGGATTTCCATTTTCATCCAGATGGAACAGATAGAATTCTTGTTCCGCACCAAAGAAGAACTGATAACCGTTTTGCTTTGCTGTTTGAACTGCTTTTTTTAACAGGGAACGGGTATCACATTCAAAAGGGGTTCCATCCGGATATGAAATGCTGCAGAACATCCTTACAACGCGTCCATGCTCCGGCCTCCAGGGAAGAAGCATCAGAGTATCGGTATCTGGATGAAGGAAGAGGTCGGAATGGCTTTCGTCGCCAAAGCCGCTAATGGCAGAAGCGTCAATGGCAATGCCCTGTTCAAAAGCGCGTGGAAGCTCCTGGGGCACAATGGAAATGTTTTTTTGTTTGCCAAATACGTCGCAAAATTCCAGACGAATAAATTTTATATTTTCTTCCTGCATATATTGGAGTACCTCTGCTTTGGAATACTTCATGGCATTACCTTCTTTCTTTTTATTTGTTTGCGAGGTTCTGTGATTTATCTATTGTATCACACTAGCCTCAGCGTGCAAGAGTAACACGCTTTTTATATACAGATGCTGCAAAAAAGCAAAGGCGTTCATTGGTTATGGAGGAATTGTATCTGCCATAACCAATGAACGCCTTTGCTCATAATTATTATTTATACAGCGGATGGTAAGTTTTGTCAAGAGATTAAAATGTGAGTTTGTCAATTCAACGGCAGAAAATAGAAAAATTAAAAAAAGGATTGACAAATGAATTTTCAGGGTGTAATATCCCACACATAAAGGCAAGGGCGTCTTTGAGATAGAGTTCTCAGAGACGCTTTTTTTCTTTATAAGCTTCAGTTGATGCAATTTGATTCAAAGGGCAAGGGCGTCTTTTACAGTACATGAAAGGTAATGTGAAAGCATCCTTGCTTTTTTGTTTTCAAAATTCTGTTCCAGGAGAGGAGAGCCATTATGAAAAAGGTATCAGATTTTTTTGGATGTAAGGTATTTGACGACAGAGTGATGAAATCAAAACTGTCGTCTAAAGTGTACAGGTCTTTGAGAAAAACCATTGATGAAGGCGCAAAGCTGGATATCAATGTGGCAAATGCCGTTGCTGCTGCTATGAAGGACTGGGCAGTTGAAAATGGCGCTACACACTATACTCACTGGTTTCAGCCTCTTACCGGCGTAACAGCGGAAAAGCATGACAGCTTTATTTCTCCCTCACCGGACGGCGGCGTGATTATGGAGTTTTCAGGGAAGGAATTGATTAAAGGAGAACCAGACGCGTCTTCTTTTCCTTCCGGCGGGCTTCGGGCCACCTTTGAAGCAAGAGGGTATACGGCATGGGATCCAACTTCATATGTATTTATAAAGGGAAAGGCATTATGCATTCCGACTGCATTCTGCTCTTATGGCGGAGAGGCTCTGGATAAGAAAACTCCCCTTCTGCGATCCATGGAAGCTTTAAATAAGCAGGCGATGCGTATCCTTCGTCTGTTCGGAAATGAAGATGTGAAATGCGTCCGTACTTTAGTAGGTCCGGAACAGGAATACTTTCTGATTACAAAGGAAATGTATGAGCAGAGAAGGGATCTCCGCTTTACAGGGCGTACCTTGTTTGGTGCAAAGCCGCCAAAGGGCCAGGAAATGGATGATCACTATTTTGGAGTGATTAAGCCGAGAGTAGCCGATTATATGGAGGAACTGAACGAAGAACTCTGGAAGCTGGGGGTTTTGGCAAAAACAGAGCATAACGAGGTAGCTCCGGCACAGCATGAACTTGCCCCTATCTATACAACGACTAATGTTGCAACAGATCACAATCAGCTTACCATGGAAATGATGCAGAAAGTGGCGGCAAAGCATGGATTAGTATGCCTTCTGCATGAGAAACCTTTTGCTGGAGTTAACGGAAGCGGTAAACACAACAACTGGTCTCTGGCAACGGATAAAGGGGTAAATCTTTTGTCACCAGGCGAAACGCCATATGAAAACGCACAGTTTCTATTGTTCTTATGCGCAGTAATTAAGGCAGTGGATGATTACCAGGATCTGCTCCGCATTTCTGTGGCAACAGCAGGAAATGACCACAGGCTTGGGGCAAATGAGGCGCCTCCGGCAGTGGTATCCATCTTCCTTGGAGACGAATTAAGTCAGGTGCTGGAAGCAATTGAAAACGATACACCGTATGCGGGAGCGGAAAAGGTACAGATGAAGCTGGGGGTTAATGTGCTTCCCAAGTTCAACAGGGATACCACAGACCGTAACCGTACCTCTCCTTTTGCATTTACTGGAAATAAATTTGAGTTTCGTATGCTGGGCTCTTCCAACAGCATTGCCTGTACCAACATCATGTTAAACAGCGCAGTGGCAGAAAGCTTGAAAATCTATGCGGACAGGCTGGAAAAAGCGGAGGATTTTGAAGGCGCACTGCATAAGCTGATTCAGAAGACCATCAAGGATCACAAACGTATCATTTTCAATGGAAATGGTTATGACGATGCCTGGATAGAGGAGGCAACAGAAAAGAGAGGGCTTCTGAATTATCGTACTACACCAGACTGTATGCCGCATCTTCTGGATGAAAAAAATGTGCGGATGCTGACTTCGCATAAGGTATTTTCAGAGTCAGAACTAAAATCCAGGTGTGAAATTATGCTGGAGAACTACTGCAAAACAGTGCTGATTGAAGCAAATACCATGATTGATATGGCTAAAACAGAAATTGCCCCGGCGATAAGCGAATATGTAGGGGAGCTTGCCAATACAGTGATTGCAAAGAAGTCGGTAGAGAGTTCGATTTCCTGCAGCTATGAGACCGGCCTGCTGAAGAAGCTGGCAATTATGGAAGACCAGATTATGATTAAATCTATGGAACTGGAAGAAGCAGTGATTCAGGTTCAGGATATTGAGAATATTACAGAGGAGTCTTATATGATCCGGGATATTGTCTTAAGTAAAATGGGGGAGCTTCGCGTTGCCTGCGACAGCGCAGAAACTATAACAGCAAAGAAATATTGGCCATTTCCGACCTATGAGGATATTATGTTCAGCGTAAAATAAATTCCAGAGGAAACTTAGAAGGAATATTGGAAGGAGGGACTTTCCTATGTGTTCCATTATGGGCTATTGCAGCAGCAGTGCGGTTCTCAGCAATTTCATGGAAGGGTTTCAGAAGACAATATCAAGGGGACCAGACGACACCAAAGTGGTTGATACAGGCAATGGGATTCTTGGATTCCATAGATTAGCTATTATGGGACTGGCCCCGTCAGGAATGCAGCCTTTCAAGCTGGGAGACAGCTATGTGGTCTGCAATGGAGAAATTTACGGATTTGAGAAAATAAAAAAAGCACTGTCAGAAAAATATACGTTTGAAAGCGATTCGGATTGCGAAATCCTCCTGCCGATGTATCAGGAATATGGCACGGATATGTTTGCTATGCTGGATGCTGAGTTTGCCTGTATCATTTACGATGGGGAAACAGGGGAATTTATTGCAGCAAGGGATCCGATTGGAATCCGTCCATTGTATTATGGATATGATAAAAATCACGCCATTGTGTTTGCCAGTGAACCGAAAAATCTGATAGGACTTACAGACAGGATTATGCCGTTTCCGCCAGGACATTATTATAAAGGAGGACAGTTTATCTGCTATTGTGATATTGCAGAAACAGACACGATCTGCCAGGATGATTTGGAAACCGTCTGCAGAAAGATCCATGACAAGCTGGTGGCAGGCGTGGAGAAACGCCTGGTTGCAGACGCAAAGGTAGGATTTCTGCTTTCCGGCGGCCTGGATTCTTCTTTAGTGTGCGCCATAGCGGCAAAGAAAAGCGGGAAACCCATCAAAACTTTTGCTATTGGAATGAGAGAGGACGCCATTGACTTAAAATATGCAAGACAGGTGGCAGATTATATAGGAAGTAACCATACAGAGGTTTACATGACGCCAGAAGAAGTGCTGACCTCTCTGGAGACCGTGATTCAGCTGTTGGGAACCTATGACATTACTACGATCCGCGCATCTATAGGTATGTATCTGCTGTGTAAGGCGATCCACAACCAGACGGATATCCGGGTCCTGTTAACCGGAGAAATTTCTGACGAACTGTTTGGCTATAAATATACAGATTTCGCACCAGATGGGAAAGCTTTTCAGCAGGAATCCCAGAAACGGATTAGAGAACTGCATATGTACGATGTACTGCGGGCAGATCGCTGCATTTCTGTAAACTCCCTGGAAGCAAGAGTTCCCTTTGGAGATTTGGATTTTGTAAAGTATGTGATGGCCGTCAACCCGGAATTAAAGAGGAATACATACGGAAAGGGAAAATATTTGCTTCGCCGTGCTTTTGAACAGGGCGGTTACCTGCCGGATAATATTCTGTGGAGGGAGAAAGCGGCATTTTCAGACGCAGTAGGCCATTCCATGGTGGACTATCTGAGGGAATATGCGGAAAGTAAATATACGGATGAAGAGTTTGAGAGCAAATGCAGGCGCTATACTCATGCCCGTCCATTTACAAAAGAATCTTTACTGTACAGAGAGGTTTTTGAAACATATTATCCGGGACAGGCGGAAATGATAAAAGATTTTTGGATGCCGAACAAGGCATGGGAAGGCTGTAATGTAAACGATCCTTCTGCAAGAGTTCTCTCTAATTATGGAGACAGTGGAAAATAACAACGAAGATTACATTGCCATGTTCTGAGGAAAGTGAAAAGTATGACAAAATATATATTTGTAACCGGAGGCGTGGTGTCCGGTCTGGGGAAAGGCATTACCGCCGCTTCTCTTGGGCGGCTTTTAAAGGCCAGAGGCTTAAAGGTAGCGGCTCAGAAATTAGATCCCTATATTAATGTAGATCCAGGAACCATGAGCCCCTATCAGCACGGGGAAGTTTATGTGACGGAGGACGGGGCAGAAACAGATCTGGATCTGGGACATTACGAACGGTTTATCGATGAAAATCTCAATCAGTATTCGAACCTGACCACCGGGAAGGTGTACTGGAACGTTCTGAATAAGGAACGACGAGGCGAGTATCTGGGTTCTACGGTTCAGGTGATCCCTCACATTACCAATGAAATTAAGGAATTTGTGTACCGTGTGGGCAAAAAGACTGACGCCGATGTGGTGATTACGGAAATTGGAGGAACCATCGGAGACATGGAATCTCAGCCCTTCTTAGAAGCGGTGCGGCAGATTTCCCTGGAAGTGGGAAGCGAAAACAGCCTGTTCATTCATGTGACCTTAGTTCCTTATCTGAGCGGATCGGAGGAGCATAAGTCCAAGCCCACCCAGCATTCAGTCAAGGAGCTTCGGGGAATGGGGATCAATCCAGGTCTGATTGTGCTTCGTTCAGACAGACCGCTGGAAGAGACCATTTTCAGGAAAATTTCCCTGTTCTGCAACGTAAAAGAGGATTGTGTCATTGAAAACAGAACATTGGGGAATCTTTATGAAGCGCCGCTGATGCTGGAAAAGTCCGGTTTTTCCGATGTAGTCTGCAGAGAGCTGCATCTGGAGGCGCCGGCGCCGGATCTGGCTGACTGGGAAGAGATGGTAGAACGGATCCGGAACAGGTCGGAGGAAGTCCGTATTGGGCTGGTTGGAAAGTATGTAAAGCTCCATGACGCCTACCTGTCTGTGGCAGAGGCCATGAGCCATGCAGGATATGAACAGAATACCTTTATCAACATTCGCTGGATTGATTCGGAAACCATTACAAAAGAAAATGTGGAAGATATGCTGGCAGATCTGGATGGGGTGATTGTTCCAGGCGGCTTTGGAAACCGTGGAATTGAAGGGATGATTCTGGCTGCAGATTATGCCCGTGAACATCAAATTCCATATTTTGGCATCTGTCTGGGCATGCAGATTGGAGTGATTACATTCGCCAGAAATGTAATGGGGATTAAAGACGCTCACTCAGGAGAATTTGATGAACAGTGCGCTCATAAAGTCATTGACTTTATGCCTGGACAGAGTGAGGAGATTGAGAAGGGAGGCACCCTGCGGCTGGGCAGCTATCCCTGCAGCATTAAGGCAGGAACAAAGATGGAAGCCTGTTACGGCGCTTCCCTGATTCATGAGCGTCATCGCCATCGCTACGAGTTTAATAATGAGTATCGGGAAGAGATGGAGCGCGCGGGACTGGTGATCAGCGGTACGTCTCCGGATGGCAGGCTGGTGGAAGCCATAGAACTGCCGGATCATCCATTTTTTGTAGGGGTACAGTTCCATCCGGAATTTAAGAGCCGCCCCAACCAGGCTCATCCGCTGTTTAGAGGATTTATTTCAGCGGCACTCAGACATGCGAAAGGAAAAGAGGAATAGAATCATGTGTGGGATTATTGGAGTTGCAGGAAATACAGAGGCAGTTTCTGTTCTTTTGGATGGATTGGAACGGCTGGAATACAGAGGTTATGATTCGGCAGGCGTTGCGGTTGTGTCCCCAGATGGAAACCTGCAGGTAAAAAAATGTAAAGGGCGTCTTTCTGTTTTGCGGGAAGCCCTTTCCAGGCAGGAACCCCTGTCAGGAACTATTGGCATAGGCCATACCAGGTGGGCGACCCACGGAGAACCCAGCGACGTCAATGCCCATCCCCATGTGGGGCAGAATGGGAAAATTGCCGTTGTCCATAACGGAATTATTGAGAACTATCTGGAGATCAAGCAGTCCCTGATCCGAAAGGGAGTTTCCTTTATGTCGGATACAGACACGGAAGTGATCGTTCAGCTTCTGGAATATTATTATGGGAAAAAATCAGATCTGATGGATGCGGTGTATGCTGTATTAAACCGTATTAAAGGCGCGTATGCCATGGGAATTCTCTGTTCAGATTTTCCGGGGCAGATGATTGCTGCCAAAAAGGACGCTCCTTTACTTATTGGCTATGGAACTGATGGGAATTATATTGCTTCGGATGTTACGGCTCTTCTCGCCCATACCAAAACCGTTACCTATATGGAAGATGATGAAGTGGCGGTGATGACCCCGGATCAGGTACAGATCTTCGACCGGGACGGATGCCTTCTGGAAAAAGAGAAGCAGCTGATTGCGTGGGATATTTCTGCGGCAGAAAAAGGCGGATATGCTCATTTCATGCTGAAAGAGATCATGGAGCAGCCGGAGGCAGTCTGGAAGACCATTTCGCCCAGGCTGGCGAATGGGGAAATTGTTCTGGAAGAATTGGCAGAGGATGCAGATTTTATGAGAGGAATTTCCAGGATTTATCTGGTTGCCTGCGGCTCTGCATATCATGTGGGAGTAGTGGGAAAATATGTTCTGGAAAAACTTTTGCATATTCCGGCAGAGGCCTGTCTTGCTTCCGAATTTCGGTACAGTGAACCGGTGCTGGGAGAATCCTCTCTTGTGATTGTCATCAGTCAATCAGGAGAAACTCTGGATTCCATGGCGGCGCTGCGGGAAGCGAAGCGGAAAGGTTCCAGAGTTCTGTCTATTGTCAATGTGATGGGGAGTTCCATTGCAAGAGAATCCGACTATGTTTTGTATACCTGGGCAGGACCGGAAATTGCCGTAGCAACTACGAAGGCTTATACAACCCAGATGGTCCTCCTGCTGATGCTGGGGCTCTGGATGGCCAGACAGTTAAACAGGATCCAGGAGAGAGAGTACCGGAAACTTGTCGGCGGTCTTGAACAGCTTCCGGAAAAGATAAAAAAGGTTTTGGGAAATCTGGATCTTTATCAGAAGGCAGCTTCCAGATATTTTAATCACAACAGCGTCTTTTATATTGGCCGAAATCTGGATTATGCACTGGGACTGGAAGGATCTTTGAAGCTGAAGGAAATTTCCTATATCCACTCCGAGTCCTATGCGGCAGGAGAATTAAAGCATGGAACTATTTCCCTGATTGAGCCTGGAACACTGGTAGTCGCGCTGGCCTCTTATGAACCGCTGGCAGAAAAAATGCTGTCTAACATTGTGGAAGTAACATCCAGGGGGGCAGAGGTTCTGGCAGTGGCTACAGAGAAAACGGAAGGACTGGTAAACAGCCAGGCGGCAGAGGTCTTTGTAATACCAGCTGTGCATCCCCTTCTGCAGCCGGTGCTTGGAGTGATTCCGCTGCAGCTGTTTGCTTATTATATTGCATTGAACCGGGGCTGCGATATTGACAAGCCGAGAAATCTGGCAAAATCTGTGACCGTAGAGTAAGAATACAGGGACAGGAGGAGCAACAGAATGGGACTTCATGAAGAATGCGGAGTATTTGGCGTAATGGGAAAAAAGACAGAACCTATGGCAGAGCTGGTTTATTATGGGCTCTATGCTCTGCAGCACCGGGGACAGGAAAGCTGCGGCATCGTGGTGAATGACGACGGCGTATTTTCTTCCTATAAAGATCTGGGGCTGATAAGCGAAGTGTTTTCCAAAGAGGTATTATCTCATTTTCCGGAGGGAACCATGGCAGTAGGTCATGTAAGATACGGAACCACCGGAGGCAATACCAGGAAGAACTGTCAGCCCATTGAAGTGAACCACCAGAAGGGAAAGATGGCGCTGGCTCATAACGGCAACTTAAGCAATGCGCTGGAGCTTCGGGACAAGCTGGAATTGTCTGGGGCTATTTTCCATACGACCAGCGATACGGAAACCATTGCATACATTATCACCAGGGAAAGAATGAAAACGCCCAGCATCGAAGATGCGGTCAGCAATGCAATGGAATATCTGGAAGGAGCCTATTCTCTGGTGCTGATGTCTTCCACAAAACTGATTGCTGCCAGGGATCCCTATGGTTTTCGGCCGCTGTGCTATGGAACCATGTCGGACGGAACCTATGTGGTGGCCTCAGAAAGTTGCGCGCTGGCGGCGGTAGGGGCAGACTTTGTCAGAGATATCTTGCCGGGAGAAATTTTGGTCTTTCATCAAGATGGAGTGGAATCCAGAAGAGAGCACTGCGGAACGCAGAAGAAAAAGACCTGCATTTTTGAATATATCTATTTTTCCAGACCAGATTCGGTTATTGACGGCGTGTCGGTTCATGAATCCAGAAGAAAAGCGGGGGAACTGCTGGCAGAGCGCTATCCGGCAGAAGCAGACATCGTAATCGGAGTTCCTGACAGCGGACTGGATGCGGCTCTGGGATTTGCGGAGAAAGCCGGCATTCCCTATGGGATCGGGCTGATCAAAAACAAATATATCGGAAGAACCTTTATTTCTCCGGGACAGAGGGAACGCCTGGATCAGGTCCGGATCAAACTTTCACCTGTAAAGAGCGTCATTGAAGGAAAGCGGGTGATATTGATTGACGATTCCATTGTCCGGGGTACCACCAGCAAACGGATTGTGAAGCTTTTGCGGGAGGCAGGAGCAAGAGAAATTCATATGAGAATTTCCGCACCGCCATTTCTGCATCCATGTTACTATGGAACGGACATTGATTCCGAAGAGAATCTGATCGCCTGCCATCACAGCACGGAGGAGATTGCAGAGATAATCGGTGTGGATTCTCTGGGATATCTGGAGGTGGAACTGCTGGAAAGGCTCATCGGATGCAGGGACTATTGCGCAGCCTGTTTTCAGGGAGAATATCCTACGAAAATACCGACGGATCTCAGGAAAGACCGTTTTGAGAGAAAACTGTCTGAACAGGTTCAAGGAAAGAGGAGCTAGACCATGAAAAAATTTGACAGAAAACTGATTTTGGAAGACGGAAGCGAATATTACGGATATGGATTTGGCTCTGACGGAGAGCGGATTACGGAAATTGTATTCAATACTTCTCCTGTAGGATACCAGGAAATTATTTCAGATCCATCTTATACCTACCAGACGGTGGTAATGGCCTATCCCCTGATCGGTAATTACGGGATTACAGAAGGGGATTTTGAAACGGAAACTTCGACCATTGGAGGGCTGGCTGTCCGGAACTATAATGACCAGCCATCGAATTTCCGCAGTGTGTGTACTTTATCGGAGATGATGGAGAAGTTTGGAATTCCAGGAATTTCCGGAATTGATACGAGAAAGCTGGTCCGCTCCATCCGGAATCTGGGAAGCAGAAAGGCGCTGCTTACCGATGCAGACACTTCCCTGCAGGAGGGACTTTTAAAACTGGCTGCTTATAAAATACCCACAGACGCAGTGGAGCGGGTGAGCCGGAAAACCGTACAGAAGTATGAAGTTTCCGGGGGAACTTATCATGTGGCAGCTATCGACTGCGGAATGAAACAGAACATTGTGCGGTGTTTCAACCGCAGAGGCTGCAGTGTGACGGTGTTTCCCTGGAATACTTCTGCGGAAGAAATAGAAGGCATAAAGCCAGATGGAATTTTTCTGTCCAATGGACCGGGAGATCCGGCAGACGCCCGGCCAGTGATAGAACTGGTAAAAAAGCTGCGGGGAAAATATCCGATGTTTGGAATCTGTCTGGGGCATCAGATCATTTCTCTCGCTTATGGAGCCAGAACCTATAAACTGAGATTTGGCCATAGAGGCGGCAACCATCCGGTAAAAAATCTGGAAACAGGAAAGATTGAGATTACCTCCCAGAATCATTCCTATGCTGTGGATGCAGAAAGCCTTTCCGGAACCGGGTTGGAGGCAACGCATTTCAATTTGCTGGATCAGACCATTGAGGGTGCTGCCTGCAGGGAGGATCGGGTATTCAGCGTGCAGTACCACCCGGAAAGCGCTCCCGGCCCCCAGGACAGCGGTTATCTGTTTGACCAGTTTATAGACAGGATGGAGGAAACAAAGCATGGCAAAACGAACTGATCTGAAAAAAATTCTTGTCATTGGCTCCGGTCCGATCGTGATTGGCCAGGCAGCGGAATTTGACTACGCAGGTACCCAGGCATGCCTTGCACTGAAGGAAGAGGGCTATGAGGTAGTGCTGTGCAATTCTAATCCGGCAACGATTATGACCGATACTTCTATTGCGGATAAGGTATACATGGAGCCGCTGACTCTGGAATATGTGGCCAAGATTGTCCGCCATGAGCGGCCGGATGCCATTGTTCCTGGAATTGGCGGCCAGACCGGGCTGAATCTGGCTATGCAGCTGGAAAAAAAGGGCATTTTAAAGGAGTGCCGGACAGAGCTTCTGGGAACCAGCAGCAGGAGCATTGAGACGGCGGAAGACAGAGAGCTTTTTAAGGAACTGTGTGAAAGACTGGGAGAGCCGGTGCTTCCTTCCCTGGTAGCCAACACAGTGGAGGAGGCGGTAAAAGCGGCCGGCCAGATCGGATATCCGGTGGTCATCCGTCCGGCTTTCACTCTTGGGGGAACCGGAGGCGGTTTTGCAGAAGATGAAACCGAGTTTCTGGCGATGATAAAGAATGCCCTTGCTCTGTCTCCGGTTCATCAGGTGTTAATTGAAAAAAGTGTAAAAGGATTTAAAGAAATTGAATACGAGGTGATCCGGGACGCCAATGATACAGCCATTACGGTATGCAATATGGAAAATCTGGATCCGGTAGGAATCCATACGGGAGATTCCATTGTGGCTTGTCCTTCCCAGACGTTAACTAATAAGGAATACCAGATGCTGCGGGACAGCGCTCTGAAAATTATCCGGGCATTGAAAATTGAGGGCGGCTGCAACGTGCAGTTTGCGCTGGATCCCAATTCGTTCCAGTATTACCTGATCGAAGTAAATCCCCGGGTATCCCGTTCGTCTGCCCTGGCATCCAAGGCAAGCGGTTATCCCATTGCAAGAGTGTCGGCAAAGATCAGCGTAGGCATGACACTGGATGAGATTATGCTGGTCAATACACCCGCTTCTTTTGAACCGGCGCTGGATTATGTGGTTACCAAAATGCCCCGTTTCCCTTTTGACAAATTTACAGATGCCAATCAGAAACTGGGGACACAGATGAAAGCGACCGGAGAGGTCATGAGCGTGGGAAGAACCTTTGAGGAGAGTCTTTTAAAAGCTGTTCGTTCTCTGGAAACGGGGGTCTTCCATCTGTATATGGAAAAGTTTGAAAAGGAAGACAGGAATGCCCTGATGGATTATATCCGGATCGGTACCGATGACAGGATCTTTGCCATTGCCCGCCTGCTGCGGCTGGGTGAGCCGATTTCTGCCATCTATAAACAGACAGGGATTGATCCATGGTTCCTTTCTAAGATGAAACATATTATCGATATGGAACAGGAGCTGAAGACAGGCATCGGAGACAGGGAATTACTATACCAGGCGAAGAAAAACGGTTTTTCTGACAGGGCAGTCGGATGGCTGTGGAATATGACTGAAAGCCAGGTTTATGAAATGAGGAAAAAGCAGGGGATCTTCCCTGTTTATAAAATGATCGATACTTGTGCATCGGAATTTGAAAGCTATGTGCCCTATTTTTACTCTACCTATGAAGAGGAAAATGAATCGGTAATTGAAAACAGGAAAAAGATTGTGGTGCTGGGCTCCGGCCCGATCCGAATTGGGCAGGGAGTGGAGTTCGACTATTCAACGGTTCATGCGGTAAAGACGATCAAGGAGGCCGGATACGAGGCAATTATTATCAACAACAATCCGGAAACCGTATCCACCGATTACACTACATCCGATAAGCTGTATTTTGAGCCCCTGTGCGTGGAAGACGTCATGAATGTGATCCAGATGGAACAGCCGGACGGAGTCATTGCTTCCCTGGGCGGGCAGACGGCCATCAATCTGGCAAAGCCGCTGGAAGAGCGGGGAGTAACATTGATTGGCACAGGCTGCGCCGCCATTGAGAAAGCGGAAAACAGAGATGCCTTTGAAAAACTGTTATTGGAACTGAAAATCCCCCAGCCCAAAGGGCAGGCGGTAACCGATCTGGAAGAGGGCGTGCAGGCGGCAGAGGCAATCGGCTATCCCGTTTTAGTGCGCCCCAGCTTTGTACTGGGCGGCAGAGCCATGCAGATCGTGGCCAAAGAGGAGCAGATGCGCCATTATCTGAAAACGGCAGTGGAGATTGATAAGGACAAGCCAGTGCTGGTGGACAAATACATCTGCGGCAAGGAAGTGGAGGTTGACGCCATCTGTGACGGCAGGGAGATATTTGTACCTGGGATTATGGAACTGGTAGAACGGACTGGCGTCCATTCCGGAGATTCCATCAGCGTGTATCCGGCTTTCAGCATCTCGGAAAAGGTTAAGGAGACGATTTTAGAGTATACCAGAAAGCTGGGCCTTGGAATTGGGATTGTGGGGCTTTATAATATCCAGTTTATTGTGGATAAGAAAGAACAGGTGTATATTATTGAGGTCAATCCCCGTTCTTCCCGGACCGTTCCCTTTCTGTCAAAAGCCACAGGCTATCCCCTGGCCGATATGGCAACAAAGGTTATCCTTGGAGAAAACCTGGAGAAGCAGGGCATTACCTGTATGTATCCGCAGGAAAAGACACGATGGTATGTGAAGGTTCCTGCATTTTCCTTCTCAAAATTACAGGGTATGGATGCTTATCTTTCACCGGAAATGAAGTCTACGGGAGAGGCTATTGGATATGATAAAAAGCTTCACCGGGCAATGTACAAGGCCATGATCGCTTCTGGTATCCGGGTACAGAATTATGGAACAGTGATTGTGACCCTTGCAGACGAGGACAAGGAAGAAGCCGTTCCTCTGATTCGTCGGTTCTATGATATGGGATTTAATATAGAAGCAACTTCATCAACAGCCGAGACTCTGAAACACCATGGAATCCGTACAAAAGTTCTGAGAAAGCCGTCGGAGGGCAGCCGGGAAATCCTGGATGCCATAAGCGCCGGATATGTCAGCTATGTGATTAATACCCGTGCCATTCTCTCCGGCGTTCACTATGAAGACGGCGCAGCAATCCGAAGCGCTGCATCGCAGAATCATGTCACTATGTTTACGTCCCTTGATACCGTAAGGGTATTGCTGGATGTTCTGGAAGAGATTACCATTGGCGTTTCTGCCATAACGGAGGAGGAAGAGTGAAAAATAAAGTGGATTTTTGGACGCACTTATATAAGGGTTCGTAAAAC
>ERZ1673736.171-NODE-171-length-108337-cov-10.888606_pt1 | contig 108337 bp, 88 predicted proteins | sample MGYA00580212_ERZ1673736 | MGnify/ENA primary metagenome ERZ1673736 (study PRJEB41218, sample SAMN15661752) | gut metagenome | host: Homo sapiens | place: Canada: London | collected 2015-08-20/2019-03-30 | study: EMG produced TPA metagenomics assembly of...
ATTGGCAGTCCATTATTAAGTTTTTTATTATGTTCCCTTTGTACACCGTTGCAAGGAATACCATTTATTCATATATGCTTTGACAAGGTAGTAGATACGGGAAATTTGAAACTGTCAGATAAGAATTTTAATTACAATACCTTAGAACCAAAAATATTGAAAGAAAATGGACGAGAAGTATTGAACAATATTTTTGGAACTGACTATAATACCGATGATGAGATGCATAAATATATGCATGCACACAAGACAGACTGTGCAATAGCGATTTTTGAATCGGCTACGAAAATTAAATATCCTGAGTATATAATGAGGGCACTAAAGAATGAGTAGTCTAATTATTGCGGCAGCAGGGGCAGGAAAAACAACATTCCTCGTAAAGCAGGCTTTGAAAATTTCAGAAAATATTTTGATAACGACGTTTACCGATGCAAATGAACAAAGTATTAGAGAAAAATTTTATGAAATAAATGGTTGTATCCCATCAAATGTAACTATCATGCCGTGGTTTTCGCTACTAATTAAACATGGTATACGACCCTATCAAAGCTATCTTATAAATACCAGAATATCCGGCGTAGCATTAGTAAAGAAGGCAGATAAAAATTTGTTAAAGTTAAGGGACACGAATGAGAAAAAATATATCACTGCTTCTGGTAGTGTATATTCAAATATGATTTCAAAATTGCCATGTGTTTTAGATGGATTATCGAAAGGGTGTGTATTTCGGAGAATACGAAAGATTTTTTCATATGTTTTTGTAGATGAAATACAGGATTTTGCAGGATATGATTTGGAAGTTATAAGAAAACTGCATGAAGATGGTTGCCATATGATTTTAGTAGGTGATCCGCGCCAGACAACGTATCGAACTCATTATGAAACAAAATATAAAAAATATGCGGGCGGGAAAATTGTGAATTTTGTGCAGGAAAACATTCCTGAAATGCATATTGATTCCACGACATTAGCGGTATCATATCGCAATAATCAGATTATATGTAATCTTGCAAATCAGATGTATCCTGATATGAAGCCATGTGATTCTGCTATGAATGAAAAGACAGGGCATGATGGAATATTTTGGGTTGATGAAAAGGATATTGATAACTATATGGAAAAATATAATCCTGTTCAGCTTAGGTATGACAATAGAACCAAGGTAAATACCAGATTTAAAACAATGACTTTTGGTTCAGCAAAAGGGCTTACTTTCGATAGGGTTTTGATATATCCGACACAACCGATGCTAAATTGGCTATCGGGAAAATCGAGAGATATGAAAGAAGGAAGTCTTTCAAAGTTTTATGTGGCAGTTACTAGGGCAAAGTATAGTGTAGCTTTTGTATATAAAACAAAGAAGATTCCGCCTGAAGATATTGGAATAAAATGGACCCCTGGTACGATGGGACAGCAAATGACATAATAAGAAGTATTTAATTGATAGCAATATGGTGCAAGGAATATATGGGTAATGATTGCAATATTGTTTTGCATAAAGTTTCTAGAAGAAATTATGTATATGTAATTTTTTAGAAGGAAAATCTACGGTGTGTTATGAACAGCAAATTAGAAAAAGCCGTCTGCGTTCTCGTAGCGATAGAATTTATGGAAGAAAACGTTAAGGTGGCTTTTATATAGAGGCTAATGGATAGCTGTGGACTGAGGTACATTACCTGTGTGCCTGATATTGAAAGATACACAAGAGGTATATCTTTCAATATCAGGAAGTAGGTCATGCTTTGCTGCGTTCGGTGAGGAATGACACAAACCGGAAGTGTCTGTCCAGTATATTGCCTATCATGCCGATGACCTTACCCATCGTGAACGCAGCGAGGATCGTTCCGATTCCAAGCCCTTTGATATGACCGAGGAAACAGAAAGTCAGTCCCGCGGTCACGGCGAGACAGGTCACGTCGAAGGTGATCTTGACTCTGGAGTATGGAACCTTCAGAATATCGGCCATTTCTCGAGGAAAGAGGTCTGTCGGGATGATCGGAAGTCCGCAGCGGTTGGAGAGGGCAATTCCGAGGCAGATGACGAGATAGCTCACGATAAAATAGACGATCTGGTATCCGATCCCCATCGTGAGGCCCGCGAGGGCGGTCTTATATACATCTAACATCTTACTGAAGGCGAAGCCTACAACGAAGCTGAAGAGGTATGTAGGAACAAACTTTTTCCGTAAGATCATGAGGGCAGCTACGAGAATTCCCTGAAAGATATAAGTCCAGGTTCCGAGCGTCAGGGCCGGGAAGGATTCAGAAAAAGCGTACGGAACGCTGGAGATCGCCGAAATTCCGGCACCGGAGTCCAGCATTAAGACAACACCGAAACTGTTGATCAAAATCACAATAAGAAGGGCAAGTTCACCGCGCCAGACAGGGCGCTTGTCAGTTCGTTCATTCGTATTCATGTCACATCTCCTGTAAGCTTATATTATGTCAAAATCGAACGTTTACCATTGTAGCGTGCTAAAACAAGATGTGCAAGTCCTTTTTTTCATCTAACCGGTATATAGTGCAGAGAAGACTCCAGATATAGACCACATGAATGAAAAGTGTTTGTAATTACGTTCTTTATCCAGTTAATTCTCAGTATGGAGAAAGCAATTAAGCACAGGACACAAAAGCAGAGAGAGTCAGTAATTTCTTTCTTAATTCAGCCAGTACACAGCGCAGGGAAGACCTGGGGCACGGACCGCCTGAGTGAAGGGAGCTGGCTTCCTCTTGGCTCGCCGGAGAATGCGTTGGAGGACATGTGCCGCTTGTCTGAGCGAAGCGAGTTGTGGCACATGTCCTCCGTCCTTAGCATTCTTCGGCAAGCTTAGAGGAATCCTCCCGGAATCCCTCAAGTGTCCGCGCCCCAGGCCCTCCCTGCGCGTACCTCTCGCCATATTATTCGCTATAGGAATATGGCTTTACCGCCGCCTGATCCGATGTATGTTCCCCAATAATCTTCTCCATCCAGATCATATCGTACCACCGGTTAAACTTATACCCACAGTTCTCAAAAGTCCCGCAAAGCCGGAACCCAAGATGCTCATGGAACCGGGCACTGTTCTTATTTAAATACTCGTCCTCAACCTTCGGGTATCCGATGCAGGCGTAAAGATTCAGAACTCCCATGTCTTTGAGCCGCTCAGCCAGAGCTTCATAGAGTTTTCTGCCAAGCCCGCATTTCTTCGCGTTGTGATCCAGATAGATCGTGAGCTCACTGGCCCAGTCGTAGGCGGCGCGCCCGACGAAAGGATGGGCGTAAGCGTAGCCTTCGATCCTGCCGTCACGTTCGATGACGAGATAAGGATATTTTTTCATGATATCGATCATGCGGTTCTCGAATTCTTCAAGGGAAGGGACATCGTATTCAAAGGTGATTACGGTGTTCTCTACATAATAGGTGTAGATCTCAAGGATTCTCGGAGCGTCGGATAATTTCGCGTTTCTTACTTTGATGTTGGTTTCCATGTTGGGACCTCCTTTGTGAGATGGTATAAATTGGGGTTATTGTACCACTGATAGGGAACGGTGACAAGATTTTATATCCGGACGGGCGGGCAGAAGGGAGATGGATTGGTTACTGTACACGGGTAGGAATTTTCTGAACTGAAAATTCCGTACAATACAGTGGTGGTAGTGGATTTTGCCGATTTGGAATGCGAAGCATCGGCAAAATCAGTTACTGTTTGCGCAAGGCGTGAACAGTAACATAGATTGGTGAAAGTGAAGAGATTGACAAAATCGGAGGGGAAGCAGTACAATAACGCCAGTTTGTAATAAAGGAGTACGTGATGGATTTTACAAGTTTGTTTAATATGCAGGGAATGATGTTCTGCATCCTTGCGCTGGGATGGTATCTCAGGAAGAGCGGGATGATCGATAAGAGCGGGAAGGCGCTGCTCAGCAGTCTCGTGATGAATGTGACGCTTCCCGCGAGCATCGTGAAGTCGTTCCAGATGGAGTTCAGCGCGGATATTCTGAAGCTGACGCTGGAAGTGATCGTGATCTCGTTTTTGATCCAGATCTTTTCGAATCTTTTAAGCCGTGTGCTGTATCCGGGCTGGAGTGAGGAGAGCAAAAAGGTTTTGCAGTACGCGACGATCGTCTCAAATGCCGGTATCCTCGGAAACGCCATCGCTGAGGGAATCTTCGGAGATCTGGGAATCATGTATGCGGCGGTCTACACGATTCCGACGAGAATCTTTATGTGGTCGGTGGGACTCACTTATTTTACGGAGGCGCCGACGAAGAAAGAGCTTTTAAAGAAGGTCGTGACACATCCGTGTATCATCGGAATTTTTACCGGCATGGTACTTCTGGTATCCCAGTTCCAGCTTCCCGGATTTGTAAACCAGACAGTCCGGACGGTCGCTGGGGCGAACACGTTCTGCGCGATGCTTCTGATCGGGTGTACGCTCGCGGAAATCCCGTTTAAAGAGGTGTTCACGAAAGAAGTTTATTACTACACGTTTATCAGGCTGTTCCTGATTCCTGTCATCGTTCTGGCGGGCTGCCGCCTGTTTTACATTGATCAGCTGATCACAGCGGTCTGTGTGATCCTGTCTGCGATGCCGGCAGCCAGCACGAGCGTCGTTCTCGCAGTCAAATATGGAAAAGACGACCGCCTTGCAACGAAGATCGTTGTCTTTTCGACGGTCGTCTCACTGATCACACTTCCGGTCTGGTGCTATATTCTTACGGTATGACGCAGGAATTATCTCCGGCAGGACCGGAGAGATAGTACCAGAGGTTCATTCGGATAAATTCATACATGTTGAGCCGGAAATCACGTTTTTTATATGGGATTCCGGCTATTTTCATAGCCTCCAGCATAACCGGATTGGAGTGGCAGCTTCCACATAGACCGGCAGCATGGTACAGGACAGATAGGAAGACTTCACTGGCATCATGGGAGCTAAGACCGAGACGGACTTCCATGAGCCTGACAAAGGCATCCCGGCGTGCATGGTAGCTTGTTTTGAAGCTGGCAAGGCGACATGCAGTGACATGGACCTCGATGATCGTACAGAGGATATCGCTGTAGCGGAGGTAGTCACGGTGCGCGTTCAGGACATCTGCCCAGGCAGCAGCCCATTGATCAGGGGTAAATGGTTTCTCATTGGGAAATGCTGCGAACAGATCGTCAAAATAGGACTGCATTTTATCGGAGCAGATCTCAAGATAGATCTCTTCCTTCGTCGTTACATATTTGTAGAGGTTTGCCCGCGTCCAGGACAGCTTTCCGGCAATGGTGGAGAGGGTGATCTCCTGATAGGGGACAGAGCAGAAGAGCTCGTCCGCCGCGGCCTTGATCTCGGCCATTCTGGCCTGTTTCTGTTCTTCACTTCGCGCTCGCACGAAATCTGTCATGAAATCACCTCCTGAGTGTCTGATGTCGTTCTCGCTGATCGATAAGATCCGGTCGGCTTGTAGGAATCGGGAAGTTAGTTTAAACTGACCGAAGACATTATGTTATCATCATTATAATTGATTTTCATTCGCTTGACAAGGGAGTGGGCGTATGCTATCATCAAAATAAGTTACAAGATGTTACTTAATACAATGACGGGCGTTGCCGGACCGTGAAAAGTGGACGACGGGTCAGCCGGAGAGAACGCGGGAGCATGATTGGGACGCAACGGTGAAGACATTCACCGGCCGTGTCGGATCTATTCAGAAAAGGAGAACAGAATGGATAAGATAAAAAAGAATTTTGGTTTCGGATGTATGCGTTTCCCTATGATCGGGGAAGAGATCGATGAGACGCAGGTTTCCCAGATGGTGGATTATTTTCTGGATCAGGGATTCAACTACTTTGATACGGCTCACGGCTATATCGGTGAGAGAAGTGAGCTTGCGGTCAAAAACTGTCTGACGAGCCGCCATCCGAGGGAGAGCTACATTCTTACAAATAAGCTGACGGCTGCTTATTTTGAGAAGGAAGAGGATATCCGCCCGTTTTTTGAGTCACAGCTGGAGCGCTGCGGTGTGGACTATTTTGATTTCTATCTGATGCATGCCCAGGGAATGGGAAATTATCCGAAGTTTAAGGAATGTCATGCGTATGAGACGGCTTTAACGTTTAAGGAAGAGGGGAAGATCCGCCACTTTGGAATTTCTTTCCATGACCGCGCGGAGGTCCTTGAGCAGATCTTAACGGAGTATCCGCAGATCGAAGTCGTCCAGATCCAGTTTAACTATGCGGACTTTGACGATCCGGCAGTTCAGGCCGGGAAATGCTATGAAATCTGCAGAAAGCATGGAAAACAGGTGATCGTTATGGAACCGGTCCGCGGCGGAAGCCTTGCGAATCTTCCGGATGACGCGAAGGCAGTCTTTGAGGAGCTTCACGGTGGCAGTCCGGCTACCTACGCGATCCGTTACGCGGCGGGATTCCCGGGTATTATGATGGTCCTTTCCGGAATGAGCAGTCTGGAGCAGATGAAGGAAAATGTGAGTTTCATGAAGGACTTCAGGCCCCTTGACGAGAGGGAGATGAAGGCGGTCGAGAAGGTGCGCGAGATCTTCCGCGGAAAGAACCTGATCCCGTGTACCGGATGCCGCTATTGTGTCGACGGATGTCCGAAGAAGATCTCGATCCCGGATCTGTTTGCGTGCATGAATGCGAAGAAGATCTACCAGAATACGAATTCCAATTTTTATTATGGAATCCACACACGGAACAACGGAAAAGCGTCGGATTGTATCAAGTGCGGAAAGTGTGAGAAGGTATGTCCGCAGCATCTTGAGATCCGCAAGCTGCTCTGTGATGTTGCTGATGTATTTGATGTGAAGGCGTAAAAAGAAGGAGAATTTGGCAGGATGGGATTTCGAAGACTGGAAGAGAATCTGATCGATCTGGTGAAGGAGCAGCAGGCGAAGCTGGGATTCCGGCCGGAAGTGATACGACTTTATTATCCGGTGTCCACGCTGAACCATTTTTTCGGGAGTGAGGACACAGCGGAGGAGATGAAGGTGCGTCTGAACGGTCTTGGGGCGCATATGAAAGAGACATTGGGAGAAGTCCGCGTGACGGCGAAGGGAGACCGGTTCTGCTTTCTGATTCCGGAGACCGGAAGTGTCTATGTGCATGAGCAGGTGAAAGGGCGGGAATTTATTCAGGATCTGGTGGATCTCGTTGGAACACATGGATGCACTATGGAGAAGATCAGAGAACTTTTCTGTCAGTGGTCCGCAAAGCCGGTGTTTGAGAAGATCGAAGATGGAGATTTCGAATGGGTCTTCCACTTTGCGGATGGGATTCCGGACCGGTATTATTACTGCTTTAAGGATGAGGGCTGTCATCTGATCTACCACCGGTTTTTGCCGGAGGATTACGCGGAATTACAGTAGATGTAAAAAAGCTCGCGACAACCTGCATTTTCGCGCGTGTGCATATCATTGGCGCCGGAGACCTCTCCGGCGCTTTGTTTACGCGAACAACGAGCCAAAGTCCGCGCTTGCGCGAGACCTTGGCGACTGTCGCGATAACAAGGGGAAACTCGCGAAGCGTGTTTCCCCTTGTTAGGTTAAAAATCTGCCGTTGCTGCGTTCGGCTGATGATATAAGGTTAGTTGGTGGCTGCGGAGAGATCAAGCTCTGCAGCTATTTTTTTCAGGGTCTCGGCGGATTCCCGGAGTTTTTCTGCCTCCTCCGCGTCCAGTGAGATCGGAACGTGGGTTTCGATCCCATTGAGTCCTACGATCGCCGGCATGCTGAGGGAGATGTCGCTGATCCCGTATTCTCCATGCATCATGGAGGAGATTGGGAGAATGGAGCGTTCGTTTCGGATGATGCATTCGCAGATCCGTTTGACACTCATGGCGATTCCGTAGTAGGTGGCCTGTTTTTTGGAGATAATGTCGTAGGCGCTGTTTTTTACCTCTTCAGCGATGCGGTCCATGGCGGCATCATGGTTATAGTGGCCGCGCATCTCACAGAAGGTGTTTAACGGGATTCCGGATACGTTGGTACTGCTCCACGCGGCGATCTCGCTGTCACCATGTTCACCGATGATGAAGGAGTGGACGCTGCGGCTGTCGACACCTAAATGTTCACTTAAGGCATATTTTAAGCGGGCAGTGTCTAAGACCGTGCCGGAACCGATGACACGGTTTTCAGGGAAGCCGGAGAGCTTCAGGGCCGTGTAGGTCAGGATGTCTACCGGGTTGGAGACGATGAGGAGAATGCCCTGAAAGTCCCGTTTGGAGATCTCCGGAATGATGCTTTTATAGATGGCTACGTTTTTATGGACGAGATCCAATCTTGTTTCGCCTGGTTTCTGATTGGCGCCGGCGGTGATGATAATGATGGCAGAATCGGCGATGTCATCGTAGGTTCCGGCATAGATCTTCATCTGACCGGCGAAGGGGATCCCGTGGGCGATATCCTTTGCCTCGCCGTCGGCTTTCGCTTCGTTGGCGTCTAAAAGGACGAGCTCGGAGAAAAGGCGGCTCTGCATAAGAGTGAAGGCAGTGGCGGAGCCAACGAAGCCGCAGCCGATGATCGCTGCTTTTCTTGGGTTGATGGTCTGAGTCATATGGGGTACCTCCTGTATTTGCAAAATTGTGTTGGTTTGGTAACTGTTCAGTAGGTCTGCGCACTCGCTGCGCTGACCGTAATAAAACACAGGCTTGAAGGCAAAAATCCCATCGGCGAAGCCGATTAGGAAAGGATTTTTGCCCATAACTGTGAGGCACTGAACAGTTAGCTGGTTTGTTATGGGATGGGCTTAGTATAGCATAACCAAAATAAAATATATGTTGTGGATACAACGAAAATGGAAGAAACTGTTAAAAAAATAACAGGAGGCCGATGATCATAATTTATTCGTTATAGGAACCGGTCGTGATCGTATATTCGCCGGTGCCCTGGACGAATACAGTTCCGTCTGTACCGGTGATCGTCACACTTTTGCCGTCAGCCCCTGTGATGGAACCGTTACAGGTGAGGGAGGTGACAGTGCTGTTTCCGGTTACGGTCCAGGCGGAGAGGGCGTCGATCGTGACATTGCAGGTTCCGTTACCGCCGTCACCGGCGTTTGTCTCGTCCTGAAGGATGGAACCTGTCAAGATGGTGCCGTTTGTGAGCTTCAGATCGAGATTGCTGATGCTGTCCCAGAGGATATCGCCGCTCATTTCCTGAGAATCTGCGGTAAAGGTGCAGTCAGCACCATTTTTTCCGGACTGGCCCCAGCCGCGTTTGTTGGCGTTTCCGGTGCATTTTAAGAAGAAATCATTGGATGGGGAGTAGGTGATATCCACGTCTTTCAGGTAGAAGGAGCTCTCCGTATTCGTCGTGTAGAAGAGACCGCCGTTTAAGGAGGTCAGGCTGCCGCCGTCCATGGAAAATTTGCTTTCACCGACTTCTGAGTCACCGGACATGCTCTGATAGAGGATGACGGTCCAGTCGCAGTCATTCTGCTCATTTTCCGGAATGTTTCCGGAGAGAGAGCAGTTTGTGAGAGAAAGGGAGTTCAGACCCTCTATGCAGACAGCCTCAGAGTTTTCAGCAGTGAGCGCCGCGTTGTTGACGGTAATGTCGGCGGTACAGTAGACTGCCGGGGAGCCGGTTCCCCTGGAGGTGTAGGTACCGCCATCGACGGTCATGGTACCGCCGCCGCGGTCGCTCCGGATCGCCGCGGAGGATTCACCGTTTGTCTCAACGGTGAGGTTGGAGGCAGTGAGTGTGCCGCCGCCTGCCACATGAATACCGCCGGAGGTATCCTGCTTTGTGGTGATGGTGGTGTCGGATACGGTGACTTTGCCGTCGCCGTAGCTGAAGATGCCTGCACCGCCTTTTGCATCGGTAGTGATGGTGCCGCCGGTCAGTGTCAGGCTGCCGTTGGTGGCAAGTGCTGCGGCACCGGTTCCGTAAAAGCTGGAATTATCGCCTCCGGTGCTGTCAGCAGAATTGCGGTCCATCGTGAAATTTTTTAAGGTGACGTTCGCACCGTCGGTGATGAGGACTGCGCTCTCATCAGCTCCTGTGGAGGTGTAGGTCTTCCCGTCCTCCTCGGTATCGGTGGAGTAGCTTGAGACTGCCGGATAGGATGTCGGAGCTGCGTTCTGTCCGCCCGGGCCTCCGGGACCTCCCGGACCTCCGTTTCCGCCGTCCGGCGGTGCCTGTTTTCCGTCCATGCTTCCCTGAGCCCCATCCGGCGGATTTCCGGGTTTATCGGAGTTATCGCCCGGAGCGCCGTCCGGTTTGTCAGCCGGAGCGGAGTCGGACGTTTCGGTCACCTGCGCGGTGGCAGTGGTGGAGTCAGCAGCTTTTTGACCACATCCACCGACCATAAGAGTACCTGCAAGAACCATGCAGAATAATGCCTGTTTTTTCATGATACCAGATCCTTTCTGTTTTTTCGCCTGCGCCCGGGTATTTCCTTCTGACACGTGGCTGTGTATTAGCCGTCATGTATTCGGGAGAAGCTGCCGTTGACAGGTTCTGTAGGGGAGAACTGTAAAGGATTGAAGTGCTCTGCCCTGTGAGATATTGTTATGGATAGGAGTATACGAGCAAAATTTGATGAAAGTGTGAAATACACAAATTATTCATAAAGGGACGTAAACACAGTTAAATCCTGCGAAATTTCGCCAGCTCCCAGAATGCCACTGCGCTGGCTGCCGCCACATTCAGCGAATCTACCCCATGGGCCATCGGGATCATGACTGTATGATCGCACCCGCCGATGGTTGCGGAGGCGAGGCCGTCCCCTTCGGTGCCTAAGATCACGGCGAGTTTTTCAGCAGCCAGAAGCTTCGGATCATCAATGGAAACGGAATCTTCCTTCAGTGCCATGGCAGCCGTCTGAAACCCTAAAGATCTGAGGATTTCAAGTCCGCCGCAGGAGAGATCCGCGTTTTTCGGAAAAAAGGTCCACGGAATCTGGAAGACGGTTCCCATGCTGACTCTGGCGGCTCTCCGGTAGAGGGGATCGCTGCAGCCGGAGGTCAGGAGCACTGCGTCCATTCCAAGGGCCGCGGCGGAGCGGAAGATCGCTCCGATATTTGTGGGATTCATGACATTCTCAAGGACAGCGATCCGGTGTTTTCCCTCACAGATCTCCGCCACAGACGGCAGGCTCTTTCGCTTCATAGCGCAGAGCAGGCCGCGGGTTAAGGCAAAGCCGGTGAGGTTTGTCAGGAGATCGAATTTTGCGGTGTACACAGGAAGCTCCGGGTAAGCAAAAAAGAGCTTCGGGATCAGGTCGTCGGCCTGTTTTTCTTCGATGAGGACAGCGAGCGGTTCATACCCGGCATTGAGGGCGCGCTCGATCACATTCGGGCTTTCTGCGATGAAGATCCCCGGTTTCGGTTCGTTGATATGGAAAAGCTGGGACTCGGAATATCTGGAAAAAAGATCGAGTTCCGGCGCTGTGAGATCAGTGATTTTTTTGATCTGCGGCATAAGAAAAATCTCCTTTGGTTTTCATAAGATCAGGGACCGTTCAGTCACTTGACATCCCTGGTCATACATGATACGATTATTTTAGTTACAATGTGTCACTTAAACGACAAAAGTCCGTACTATGCGGACAATACCTGAAGCATATGAAGGACGAATGGTCTGATACTGAGGGAGGAAATGGCATGGGATTAGTCCGGAAAAGGGCAGGAGCCGGTAGTGGGAAGAAGGATGGGAATCTGACAGAAGGTCCGATCGGACGAGGACTTTTCAGGTTTATGATCCCAATCTTTTTAGGACAGCTTTTACAGCAGCTTTACAATATGGCGGATGCCTGGGTCGTCGGAAATTTCGCGAGCAATGATGCCTTCGCGGCGGTGAGCTTATCATCGAATGTGAATATGTCGGTGATCACGTTTTTTGCCGGGATCGCTGTGGGCGGCGGTGTCGTGATCTCGAAATATTTCGGGGCACAGGATGAGGAAAAATTACGGTGCGCGGTGCACACAAACTTTCTTCTGGGAATCGTGTTCTCGGTTTTCGCGACGCTCATCGGTTTGTTTTTTGTTCCGATCCTTCTCGGCTGGCTCAACACGCCGGACAGCGTGATGGTGGAGGCGAGACTGTACTTCGGAATCTATTTTGCCGGTGTCTCCACCGTCATCATGTACAATATCTGCATGAACATCATGAGGGCAGTGGGGGACAGTGTCCATCCCCTGTATTATCTGATCTTTTCTTCTATAGTGAATATGATCCTGGATCTGATCTTTGTGGCGGGATTTCAGTGGAGTGCCGCAGGCGCTGCTGTTGCCACGGTGATCGCCCAGGGATTGAGTGTTTTATTATGCATGATCCGCATGGTGAAGGATGGAGGGGCTGCGACGATCCATTTTAAGGAGCTTCGCTTCAATGGCTCCATGATCCGTCAGGTGATCACACAGGGACTTCCGACGGGACTTCAGAACTCCGTGATCAGTGTCGGAAATCTTGTGGTCCAGTCAAACATCAATACCTTCGGAGCTTTTGCAATCTCCGGACAGGGGGCCTTCGCGAAGCTTGAGGGGATTGCCTTTCTTCCGATCATGAGCATGTCCATGGCGCTGACAACCTTTGTGAGCCAGAATCTCGGTGCCGGGAAAGCGGACCGCGCGAAGAAAGGTTCCGTGATGGGTGTGGCGTTCGGAATGGCGATGGCGGAGCTTGTAGGGATCTGTCTTTTTATCTGGGTTCCGATTCTGCTTCGGATCTTTGTGGATGTGCCGGAAGCAATCGAATTCGGAACGATCCACGGAAGAACGGTTGCCTTGTTTTTCTTCCTGCTGGCGTTTTCCAACTGCGCGACGGGAGTACTCCGCGGCGTGGGAAAATCCATTGTCCCGATGTTTACGATGCTGATCTGCTGGTGCGGTATCCGCGTGCTCTACGTGACGATCGCGATCCGGATCATTCCTGTCTTCCGGACGATCTCCTCAGCGTACCCGCTGACGTGGGCGCTGAGTTCGATCATCTTTATCGTGTTCCTGCTTCGGATGGACTGGGACGCGCGGATTTAGATCTCTTTTCCGCGCTCATTGATCACGAGTGCCATGATCTCAAGCGGCTCATCAAAAGGATTTTTGATCGCGTGGCTCTGGCCAACCTCGATGACACAGACATCGCCCGGGTGGATCTCGGTCTCAGTGTGATCGTTGTCCTCAAAGATTCCATTTCCCTTGAGAACGTAGTACGGCTCTGTGTTTTCCACATGCTGGTGGAATCCGATGCTGGCGTGGGCCGGGATGATCACGTGGGCGTACATGGACGCGTGTCCCATGAGCTCATCCTTGTTTAAGATATGACGGATCTCGATCGTTCCGTCGCCTCCGCGCAGATTTGGAACAAAAGCAGTTTCAGTGTTTCTGACCATCGTGTGAACCTCCATGAATCTTAATAGTCTGCAACCGTCCGGCAGGCCGGCGCATTTTCAGCGCCGACCTGCCGTTTCATTGCGGTGTGATTTAAATATTATACTGCATATTCAGGAAAAGAACAACGATTAACCGAGAGAGTGGAAGAAATCTGCAGCTTTATCGACTTTTTTCATCAGATGGTCGAACATTTCCGGTGTCAGGGACTGGGCACCGTCGCAGAGGGCTTTCTCAGGGTTATTGTGGACCTCGATCATGAGACCATCGGCTCCGGCTGCGATAGCTGCCATGGCAAGTGGCTCCACCATGAAGCGGATGCCTGCCGCATGGCTCGGGTCGACGATGACCGGAAGATGGGTCTTTTTCTTTAACATCGGGATCGCGGAGATATCAAGGGTATTTCTGTAGGAAGTCTCAAAGGTGCGGATGCCGCGTTCGCAGAGGATGACTTTTTCATTTCCACCTGCCATGATGTACTCCGCACTCATCAGAAGCTCGTCTAAGGAGTTTGCAAGACCGCGTTTTAAGAGGATCGGCTTGTCGATCTTTCCAAGGACCTTCAAAAGCTCGAAGTTCTGCATGTTTCTTGCGCCGACCTGTATGATGTCAACGTCGTCAAAGAGCGGAAGATGCTCCGCGCTCATGATCTCTGTGACTACCGGGAGACCGGTGGCTTTCTTTGCCTCTAAGAGAAGGTCAAGACCCTGCTCGTGAAGACCCTGGAACGCGTACGGGGAAGTTCTCGGTTTGAAAGCACCGCCGCGGAGGAAGGCTGCACCGGAACGCTTTACGTCCTCAGCAACCTCTGTGATCTGTTCCTTTGTCTCGATGGAGCAGGGGCCTGCGATGACCTGAAAGCTGCCGCCGCCGATCTTTCTGCCGCAGACATCGATGACTGTGTCGTCCGGGTGCATGGAGCGGTTTGCCTTCTTATACGGCTCACGGATCCTGCGGACATCATCAACGACGTCGTTGGCCTTTAACCAGTCTTCATGGATCCGGCTTGTGTCACCGATGAGACCGATGAGGGAGGCCTCGGTTCCTTCGGAGAGATGGAGCTTAAATCCCTGATTTACAAGCTCTGTCTTTAAATTCTCTACTTTCTCTTTGTTGGCATTTCTCTTTAAAATAATGATCATAATCTTATTCTCCTTTATATGACAGGTTTAGGTTGGGTTTGCTTTATAAAAACGCTCTGGAAAATGGATATTCCTGTATTCGGCTGGTACCGTAGCCGGAAAACAGGAACTGCTTCATGCATACGTTTGAGGGTATCCGGAAACAAAAAAGCCGGTGTCTGCTGCAATCGCAAACACCGGCTCCGCATTTTCTTTTACGTTTCCGAAGGATCTAAAGACCTTCGGTCGGAGAGGGTTGTTTTTTGCAGCAGAAACAGTCCGCGCAGTAATAATAGCCCGGAAAATAATAAAAAGAATAGGATGCAAAAAGATTCATCATCTGGTTCTTCATATCTGCTGTTCTCCTCTCTGAAGATTACCGCCGGATTCATTCTCTCCGGCTGCTGAAGCTATCATAGCGCTGTCGGGCGGATTTGTCAACAGAAAAATTCAATAAGTTGAAGTTTTACGCTTTTATGCAATAAAGAGAATTCCTGCTATTCCAAAGTGACTGAATTCGCAATGATCTCCACACACCGCTCGATTCCGAGTGTACCGCTGTTTAAGCAGAGGTCATAGTTCTTCGGTTTGCCCCACTCATTTCCGCTGTAATACTGGTAGTAATCCCGGCGCTTTGCGTCCACAGCGCGGATGCGGCTTTCAAGCTTTTTAAGATCCTCCGGCTCCTTCTCAAGCCCCTGGATCCGCTCCACACGCTTTTTGAAGCTGGAGCAGATAAAGATGCGGAAAGCGTCCTCGACGATCACATCGGAGCATCTGCCAATGATCACGCAGGGACCGTTTGCGGCAAGCCGCTGGATGATCTTCGACTGGATCACGAAGAGCTGGTCGGAGACCGGGACTTCGTATACAGGTGAGAAAGGATCCACAGTGGCATAATCATCGTAGTTGATCCGTTTCTGACCGGCGATCACTTCATCGTTCGCATGAAAAAGATCTTCCGAGATATTGCTGTCCTCGGCCGCCATGGCGATGAGTTCTTTATCGTAAAAAGGAATGCCGAGTTTTTTTGCGAGACGAAGACCGACCTCGCGGCCTCCGCTGCCGAGCTCGCGGCTGACTGTAATGACTTTGCTCATAATATCTTCCTCCCCTGTACATGATTTTTCTTCTTTTTTCTGCACAGTTTCAGTGCTGTCTGCTAAGAGTATACCATAAAATCCGTCAAAACGTTACATAATTTTCATGGATTCACATATTTGTAAGAAAAAGAATACGGTCCGTGCCAGGCACAGACCGTAACTTCTGATTATTCACTCAAATAAGCCTTTTTAACCTTATCATCATTCATGAGCTGCTTCGCGTCGCCGCTCAAAACGATCTTACCGGTCTCCAGTACATACGCCTGATTTGCGATGGAGAGCGCTTTTTTCGCGTTCTGCTCGACTAAGAGGACCGTCACGCCGTCGCGGTTGATGCTCTGGATGATGTCGAAGACTTCATTTACATAGATCGGGGACAGCCCCATGGACGGCTCGTCGAGAACGATGAGCTTCGGATGGCTCATGAGGGCGCGCCCCATGGCGAGCATCTGCTGCTCACCGCCGGAGAGAGTACCGGCCGGCTGGTTCACACGCTCCTTTAAACGCGGGAAACGCTGATAGATCATATTGAGCGTCGCATCCATCTCTGCCTTATCTTTTCTTGTGTAGGCACCGAGCTTCAGATTCTGAAGAACGGTGAGGGTGGAGAAGACGCGGCGTCCCTCCGGAACATGGGCGATTCCCATGCTGACGAGCTTGTAGCCGGGGATCTTTGTGATATCGGTTCCTTCGTACATGATATGTCCGGAACGGGCGCTCAAAAGACCCGTCACGGTGTGCAGTGTTGTCGTCTTTCCGGCACCGTTGGCACCGATCAGAGCGACGATCTCTCCCTGATTTACATCGAAGGAGATTCCTTTTAACGCCTGGATCACGCCGTAGTAGACTTCCAGATCTCTTACTTCTAACATTGCCATGATTGTTCTCCTCCTATTCACCGAGATAAGCTTTGATAACTTCCGGATTGCTTAAGACTTCCTGAGTAGGACCTGTGCAGAGGACCTGACCAAAGTTTAAGACGGTAAGACGCTCACAGATACCGCTGACGAGCTTCATGTCGTGCTCGATTAAAAGGATCGTCATTCCGAAATGGTCGCGGACGAAGCGGATCGTCTCCATCAGCTCCGCGGTCTCATTGGGGTTCATGCCGGCAGCCGGTTCATCGAGAAGAAGAAGCTTCGGCTCCGTCGCAAGGGCGCGGGCGATCTCGAGCTTTCTCTGTTTTCCGTAAGGAAGGTTGGAGGCCTTGAAATCACATTCTCCGTCAAGTCCGAATACCTTTAAGAGTTCCATGGCCTCCTCGTCCATCTCTTTTTCCACCTTGTAATACCGCGGAAGGCGGAGAATTCCCTCAAGAGTGGAGTAGGTGTGGTGGTTGTGGAGTCCGGCCTTTACGTTGTCGAGAACGGAGAGGTCCTTAAAAAGGCGGATGTTCTGGAACGTACGGGCGATACCGGCTTTGTTGATGTCGGTAGTGGACTTTCCTGTAAGGTTCTGGCCGTCTAAGAGGATCGTTCCTGTATCCGGCTTGTAAACGCCTGTCAGAAGGTTGAAGATCGTGGTCTTTCCGGCACCGTTCGGTCCGATGAGTCCGTAGAGCTGGCCTTTTTCAATGTTGATGGCAAAATTGTTGACAGCCTTTAAGCCTCCGAAGGAGATGCTTAATCCTTTTACATTTAACATGTCTGACATTTTAAGCTTCCTCCTTTCCGGAATGGGCAGCATGCTGCGGTTTTAAGCCGCCGAAGATCCGCTTGCGGAGCGTGATGAACTGCGGAGCGGAGTTGAAGAGCATCGCGAGGATCAGGACGATGGCGTAGATCAGCATACGGTAGTTGTTTAAACCTCTTAAAAGCTCCGGGAGCAGGTAGAGGATAACGGTTGAGATCACGGATCCACGGATGCTTCCGATTCCGCCGAGAACCACGTATACAAGGATCATGATGGACATGTTGTAGCCGAAGTTCTTCGGGAGAGCAGTAAGTGTCGTAAGGTTGTGGGCATAGAGAACGCCTGCAACGCCTGCCAGAGCAGCGGAGATGCTGAACGCCAGCAGCTTGTATTTTGTGATGTTGATTCCGATGGACTCAGCGGCGATGCGGTTGTCACGGATGGACATGATCGCGCGGCCGGTTCTGGAATTTACAAGGTTCATGACGATGATCAGTGTGATCAGGACCAGAATGATGCCGATCGTGAAGGTAGCTGCCTGCGGGGTCCCTGTGATCCCCTGAGGGCCCTTGATGAGGACTTCGCCGCCGTCCTTTAAGCCTAAGGACATGGAATCCTTGAAGGAGATGTGGAAGCCGTCAGCGTCGCGTCCGAGGAATACGGCGTTTACAAGGTTCTTGATGATCTCGCCGAAGGCAAGAGTCACGATGGCGAGATAGTCACCGCGCAGACGCAGGACCGGAATACCGATCAGAATGCCGAAAACAGCCGCAACGGCAGCGCCGACAAAGATGGCGATCACAAGGCTTACGGTCGGATCGATCGCGCCCTTCATGCACTTGGAAAAGAGGGCGCCGGAGAAGGCGCCGACACACATAAATCCTGCATGTCCGAGGCTCAGCTCACCGAGGATTCCGACGGTCAGGTTTAAGGAAACCGCCATGATCACGTAGATACAGAAAGGAACGAGGAGTCCCTTTAAAAGGCTGGATACATGTCCGGTGCCCATGAGCACTTCCATGATGATCCAGGCAGCAACGACCATGCCGAGCGTGATCATATTGTTGATAAAGAGTTTCTTTTTTGCTGTACTTTTCATGGGAATCACCTACACTTTCTCGTTCAGTTTTTTGCCCAGGATTCCGGTCGGACGTACTAAGAGGACGATGATCAGGACGGAGAATACGATCGCGTCGGAGAGCTGGGAAGAAATATATGCTTTTGACAGGATCTCAATGATTCCCAGAAGGATTCCGCCGATCAACGCGCCGGGGATGGAACCGATTCCGCCGAATACGGCTGCCACGAAGGCCTTGATGCCGGGCATGGATCCTGTGTAAGGAGTCAGGGACGGGTAGGCGGAGCAGAGTAAAACACCGGCCACGGCAGCGAGGGCGGAGCCGATCGCGAATGTGAGCGCAATAGTTCCGTTTACGTTTACCCCCATCAGGGTGGCGGCACCGCGGTCTTCCGATACGGCGAGCATGGCCTGGCCGGCCTTCGTCTTGTTGATAAAGGTGGTAAGTCCAATCATGATCACGATACAGGAAACGATCGTCACGAGAGTCTCACCGGTCACTGTGATGGCACCGTCCGCGAACTTCAGAGCCGGGATCGTTACGACAGAGGTAAAGGACTTTGTGTCGGCTCCGAATAAGAGGAGAGCGACGTTCTGTAATAAGTAGCTGACGCCGATAGCCGTGATCAGGACGGACAGAGGAGAAGCGTCACGCAGCGGTTTGTAGGCGACACGCTCAATGACGATACCGAGCACGGTACACACGATGACAGAAAGGAGAACGCTTAAGAAGACCGGCATTCCCATACTGTGTGTCGTGATAAAGACCACGTAGCTTCCGACCATGATGATATCGCCATGGGCGAAGTTTAACATTTTCGCGATTCCATAGACCATGGTGTATCCAAGCGCGATGATCGCGTAGACACTGCCAAGGCTGATTCCATTGATTAAGTAGTTGATAAAACCCGTCATAAATTTTACACCTCGGTATGTTTTCATTAGCTGTGGGCCAGTTTTTCGGGGAACAGTTCAGGCACATCATAACGCAGGACCGTGAAAGAAACAAGAGGATTGCCGAAGCGACAATCCTCTTAACATGATGCCATTCTTAAATGATTGATTACATCGCCTGATATGCGCCGTCTACGACTTTGACAGCCTTCGGTGCCTTGTGCGGTTCGCCATCCTCTGTCCAGGTCATGTCTTCACCGGTAAGACCATTGACTTTGATCTTTAACATGGCCTCTTTCATCTTATCGCAGGTATCGCTTACAGATGTCTCCGGTGTGATGTCAGCCTCTTCCATGGCAGCTTTGATCGCGTAGATCGCGTCATATGCGTCAGCAGCGAACTGGATCGGAGTCTCGCCATAGTTCTCTTTGTAAGAAGTTACAAATTTCTGGGTAAGCTCATCCTGAGCGTCAGCAGCAAACGGAGTTAAGAGCATTAAACCTTCAGCAAGCTTTGTATCAAAGTTCTCAACCTGAAGGATACCGTCCATACCGTCGCAGCCGAAGAATTTCGGAGCGTAGCCCATGGTGTCAGCCTGCTTGAGGATCAGGGATGCCTCTGTGTAGTAGATCGGAAGGAATACGAGGTCAGCGCCTGCGTCCTTTGCCTTCTGGAGCTGTGTGGAGAAGTCCTTGTTGGAATCTGCTGTGAATGCCTCGGCGTCCACGATCTCAAGACCCTGGTTTGCAGCCTCAGCAGCGAATTTCTCGTAGATACCGCTGGAGTATACATCGGAGCTGTCGTAGATCACTGCGATCTTTTCCGCAAGCTTGTTCTCAGCAATGTAAGTTGCGGATGCAGCACCCTGATCCGGATCGGAGAAGCATACACGGAACACGTTCGGGTTCTGCGCACACTCAACAGAGGAGCCGGACGGTGTGATCTGGAACATATTGTCAGCATTCGTCTTATCTGCAACAGCTACACACGGAGCGGAGGTTACAGTTCCCATGAGGACCTGCATGCCCCAGTCTTTTAATGTGTTGTAGGCATTGACGGATTTCTCGGCGTCGTGCTCGTCATCCTGGAAATTAAACTCGATCTGGTATCCGTTGATACCGCCGTCAGCGTTGATCTCATCAACAGCGATCTGTGCGCCGTTCTTAACTGCGAGACCATATACAGCAGCCGCGCCTGTGACCGGGCCGATACCGCCGATCTTGAATACTTTGTCGGAAGATGCTTCACTGGAAGCGCCAGCAGCGGCTGTTGTCGCGTCAGCTGCTGCAGCGGCAGTTGTCTCGGTTGTGGAAGATGAGCTTCCGCAGGCAGTTAAAGAAGCAGCCATTGCAAGTGCAAGGCTTAAACTTAAAACTCTTTTTTTCATAATTGATTCCTCCTCTGGAACTTGTTATCATGATAACCGTTCAACGCTCTGTTGAGTTGCAGTGAAGCGGTTAAAGATTATTTTGAATTATAGGGAGTTTGTTTCAGAATGTCAAGCAAATTAATTTTTTAACAAAAAAATGTTGCAGTTTGGCCCAGCAGCGCATGGACCGCAACGACCAGAGCCGGTGTGCCTTTGCGGAATGGCGGTTCGGATTGACAAAATGACTCACAGTGGATAAAATTTGACATATCAGGAGCCGGGAAGGGAAAACAACAGGCCCGGATCCACCCGAAAGGAGACGTGTTATGACGCTGACGCAGTTAAAGTATGTGATCACCATCGCGGATACCGGTTCCATGAATGAAGCGGCGAAGCTTCTTTTCATATCCCAGCCCAGCCTTTCGTTGGCGCTCAAGGAGCTGGAAAATGAGATCGGGACAGAGCTTTTTAAGAGAAGCAACCGCGGCGTTGTCCTGACACCGGAAGGACAGGAGTTCTTAGGCTACGCGAGACAGGTAACGGAACAGTATAAGCTGATGGAATCACGGTATATTGAGAAAAAGAACGTGAAGAAGAAATTCGGCGTTTCCATGCAGCATTACACCTTCGCGGTAAACGCGTTTATCGAGATGGTAAAGCAGTTTGGTATGGATGAGTACGAGTTTGCGGTCCGGGAGGAGAAGACCTATGAGGTCATTGAGGATGTGAAGACGTTCAGGAGTGAGATCGGGATTCTGTATCTGAACGATTTCAACCGGAAAGTGCTCACAAAGCTTTTCGATGAGTCCGACCTGGAATTCTGCCCGCTTATGGACTGCGGGATTTATGTATATCTCTGGAAAGGCCATCCGTTAGCGAACCAGAAGGAGATCACCATCGAGGAGCTTCAGGAGTATCCGTGCCTTTCCTTTGAACAGGGAAATTACAACTCCTTCTATTTTGCGGAGGAGGTGCTGAGCACCTACAGCTATAAACAGCTGATCAAGGCCAATGACCGGGCGACCTTGTTAAACCTGATGGTAGGTCTTAACGGATATACCCTCTGTTCCGGAATCCTCTGTGATAATTTAAACGGTTCCGATTACTGGGCGGTGAAATTAAAGTCCGACGAGGTCATGACTATCGGATACTTAAAGAGAAAAGGGATCGCCCTGAGCCCGTTGGGACAGAAATATCTGGAGGAGATCCGAAAGTTCGAGGGCATGTAAGGGGACTGATCGGCGATAGGTAAAACCTATAACCAGACACATAGCGCCTGTATTGGACAGCGGCAGGCGGAACGTGGTATGCTATTAAGATCAGACGAAATGGATGATGAAAAGCAGGTTATAATGGAAATACTATTTTAACCTGAAGTTATACGTGAGTTAACTGCCGGTTATATGACTTATTATAATAAGGAAGAAACTCGTTCAGACAGAGAAAATATCCAGAAACCGGCGTGCAGAATACTGCGGAATGTGGAAAATGCAACAGCAGGAAATTCAGGAAAACTGAAAGGAAGCAATGGAGTAATGCAGACTGACAGAAAAGAAGCGCTCCGATATCTGGGGCTTGGAAAACATGAACCGGATCCGGAGACGGAACGGCTTTTGGAGGAATGTATCCGGGAAGCGGAACGCGCAGCGGAGTTCAGGCATCTCGTGCGGGAATATCCGCTCTCTGTGGAAGAGGACGGAACCATCGATGGCGGCTGCTTCCGGACAAAGAGCGCAAACTTAAAAAAGAACCTGTCCGGCTGTGATTCCGTGCTTGTGATGGCGGTCACAGTGGGGACGGAGGTAGACAGACTTCTCGCCCGGTACGGAAAGCTTTCTGTCGCGAAAGCAGTGGTCATGCAGGCCGCTGCCGCCGCAATGGTGGAGGCGTACTGCAATGAACTGAATGCCATGTGGAAAAAGGAGTATCTGGAAAAAGGGCTTTATCTGAGACCAAGATTTTCACCGGGTTACGGAGATTTTCCGCTATCAGTCCAGAAACAGATCCTTGACGGACTGGAGGCAGGAAAACGGATCGGGATCACACTGACAGAGGGTTATCTGATGATGCCGTCGAAGTCGGTGACGGCGGTGATCGGGGTGAGCCGGACACCGGCAGCCTGTGTGATCGAGGGATGCGAGGCGTGCGGAAAGAAAGACTGCGCGTTCAGAAGATAAGTTGAAGAAGATAGGAGAGAGCCATGGGAATTCTGGAACTGATGAAGGAGAGACGAATTTATTTTGACGGAGGTATGGGAAGCCTTTTGCAGGCCCGGGGTCTGAAGCCCGGCGAACTTCCGGAAACATGGAATCTTTCCAGACCGGAGATCATCACGGAGATCCACAGGGAGTACCTCGATGCGGGATCTGATGTGGTGACGACGAATACCTTCGGCGCCAACCATTTTAAATTTAAAGCGGAGGATGGATATTCCGTAAAAGAGATCGTGACGGCGGCGGTTCGAAATGCAAAAAACGCCATCGCGGCGGCCGGACATGGTTATGCGGCTCTGGACATGGGACCGACGGGAAAACTCTTAAAGCCATACGGTGATCTGGAGTTTGAGGACGCCTATGAGGCATATAAAGAGGTAGTCCTCATCGGAAAAGCGGCTGGCGCGGATCTTGTGATCATCGAGACCATGGGTGACGGATATGAGCTTAAAGCAGCAGTCCTGGCGGCGAAGGAGAACAGTGATCTGCCGGTATTTGCGACCGTCACGCTGGATGAAAAGGGAAAAATGCTGACCGGGGGCAACGTGGAGTCTGTGACGGCACTCTTAGAGGGACTGGGAGCCGATGTGATCGGTTTAAACTGTGGTCTCGGGCCGATCCAGCTGCTGCCGTTTATGAGAGATATGGCGAAGGTGTCCTCCACCCCGATCCTCGTCAACCCAAATGCGGGACTGCCGAGAAGCGAGGGTGGAAAGACTGTTTACGATATCGATGCCGATGAGTTTGCCACGGCGATGCAGGAGATGGCGAGAAACGGGGCGACGGTGCTCGGCGGCTGCTGCGGAACGACACCGGAACACATCCATAAGACAAAGCTTGCCTGCGATGATATTCCTGTCTGTGAAATTACGGACAAAAACCGCACGGTGATCTCCTCCTACTCCCACGCGGTGACATTCGGCGGCAGACCGATCCTGATCGGGGAGCGGATCAACCCGACGGGAAAGCCGAAATTCAAGCAGGCGTTGAAGGATAAGGATCTGACCTATATTTTATCCATGGGTGTTGCCCAGCAGGAGAGCCGCGCCGATGTTCTGGATGTCAATGTGGGACTTCCGGGGATCGATGAACCCCAGATGATGGTGGATGTGGTAAAGGAACTTCAGGGTGTTCTGGATCTGCCTCTTCAGATCGACACCTCCGACCCGGTGGCCATGAAGCGGGCGCTCAGGATCTACAACGGAAAACCGCTGATCAACTCGGTAAACGGAAAGAAAGAGGTCATGGAGCAGATCTTCCCGCTGGTAAAGCATTATGGCGGTGTGGTGGTTGCTCTGGCTCTCGATGAGAACGGAATTCCGGAGACGGCGGACGGACGACTTGCTGTTGCGAGAAAGATATACGAGACAGCGGCATCCTACGGGATCCCGAAAAAGGATATTCTCGTGGACTGTCTCTGCATGGCGGTGAGCTCCGATAAGAACGGGGCGCTCACAACGCTGGAGACCGTGAGAAGAGTGCGGGATGAGCTTGGAGGAAAGACAGTCCTCGGTGTCTCCAACGTGTCCTTCGGCCTTCCGATGCGTGAGAACATCAACTCTTCTTTCTTCCTTCTCGCAATGCAGAACGGACTTTCTGCGGGGATCGTGAATCCGAATCTGGAAGCCATGATGCAGGCCTATGACAGCTTCCTTGTGCTGTCAGCTCAGGATGAGAACTGCGCGGGATATGTGGGAATCTATGGTCCGAAGGAAGCGGAGAAGAAGAGACAGAAAGAGATCTTAAAGGCGGCGGCGGTGAACCAGGCAGCCTGGGTGAGTGGAGCGGCAGGCGCAGGAAACAGCAATGGGGCCGGAAATACGTCCGGCACAGGCACAGGCGCGGCAGATACCGGATCTGCGTTAAAAAAGAGCATTGTAAAGGGAATGTCTCAGGCGGCAGCCGATGCAGCGAAACTCGCCTTGAAGGACACGGATGCCTTAGAGCTCATCAATACGGATATGATTCCGGCCCTCGACGAGGTAGGAAAAGGCTTTGAAGCCGGAACCGTGTTCCTCCCGCAGCTTTTGATGAGTGCGGAGGCGGCGAAGGCAGCGTTCGCCGTCGTGAAGGAGTCCATGGAGGCCAGCGGTGAGGTTCAGGAGAAAAAGGGAAAAGTGATCCTCGCCACAGTTAAAGGCGATATTCACGATATCGGAAAGAATATCGTAAAGGTCCTTCTGGAGAACTACAGTTTTGACGTGATGGATCTCGGACGCGATGTGCCGCCAGAGACCATCGTGGAAGCGGCGGTGAAGGAGCACGTGCCGGTGGTGGGACTCAGTGCCCTCATGACGACAACGGTTCCGGCAATGGAGGACACCATCAAGGCGCTCCGGAAGGATGCACCATGGGTGAAGGTCATGGTTGGCGGTGCAGTCCTGACACAGGAGTATGCAGATGCCATCGGGGCGGATACCTATTGTAAGGACGCGATGGCATCAGTGAATTTCGCGACAAGCGTGATCGGGGAAGCGTAAAAGATAAGATGATATTTTCAACTGCCAGGTCTCTCATTGAAACCTGGCAGTTCTCTGTTCCTCCCCAATATGCCTGCCCATGACGTGTTCAGACCATAACCGAAAACAGCTCCTATTTCTTTCTGCACACGGGCAGGAGGTTTCTGGAGTGAAAATGCCGTATAATCCAGTGACAGTCGTGGGTTTTGTCGCGTTGAAATTCGAACTATCGGCAGGATCGGTTCCTGTTTATGTCATGCGTGGGCGATAACAAAAATATCAACAGAACTATGGATTTTTCTACCGCGATACGGTATAATGATAGTTACTGTATAAGTCTGTGTCTGCAATTGCCATGTTTTTGGTATGGCGCGGGAAAATGATGCAGACTGGCACGCTAAAAAAGGAGAAAATCAGATGAAAAAAATTCTGGATATCATCACGGATGAGATGAAAAAAGCTTTTGCGGCGAACGGTTACGATGAGAACTTTGCGAAAGTGACTCTGTCCAACCGCCCGGATCTCTGCGAATACCAGTGCAACGGCGCGATGGCAGCCGCAAAGACATATAAAAAGAAACCGATCGATATCGCGAACGGTGTAGTAGAACAGTTAAAAGACAGCGAAGTATTTGAAGATGTGAATGCCGTTATGCCGGGATTCATCAACTTGAAATTAGACCCGGCTTTCCTTTCCGGCTACATGAACGGAATGAAGGGTGCAAAGAAGCTCGGAATGGACGAGGTCGAGAAGCCGGAGACAATCGTTATCGACTACGGCGGAGCAAACGTCGCAAAGCCGCTCCACGTCGGACATCTCCGTTCCGCGGTGATCGGTGAGGCGTTAAAGCGCATGGGACGCTTTGTGGGCCACAAGGTCATCGGAGACGTTCATCTCGGTGACTGGGGACTCCAGATGGGCCTTATCATTGAGGAATTAAAGGACAGAAAGCCGGAACTTCCGTACTTTGACGAGAGCTTTACCGGAGAGTATCCGGAGGAAGCGCCGTTTACGATCTCTGAGCTTGAGGAGATCTACCCGGCAGCCAGCGGAAAATCCAAGGTTGACGAGGCATTCAAGGAGCGCGCCCAGGAGGCGACCTTCAAGCTTCAGAGCGGATACGCGCCGTACCGCGCGATCTGGAAGCATATCATGAATGTTTCCTTAAAAGATTTAAAGAGAAACTACGCAAACCTTGACGTGGATTTCGACCTGTGGAAAGGTGAGAGCGACGCGCAGCCGTATATCCCGGGCCTGATCAAGGACCTCCAGGATAAAGGACTTGCATATGAGAGCCAGGGTGCCCTCGTTGTTGATATCGCCGAGCCGACCGATACCAAGGAGCTTCCGCCGTGTATCGTGAGAAAATCTGACGGCGCGGCCCTCTACGCGACTTCCGACCTTGCGACCATCGTTGAGAGAGAAGAAGATTTCAAGCCGGATCACTATATCTACGTAGTGGACAAGCGTCAGGAACTCCACTTTACACAGGTCTTCCGTGTCGCAAAGAAGGCAGGGATCGTTCCGGCAGACCGGAAGATGGATTTTGTCGGCTTCGGTACTATGAATGGAAAGGACGGAAAGCCGTTTAAGACGAGAGAAGGCGGCGTTATGCGTCTTGAGAACCTGATCGCAGATATCGACGAGGCGGCTTACAACCGTATCATGGAGAATCGTACCGTTTCTGAGGATGAGGCGAAAAAAACGGCTGAGATCGTAGGTCTCGCTGCTTTAAAATACGGCGATCTCTCTAACCAGGCCACAAAGGACTATGTCTTCGATATCGACAGATTTACTTCCTTTGAGGGAAATACAGGTCCGTATGTTCTCTACACGATCGCGAGAATCAACTCCATCTTAAAGAAATACAGCGATACCTGTGAAAATACAGAGAATGGCGAGATCCTTCCGCCGTCCGCAGAGCCGGAGAAGACCTTGATGCTCGCCCTTTCCCGGTACAGCGATGTGATGCTTACCTGCTTCGAGGAGCTTGCGCCGCATAAGATCTGTGCTTACATTTACGAGCTCTCCAACGCGTTAAACCACTTCTACCATGAGACGAAGATCATCGCAGAGGAAGACAAGAAGAAACAGGCGGGTTACATCAGCCTTGTTACTTTAACACGTGATGTGTTAATGACATGCATTAACGTTCTGGGATTCAGCGCACCGGAACGGATGTGATGAAACAGCCTGTCATGCGGCTATGCAGAAGGGCAGGCTTGCCTGCACAGATGCATAGACATATGACGGGCAAAACTTCATGAGCAAGTAAGCCGACAGGCTGGATTGCGAATGAAGCTAGGATCGTGGGAGCACGTAGTGCGGAACGATCCGTTTCAGGGCTGGAAAGCAATAAAACAAACCGCGGCTATGCAGAAGGGCAGGCTTGCCTGCACAGATGCATAGACATATGACAGGCAAAACTTCATGAGCAAGTAAGCCGTCAGGCTGGATTGCGAATGAAGTCAGGATCGTGGGAGCACGAAGTGCAAAGCGATCCGTTTCAGGGTTGGAAAGCAATAAAACAAACCGGGGGGACGGAATGATATGGAAGTAACGGAACTTACTGCCGAAACCTTCTGGAAAGGCGAGACAGAGATCAGGGGAACCGTCATGGACGGGGAAGATGAATACCGTGTCCGTATCCTGCGCAAGGGTAGTCAGAATTTTGACTACTCTTGTTCGCATATCAGTAAAACGGGAAGAAATCTCGGCTTTTGCGGAGTATCCTGCACACAGGGACCCGACGGGATCCCCATGTGCCCGCATGCCCATGCCCTGCTTGCGGAATGGCTCCGGAGAGAGAGCAGGGAGTCGAAACATCCGGTCTCCACATCCCAGAAAGTCCGGTTTATGGTCCGGGAGTACACGAACCGCGAGGTGAGCCGGATCATGGGGGCCTCTGAGGAAGGGCATTACCGTCTGATCCCTATCGTTACGATCTCAAGAGACCAGGTGCGGGTCCGCTTCACGGTGGGCCGTGAAAAACAGTACCCGGTGAAGGATCTGACAGCCTTCGCGAAGGCCATGGAAAATATGAGTCTTGTCCAGTACGGAAAAGGGCTGGCGTTCCATCACAGTCTTCAGGCTTTTGATGAGGAGAGCCGGGCGTTGGCGCTTCTCATCATGGAGCGCGTCGGTTTCTTCAGGGAACAGTACCGCGGAAGCGGCCGGTTTTCCATGGAAGCAGAGCCGGCGTTAAAAGAACTGATCCTGGGAAAAGCCGGACGAGAGCGGTTCTTTGCCATCATGGACAGTCAGACCATCGAGTGTGAGGATTACCGGAAGAAAAAGAGAATGCTGACGGTAAAACGGGAAAATCCTACATTTACCGCTGTTGTAAAGAAAGAGGGACGGGACGGGATCAAGGTCACTGTTGACAAGGACATTATGGCCTTTTCCGGTGAAAAGTCCTTATTTATCGCGGACCAGGAATCGATCTGCCGCTGCGATCCAGACTACACGGAGTGCCTGACCGTATTCATGGAATACATGGTCATGGGGCTTGACGCGGAGAATGAAGTTTCCGTCAATGACCGGGACATGCCGCTCTTTTATGAGAGAGTTTTGAGAAAGCTGGAGTCTTTCGGACTGATCCGCTCCGAGGGCGTGGATCTCGAGAGCTACCGCCCGAAGGAATTGAAGGCCTCCTTCTATTTTGACAGCGATGCCGCTGGAACCGTCACCCTGCGTCCGGAGCTCGCCTACGGCGATTTCTCCTTTCACCCGCTGGCGGACGAGAATGTCCCGAAAGAGATCTGCCGGGACGTCCCGGCAGAATTCAAGGTGAGCCAGCTGATCACCACCTACTTTAAGTATACGGAAGACGGATCCGGAAACCTCGTGATCAAGAATGACGACGAGGCGGTATATCGTCTGATCTCCGAGGGCATGAAGAAATTCATGGATACCGGGGATGTGTTCGTGTCCGAGTCCTTCAAGAAGATCCGCGTCCTGCCGCCGGTGAGCACATCGGTCCAGGTACGGACGCTGGGAAGATGGCTGGAACTTGAGGTAGACACCGGGGCGCTTCCGCGGGAAGAACTCGCGGCGGTGCTGGCGGCTTACGGAAAGAAAAAGAGCTTTTACCGGATGAAGAACGGCGATTTCCTGACTCTGGGGGATGGCGGACTTCTCACGGTCGCAAAGATCGCGGAACAGCTCGGTGTCGCGAAGGAACTTGTGGGTTCCGACACGATAAAGCTCCCTGCATACCGCGCTATGTTCCTGGACGCGGCGTTAAAAGAGGATAAGAGCGTCAGCGTGTACCGCGACCAGCTGTTCAAGGCTGTGGTCCGTGGCATGAAGGACGTGGAGGACAGCGATTATGAGATACCGAAACGCCTTGCATCGACGCTTCGAAGCTACCAGAAGGTGGGCTACCGGTGGTTAAAGAGCCTGGATGCCTACGGCTTCGGCGGAATCCTTGCGGACGAGATGGGTCTGGGAAAGACGATCCAGGTCATCGCCCTTTTGCTGGATGAAAAGGCAGAGAACGGCGGCACGTCTCTCGTGGTGTGTCCGGCATCCCTGGTATACAACTGGGAGAACGAGTTTGCCCAGTTCGCCCCGGAGCTTAAGATCATGACGGCGGCGGGGAACCAGGCAGAGCGCGAGGAGATGTTCGCAGCTTATGAGAAGGAGTGCCCGGATGTGATCATTACGTCCTACGACCTCTTAAAGCGCGATATTCTCTGGTACCATGAAAAGGAATTCCGCTTCGAGATCATTGACGAGGCCCAGTACATCAAGAATTCCTCCACACAGGCAGCGAAATCCGTGAAGGCTGTTCCGGCAAAGACGAGATTTGCCCTGACAGGAACACCCATTGAGAACCATCTTGGGGAACTCTGGAGTATCTTTGACTTCCTGATGCCGGGATTTTTATTCACGTCACAGAAGTTTAAGCGTGCGTTTGAGATGCCGATCGTGAGGGACCAGGATCCAAATGCCCTGGTTCAGTTAAAAAAGCTTACGGGACCGTTTATTTTGAGGCGTTTAAAGAAAGATGTCTTAAAGGAACTTCCGGATAAATTAGAGACGGTTCTCTACTCCAACATGGAGGGCGAGCAGAAAGACCTCTACACGGCGGCGGCAGCTTCCTTAAAGGAACAGCTCATGGAGGGAACTGACGGAGATTACGGAAAAGAGCGGATGCAGATCCTCGCGGAGCTCATGCGTCTGCGCCAGATCTGCTGTGAGCCGTCTCTATGCTTTGACGGCTATAAAGGTGGATCCGCGAAGCTCGATACCTGTATGGAGCTTCTCTTAAACGGAACATCTGCGGGACATAAGATCCTCCTGTTCTCCCAGTTTACATCGATGCTTGAGATCATCGCGAAGCGCTTAAAGAAGGAGAAGATCCCGTTCTACCTGCTCACCGGCTCCACGCCGAAGCGGGACCGCGTGCAGATGGCGTCTTCGTTCCAGAAGGACGATGTGATGGTGTTCTTAATCTCACTGAAGGCCGGCGGAACCGGATTAAACCTCACTGCGGCGGATGTGGTGATCCACTACGATCCGTGGTGGAACGTGGCGGCACAGAACCAGGCCACAGACCGCGCCCACAGGATCGGACAGGAGAACCAGGTCTCCGTATTCAAACTCATCACGAAGCACACCATCGAGGAGAATATCCTGAAGCTTCAGGAGATGAAGCGGGATCTGGCGGATACCGTGGTGACGGAAGGAACAGGAGCGCTCAGCAGTATCACGAGAGAAGACCTCATTCGTATGCTGGACGAAGATATATAAGCGATATGCCCGTATCAGATGGACATACGGTTCCTGTCAGCGCGAGACGTAGACGGGAACGCTTGAAGCGACATAAGAAAATCGACAGAAAATTGCAAAGCTTTTTCGGTGGGTCTATGGTAGCATAGAGAAGGAAAAGGAGGAAAGAAAAATGAGAAAAATGAACAGATTTATCCCGGTCGCACTTGCGTGTGCCATTTTTGCGGCACAGCCGGTGCAGGCGGCTACGATCATCCGGGACAGCGATAAACAGGCCACCAGCCAGAACAAACAGACGACAAACACGACCCAGAATCCCCAGACTGGAAACGAGGGCGGTCCGGGATATGAGGACAGCAAGCCCAATACATCAAATAATACAACAAACACAACCGGTCAGAGCCAGGTGAGCGCAGAGGCAAAAGCGGCAGCGGATGCCATCGCAAAGCCGACGATCTCCGCGGAGGCCGGAATCCTCTACGATGTGACGAACGGAAGAGTTCTCTTCGAGAAGAATGCCGATGAGAAGCTTGCTCCAGCCAGCACCACAAAGCTTATGACAGCGCTTCTCGTGCTGGAAAAAGCAAACATGGACGACAAGGTGACATTCTCAAAGACAGCAGTCACAAACCTGGAGTCCGGAGCTGTGAAGATCGGACTCGTGGAGGGCGACCAGGTCTCCGTGAAGGACAGCCTCTATGCCCTGCTTTTAAAATCTGCCAATGAGGTCGCAAACGGACTCGCGGAGCATGTCTCCGGCAGTATTTCGGCCTTCGCGGAGCTCATGAACGCGAGAGCGGCGGAGCTCGGCTGCACGAACACACATTTCGTGAATCCAAACGGCTTAAATTCCGATCAGCAGTATACTACATGCCGCGATATGGCGAAGATCGCAGCTGCGGCCTTCGCAAATAAGACGCTCTGCGAGATCGACTCCACACTGAGCTACAAGTTCCCGGCGACAAAGGCAGCAGCGGCAAGAACCATCACTCCGGGCCACAAGATGCTCTACCCGAACGATTCCAGATATTATGCGGGAATCGTCGGCGGAAAGACAGGATATACTTCCAAGGCAGGAAATACTCTTGTGACCTGCGTGGAGAAAAACGGCGTCCGTATGGTTGCGGTGATCTTAAAATCCAAGAGCACCCACTATGAGGATACAAAGAAGATGCTGGACTATGGCTATCAGTATGTCAATACAGAGAAGTCCGGAAGCACATCCGCAGGAAAGCAGACAACTGCCGGACACTGGGTACAGGATAACGGCAGCTGGAGATACGAGTTTGCCGACGGAACAAAGGCAGTAGGAACGATCTACACGATCGATGCCGCTGATTTCGGTTTTGATACGGACGGAAAGATGGTTACCGGATGGAAGATGTTCGGCACCGAGTGGCACTATTTTGAGACAAACGGAAAGATGGTAAAGAGCGCATGGAGACAGGATTCCGGTAAGTGGTTCTATCTCGACGCGGAGGGAAAGATCGCGAAAAATACCACGATCGATAACAAGTATGTAGTCGGCGCAGACGGCGCATGGGTACAGTAAAAATAAAAAGGAGTATTGATCATGAAAGAAAGAGTAAAAGTAATGCAGGACGTGTACGAGAACCGTTCCACAAATAAGAAGGCAGCAGGATGCACCGTCATCATCAGCGGAGAGATGAAGGAAGTTATGGATAAGATCATCGCAAAGCATCCGGAGTACAAGAGCTATGCACAGGCATTCGCAGGCGTTGTTGAGCGCGGGATCCGCGTATTTGAGGAGGAGTAATCCGATTTGGGAACAGCAGTGTTTCTGGCAGCCGGTGTCATGGCTTTTGGGGCCGGCTGCCTGGCACGTTCCCGGTATGAGAGGGACTGCCTTGTAACGGAAAAGTATCGGATCGCCTCGGAGAAGATCCACGGACAGGGAAAGACCATCGTCTTCCTGACTGATCTCCACAATAAAGAATTCGGGGAAGAGAACAGCCGTCTGCTTGAGACCGTGCGGAAGGTGAAACCGGATGCCGTGCTTTTTGGCGGGGACGGAATGGTCGCAAAGAGGGGAAATTCTGATGTCAGGATCCCGCTGGCGCTTCTGACAGAGCTTGCGAAGGAGTTTCCGGTATACTGCGGAAATGGAAATCATGAGAGCCGGATGCTATGGAAATCTGAGATTTACGGTGAGACTTATGAGAATTATCGGACAGCCCTGGAAAATGCAGGGATCCGTTATCTCTCCAACGAGGCGGCGGATCTCGACAGCGATATCAGGGTCTATGGCCTCGATCTTCCAAAGATCGCCTATCTGCCGCGGTCGGGAGAGATCCCTGAGGGTCTTTTGAAGGAGACCATGGGAGAGCCGGACCCTGAAAAGTTCTGTCTTCTTCTGGCCCATTCTCCGCTGTTTTTTGAGGAGTATGCGGCGTGGGGAGCGGATCTCACACTTTCCGGACATTTTCATGGCGGAACCATCCGGCTTCCGCTTGTGGGCGGAGTCATGACACCCCAGTACCAGTTTTTTTATCCGCGCTGCGCGGGATATTTTGAACTTCCGGGAAAAGGAAGAGAAAAGAGCCGGATGATCGTCGGACGGGGACTTGGGACCCACTCGATCAATATCAGGCTGAATGATAAACCACAGGTGGTTGTTGTGAGGCTCTGCGGGGCTGATACGCAGCAGTAGGGACAAAATGTGAACGGCGTGATGAAGAGTGTGCATACGCACATTCTTTTTTGCGGTTATATATCGAATTGTTGGACATGGGTTTTCTGAATGGAAGACTGTGAAAACATACTTGAGGTGCATATGGAATTATCGTACAAACTGGAAAAGTTTGAAGGTCCGCTGGATCTTCTTCTCCATCTGATTGAAAAAAACAAAGTGAATATCTATGATATCCCGATCGCCGAGATCACGGACCAGTATATGGAGTACGTGCAGCAGATGGATGAGGAAAATCTGGATGTGGTCAGCGAATTCCTTGTGATGGCGGCGACGCTTCTCGACATCAAGGCGCGGATGCTGCTGCCGAAAGAAGTGAATGAGGAGGGCGAGGAGGAAGATCCGAGAGCAGAACTTGTGATGCGTCTCCTGGAATATAAGAAATACCGGCTGATGTCGGAGGAACTTAAGGACATGGAGTCCGGGGCGGACCGGGTGTTCTACAAGGATCCGACGATCCCGCCGGAGGTCAAGGAATATGCAGAGCCGGTGGATCTCGACAAGCTCCTGGACGGAGTGACGCTCACGAAGCTTCAGAAGATCTTCGAGTCGGTGATGAAGCGGCAGCAGGATAAGATCGACCCGGTCCGCAGCACCTTCGGAACCATCAAAAAAGATCCGGTGAGTCTGGAGGACAAGATCACCTCTGTTCTGGGATATGCCAGAAAGCACCGGAAATTCAGCTTCCGGCAGATGCTGGAAAAGCAGAACGACAAGACAGAGGTCGTCGTGACGTTCCTGGCACTTTTAGAGCTCATGAAGGTGGGGAAGATCCATCTGACCCAGGAACATCTCTTTGACGACATGTGCATAGAATCTCTTGAGCCGGAAGGCGAAGAAGAGGATATTGCTATTGATGTCACAACTGCTCAGTAGGTTTGCGCATTTACTGCGCGGGACTGTAAAAAATCGGACAGTTCCGTTACCAGTATGAGTAGGAGAATACCACTGTGGAGGAAAATGAATGAGAGTGGAAAATCTGAAAAAGCAGGAGTCCGTTGTGGAGTCCGTGCTGTTTACCATGGGGCAGTCTGTGGAGATCCGCCAGCTTGCGGCAGCGTTGGAATCGGATGAGGAGACGGCCATCCAGGCCGTGGAGCGCCTGAAGGAGAAATATGACAAGAGAAAGGCGGGCATGCAGATCGTGCGTCTCGATGACAGCTACCAGATGTGCAGCCGCACCGACTATTATGAACATCTGATCCGCGTGGCGGCGACACCAAAGAAGCAGGTGCTGTCGGACGTGGTGATGGAGACGCTGGCGATCATCGCCTACAAGCAGCCGGTGACGAAGGCAGATATCGAGAAGATCCGGGGAGTAAAGTCGGATCACGCGGTGAACCGCCTTGTGGAGTATGACCTGGTGTATGAGGCGGGCCGTCTCGATGCGCCTGGAAGACCGGCACTTTTTGCCACGACGGAGGAATTTCTGCGCCGCTTCGGAGTCGGATCTACGGAACAGCTCCCGGAGATGAATGTGGAGCAGCGGGAGGAAATCCGGAGCGAGGTCGAGGAGGAGCTGAACCTTAAAATCGACGAGGAAGGTCATCTGATCGATGAGCCGGAAAAGGATGCGGGGACGGCAGAAGAACCGGTAGATTCGGAAACTGGAATGGAAAAAACAGAAGAGAATGAAAGTGGCGCAATCATAAGCGATACAGAGATAGAGAAAGAAATAGAAAGCGAAGACAACAGCGAAACCGATGAGGAGGATTCCATATCATGAAATGCAGTGAGATCAAAGTGATCAAGAAAGACGGGACAAAAGAAGAATTCAATGTCCAGAAAGTCCTGGCGGCGGTGAACAAGTCCGCAAACCGTGCGATGATAATCTTCTCAAAGGCTGAGAGCAAATTTATCTGTGAGTTCGTGGAGGAGAAGGCGGAGGAACTGGACCAGTCAGAGGTGCCGATCGCCCAGATGCACAATATCGTCGAGGGCGCCCTGGAGCGCGTCAATCCGGTGGTCGCAAAGAGTTACCGCGATTACCGCAACTACAAGCAGGATTTCGTCCAGATGTTGGACGAGGTCTACAAAAAGAGCCAGTCCATCATGTATATTGGCGACAAGGAAAACAGCAACACCGACAGCGCCCTGGTCTCCACGAAGCGGAGCCTGATCTTCAACGAGTTAAATAAATCCTTATACCAGAAGTTCTTTATGACGGTGGAAGAGCTTCAGGCATGCCGTGACGGATATATCTATATCCACGACATGTCCGCAAGACGTGATACGATGAACTGCTGCCTTTTTGATGTCAATGAGGTCTTAAGCGGCGGATTTGAGATGGGAAATATCTGGTACAACGAGCCGAAGACCCTGGATGTGGCCTTTGACGTTATCGGCGATATTGTCCTGAGTGCCGCAAGCCAGCAGTATGGCGGATTTACCGTGCCCAGTGTGGAGAATATCCTGGCGCCTTACGCGGAGAAATCTTACGGAAAGTATATCACAAAGTATATTGACCTTGGCCTCGATGAGGAGAAGGCAAAAGAAGTGGCATGGAACGACGTTCAGCGCGAGATGGAACAGGGATTCCAGGGATGGGAGTACAAGTTTAACTCTGTTTCCTCCAGCCGCGGTGACTACCCGTTTATCACCATGACAGCGGGAACCGGAACAAGCCGCTTCGCGAAGATGGCCACTATCACGATGCTGAACGTCAGAAAGAAAGGTCAGGGAAAAGAAGGCCACAAGAAGCCGGTACTGTTCCCGAAGCTTGTATTTTTATATGATGAGAACCTCCACGGATCGGGAAAAGAGCTGGAGGACGTCTTCGAGGCAGGAATCGAGTGTTCCTCAAAGACGATGTATCCGGACTGGCTGTCATTGAGCGGTGAGGGATATATCGCCAGCATGTATAAAAAGTATGGAAAGATCATAAGCCCCATGGGATGCCGCGCCTTTCTTTCCCCGTGGTATGAGAGAGGCGGCATGGAACCGGCGGACGAGAATGACGTTCCGGTGTTTGTTGGCCGCTTCAACATCGGCGTTGTGAGCCTGCATCTTCCGATGATCCTCGCGAAGGCGAGACAGGAGAGCAGGGATTTCTATGTGGTCCTCGACTACTACCTGGAGCTGATCCGTAAGATCCATATCCGTACCTACGCGTACCTCGGCGAGATGCGTGCCTCCACGAACCCGCTTGCCTACTGCGAGGGCGGATTCTACGGCGGACATTTGGGGCTTCACGATAAGATCAAGCCGCTCTTAAAGATCGCGACGGCGTCCTTTGGAATCACGGCGTTCAACGAGCTCCAGAGACTTTATAACGGAAAATCCCTGGTGGAGGACGGCGCCTTTGCCATCGAGGTGTTAAAGCATATCAACGAGAAGGTGGAGCAGTTTAAGCATGAGGACGGAAACCTCTATGCGATCTACGCCACACCGGCGGAGAATCTCTGCGGTCTGCAGGTAAAGCAGTTCAGGAAGAAGTACGGAATCATTGAGAATGTCTCTGACCGCGAGTACGTCAGCAACGGCTTCCACTGCCATGTGACTGAGGACATCACCCCAATCCAGAAGCAGAATCTGGAACACCGGTTCTGGGAGCTCTCCAACGGCGGAAAGATCCAGTATGTGAAGTACCCGATCGACTACAACAAAGAGGCGATCCGCTCCCTGGTCCGCCGCGCCATGAAGATGGGATTCTACGAGGGAGTAAACCTGTCCCTGTCTTACTGCGATGACTGCGGTCACGAGGAACTGAATATGGATGTGTGCCCGGTCTGCGGAAGCAAAAACCTCACGAAGATCGACCGGATGAATGGATATCTGAGCTATTCCCGTGTGAAAGGCGATACGAGATTAAATGACGCGAAGATGGCCGAGATCGCTGAGAGAAAGAGCATGTGATAAAACCAGTTTGCAGTGCACGGATTCAGGCAGAAAAATGTGTTGCAAGCTTGCTTGCATAAGCATTTTTCTGCCTGAATCCGTATAGGGCGAACGCCCGAGAGATTCTTGTTTTCATGTAAATGAAAACAAGAATATGAGCACTGCAAACGAGCGAAACGCGTAAACGATTCTTACCAGAGACAGATCAAATAGAAAAGGAAAAACAAATGCGATACCACAACATAACAAAAGAGGACATGTTAAATGGCGACGGCCTTCGCACAGTCTTATGGCTGGCGGGCTGCAGCCATGCCTGTCAGGGGTGCCAGAACCCGATGACATGGGATGTGAAGGGCGGACTGCCTTTCGATGAGGCGGCGAAGGAGGAACTTTTTGAGGCCCTGGCCCCGTCCTGGATCTCCGGTGTGACCTTCTCCGGCGGCGATCCGCTCCACTGGCAGAATAGGAAGGAGACGGGAGCGCTGATCGAGGAGATCCACAAAAAATTCCCGGAAAAGACCATCTGGCTGTATACAGGATTTCTCTGGGAAGACATCAAAGACCTCCCGTTCTTAAAATATGTGTATGTTCTCGTCGACGGCCCGTTCGTTGAAGCGGAAAAAGATGTGACCCTGCACTGGAAAGGCAGCGCGAACCAGAGAGTGATCGACGTGAAAAAGAGCCTGGCACAGGGAAGTGTAGTTCTTTACGAGTCAAAATAGAATAATGGAGTGAAGGAGGAAAGCACATGTTCACAAAGTATATACTCTGTATTTTAACGATTGAATGGGCCGTGATTGGTACCTGGCTGTTAAAGGGAAAAGGAAAGTCCTACGAGCGGATTCAGAAGAACGATAAGATCCATGAAAAAGACCGTTTCATCCGCTTTCAGGGAATGAACCTTTTGTATCTTGCCCTGACTTCTTTCCTCGCCCTGCTCACAACATTCGCAGGCTCCGACCGCCTCACACTCCTCTTTTTCGCCGCCGTCTGCCTGTGTCTGTTCGGCCGGCTTCTCTACGGAAACTGGAAATTCGGCGGAAAGATCTGGATCCGGTGGTAAAATAGAATAAAAAACTTATTTTTGGGGCTGTCGCATTAGCATATCAGTTAGTACGGCAGTCCCATTATTGATATCAGAGTCGTTTTTACACGAAATTAAAGTTTATATAAACTTTATAATTTTAAACGTTTGATAACTTGAGACTGGTCCGCAGCTGGTTTATAATGAAGAAAATCATACAAAAGGTTCCTGAAAAAGAAAGGAAAACATGAGAAAAACATATCAGGAACTTGAATTTAAGGATGCGTTTATGTTTGCGGCGGTCATGTCCGATGCGGAAAGCTGCAGGGGAGTGCTGGAGCGGATTCTGGGAATCCCGATAAGAAAAGTAATGGTTCATGCGGAACATGTTCTCTTTGTAAATCCGGAAACAAGAGGTGTCCGTCTGGATGTGTATGCGGATGATGAACATGGAACGGTCTATAATGTGGAGATGCAGACAACGGACAATAAAAATCTGCCGAAAAGAAGCAGGTATTATCAAGGACAGATGGATATGACTGCTTTGAAGACAGGGAAAGATTTTGCAAGGCTGCCGCAGAGTATCGTGATCTTTATCTGCACATTTGATCCATTCGGAAGAGAGCGATACAGGTATACATTTGTGGAAACCTGCAGAGAAGATGGGGAACTTCTGGAGGATGGAACCTGCAAGATTTTTCTGAACACGAAAGGGAAAATTGAGACAGGGATAGGACAGGAACTTGTACGTTTCTTAAAGTGGATCGGTGAGCCTGATGTCGGGAAGGAAAAGGAAGAAAATGATCTGCTTATCACGAAACTTCGGACACAGATCACAGATTTAAAGAAAAATCGGGGAATGGAGGAAAATTATATGTTGTTTGGTGAAATGTTGGATGAAGAAAGGCGGCAAGGGCAGAAAGAAGGACTGCAGCAGGGGAAAATGGATATACTTTTAAAACTGCTGCAGGAGCATAAGATCGACGTCAAGACAGCAGCATCAATTATGGGAATGAATGAGGATGAGTTTGCAAAAGCGGTAAAAGAATGCCAGGAAGTCTAAAACAATATTTAAACAAGTCATAAAATCTAGAGGCAAATCTAACTATTTTTAATCTATCGTATCTGAAAACAAATCGATAAAGAATCAAAGAATGAATATCGGGAATCTATGTATGATTTAAAACAGGGCAGGATTCCAGAGGAATCCTACCCTAAATGTGATTGTAAACGATATTTAACAACACTTTGCAAGAATTCTCCCATCCCCTTTAGGTGGTGAGATGAATTGCCTTTTGGGAAAATCATGCAATATCTGGCATCTTAAAACTGCACATATCTGTGCACATAAATGAAAACAAATACAGAAGAACAAATGTTCTGAAAAGCATAGACAAACAAGTGTTCCTGTGTTATAATATAATCAGTCGAAAGTAAAAGGAAAGGCTGATTTTATGAGAAAATTGGACAGTAATGCACATTCAGTGTTTCTACTCTAGTATCATTTGATTCTGGTTATAAAATACCGAAAAAAGATACTGACGGATCCTGTTTCTGAGCGTGCACGGGAGATTTTTGAATATATCGCTCCGAAGTATCATGTTACATTAGAGGAATGGAATCATGATCGGGATCATGTTCATATCATGTTTCGGGCCCATCCGAAATCGGAACTCAGCAAATTTATTAATGCGTATAAAAGCGCAAGCAGCCGATTGATTATAAAAGAGTATCCGGAGATTCGGCAGAAGCTTTGGAAAGAAATGTTCTGGAGCCAGAGTTTTTGTTTGTTAAGTGCTGGAGGTGCACCCATTGAGGTTATCCGCCAGTACATAGAAACACAGGGAGAAAATAAGAGTGAACATCGTGTACCGTTTTCGGATCTACCCGAATAAATCTCAAAAAGAACTATTTGCAAGGACATTTGGCTGTGTGCGTTTCGTGTATAACCGGATGCTGGCAGAAAAGAACGAATATTATGAGAAAACCGGAAAAGTATTAAAGGTTACGCCTGCAAAATATAAGGCAGAGTTTCCGTGGCTGAAGGAGGTAGACAGCCTGGCCTTGTGTAATGCGCAGCTGCATCTGCAGGCTGCCTATAAGAACTTTTTTCGGGATTCTTCAGTTGGCTTTCCGAATTTCAAGTCAAAAAAGAATCCGGTAAGAAGTTATACGACAAACTGTGTAAATGGAAATATTACTTTGCAGAATGGTAAACTGAAACTTCCGAAAGCAGGTTGGATCCGCATAAAACAGCATCGGAGTATCGATGATCGTTACATATTGAAGGGTGCCACCGTCAGCCAGGAAGCAGATGACAAGTATTATGTATCATTACTGTATGTGGCAGAAGAACCGGAACATGAAATCAGGTCAGTAAAAACCGCAATCGGACTTGATTTTTCCATGAGAGAATTGTATGTAGATTCCCATGGAGCTCATGCGGATTATCCCCACTTTTTCCGAAAATCCCAGGAAAAACTTGCAAGGGAGCAGCGCAGGCTGAGTCATTGCGAAAAGGGGAGCAGCCGTTACATGAAACAGAAAAAGAAAATAGCCAGACTCCATGCTCATATCGCACGTCAGCGGAAAGATTATCTGCACAAGGAATCCAGAAAGATAACCAATTTTTATGATCTTGTGTGCATAGAATCTTTGAATATGAAAGAAATGAGCCAGGATTCAAGGTTCGGAACGAGTGTTCATGATAATGGATGGGGTATGTTTACTGATTTTCTTTCCTACAAATTAGAACGTGCCGGTAAGAAACTGGTTCGTATTGATAAGTGGTATCCCAGCTCAAAAATCTGCAGCTGTTGCGGAAAACTCAAAAAGGAACTGAAATTGGAAGACCGTATCTATAGCTGCACCTGTGGAAATCAGATGAACCGTGATGAGAATGCAGCTATCAATATTTGCAGGGAAGGATTGAGAATATCGGGAGTTGAACTTGAAACAGAAAGAAAAATTTCCTGATCTCCTCCAAAACGTAGATTTTGTTCGGGACTGCGTAGATACGAAACAGTCCCGCTCGTAATAACAGAACCGTGGGACACACGGGGATAGCTCGCCTATGCTTTGCCCAATAGGGCAATCGAACGAGAAGCCCCCACTTCAAGTGTTAGCTAAGTGGAGGGAGTATGTCACATGATACTCCCGGACCTGCATATCCCGGTAGAAGTAGGACTTCTGGATGACATCGGACATGCGGGCTTCGATGATCTCGAAACCATTCTGCTCTAAAAACGCCTCAATATCGTGGTTTGCTCCCGGATGGAAGTTTAAGAGGTATTCGCCAATGATCAGCACGGTAGGTCTCGGATGGGAGCGGTCATAAGGAACCTGCTTCATGATCTCAATGGCCTTTAAGAATCCATGCTTCGCACCGGTGACTCCATGGGCGGCGAGCCCATCGATCACAGCGTCCAGCGCCTGGTCGAAGGCGGCGTCGGCGCTTCCCTTTGTGAGCTCGTACGGGCGGATCTTTCTGAGAAGTTCTTCTAGGATATCGATCATCGGAAGCGCGTAGGCGATCCGGAGAGCCGATGGGAGACTTAAGCGAAAACCAGGATGAAGGTTGTGGAAGTCCGTGTCATCATTCGTGAGGATCGGCACATCGGAAAATCCCGCGTCATCCAGTGCTTTCCGAAGCAGAGCGCTGTAATGGGTCAGGCGGCAGTCACCGATGTACTTTCCGGTGGCGATGGCATGGAAGGAGGAGAGGGCGATATCTGCCTTCGCGACACCCTGGTTCAACAGAGGCTGGATATCGGTCTTCGCGTAAACACCGCAGCGGCCAGAGATATCGTAGACGCAGGTTCCATTTCCCGCCAGCTCATTCATCTTTTCCGGCGGTGTCTGGAGAATCGAAGCGACCTCGTCGATGAAGGCACCGGTTCCGCCGGCACAGCTTCCGTTCATGCGCATGTCTGCGACAATTAAAGCGCCGCTCCGCGTGGTGGCGGCGGTAGTCGGAGTATAAAAGTGTCTCGGTCCCGGCATCCAGGACCGTGATCTTTGTTGTGGTGGAACCGACATCGATTCCGATCAGTAACTTTTTCATAATCGTATTCTTTCATATTGATAACAGTCCGATTGCTTTGAAGGTGACGGTTATCTTTTTCTCTGTTAGTCCTTATCTGTATAGTTTAGAAAGAAAAAAGGCATAAAACCGTTTTGCATCTAAAATCATGCCGATTTCTGCCAATTCATTCAGTATTTTAGTGCCTGAATTTTTAAAAGTCAAGAATTGCGGGGGATGGAAAAGGGCAAACAGTGCTAAAATTTCGCTAAGATAGTGCAAAAATGGCGGAAAATACGGGAAGTCAGGGAAAAAGAGGAGACTTGAAAAAAGAAAGAAAAAAGTCGAAAACAGCAGTTGCGGCGGTGCGCTGGATACAGGTAAAAATCAGATTAAAGCTGGAAAAATAACTATTTGAAGAAAAGGCATGTAAAAATCAGAGAAATCTGATCCACATGCCTTTTATAGGAAGTTCTATCGTAACTGTTCAGTAGGTCTGCGCACTTGCTGCGCTGACCGTAAGAAAACATAGGCTGGAAGGCAAAAATCCCATCAGCGAAGCTGATCTGGAATGGATTTTTGCACGTAACTATGAAGGCACTGAATAGTTACGTTCTATCATTCTTTTACGAGAACTTTTGTGATTTCTGCAATATAAACAGTGTGATAATCTTTCTCCGGATACCATTTTCCATCGTTCTCTTTTGCGATAAAGTTCTCCGGCTTGATCTCATCCTCGTAGAGCTTCCTGCACACGAAGACCATGTCGGCCTCCTCGAAAGCAGCTGTTCCGTCTGTGAAATACGGGGTAAGTCCAGCTTCTTTGACCTTGTCGCAGTCGCGGCCTGACTTGGAACCGCAGATGGAGAGTGCCTGCTTGTACTCCGGTCCGTAGAAGGACAGGGTAAATGTATCGTTTGCGTCCACGAATTTCTTTGTGTAGCGCTGCGGACGGATATAGCAGGTGGCAACATTCTTGCCCCAGAGGACGCCGAGACCGCCCCAGCTTGCTGTCATGGTGTTACAGCCGGATTCGCCGCCAGCGGTGATGAGCATCCACTCAGAACCGATCTTTGTGAAGGGATTAAAATTCAGACTTTTGATATCAACTTCTTTGAATGCCATGGAAAAATCTCCTTTCAATGATAAAACTGCAGTAACTGTTCCGTAGATCTTCGCAGTTACAAACTACTTTTATTATAGAATGAGATAAAATAAATTGCAAATGATTTGTATCCTGAAGGCTGGTTCATGAAAAAGCTGTGCAGGGTGCGGAAAAAATTCATGAGTAGATAAGGAAATTGTGCTTGAATGAACATGATATAGGTGTTATATTTTTAACAAGACAGGAAATTCACGCGGACGATCATGATTGGAGGAAAGCTTATGAGAGGCGTAGAGACAAGGATCCAGGAGATCCGCCACCGGATCTTCAGAGAAGTGGCGAGAATGGCGTACCACACGGAATGGCCGGTGGACAAACGGATTGAGGAACTTCCGTATAAGATCATTCCGGGAGAAGTCGGAAATTTCAGAAACGATGTTTTTTTGGAGAGGGCGATCGTGGGCGAGCGGCTCCGTCTTGCCATGGGACTCCCGTACCGCGGGGCATCGGACCCGGCACCGGTATCCCAGGGGATCGAGGAGGCGGATAAGCCGGAGACATACTACACGCCGCCGCTCATCAATGTGATCAAATTCGCCTGCAATGCGTGTCCGGAAAAGCGGGTCTATGTGACAGACGGCTGCCAGGGCTGCCTTGCCCACCCGTGCGTGGAGGTGTGCCCGAAGGACGCGGTGAGTCTGGACCGCACAAACGGAAGATCCAGGATCGACCCGGATAAGTGCATCAAGTGCGGACAGTGCGCGAATGTCTGTGCCTATCATGCCATCATCATCCAGGAGCGCCCTTGCGCGGCGGCCTGCGGCATGGATGCTATCCACTCGGACGAGAACGGAAAGGCGGATATCAACTACGACAAGTGCGTCTCCTGTGGACAGTGCCTCGTGAACTGCCCGTTCGGAGCCATCGCGGACAAGTCCCAGATCTTCCAGGTCATCCGCGCGATCCAGACAGGTGAGAGAGTGTACGCCGCTGTGGCACCGGCATTTGTCGGTCAGTTTGGCCCGAAGGTAACACCTGGAAAGCTGAGGGCGGCGATGAAGGCCCTGGGCTTTGCGGACGTCTTTGAGGTCGCCATCGGCGCGGACCTCTGCGCGGTGCAGGAGGCGGAGGACTTTGTGAAGGAAGTTCCGGAACAGCTGCCGTTTATGGCGACATCCTGCTGTCCGGCATGGTCCATGATGGCGAAAAAACTGTTCCCGGACTACGCGAACTGCATCTCCATGGCGCTGACGCCGATGACGCTCACCGCGAGACTTATCAAGAAGCAGCATGAGAAGGCAAAGGTGGTCTTTATCGGGCCCTGCGCGGCGAAAAAACTGGAAGCCATGAGAAAATCTGTGCGGAGTGAGGTGGATTTCGTCCTGACCTTCGAGGAGATGGCGGGAATCTTTGACGCAAAGCATGTGGATATCGAGAATATCGCGGAGGATGAGGGCGGAGTCAATGCGGCATCCAGGGATGGAAGAAACTTCGCAGTTGCCGGCGGCGTCGCGAAATCCGTGGTGGATGTGATCGCCCAGATGTACCCGGATAAGGAGATCAGGGTGGCGAATGCCGAGGGCTTAAAGGAGTGCAAGAAACTTTTACAGCTTGCCAAGGCAGGAAAGTACAACGGATACCTGTTGGAAGGAATGGCATGCCCGGGCGGCTGTGTGGCAGGTGCCGGAACAATGCAGCCGGTGAAGAAATCCCAGACGGCAGTCTCCTTATATGCCGCGAAAGCAGGTCATGTGACCAGCGACAGGACGGAGTATGTGAGTGAGCTGGAGAAACTGGTGGACTAAGTGCGTGGCAGCTTGTTTTTCCGGTTCAGGCCGCAAAGCAACAGATTAAAGAGTTATCAAATAAAAGCGGCTTCCTTGACGGAAAGCCGCTTTCGTTGTAAAATACGTACTTGACTCGTTTTTTAGTGGAAAGATTCAGCAAAGACATGTCACAGTGAGCAGGAAAGGAGGAACTTTAAGATGGATCAGAAGATGGAGAAAAATAAGAATAAAACAGGACTTGTGCTGGAAGGCGGCGGTATGCGCGGCATCTATACGGCGGGAGTCCTGGACGTATTTCTGGATGAAGGCCTTACCTTTGACGGGGTGATCGGTGTTTCGGCGGGAGCGGTCCATGGATGCAGTTTCCTTTCGGGACAGAAGGGAAGAAGCATCCGGTATTATAAAAAATACTGTGCGGACAAGCGCTTTATGAGCACCGAAAATCTGATCAGGACAGGAAATTTTGTGGATACTGATTTCTGTTACCATGAACTTCCAGAGATCCTGGATGTTTATGATTATGACACGTTTAATAAAAATAAAGAACACACCGATTTCTACGCGGTCTGCAGCGATGTTGAGAAGGGAAAGCCGGTCTACGCGAAGCTTCACGATATGAAGCGTGATATCGACTATATCCGGGCATCAGCGTCACTTCCATATGTGTCAAAGTTTGTGGAGCTTGACGGCAGAAAACTGCTCGACGGCGGATGTACGGACAGTGTCCCGGTGGAAGCATTCCGGAGACTGGGATATAAGCGCAATGTTGTGGTCCTCACGAGAGATTCAGAGTACCGGAAAAAGCCGGAAAATGCCTGGATGGCGGATATTGTGTACCATAAATACCCGAAGTTCGCAGAGGCACTTAAGAACCGGGCTGTCGAGTACAACATGAGTATCCGGAATATCGAAAAGCTGGAAAGGGCGGGCGAAGTTTTCGTGATCCGTCCGAGCGTTCCTCTCACGATCCCGAGGATCTGCAAGAGCGCCGAGGAGATCGAAAAGACATATCAGATCGGTGTCATGGACGCGAAGAAGATGATGGCGGATCTGAGAAAATGGCTGGAAACGTCAGAAGGATCAGAAGGGTGACGGAGCAGTCATGAAATGGTGAAGCCACCAGAGAAAAATAATTATGCGGGAGCGCCCGGTCTGCTTTATGGGCAGATGACAGAGTGGAAAACAGACTGATAAGGGGGAGAAAGATATGGCAGCAGGAAAAAAAGAAAATCAGAACGCGGACCATATGATCCGACCGGTGGCGTATATCCACACGGATTTCCCGACAAAATTCGGAATTCCGAGACAGAGCGGCCTGACGGGCGATCTGGAGGCGAAGATCGTCTTTGAGCCGGAATTTTCCAATCCTGAGGCCATCCGGGGAATCGAAGAGTTCTCCCACCTCTGGCTGATCTGGGAGTTTTCGGAGAACGTCAGAAAGCCGGGAAACTGGTCAGCGACGGTGCGTCCGCCGAGACTCGGGGGAAACATGAGAGTCGGTGTGTTTGCCACGAGATCCCCGTTCCGTCCGAATCCCCTGGGACTTTCCGTCGTGAAGCTTAAAAGAGTGGAATACCTGGAAAACGGCGCTCCGGTCTTAGTTGTCACGGGGGCGGACATGATGGATGGGACGCCTGTCTTTGACATCAAGCCCTACGTCCCCTTTGCGGACAGCCACCCGGAAGCGAAGGGCGGCTTCACGGACCAGACGAAAGAGTACGGGCTTGCGGTGGAGATCCCGGAAAAACTTCTGGAGTTCCTGCCGGAAGAAAAGCGGGATCCGCTCCGCGCAGTTCTGGCCCAGGATCCCCGCCCGTCCTACCAGGAGGATCCGGACCGGGTTTATGGCATGGAATTTGCCGGATATGAGGTGAAGTTTACCGTGTCGGAGAAGGTTCTCCATGTGAAAAGTGTGGAGAAATGTACTGTTTGAGCAGTGCAGAAAAATGATTTAGAAGAAAAAAGTTATGGACAATGATCGTGATGACGATCTTTGTTGTCGCCATCGGTTCCCCTGGAATCGCAGGTATCCCTGGAACAGCGACCATGGCTGCTTCCGTCGGACTTTCCGGTGTCGGCATGGGCGCCCAGTTCGGTATGGTCAGTCCGATCTTAGCCATAGACCCGATCATCGACATGCCGAGAACCATGATCAACGTCACCGGTTCCCTGACGAATGCACTTGTTGTAGATAAGATGATGGGAAATCTGAATCTGGATGACTACAATGATATGAGTTTAAATACTCTGGACAGAAAAGCAAACAAGGAAAGCGCAGAGAAATAAAATAGCTGCAAAGAAGCGTAAATTCCCCGTGTGTATCTGTAAGGCAGGTATGCGCGGGGGATTTTTTGCGGAAAAACAGTGATGATTTCCGTAAAATGGGCATTCAAGTATGAATTTAACATACAAAAATGTTAAATTCATAACTATATCCGCTAAAAATTCGAAAAAACTGGACAGGCTCATATTTTCCTGTATAATAAATACTCGTGGTCTTTTTTCGGGACCAGACAGTTACTTTTACACACAGGTAAGAAAAAGGAGAATATTGAGTATGAAAAAAATACGTCCAATGTTGTTCACAACATTGAAGAAGTATTCCGGTGCCCAGCTGATGTCTGATGTGGTAGCAGGTATCATCGTAGCCATCATTGCCCTTCCGTTGTCCATCGCGCTGGCACTGGCGTCCGGCGTAGGTCCGGAGCAGGGAATCTACACGGCCATCGCGGCAGGCTTCGTGATCTCATTCTTAGGCGGCAGCCAGGTACAGATCGCAGGTCCGACAGCAGCCTTTGCTACGATCGTAGCCGGCATCGTGGCGAGAAGCGGCGTGTAAGGTCTGGCAGTCGCAACGATCATGGCAGGTATCATCCTTGTTATCATGGGATTCTGTCAGCTTGGTTCCTTGATCAAATTTATCCCGTTTACGATCACCACCGGATTCACCTCCGGTATCGCGGTGACCATCGTGATCGGACAGTTAAAAGATTTCTTCGGTGTCACATACCCGGCAGGTATGGAGACCATCGAGACCATGCAGAAGTTAAAAGCTTTTGCCGCTGGTTTCGGAACCATGAATGTTCATGCGTTGATCGTAGGTCTTGTCTGCCTGGCGATCCTCATCGTAATGCCGAAGATCACGGAGAAGATCCCGGGATCCTTAGTGGCGGTTCTCGTTGGTATCGTGATGGTGAAATTCCTTCCGTTACAGGTCAACACCATCGGCGACCTCTACAGCGTCAGCAACGCGCTCCCGGCTTTCCATATGCCGGCCTTCAGCTATGACGTGATTCAGGGCTCTTTATCGGATGCCTTCACCATCGCGATTCTGGCAGCCATTGAGTCCCTGCTTTCCTGTGTTGTCGCGGACGGCATGATCGGCGGAAAACACCGCTCCAACACAGAGCTTGTGGCCCAGGGTGCAGGAAACATCGTTTCTGCGTTATTCGGCGGAATCCCGGCGACAGGCGCTATTGCCCGTACAGCGGCAAATATCAAGAACGGCGGACGCACTCCGGTAGCCGGAATGGTCCACGCAGGTGTTCTTCTTCTGATCCTTGTGATCCTGATGCCTTACGCAAGCTGGATCCCGATGCCGACGATCGCGGCGATCCTCTTCATGGTGGCATACAACATGTGCCAGTGGAGAACCTTTGCAAGACTCGCAAAGACAGCTCCGAAGAGCGATATCGCTGTTCTTGTGATCACATTCTTCTTAACAGTAGTCTTCGACCTTGTCGTAGCGATCGAGGTGGGCATGGTACTTTCCTGTCTGCTGTTCATGAAGCGCATGAGCGACGAGATGGGAGTCAGAAGCTGGCTCCATGTGGAAGAGGTCGAGGAGCAGAAACGTGAGGAAGAGGAAGCTTCCAGGGGAGCGAAGAGGACGATGTCCGTGGAAGAGGCGCAGTTGAAGGCAGCAGCCGAGGAGATCAACCCGGCCAAGCTTCGCCAGATCCCGATGGAGCTTGCGGTATACGAGCTCACAGGACCGTTATTCTTCGGCGCGGCTGACCGCATCAACCAGATCGAAGTGAACGAAGTCACAAGGTGTCTGATCCTTCGTATGCGGGCGGTTCCGGCGGCGGACAGCACAGCGATGAACTCCATGACAGCCCTCTGCGAGCGCTGCAAAAAGAACGGAGTTACCCTGATCCTGTCCCATGTCAACGAGCAGCCGATGCGCGCGATGGAGAAAGCCGGATTCGTGGATCTCGTGGGAAGAGAGAATTTCTGCAGGAATATTGAGGAAGCACTTGACCATGCGGACAAGGTGCTTGAGAAGTAAATAAAACGCGGAGACAGATTTTCTGCGCAAGGCTGAAAAGAGCTGTGTGACTATATGGGGGTCAGCAGCTCTTTTTAGCGTTTGTAGGGAAGACCAGACTGCAAAAATTAAATGATATTTTTGAAAAAGTCTGTTAAGACGACGCAAAATACGAAAAATACATACAAAAATTACAAAAATCCTGACGAAATATATTGTATCTGTTATTTGCAAAATTTGCGTTAAGGAGGGAAAATAAGCGATTAAGGAGCGGCTAAAAAGCAGGCTAAAAGGTAGCAGGGATAAAATTTCTGTGATATATATGTTCCGACTTAAAAACAGGAGAGGAATTTCATCTTGTCAGATTAAAAACATCCCGAAAAGAGAAATTTCGCAAAGATTCTTTGCAGGAAACAAAAGCGGGGTGGATGTAAAAGAAAAATTTGGGAGGTATATATCATGGCTAATTTATTTTCGATCCTTTTCATCATCCTTGTTGCAATCGTAGGCGGTATCCCGACCATCGTGATCACGGGGTATATTCCGGTCATGATCGCACAGAAGATCTACAGGAAAGTGAAATATGGATATTCTTTGTATCGTTAAAATATGATAAAGCGCAGGATCACAGTCAACAGCGGGCAAATGGGCATGTTGATTCAGAATGCGCAGAAGCAGCAAGATCGGTTATATTTCATGCAGCAAATAGAGTATAACCAAAATGGGTGATTTTTCGGAAAATTATCTGCAATCTTAACACGAATTTAGCAGAAATTATGTTATAATAGTCCAAAAGAAAAACAGCCGGCGTTGAAGGTGCCAGTTGTTTTTTTGGATCATTATAAGAAACCGGAGGTTCCCCTATGAGTACAAAAGTCAGATCAGTGTTAAAGAACAGCGGGATCGCGTTCGGGATCCTGGGAATCGCGACGGCATTTTGTTTTCTTGTCCAGAGGATCTCAGAATCAGACACGCACGTCCCGCTGTTGTTCGTTTTGGCAGTGCTGTTTGTGTCCCGCTTTACGGATGGATATGTTTATGGAATCGTCGCATCGATCATCGCTGTTTTCGGTGTGAACTACGTTTTTACATTCCCATATTTCAAACTGAACTTTGCGATCACGGGATACCCGCTGACCTTCGTCGCCATGCTGGCCGTGGCCTGCAGCGTCAGCGCCCTGACGACCCAGATCAAGAAACAGGAACAGATGCGGCTGGAGGTTGAGCGGGAGAAGATGCGGGCAAACCTCCTGCGGGCGGTGTCCCACGATATCCGCACCCCGTTGACGTCGATCGTCGGCTCCGCGTCCGGGATCATCGACAACTATGACGCACTCTCTAAGGAAAATATCCTGGAACTCCTTGAGGACATGAAATCCGAGGGTCAGTGGCTCGTCCGGATGGTGGAAAACCTTCTTTCCATCACGAGGATCGGGGATGGAACCGCCAGAATCAATAAGGAAGATGAACTGGTGGAGGACGTGATCAGCGGAGCGATTACGAAATTCAGAAAACGATTCCCGGATATCGAGGTAGTCCCGAAGGTGCCTGAGAATGTCCTGTTTGTTCCTATGGACGCGATCCTGATCGAGCAGGTGATCGTAAACCTCCTGGAAAACTGCGTGCTCCACGCGGACGGCATGACAAAGATCTGGTTGATCGTGACGGAGAACGGGGACCAGGTGAAATTCTCCGTTGAGGATGACGGTGCCGGGATCAAGGAGTCCGTTCTTCCGAGAATGTTCGACGGAAGTTTCGAGTCGGAGGACGGAAAAGAGAGTGATTCCAAGCGAAATATGGGAATCGGACTTTCGGTATGCATGACCATCGTAAGAGCCCACGACGGAATCATGAAAGCAGAAAACAGAAAAGAAGGCGGTGCCAGAGTGATGTTCTGGCTGCCGAAAGGAGTGGACACGGAATATGGAGATTAAAGACAGAGTGCTGGTCGTGGAAGACGACAAGAGGATCAGCAATTTCATCAAGACAGTGCTGGAAGCGAACAATTACGATGTGATCGTTGCGCAGACGGGAGCGGAGGCATACAGCATGGTGACCTCCCAGTGTCCGGACGTGGTGATCCTGGATCTCGGTCTTCCGGATATGGACGGCATGAAGATCCTGCAGGGCGTGCGGGAATGGTCCGCGATGCCGGTGATCGTTGTGTCGGCGAGAACCCATGAGAGAGATAAGGTGGAGGCACTGGATCTTGGAGCCGACGATTACATCACGAAACCTTTCGGAACATCCGAGCTTCTCGCGAGGATCCGCACTGCGATCCGCCACACAAGGTCTGGGATCCCGAATCAGCCGGGCGGACAGACGGGAGTTTTTAAATCCGGCGGATTGACCATCGATTATGACAAGCACCGCGTGTTTATCGACGGTGTGGACGCGGGGCTGACCCAGAACGAGTATAAGATCGTGAGTCTTCTTGGAAAGTATGCCGGGAAAGTCATGACTTATGATTATATTATCAAAGAAATCTGGGGACCGAACATGAAAAATGATAACCGGATCCTGCGTGTGAATATGGCGAATATCCGGAGAAAGATCGAAAAGAATCCGGCGGAGCCGCAGTATATTTTTACGGAGGTCGGTGTCGGATACCGGATCGTGGAGCCGGATTAGGACGGGATGCCGCATCACAGCGGAAGTGGAATAAGATATGGTAAAACACCTGCTGTGTCCTCTATGAATTTAGAGGGCAGCAGGTGTTTTTGTATTATATGTTCGAATTATTGTGTGGCGGCAGTCTTCTGGACAAGTTCATCCAATGTCCCGAACCGGTAGCCTATCTCCGCCCACTTCGTCAGCAGCTCATCGAGGATCTCCGCGTTTGTGGACGAAGTACTGTGCAGAAGCACGATGGCACCGGGATGGATGCGGCCGAGAAGCTTTTTGAATGCTTCTTCCTTTGCCGGCTGCTTATCCTGATACCAGTCCACATAGGCGAGACTCCAGAAGAAGGTCTGATAGCCGAGATCCTTTGCCATCTGAAGATTCACTTTGCTGTATTTTCCCTGGGGCGGCCGGTAGTATTTCCGCATGGTCTCCCCTGTGATCTCTGTGTAGAGTGCTTCGAGGCTTGAGAGTTCTTTTGCGAAACTTTCCCGGTTGCTGATCTTCGACATGTCCGGGTGGTGATATGTATGGTTTGCGACAATATGTCCCTCGGAGATCATGCGCTTTACGAGGTCCGGGCTGGTCTCCAGGTAGTTCCCGACAACGAAAAACGCGGCGGGAACCTGATGCTTTTTCAGGGCATCCAGGATCGAGGGAGTGTTGCCGTTCTCGTATCCGGCGTCGAAGGTCAGGTAGATGACTTTTTCGCCGGAAAGATCAGCGTACCAGGCATTGTACTGCTTTAATTCATCCGCCGTTGCGTTTGCCACAGGCGGTTTTCCCTCCTGCTGGAACGAGAGCCCCCAGTTTCCGTCAGCGGAGGCCGGGACTGCCGGAATAACGGTGGCGGCGAAAGCGCCGAGGACGTAGGAGAGGGGGAGGAGGATGAGAGCCAGGAGAAACGTTCCGAGACGGCGTGGGCTCTGAATGCGGGAGCGGCAGAGCGGAAGATGGATATGTTCCCGCAGAAAAGAGAAGGAAGAAAAAATCATAGTGATAACCTGTTTTTTAGTTACAGTTCAGCCATGCGCTGGTTTGAATGAGAAAGTGTGTTGCAAGCTTGCTTGCATAAGCACTTTTTCATCCAAATCAGCATATGGTGGAACCACCAAGCTTCTTGTTTTCATGAATATGAAAACAAGAAGATGTAATGACTGAACTGTAACGTTTTTTACAGTATATGCGTCCTCAGATATTTGTATTCCACCGCAAAATGTGGTAAGATGTGTTGGTGTGCGTATTGGGTGCCGTCTGCGGCAGCACAATACGGCGGCATGAAAGGAGAGAGGCAATTGAAGATCAGGATCCGGAGGATTCTTTTTCCAATTCTGTTCTGCCTGGCGGTGGCGTGTCTTATCGAGCTTCCGCTTGCGCAGACGGCGCTGTTCGGGGACGATGTGATCCTGTGGGATACACTGTTCCGGGCGATCGTGGCGGTTCCGATGCTGGTACATCTTTATAGAGAGGATTCGGTGTTCCGGGGAAAAGAACACTGGAACGGAAAAATCGCGGCAGCAGTATTTTTTGGCGGCGCAGGAATATCCTTGGCATTCGGCTTTGCGGTGAAAACACTTCAGATCCCTGGCGCGGTGTTGGCGGATGAGAGCCTGTTTACGGGAAATCTCTGGCTGGAGACTGTGGTACTTCTGGCGGCATCCCCTGTTCTGGAGGAATACTTTTTCCGCGGCGTTCTCTATGGAAGATGCAAGGAGCTTGTGTCCGCCCCGGCAGCAGCATTTATGACTGCGGCATTTTTCAGTGTGTTCCACTGGGATCTTGTGCAGGGAATCTACAGCTTCTTTATGGGGCTGATCCTGGCATATCTTATGGAAAAGACGAACACGGTGAAGGCACCGGTGGTGTTCCATTTCGCGGCGAATCTGGCGGCACTTGTTCTGGCGGTTCTCTAGCCTGATGGAAAAAATGTGCTTATATTTCCGTATCAGAATCGGTTGGTTCCATTGGTTTTGATGCCGCAAAGATGGCGAAAAAGGCGGCAGATTGCCGTAAAATCGTAAGGGAATTGTAATTGAATCATCAAAATACAGATGATAAAATAGTTTAGGCAAAAAGAAAGGCGGGAAAACGATATGAAAAAAAGAACCTTATTCCGCAGCGGTGCGGCGTTTCTTATGGGACTGCTGATGACCGCGGCGGTGGGATGCTTCACGAGCTTTGCTTATGACAGTGCATGGCTGAAGGCTTGTTCGGTAGAGAACGGAAACAGCATTTCCGTCACAGGAACAGCTACGACCGGCGCTTTAAATGAGGGGGAAACTCCGGATGATGGATATTATTATCTGTTCGAGCTTCACCCATATGAGTCTGAGATAGGCTCCAGAACGGACTACATCGCATGGAGCAACAAATCCGACAAGTTAAAATTCACCTTAAAATACAGCGGTGATTCCACAGATACGATGCTCTATTCCAGATTTGTGGTTGCGTTAAAGACCGGCAGCACCTACACCCCGATCAGCAATGCGATCTATGTGACGAACCCGGGCGATGTGGCAAAATATCGTGAGGCTTACCCGGAGCCGATGAGCAAAAAAGGACTTCTAATCCAGCTCGATATGCTCGGTGACGCGCTGAATCTGGGTGTGAAGCATACGACGGTCAATATCCCGTATCACCAGCTTGTGGGCGGCAATTTAAAGTACAAATACAACGGAAAGACCTACAACTTCAACGGTGATCTCATCAAGGATTATGATAAGATGATCAGTGCGTTCTCCGCAAAAGGAATCGTTGTGACGGCGATCCTTTTAAACGGCTGGAACGACAGCTACCCGGAGCTTCACGAAGCCGGGCTTGCGAAGAGAAAGGAAGCTTTCTACTACGGTTTTAATGTCTCCACGGAGCAGGGATATGAGACGACACGCGCGCTGCTCTCCTTCATGGCAGAGCGCTACTCCGGTGCCCACGATGATTACGGCCGCGTCAGCAACTGGATCGTCGGAAACGAGATCAACAACAACTTAAACTGGAACTACACAGGTCCGATGGACATCGATTCCTACACAAAACTCTACTCAAAGGTATTCCGTGTGGCCTACACGGCAATCAAGAGCCAGAGCCGCAACGCGAGAGTATTCTTCTCCACAGACTATGAGTGGAAGCGGGCGAACTCCAATCTGATGTACGGCGCGAAGGACTTCATCGACCGGTTCAACGCCGATATCCGCGACGAGGGAAATATCGAATGGGGACTTGCCTACCACCCATACCCGCATCCGATGACGGAGCCGGAGTTCTGGGATGATGATCAGACAGGTGCTGTCAACAATACAGAAGATTCACCGGTCGTAAACTTCAAGAACCTCAACGTCCTGACGGATTACTTCCAGAAGGACATCATGCGTGATGCAGGCGGAAATGTCCGCCATATCATTCTCTCTGAGGAAGGCTTTACATCAAAGAGCGCGACCCGCGGAGATGTCTATGATATCCAGGCGGCGGCATTTGCCTACGCGTACTATCTTGTGGACAACAACCCGTATATCGACGCGTTTATCTTAAACCGTCAGGTCGATGCGGTGATCGAGGTAGAGCAGTCCTGCTCGTTTGGTCTCTGGACAGTTGACATGTCAAGCCCGAACAGGGTCATCGCCGTTATGCCGAAGAATATTTACAACGTATTCAAATATATTGATACAAATAAATCTCTGAAGTATACGGAATTTGCGAAGAAGATCATCGGAATCAACAAGTGGAGCGATGTGATCCCGGGATTTAAGCTGCAGGAATAATTCAAAAAATAAAGCTGGTATTTTGATTCGGCAGGATACTTTCGGATATGTGTTCTGCCGGATCTTTTTTGCTTACAAATACCAGTTTTACGGGAATTTATTGACAAAATCCTAACGAGGGCTTATAATGCGCTATGACGATTATTTAGTACGACAACTCAGGAAATGACAGGAAAACAGTTTTGTGTGTCAACATTTTTCAGGAGGATATCATTATGGCAAAGAAGAATCCAATCGCAGCCGCAGCAAAGAAAATGGCTGCAGCACCGGTTAGCAATAGCACTGTAGAAGTAAAGGCAGCAGAGACAAAGACAGTAAAGGCAGAGGCTCCGAAGGCAGAAGCTAAGAAAGCAGAAGAGCCGAAGAAAGAGACAGCAAAGAAAGCTCCGGCAAAGAGAACAACAGCAAAGGACATCAAGACATCCGTAGTTGTACAGTTCGCTGGCAAGGAAGTTACAGAGAAAGACCTCATTGCAGCTGTTAAGAAAGCCTACACAAAGAAAGGCAACAAAGTCGGCGATATCAAGACCATCGAGATCTATGTAAAGCCGGAAGAGAGCGCTGCTTACTATGTAGTAAACGGTATCGGCGCAGACGATTACAAGATCGAGCTGTAAGTTGAGATGATAGTTTAGCTATGTCCGGATGGACATATGGCTGGGCAAATGTGTTTAGACACAGTCTTGCAGATGGATATATCCTGGATGTGCCGCCTGCAAAAGAACAGAAACTGTAACTGTTCAGTAGGTCTGCGCCCTTGCTGCGCTGACCGTAAGAAAACATAGGCTGGAGGGCAAAAATCCCATCAGCGAAGCTGATCTGGAATGGATTTTTGCGTGTAACTATGAAGGTACTGAATAGTTACCAGAAACTAGGACTTTAGGACTTGAGCGCCCGCTGGGATCATCCCCGGCGGGCGTTTTTGAGATCAGGAGATTATGGAAAAAGAAACGAAGAGAGAGCTGCCGGAAGCGTTCGTGGAGAAGATGGAAAAGCTTCTCGGCAGTGATGCGGAAGCATTTTTTAAGAGCTATGACGCGGAGCGGAAATTCGGATTGCGGGTCAACCCATTAAAGCAGAAGAGCGGAGAGATGCCGGAGGAAGGAGAACCCCTCGGAGATTACCTGAAGGGACTCGCAAAAGTTCCCTGGGCAGAAGAGGGATTTTACTACGAGGCAGACATGCGCCCGGGACGCCATCCGTTCCACGAGGCGGGGGCATACTATATCCAGGAACCAAGCGCCATGTCTGTGGCAGAAGCACTGTCTCCAAAGCCCGGAGAGCAGATCCTGGACCTCTGCGCGGCACCGGGAGGTAAATCTACCCATCTTGCCGGAAAAATGGGCGGACAGGGGCTTTTAGTCTGCAACGAGATCCATCCTGCCCGCGCGAAGATCCTGTCCCAGAATATTGAGCGCCTTGGCGTGAAGAATGCTGTGGTGACGAATATGGATCCGTTCCAGCTTGCCCCGGCGTTTCCGGAATTTTTTGACGGGATCGTGGTGGATGCCCCGTGTTCCGGCGAGGGAATGTTCCGAAAGGATGAGAACGCCAGAAATGAGTGGAGCCCAGACCATGTAAAACAGTGCGCGGGGCTGCAGGACGGGATCCTGGACTGCGCAGCGGCGATGTTAAAGGACGGTGGGCGGATCGCCTATTCCACCTGCACATTTTCACCCGAGGAGAACGAGCAGAGCATAGCAAGATTCCTTGAGCGTCATCCGGAGTTTTCTGTGGTGCAGCCGGAGCTTGTAAAATATTTTTCTGGCGGTCACCCGGAATGGGCAGATGGGGATGAGGAGCTGAAAAAGACCGTGAGGATCTGGCCGCATCTTGCGGACGGGGAGGGTCATTTCCTGGCGCTGCTTGTGAAAGGTGAGAGATCCTGGGATGCTGTGGAAAGTACTGTGAACGCAGACGAAAAGAAAAACAGCAAAAAGGGCGGACGTAAAAATGGACGTGCGAAAGAGGACGCGGCGCTCACGGAAGCGGTCGCTGCGTTCCGGACGTTTGAAAAAGAAAATCTGAAAGACACGGAACATCTGGAGAATGGAAAGAAATTTCTGATGTTCGGAGAAAACCTGTATCTCGTCCCGGAGGTGATGCCGGATCTTAAGGGACTTAAGGTACTGAGACCGGGCCTGCACCTCGGAAGCGCGAAAAAAGACAGGTTTGAGCCGTCCCATGCATTGGCTCTGGCACTGAAAAAAAGTGATGTGAGACAGAGCGTGGAGGTCGGATCGGAGGATCTTGCGCTGCGGTATCTTCGCGGGGAGACGCTGCGGGCGGAAGACTTTGAAAATCGGGAGATTCCGGTAAAAGGCTGGGTTCTTGTTACTACCGGCGGCATGTCGCTTGGATTTGCGAAGGCAGCTGGCGGGATGCTGAAAAACCACTATCCGAAGGGACTTAGAATCCAGGGCGGCTGAGTATAGAAGTCAGCAGATATATGAGGATACGCTGAAAATCTGCTTATGATGAGATACACTTTAATATGTAGTGGTTGAAAAAAAGCAAATAAAAATCCGTCAGATCCTGCCTTAGAAAAAGACAGGACCTGACGGATTTTTGATGTCCGGAAAAAGTTTTCTCATGTCCTCTGGCAGTGATGCGGAGAATTCAAGCTTCTCTCCGGTCACCGGATGGGAAAATCTTAAGTATGTGGAATGGAGCGGCTGCCGGTCGATAAAGCGGTAGTCCGGGCAGTAGAGAAAATCCCCCGGCAGCGGATGCCCGATGGCTTTCATATGGACCCGGATCTGGTGTGTTCTTCCTGTCTCTAAGAGGAGGCGGATGAAAGAAATGTCGGCGTCCTTGTTGTAGGCAAACGTCCGGTAATGGGTCACAGCGGTCTCTCCCCGCTCTGGATCGCAGACCCGCTCGATGGTGGAGCCGTCTTTTCTTGCGATCGGAAGATCGATGGTGCCGGACGCGTCCGTCTTCCCGGAGACGATGGCGGCGTACTCCCTGTGAATCGTGTGATCCTTCACGGCATCAGAGAGAACGCAGGAGCTGTAGGGATTCTTCGCGAGAAGCACAAGTCCTGATGTGTCCCGGTCCAGCCGGTTTACGGCCCGGAACACGAAAGGGGTCGCCTCGTTCCTGTAATACCATGCGATTCCGTTTGCCAGGGTATTCTCATAGTGTCCCTGGGACGGGTGGACCGGCATTCCGGCAGGTTTATCGATCACGAGAACATGTTCGTCTTCAAAAACGACGGAGAGGTCCATGGGAACAGGGACAATCTGGTCGGAAGTTTTTTTCTCCGTGACATGGACGCGCAACTGATCTTTCGGCTGAAGGACTGTGTTGGAAAAAACAGTTTTTCCGTTTAGGAGAAAACTGCCCTCGGTGTTCCGAAGATGAACCACCAGGCGGGAAGAATAGCCGGAATCCAGGAGAAAGGCGGCGATGGAACGGCCGCTCTCAGCTTCTTTAATTGTGTAAATTAAAACTATATTCATGAAAAATCCCTTTTTATTAAAAAATAATAATTCAATACGCAGATGCCCGCAGAGATTTCGGCTGCATAACACCACGGACATGTAGAAATGATCTCTAAAATTATTTCAGCACCTTTCATTGTATCATAGGAAAAATTGTCCGGCAAGTCTCAGAAAACATCCGCATATGCTGTTACAAATATGCGGCGGAAGTTCTGAAAAATGTGGAAGAATAAAAATATAGCAGGAAAGGTGCTGGCGCGGCCCAGTGAATGGACCGGGGTGAAAGAAGAAAAAAAACGCAGGCGCGGACCATACCCGCTTCTGCAGCTGTGCCTGGGGGCGCTCCTGATTTTTGCGGCAGTAGTTCCTGAAAATCATTTATACAGGGAAAACAGCGGGCAGCAGACTGCGCAGGATCTGGTCGTGCCGGTGATCCGGTCCGAGAATGGGGAGACGCTGGAATCAGCAGTGGTGCAATCGAAGGTGAAGACCGATCCGCTGAACTTAAACGCCCACGCTGCTGTCCTGCTTGACGGCGATACAGGGCGGATTCTGTACGGGAAAAATGAGAAGAAAGTTCTTCCCATGGCCAGCACCACGAAGATCATGACCTGCATCCTTGCCCTGGAGAACTCCGGGCTGGACACAGAAGTCGAGATCTCAGACCGGGCGGCATCCATGCCGGAGGTAAAGCTGCATGCGGGAAAAGGGGAGAAATACCGTCTGGAAGACCTTCTTTACTCCCTGATGCTGGAATCCCACAATGACACCGCAGTGGCCATTGCGGAAGCGGTCGGGGGCAGCGTGGAAAATTTTGCGGACATGATGAACGGGAAGGCAGCGGAACTTGGCTGTGATGATACATATTTTCTGACGCCCAACGGGCTGGACGCGGAGGATAAGGAAAGCGGGAAGATCCATTCCACGACGGCGGCAGACCTGGCGCGGATCCTCAGATATTGTATCTCACTCTCCCCGGCGAAGGAAGAATTCCTTGCCATCACAAGAGCACCGTCCCACGCTTTTTCTGACCTCTCCGGAACGCGGAGCTTCTCCTGTGTCAATCATAACGCTCTCCTGACGTCCATGGAAGGCGCGGTCAGTGGAAAGACCGGATTTACGGGAAAGGCCGGATACTGCTATGTTGGTGCAGTGAAAAAGGATGAGAAGCTATTCATAGCGGCACTCCTTGACTGCGGATGGCCGCCCCACAGGACCTACAAGTGGCAGGATATGCGGAAACTTGTGACGTATGGGGATAAAAACTTTGAGTATAAGGAGATAGAGAAAACAGGACTCGGGGAAGAAACGGCAGTTCTGGTGGAAAATGGCGTGGAGTCCAGGGTTAAGGTGGAGATTGGGACTGAACATGCGGATAGGAACTCCCTCCATGTTCTGCTGGGAAACGATGAGAAGATCCAGGTAAGGACAAAGATCGCAAAATTGCTCCATGCTCCGGTCCGGGAAGGAACGCCGGTGGGACAGCGGGATTACATGGTCGACGGGATTGTCATCGACAGTGATCCGGTGGTGACAGCCGGGAATGTTGAACTTTGGGACTTTGAGTATGCGGAGAAGATTGTGATGGGAAAATTCTGGATGTAAAGGTCTATTTTTTCCAAACAGGAATCGATGAATGTGCGGACTGTTTTAAAATGTGTTACAGTTCAGCCATGCGCTGGTTTGAATGAGAAAGTGTGTTGCAAGCTTGCTTGCATAAGCACTTTTTCATCCAAATCAGCATATGGTGGAACCACCAAGCTTCTTGTTTTCATGAATATGAAAACAAGAAGATGTAATGGCTGAACTGTAACTAAAATGTTATAAAAATCCTACTATCATACTTGAATTATAGGAATGTTCTGCTATACTGGTAAGAAAGATAATTGTAACTATTCAGTACCTTCATAGTTACGTGCAAAAATCCATTCCGGATCAGCTTCGCTGATGGGATTTTTGCCTTCCAGCCTATGTTTCCTTACGGTCAGCGCAGCAAATGCGCAGACCTACTGAACAGTTACCAGATAATTTATAAGTGAAGGTACTGAATAGTTACAGATAATTTATAAGTATGGAGGCATAAAATCATGCAGACAAAACTGACGAGAGAGGACGCCATCGCGCTCCTCAGAAAATACAACAAAGAGCCATTCCATATTCTCCATGGCCTGACTGTCGGGGGCGTTTTAAAATGGTACGCGAATGAACTCGGATACGGAGATGAGGCCGGATTCTGGGAGATCTGCGGAATCCTTCATGATATCGATTTCGAGGAGTATCCGGAGGAGCACTGCCTGATCGCGCCGCGTCTTTTAAAAGAGGGCGGAGCCGAGGATGAGGTGATCCATGCGGTCTGCAGCCACGGATACGGAATCCACGAGTGGATCGACGCGAAGCCGGAGCACGAGATGGAAAAAGTCCTCTTCGCGGCAGATGAGCTGACCGGTCTGATCTGGGCGGCAGCGAAGATGCGCCCATCAAAGAGTACGAAGGACATGGAAGTGTCCAGCTTAAAGAAGAAATTTAAAGATAAGAAATTTGCTGCGGGATGTTCCAGGGACGTCATCACAAAAGGTGCCGGGAATCTCGGCTGGGAACTGCCGAAGTTAATGGAAATGACGATCCTCGCCATGAGATCCTGCGAGGATTCCGTTGCGGAAGAGATGAAGAAGATGGGGTTGGCGGAGTAAGAGCGTATTGCTGACCAGTATAATAAAAACCTGAGGAGCTGTGTTGAGACCTCTCAGTTTTTTTGCCTTCCGGCTTATGTTTTCTTACAGTCAGCGCAGTAAGTGCGCAGACCTGCAGAACAGTCACAATTTCAGACTAATTGTTCAGCAATTTTGCACGCTTACCGCACTGACTGCACTGTCTATTTTCTGCTCTTGATCTGTGCCGTCATCTTATTGGGCAGGCAGACGATGATCTCGCCGTCCAGATGGATCTTTCCCTGGTGGACACAGATCTTGTCGGGGCATGTGGCCTCGGAGACCCACGCCTCCCCATCTTTGATGATCAGGTGGTTTGTGCCGCCGGACACGCTGTCTATAGTGAGTTCCTGATCTTTTGCGAGATCGAGGGTTTCGACTACTTTTCCATCGACGGAAACTTCAACGATCTCCGCAGGGCTTTTATGCATCAATTTTGCCCCGAGAAAAAGAAGAACGGCTGCCGCAAGTATTACGGCGATCAGGATCATATCCTGTTTTTTTAAAAGTTTCTGTTTCGTATCTTTGCTTTCTGTCATAAAAAATCCCTGAAAATAGTGTAATGGTAACTGTTTCGTGTTTTGCATCAGCGCCGGGCAAAAAATCCGGGAGACTGTCTGATCTAAATATTACTGTTTGATAATAAAGTCTTCCATTCCATCCGAATAGTAAACATTGTAATCCTCATCGATAAAGCATGCGTAGATTCCATCCAGGGAATTCGCAAGCTCCAGTCCTTTTTCCAGGCCAAGGGAAAAGCAGGTGGTGGAGAGACCATCCCCGTCCACGGACTCCTCGGAGAGGATCGTCACGGAGATCAGTCCATTATCGTAAGGATACCCGGTTGCCGGGTTTAAAATGTGATGGTAATTCTTTCCGTCGATCTCAAAATGCCGCTCGTAGACACCGGATGTCACGACGGAGAGATCTTTGATCCCAAGCACCTCAAATGTCTCATCCCTGTCCGCAAAAGGTTTCTGCAGCCCGATGTTGAATTTGCTTCCGTCCGGCTTTTCGCCCACGCAGAGGACGTTTCCGCCGAGATTGATAATGGCGCTCTTCACACCGGCATCCAGGAGCTGTTCCTTGATCCGGTCGGCGATATAGCCCTTCGCGATGGAACCCAGGTCGATGGTGGTATCCGGGGAGAGGAATGTCAGCGTATTTCCGGAGAGGACGAGGTTGTGGTAATCCACCTTCGGAATATCTGCTTCGATGTCTGCTTCATCCGGGATCACGGCCTCGCCGCTTGTGAAATTCCAGAGGGAACTCAACGGCTCGATCGTAATGTCAAAGGCACCGTCAGATTTCTCGCAGTATTCCAGACCTTTTGCCAGAAGCGCTGCCATGTCGTCGGAGACCGTGACAGTGTCGGAGGTCCGATGGTTGATCTTGTAGAGCTCGCTGGTCGCTAAGGTCTTGCTGAAAATATTCTCATACTCTTTACAAAGTGCCATCGAATCGTCTAAGATAGAGGAGTCGTCGGAATCGTAGAGCGTGATGGTGACGAAGGTGTTGAGCAGAAAATCGGAACGGCTGAGAGGAGTCTCCTGTGTGAGAAGTCCCGGTCCGCTGCTTGTTCCACACCCGCTCAATGTCATGCCGGAAACAAAGAGGAGACCGGCGGCACAGAGGCCAAATATTGTTTTTTTATTCATGTGTTATATACTTCCTGTACGATAAATATTATAAGCTCATTCGACAGCGGAAATTTTGTATATTAATACGAAAACGCAGACCGCAGCAGGCACTCGTGCCTGTCGTACAAAATATCAGAAGCTGCACTGCCGGATATCCGGTTTATTCTAACAAATGAACTTTTGAAAGTCAAGAAAGAGGAGAATAGATCCGATGAATCGAGAAAAAAAGGCAATAACTGTGGCATTGTATGGGCTCCTGATTGCCCTTGCCATGGTGCTGAGTTTTGTTGAGACAATGATCCCCATCCCGATCCCAGTCCCAGGCATAAAGCTGGGACTGGCGAACCTTGTAACGGTGGTGGGGCTCTATTTAATTGGAATCCCCGGAACCATCGCCGTGACCCTGATCCGCATCGTTCTTGTGGGACTGTCATTTGGAAATCCTTACAGCATGATCTACGGGCTGTCTGGAAGCTTTTTAAGCTTGTTTGTGATGGCGGTATTGAAGAAAACCGGAAAGCTCTCCCAGGTCAGCATCAGCGTTCTTGGCGGTATTGCCCACAATATCGGCCAGATCACCTTTGCGGCAGTTATCGTCCAGACACCAGGGGTATTTTATTATCTGCCATTTCTTCTGGCAGCCGGATGCATCGCGGGAACACTGATCGGAATCGTCGGCGGAATCATTACGGAGCGGCTTCAGCGTGCGATGCGGGGGATAAAAAAATAAAATAGCGATTGTATTAGGGTGGTAAATTTATTATAATAAAATGTAACAGGTTGCAGGTGCGGCAATTTGTTCTGCAAAAAACGCGCTGCAAGTTTACTTGTATAAGTGTTTTTGCAGAGCAGATTGATATAGGGCGGCCGCCCTGTGCTTCTTGTTTTTGTGCAGCGAAAACAAGAAGATACGCACGTTATACTTAAATCTGTCAATATACCGTAAAAAAACGGAGGAATTCGATCATGATTGAAATGTCAATAAAGAAACTGGTTCAGTACGGCAGAACGACCGGACTTATCGAAGCCGAAGATGAGATCTACGCAAGAAACCAGATCCTGGAAGTACTGAAAATGTCCGAATACGAGGAGCCGGGCGAGATTACAGACGAGATCAGCCTGGAAGATACCTTAAACGCGCTCACCGACTACGCTGCTGAGCAGGGGATCCTTGAAAACAACAGCGTCGTATACCGGGATCTTTTTGACACGAGACTCATGAACTGCCTGATGCCGCGCCCAAGCGAGGTCGTAAAAAAATTCCGCGGGGAGTATGAAAAATCCCCGGAGGACGCAACGGCTTATTTCTACAAACTGAGCCAGGACTCCGACTATATCCGCCGCTACCGTGTCTGCAAGGACTTGAAGTGGATCACAAAGACGGAGTACGGCGACCTGGACATCACGGTAAACCTCTCAAAGCCTGAGAAAGACCCGAAAGCTATCGCCGCTGCAAAAACCATGAAGCAGAGCGGATATCCGAAATGCCTGCTCTGTATGGAAAACGTGGGCTACGCGGGCCGAATCAACCATCCGGCGAGAAACAACCACCGGATCATTCCGCTGACCTTAAACGGCGAGTCCTGGGGCTTCCAGTATTCCCCGTACGTCTACTATAATGAGCACTGCATCGTCTTCAACGGAAAACACACCCCGATGAAGATCGACCGGAATACGTTCAAAAAGTTATTTGATTTTGTGACCATGTTCCCGCATTATTTCTTGGGATCCAACGCGGATCTCCCGATCGTCGGCGGTTCCATCCTGACCCACGACCATTTCCAGGGCGGAAGATACACCTTCGCGATGGCGAAAGCACCGGTGGAGAAAAGTTTTACAGTGAACGGTTACGAGGATGTGGAAGCAGGAATCGTAAAATGGCCGATGTCCGTGATCAGGATCCGCAGTGAGAAGAAAGAACGCCTTGTGGATCTTGCGGATAAGATCTTAACTGCATGGCGCGGATATACAGACGCGGACGCGGATATCTACGCGGAGACAGACGGGGAGCCACATAACACGATCACCCCGATCGCGAGATTCCGTGGCGGAAAGTTTGAGCTGGATCTGGTACTGAGAAATAACCGCACCACGGAGGAACGTCCGTTAGGTCTGTTCCATCCGAACCCGAAGCTCCACCACATCAAGAAAGAGAACATCGGACTCATCGAAGTCATGGGCCTGGCAGTTCTTCCGTCGAGATTGAAGGATGAGCTTGCCCTGCTTGCCGACTATATCGTGGAAGGAAAGGACATCCGCAGCGAGGAATCCATCGCAAAACATGCAGACTGGGTAGAAGAGTTCCTTCCGAAATATGCGAAGATCACAAAGGATAATGTGATGGAGATCTTACAGGATGAGGTCGGCCATGTGTTCGCGAATGTCCTTGAGGATGCGGGCGTTTATAAGCGCACAGAGGCGGGGCGTGAGGCATTTGGAAAATTTATCGAGACATTAAACAGGTAACAAAATTGTTGCCGGAACCGTTACATTTTCCTTAAAATTTTCATAAATGTAGGGACTTCGTCTCGCCAAGCGCGGGAAAGTGTGTTATATTGGTATTTGTTTCATAACTGCTAAGATTCTTCGCAGTTACAAGCAAAAATCCATTCCGGATCGGCTTTGCCGATGGGATTTTTGCTTTCCAGCCCATACTTTTTACGGTCAGCGCAGCAAGTGTGCAGATCTATTGTGCAGCTGCTGGGCTTTAAATGATGGAAAAAGGAGACTGCCATGTTAAATGAGGAGAAGATCCGGCTGATGACGGGTATCGCCATGTTTGAAAAGAAAATGATGAAGGAATCCATCCCGGCAAACCGGTATTTCAAGAGCGACTACGTTGGAAGCCATCTGATCCGGTCTTTTATCGCGTACTCGCTGACTGTGTGCCTGTGCCTGGTGCTGTGGGTCCTTTACCGGTTCGATGATCTGCTCAACGCCATGGCGGTGGATGACCTGATCTCTCTCGGGGTGCGCCTTGTATTCTACTATGCTGCGGGACTTCTCGCATATCTTGTTGTGACCTGGAAGATCTATTCGAGACGTTATGACGAAGCAGCCGGAAGACTGAAGATCTATCAGGCAAAGCTGCGGCGCCTTGATAAAAAATATGACCAGTAGCCTGCAAAGGAAAACGGGGAGGAAAAGAGTAAGTGATCGGACTTTTAGTATTCAAGGAAAAACTGAAACAATTTTATGGAAAGTATAATATTTACATCGTACCGGTCGTAAAATTCCTGGTGGGATTCCTTACGTTCTGGCTGATCAACGCGAATGTAGGTTTTATGTCGAAACTTAAGAATCCGCTGATCCCGGTGGTGATGGGACTGGTTGCCTCCTTTATTCCATATGGAGTGACAGCGTTTCTGGCCGGTGTTTTTATCCTGATCCATGTTGCCCAGGTGTCTCTGGAGATCGCTCTGGTCATCTTTGTGTTCGTGCTGGCGGTGACCGTCCTTTACTACGGATTCCGGCCGGGTGACGGATATCTGCTTCTCCTGACACCGTTACTGTTCTTCCTGCGGATTCCGTATGTGGTGCCGCTTGTGGTAGGACTTTCTGGAAGCCTTGTGTCCATCGTTCCTGTGTGCAGCGGTGTCTGCATCTACTATATTCTGATGTATTTAAAGCAAAATGCGGGAACACTGACGGGAAGTTCGATGGCGGAGATGGCAGACCGGTTTATCCAGATCGTAAAGAATGTATTTGGAAATGAGCTGATGTGGGTCATGGTGGCTGCATTTGCCGCTGCGATCCTTGTGGTCTTCATCCTTAAAAATCTTTCAGTAGACTACTCCTGGTCCATCGCCATCGTTGCGGGAGTGATCACACAGCTTGCAGTGATCTTTATCGGTGATTTCAATTTCAACCTTCCGGTATCCGCAGGTTCCATGATCTTTGGAATCGTCGCATCGGTGGTGATCGCCCTGATCTATCAGTTCTTTGTGTTCGCGGTGGATTACACGAGAACAGAGTATCTGCAGTATGAAGACGATGACTACTATTACTATGTGAAAGCTGTCCCGAAGCTCACGGTGTCTGCACCGGATGTGAAGGTACAGCGGATTTATTCGAGAAAAAATGTGAGACATGAGAAGAACGAAACTCGTGAATAATTGTACGGAGGTAACAAAATGACAGAATTTCTTGGGAATATGTATTCCTGGTTTACATTTATTCCGAAGATCACATTGTCGAATCTTTTTGAAATTCTGATCCTCACAGTTCTGATCTATGAAGTCCTTTTATGGGTGAAGTCGACGAGAGCGGGAGTGCTTCTCCGCGGTGGTATGATCATTGTTGGTTTTTACCTGCTGGCGGCGATGCTCCATTTAAATACGATCACCTGGATCATCAACCATATGGGCCAGCTCGTATTGACAGCCCTCATCATTATCTTCCAGCCGGAGCTTCGAAAAGCGCTGGAGCAGCTCGGAAGCAAAAATATCATCACAGACCTTTTTATTTCTGAGAATTCCAGACAGCAGGAAGGATATACAGAGAAGACCGTAAATGAGATTACCCGTGCGGCCTTTGAAATGGGAAAAGTAAAGACAGGAGCCCTGATCGTCATCGAGCGCGACACTCCGCTTCCGGAGATCGAACGCACGGGAATCCCGGTGGACGGAATCGTCACGAGCCAGCTTCTGATCAATATTTTTGAACACAATACGCCTCTTCACGACGGCGCGATCATTATCCGTGGAAACCGCGTGACCTCTGCGACCTGTTATCTGCCGCTTTCTGATAACCTGAGCATCAGCAAAGACCTGGGAACAAGACACCGTGCGGCTCTTGGAATCAGTGAAAGCACGGACAGCCTGACCGTTGTAGTCTCCGAGGAGACTGGACGGGTATCCCTGGCGGAGGGCGGAAGTCTCAGAAGGATCAACAGTCCGGAAGAGTTAAAGCTTGCGATCGCTGCAAAGCCGGAGGAGGAGACGGTATCCGGCCCGTTCAAACTCTTGAAGGGATGGCATAAAAATGAAAGAAAAGCAGAATAGACGATGGGGACTTTTGCTGATTTCCTTCCTGTGTGCCTTTTTAGTCTGGCTGGGGGTCGTCAATGTGGCGGATCCGGTCATGACGGATACTGTGGAGGTGCCGGTAGAGATCATTAACAGCGACGTCCTCACGAAGAACAACCTGACATATGCGGTTGTCGGAAAATCGACAACCACAGTTCAGTATGAGGTAAAGACGACAAATGCGTATCGGATCCGTTCCTCAGATTTCCGGGCGTACGCGGATATGACAGACATGTGGTCCGTGACAGGCGCGATCCCGATCAAGGTCGAGGTCCTAAACCACTCCGAATACCTGGTCTCCATGCCGGTGAGCCGGACGGGAACGATCAAGATCGAGACGGAACCGCTTCAGAGGAAGACATTTACCATCGGCGTCATGACGACGGGAATGCTTGAGGACGGCTACCAGACTGGCAAGGTGACACTGTCACCGGAGACACTTACGGTCGAAGGTCCGGAATCCCTGATCGGACAGATCAGCAGCGTCGGAATCGAGATCAACTTAGACGGAAAGAACGCGGATTGGAGCGATTCGGAGGAACCGAAGTTCTATGACGCGAACAAAAACAGCATTACGATCAGCGATCGTCTGATCAGTAACTGCAAGAGTGTCGATTATACCATGGAGATTCTGAAAGTGAAGAATCTGAGCCTGGATTTCGATGTCACCGGTGAGGTGGCGGGCGGTTATCGCTACACAGGTGTGGAGTGCGGACTTAAGAGTGTCCCGGTGGTCGGATTAAAGAGCGCTCTGGCATCCTTAAATACGATCACGATCCCGAAGGAAGAGCTTGATGTTTCCGGCGCGAGGGCAAATATCGTGAAGACTATTGATCTGAATGATTATCTGCCGGAGGGAGTTTCCCTGGCTGGGAAGGACAGTTCCGAGATCACGGTGACACTTACGGTGGAGCAGTTGAAGGAACGGGAATATACGGTCCGCATCAGCGCTGCCAGTTATGTTGGGGCGGACAGTTCCTACAGCTATCGGGCAGACCCGGGAACGGTCACAGTCCGGATCCGTGCGCTTCAGGAAGAACTTGACAGCCTGCAGCTTACGGCTGAGGACCTGAGTCTGAATGTCTCTGGAATGGGAGAGGGAAGCCATCAGATTCAGCCGACGCTTAACAGGGAGCTTGATTCTGCCTATGATCTGCTGGGAATTTCCAGCTGTACGGTAACTGTCGCAAAGGAGCAGGAGTCTGCGACGGAGACAGAGCCTGAGACAACTGAGAAAGAGACAACTGAGAAAGAGACAACAAAAGCGTCGGAAACTGCCGCTGAGAGCAGCAGGGAGGCGGAGACAGAGGGGGAGACCGCTGCGTCTGCGACAAGACACGCGGTGATCGTCCCGCCGGAGACGACGGAAGCACGTCAGGCGACAGGTCTTCAGACCATATTTCGAAATTAGGAGTTAAAAATACTTATGGTAAAGCAAAAAGTTACGATCGGAAACCCAACCGGTCTTCATCTGAGACCGGCAGGGCTTCTGTGCAAGGAGGCACTGCGGTTTCAGAGTTCGATCAAATTTGAATATGGAAACACAACAGCTAATGCAAAAAGTGTACTGAGCGTGCTGGGGGCATGCGTAAAGTGCGGAGATGAGATCGAATTGATCTGTGAGGGAGCGGACGAAAAGGAAGCTCTGGAAACGATCACGGAACTGATCAATGGCGGTCTCGGAGAGTAGGCTGATATGCTGGTTTATGTGATCTGTTACGGCGCTGCCATGCTTTTTGCATTCAGCGCCCATTTTACCTTATCAGGAATGTCACTGATGTTTGCAGCACTATATCTTTATCTGTGGGAATATGGGAAAAGCGGCAATCCGCTTCATCTCCGCGGACTGTTTTCCTTGTTTTATGTGGGAGGAGAAGGAATCTCCTGCCTGAAGCTGTCAAACCTTCAGAAGGACTGGAGTTTAGAGACCTGGGCGTGCTTTTTTATAGCTTTTGCGGCATTCTGGAATGTGTACGCACTGGCAGAAAAGAAATTTGGATATGAGAAGGAAAAAAAGACAATAGATGGATTTTCCCTGAAGTTTACGGGGGAGACCCCGGAGAGATACGGGACAAGAATTTTCATTGCACTTACCGGGCTGACAATCCTGTCCCTGACTGCCTTTCTGTTTGAGGCATTCCGGTTGGGATATGTGCCGTTTCTCCTTCGGGGAGTGCCGCATGCCTACTCATATTTCCATATTTCCGGGGTCCATTATGTGACGGTGTCATGTGTACTGGTCCCGTCCATGGAAGTGCTGTTATGGTTCTATGACAGGGAGATGGGGAAGGCGAAAAGAATCGTTTCCCTCATTATGACAGGGATCGCGCTCCTGATCCCGGTGCTTTGTGTATCGAGATTTCAGCTGATCTTTGCGGTGATTCTCGCAGTGCTGACATTTATGATCGTCAGCGGATACAGGAAAATCAGGTATCTTTTCATGGCAGCGGCGGGACTTGTTCCACTCTATGTGATCTTAACGATTGCCAGAAGCCATGATGTGACGTATCTGAATGGAATCTTTGAGATGAAGAATGCGGCTACGCCGATCTTTATCACGCAGCCTTACATGTATATTGCAAACAATTACGACAATTTTGACTGTCTGGTACGGGAGCTTCCGGCCCATTCTATGGGACTAAAGGGAATGTTTCCGCTCTGGGCATTATCGGGGCTTAAGTTTATAAAGCCTGCATTAGTGGACTGGCCGATCTACGTGAATAAGGAGGAGCTGACTACGGTTACACTCTTCTATGACGCGTATTATGATTTTGGAATTGCCGGTGTGTTTCTGTTTTCATCAGTATTGGGAGCGGCTGCCGCATGGCTTTCTGCAAGGACATACCCGGGAAGAAATCCGGCGTGGTACCTATTCTATTCTCAGGGAGCGCTCTATTTTATGCTCTCGTTTTTTACAACCTGGTATTCCAATCCTACGACCTGGTTTTACTTCGTGGTGACCGGTGCCTTTGGAATTTTTTTAGAGATTAAATACAACAGACGGAGGAGACAGCTATGATATCAGAAAAAATGAAACCATTTATGGCTAATAATTCCGCGATCCGCGCAATGTTCGAGGAAGGGAAAAGAATGGCTGCTGTTTACGGCAGGGAGAATGTATATGACTTCAGCCTTGGAAACCCGAATGTTCCGGTTCCGCAGGTGACAGAGGCGATCCTCGACGTGGTGAAGAATGAGGATTTCATGACACTCCATGGATATATGAGCAATGCAGGCTATGAAGATGTCCGTCAGACTATCGCAGAGTCCTTAAATAAACGGTTCGGAACGAATTTTTCCTTTAAGAACCTGATCATGACAGTGGGTGCGGCGAGCGGATTAAATATCATTTTAAAGAGCATTTTAAATCCGGGCGATGAGGTTATCGTGTTTGCACCGTATTTTGTGGAATATAATGCGTATGTGAGAAACTATGACGGAAATGTTGTGGTCATTTCTCCGGATACTGAGACGTTTATGCCGAAGCTTGATGAGTTTGAGGCGAAGATCACTGCTAAGACGAAGGCTGTTATCATCAACAACCCGAACAACCCGACGGGTGTTGTGTATGATGAGGCGACGATCAAGGCTATGGCTGCGATCCTGGAGAAGAAGGAAAAGGAGTTTGGCACATCGATCGTGCTGATCTCTGATGAGCCGTACCGTGAGCTGGCTTACGGCGGGGTTGAGGTTCCGTTTGTGACGAAGTATTATCACAATGCAGTTGTGGGATATTCTTACAGTAAGTCCCTCTCTGTTCCGGGTGAGCGTATCGGCTATGTCGTGATTCCGGATGAGGTGGATGATTCTGCGGCCCTGATCGGAGCGGCTACGATCGCGAACAGGGTGATCGGATGTGTGAATGCGCCGTCACTGATTCAGAAGGTGATCAAGTATTGCATTGAGCATGAGGTTACAGTGGATCTGGAGACTTATGAGAAAAACAGGAATCTGATCTATGGTGCGCTGACGGAGTATGGATTTACCTGCGCGAAGCCGGACGGAGCGTTTTACTTGTTTGTGAAGTCTCCAGTGGAGAACGAGAAGGAATTTTGCGAGGTGGCGAAGAAACATCACGTGCTGGTGGTTCCGGGCAGTTCGTTTGCTTGTCCGGGGTACGTGAGACTGGCTTACTGTGTGTCCTATGAGCAGATCGAGAGATCTCTGCCGGCATTTAAGAAGATTGCAGAGGAGTACGGGCTTTGTAAGTAGTGTTGGCGGGAAAAACGGTGAAAGGAGTACAGATCATTAGCTGGACTTCGTTTGAAAGCATGTTAAACTGTATGAGATCATGTGGAGTACTGAAAAGGGGGATCGACTGAGTAAAATACTGCGGATGGAATGCAGCAGGATTTTTACAGGATTAGGAGGTCCATGGAATGAATTTCAGAAAGTATGCAGGGATTATTTTAAATATTCTGGTTCCTTTGCTCACAGTTTATCTCGTCTGTGTCTGGGGACTGAGGCTGGTGGTGTTTTTTCTTCCGTTTGTGATCGGATGGATCGTGGCAGCGATCGCGAATCCGGTGGTGCGCTTTTTTGAAAAGCGGCTGAAGATCGTCCGCAGGCACGGCTCGATGGTTCTGATCGCAGGTGTGCTGGCACTGGTGATCTTTGGCATCTATGCGCTGTTTTCCTGGGTGTTCCGGGAAATGACGGAGTTTGGGCAGGCACTGCCCGGAATTTATGCGTCGATCCGGGAGGAGGTCGATCTGGCCTGCGAGCGGATTGGGGGCCTTTTGAAGTATCTTCCTGCAGACACGGAGATGACGATCGTTTCCGAGCTGGAGAATGTGGGTGGATATATCGGCGATTTTGTTCAGAAGATCGCGGCTTCCGCAGGCAGCCGCGTAGTGCGGACGCTGCCGGAGGTCTTTGTGAATACGATTATTGTATTTCTTTCTTCTTATCTGTTTCTGGCAGATCATGATAAGCTTGTGGAGACGGTACGGAAGGTTATGCCGGGGCCTGTGATCAAGTATGGACGGATGATGAAGAACGATATCCGGACGTTGATCGGCGGGTATTTTCTGGCGCAGTTTAAGATCATGTTCGTGGTCGCAGTGGTGTTGGTGATCGGAATGTTATTCCTCAGGGTTCCATATGGAATTTTTCTTGGAATCGCGATCGCGATTCTGGATTTTCTGCCGATGTTCGGCACAGGAACGGCATTGATTCCTTGGGCAGTGGTGAGACTCTTTACCGGGGAGTACGGTTATGCGCTCAGCCTTGTCATTCTGTATGTTTTAACACAGGGCATCCGTCAGGTGATCCAGCCGAAGATCGTCGGTGACAGCATGGGACTTCCGCCGCTTGCAACACTAATCTTCCTCTATCTTGGTTTCAAGTTCCGCGGTATTGCGGGAATGATCATCGCTGTACCGGTCGGCATCCTGTTTATCCGGTTTTACGGATATGGGGCATTTGACGGCCTGATCAGGAATGTGAAGCTTCTTGCGGAGGAGATCAGGAAGCTGATGGAAGGATAGAAAATAAGAAAAAGAGACAGGCATTTGGAAGCTTATCTAAGTTTCCGGATGCCTGTTTTGATATAAGAAAACAAAATTTATTCAGCAGATGAGCCATCGGCGGGGACAATAACGATATTGACGTCCGAGATATTACAGGACGCCGTGATGCTGGCATTGGATATCCGGAGGAAGATCTTCTGAAAAACTTTGCTGGTTTTAAACTCTGCATTTAAAGGTCGAAAATAAGTGTAGGAATGTATCATGCGTGCATCTGTTGCATAAAATAGAACGATATTCAATCGAGCGAGGAAATTATGGCACAGGGATATTTGCAGGTGGATGTTGTGTCGGACGCGAACAGTTTTCCGGTACAGGATGCGGATATTGTGATTGCAAGGACGGAGGAACCAGATGAAATTATTGAGGAGACGAGAACGAACAGTTCCGGACAGACGGAGAATCTTCCATTAGATGCACCACCGTTAGAGCTTTCATTGCTACCGGAGGAGACGGAACGTCCATATGCAGAATATACGATCCGAATCACAGCGCCGGAATTTGAATCATTTGTTGTTTCAGGAACGGAGGTTCTGGCGGACGTGACGTCGATCCAGGGGATTCGTTTGCGGCCTCTTTCGAATGTCCAGGCCGGAGATCAGACAGAGATCGTGACGATTCCGGATCACACACTTTATGGTGATTATCTTCCAAAAATCGCGGAGAGCGAGATCAAGCCGGTTATAGAGACAGGAGAGATCGTTCTATCCAGAGTGGTCGTCCCTCAGACGATCGTGGTACATGACGGAGTGCCAACGAACGCGTCCGCGGCCAACTATTATGTCCCATATCGGGATTATATCAAAAATGTAGCCTCCAGTGAGATATACGCGACCTGGCCCCGCTCCGCGATCGTTGCGAATGTGCTGGCGATCATGTCCTTTACGTTAAATCGTGTCTATACGGAATGGTATCGCAATCAGGGATATGATTTTACGATCACATCATCAACCGCGTATGATCATAAATGGATTTATGGGCGGAATATTTTTGAGTCCATCTCTGTCGTGGTGGATGATATTTTTGATAATTATCTTTCGCGCCCGGGAGTGAAACAGCCGATCCTGACACAATACTGCGACGGGCGGAAGGTTCGGTGTCCGGGGTGGATGACGCAATGGGGCAGCTGTGAGCTCGGAGAAGCGGGGTACAGTCCCATCGAGATCCTGCGGAATTTTTATGGAGATGATATGTATATCAATACGGCAGAACAGATCTCCGGCATCCCGGCATCGTGGCCGGGATATGATCTGAAGATTGGTGCCACCGGTGATAAGGTGCGGCAGCTGCAGGAGCAGTTAGACGCAATCTCCAGCGTGTATACCGCAATTCCGGATATTTCCCCTGACGGGATCTATGGTCCGGCTACCGCGGAAGCTGTCCGGAAATTCCAGTCGATTTTTGGACTTCCCCAGACCGGAGTGGTAGATTTTGCTACATGGTATAAGATTTCCCACATATATGTGGGGATTACAAGGATTGCGGAATTATCGTAAATGAAATATGGATAGAAAGTGATATGTTGCCGGACATGGTGACAGGAGATACCTGCCGATCCTGTCACCATGAATTCAGGAGCAGGCTATCGCGGGACGGAGAAGTGAGGATTAACGGATACGGTGAATGAAACGCGATCAAAAGTTAAGAGACAGATATGGATATAGGGGAACGGTTGTCGGAAAAAGGAGAACGATTTTCTCGGATTTACCAGAAAAATCCTTGTAGAATCCAGAGAAATGTGCTATGATACGAGTGTCGGAAAAATTCATGCGCAGATATGGTTCATCGGTAGAACGCTAGCTTCCCAAGCTGGAAAGGCGGGTTCGATTCCCGTTATCTGCTTCCTTCAGGGAATCCTTAGAAATTAAGGATTCCCTTATTTTATGCGGGTTTGCGGGATTTTTGGAATAAGCTTATCCTTTCGAATAAGAGGGTAAAAGTGCATATTTCCGGGGAAAGTATCACACGAAATATCATATGGGAAAACTGATTTCGTGTAATCCTACTGATAGCGATATAGTGAGGCGATTATAATGAAGAAAATGGAAAGAAAATTTGAAACAATGCCTATAATTTTTAAAAATGTAGTTATGCTGTCGGAGTAATCATATAATAATCTGATGGAAAATGTTTATATTATAGGCAGCAAGAATAGTTATGATTGGCCAATGGAATCCAAGACGTAGTTAGAACGGGGAAAACGTGTACTGCACGATTTTATATAGGATGAAATTGCTGGGCAAAGTAAACATTGAAACTGCCGGATTCTTCGAAAAAAAGAAGATCCGGCAATTTCGCTGTTTACAGACCGATTTTATTAAATGATGTCATGGAGAACAATAGAAAATTGCCTATCGTGCACTGATAAAACTTCCGCATGACGCTCCTGGAATCATGGAAACATTCCCGGATGTCAGGCAGTTCCCGCCAGTGCAGGAATTTAAACCGCAGTTTGTTCCGGAAGAGCAGCTGCCTCCATTGAAGCCGTTTGCGCAGCTGGTGCCGCAATTATTTCCAGTCCCCCAACTTGGATATCCCTTCCCGGATAACGTATAAAGACCAATAGCATTTCCATTGGAAATCACGCATCCGCCCTGCGTCCGGACCATAGAAATGGCGTTGGTGTCAGTTGTGTATCCACAGTTGTTTCCCGGACGGAAGCCGGTCTGACAAGAGCGGGACGCAGCGAAGGACGCGAAAGGCATTGCGAGTGTCATCATGGCGGAAACTGCGAGAGCAGTCATCATCTGTTTTTTCATGGTAAAACCTCCTGTTATGTAAAAAATGTTACAAAAATATTACAAGGAGGATTCTACCACAAAATTCCGCGCATAGAACTGGGAATGAATGGCAATATATTTTGCGATAAGAGCCGTATGATGAAAGGCAAAGCGTTTATTTCGCAGCAAGTGCCTCCCGGTCTTTTTTGATCAGCTTCCTCATCGCCTCCACCGCTGTAACGACAGCGGCTTCCGTATCATAGACCTGCGGATCTTCAAGCCCCAGCTCACGTCTTGTCTGGTTCGCGATCACGAGCATCACGGAACCGGTGCGGACTCTGCGGACGCTGCCGACGATGAAGAGGGCAGCGGACTCCATCTCGGAGGCGAGGGCACCGCATGCAATCCAGGCCTTCCATTTGGAGTTTAATTCATCTGCCACAGGCATGGAATCCGGGGAGTGCTGTCCGTAGAAGTTGTCCTTGCACTGGACGACGCCGAGGTGATGGCGGTAGCCGAGTTCCTCAGAAGCTTCCTTTAACGCAGTAGTGACATCGAAATCCGGAACCGCCGGATACTCGATGGGTGCATATTCTTTTGTGGTCCCCTCAAAGCGGATCGCACCGGTAGCGATCACGAGATCTCCGCCGAGCACTTCTTTCTGCATGCCGCCGGAGGTGCCCACACGGATGAAGGTGTCCGCACCGCAGTGGATAAGCTCTTCGACCGCAATGGAGGCGGACGGTCCGCCGATCCCGGTGGAGACAACGCTGACTTTTTCTCCGTCGAGATAGCCGGTGTAGGTGGTGTATTCCCGGTTCTGGGCGATCTTTACCGGGTTATCGAAATGTTTCGCAATCTTCTCACAGCGCCCCGGATCGCCCGGCAGGATCACATAGCGTCCCACATCCCCGGCGCCGACGCCGATGTGATATTCTTTTCCTTTTGTATAGACAAGTTTACTCATAAGCTGCCTCCTCGCATAAGAAGTTTATAAGCAGGAAAAAGCATTCACAGCCGATTTTCGGAATAAGAAAGGTACCTTCCGTCTGTATCAGGGCTGTTTTCAAATTTTTCCTTTTTAATCTTCATTTTACCATTTTTCCGCAATAGAGACAACTCTTTATAACATCTGAAAAGATACTTCCAACGTAACTGTTCAGTAGGTCTGCGCACTTGCTGCGCTGACCGTAAGAAAACATAGGCTGGAAGGCAAAAATCCCATCAGCGAAGCTGATCTGGAATGGATTTTTGCACGTAGCTATGAAGGTACTGAATAGTTACCTTCCAACAAAAAATAAATCCAATATCAGAAGTCAGAAAAGTACGAGATACCGGTCGATGATATTTATCTGGAAGAAAGACATCACGAAAAAATACAGAATATATTTTTGCTTCGCAGCAAGAAATATACCCATCAGTCAAGTTAACATAATTCAAAATTTCACTCCCGGACAACACTGGTTAGTCCGTCATAACTTTCACAAACAATTTCTGTTACAGTTCAGCCATGCGCTGGTTTGAATGAGAAAGTGTGTTGCAAGCTTGCTTGCATAAGCACTTTTTCATCCAAATCAGCATATGGTGGAACCACCAAGCTTCTTGTTTTCATGAATATGAAAACAAGAAGATGTAATGGCTGAACTGTAACGAGTTTCTTGAAAAATTTCAAAAAACCAGTTGAAAAATCTCTCACCACATGATAGAATAGTGAAAATTTGGGCTGAAATAAATTTTCAATCCCAGATAGGAAACGAACACGAACACAGAAGAAAGGGTGGCGTCATGAAAGCATATTTAATACTGGAAGACGGAACCGTGTTTGAAGGAACAAGCATCGGCTCTACCAGGGAAGTAATCAGTGAAATTGTTTTTAACACATCCATGACCGGTTATTTAGAAGTCCTTACCGATCCGTCCTATGCGGGACAGGCAGTGGTAATGACTTATCCGTTAATTGGTAATTACGGTATTTGTAAAGAAGATATGGAGTCCGGAAGAGCATGGCCGGATGGTTATATTGTCAGAGAATTATCTAGAATCCCCAGTAATTTCAGAAGTGGGGACACGATTCAGCATTTCTTAGAAGAACAGGATATTCCAGGTATCAGTGGTATCGATACAAGAGCCCTCACAAAGATTTTAAGAGAAAAAGGAACCATGAACGGCATGATCACAACGAACGGATCTTTTGATCTGGAAGAAGTGAAAGAACGGATCAGGGCGTATCAGGTAACAGGCGTTGTATTAAAGACAACCACAAAAGAGAAATACGTTCTCCCGGGGGAAGGAAAGAAAGTTGCACTCATGGACTTTGGCGCAAAGAAGAATATCGCCAGAGAGTTAAATAAGAGAGGCTGCGAAGTGACCGTATATCCGGCAGATACTCCGGCTGAGGAAGTCTTAAAGACAAAACCGGATGGGATCATGCTTTCCAACGGTCCTGGAGATCCGGCAGAAAACACGGAGATCATCAAAGAAGTCAGAAAGTTTTATGAATCCGATGTTCCTGTTTTTGCCATCTGTCTCGGACACCAGCTCATGGCTCTTGCCACAGGCGCAAATACATATAAGCTGAAATATGGCCACCGCGGCGGAAATCACCCGGTAAAAGACCTTGAGACGGGCCGCGTCTACATTTCCTCCCAGAACCACGGATACGCGGTAGACGAACACAGCATGAATCCTGAGGTTGCCGTGCCGGCGTTCGTGAACGTGAACGATAAGACGAACGAGGGATTAAAGTACGTGGGCAAGAATATCTTCACCGTCCAGTACCACCCGGAAGCATGCCCGGGACCGCAGGATTCCGGATATCTGTTTGACCGCTTTTTACGCATGATGGAGGAGGAAAGATAATGCCTAAGAATCCAGAGATCAAGAAAGTACTTGTAATCGGTTCTGGTCCGATCGTTATCGGCCAGGCCGCAGAATTTGACTACGCGGGAACACAGGCCTGCCGTTCCTTAAAGGAAGAAGGCATCGAGGTCGTTCTCTTAAACTCCAACCCGGCAACGATCATGACAGATAAGGATATCGCGGACCGGGTATATATTGAGCCGCTGACAACTGAGGTTGTCGAGCAGTTGATTAAGAAAGAAAAACCGGACAGTGTCCTCCCGACCCTTGGCGGACAGGCCGGCTTAAACCTTGCAATGGAACTGGAGGAGGCAGGTATCTTAAAGGCAAATAACGTGCGCCTTATCGGTACAACAGCCCTCACGATCAAAAAAGCCGAAGACCGTGAAATGTTCAAGGAGACAATGGAAAAGATCGGCGAACCGGTGGCTCCGTCTGAGATCGTTGAGGATGTGAACACAGGTCTTGCTGTTGCAAAAGAGATCGGTTATCCGGTCGTTCTCCGTCCGGCTTATACCCTTGGCGGCTCCGGCGGCGGTATTGCCTATAATGAGGAGCAGTGCGCAGAGATCCTGGAGAACGGACTCCGTTTATCCCGTGTGGGCCAGGTTCTTGTAGAGCGCTGTATTGCGGGCTGGAAAGAGATCGAATATGAGGTTATGCGTGACGGTGCAGGCAATGTGATCACCGTCTGCAACATGGAGAATATCGACCCTGTGGGCGTACATACCGGTGACAGTATCGTTGTCGCTCCGTCCCAGACATTAGGAGATAAAGAGTACCAGATGCTCCGTACCTCCGCGTTAAAGATCATCACAGAGCTTGGTATCACCGGTGGCTGCAACGTACAGTACGCACTTCACCCGGAGAGCTTCGAGTACTGTGTAATTGAGGTAAACCCGCGTGTAAGCCGTTCCTCCGCCCTTGCGTCCAAGGCGACAGGATACCCGATCGCGAAGGTTGCCGCGAAGATCGCCCTCGGCTACACACTTGATGAGATCAAGAACGCTGTTACAAAGAAGACCTACGCAAGCTTCGAGCCGATGCTCGACTATGTGGTAGTCAAGATGCCGAGACTTCCCTTCGATAAATTCATCAATGCGAGTCACAAGTTAGGAACCCAGATGAAAGCGACCGGAGAGGTCATGAGTATCTGCACAAGCTTTGAGGGCGGCTTAATGAAAGCGATCCGCTCTCTGGAGCAGCATGTGGACTCCTTAATGTCTTACGACTACAGCGGACTCACAGATGAACAGTTAAAAGAGCAGCTTCACAACGTGGATGACCGCCGGATCTGGGTCATTGCGGAGGCACTCCGCCGCGGCTTCGATTACGAGCTGATCCACGACATCACGAAGATCGATATCTGGTTCATCGACAAGTTAATGATCCTCGTTGAGATGGAGAATGCCTTAAAGAAAGTTGGGAAGAACCTCGACGCTGATCTTTTAAAGGAAGCAAAGCGCATCGAATTTCCGGATCATGTGATTGCGAAACTCACAGGTCTCGCAGAAAATGAGATCAAGGAGATGCGTCATGCAAACGGCATCCGTGCTGCCTTCAAGATGGTAGATACCTGCGCGGCCGAGTTTGCGGCTGAAACCCCGTACTATTACTCCTGCTTCGGCAGCGAGAATGAGGCAGAGGGCGAGACTGAGAAGAAGAAGGTTCTCGTTCTCGGTTCCGGACCGATCCGCATTGGTCAGGGTATCGAGTTCGACTTCTGTTCTGTTCACAGCACCTGGGCCTTCGAGAAAGAGGGCTTTGAGACCGTCATCATCAACAATAACCCGGAGACTGTCAGCACAGACTTTGATATCGCTGACAAACTGTATTTCGAACCGCTGACTCCGGAGGATGTGGAGAGCATCGTTGATATTGAGAAACCGGACGGAGCAGTTGTCCAGTTCGGTGGACAGACAGCCATCAAGCTCACAGAGGCTCTGATGAAGATGGGAGTCCCGATCCTGGGAACCGCTGCCGAGGATGTTGACGCCGCTGAGGACAGAGAACTCTTCGATGAGATCCTGGAGCAGTGCCAGATCCCGAGAGCAAAGGGACAGACTGTATTTACAGCGGAAGAGGCGAAAAAGGCAGCAAATGAGTTAGGCTATCCGGTACTCGTTCGTCCGTCCTACGTTCTTGGCGGACAGGGTATGCAGATCGCGATCTGCGATGAGGATATCGACGAATTCATCGGCATCATCAACCGGATCGCGCAGGAGCATCCGATCTTAGTTGATAAGTATATCATGGGTAAGGAGATCGAGGTCGATGCGATCTGCGACGGTACCGATATTCTGATCCCGGGTATCATGGAGCATATCGAGCGTACCGGTATCCATTCCGGCGACAGTATCTCCGTATATCCGGCGAAGAGCATCACCGAGGACAACAAGAAGACGATTGTGGAATACACAGAGAAGCTCGCAAGGGCGCTCCATGTAAAGGGAATGATCAACATCCAGTTTATTGTAAATGACGAAGGTGTATTTATCATCGAGGTCAACCCGCGTTCCTCCAGAACCGTTCCGTATATCAGTAAGGTAACGGGAATCCCGATCGTACCGCTGGCAACTCAGATCATCTGCGGTCATACGATCCGGGAACTTGGCTACACACCGGGACTCCAGAAAGAGGCAGATTACTACGCAGTGAAGATGCCGGTATTCTCTTTCGAGAAGATCCGTGGAGCTGATATCAGCCTTGGACCGGAGATGAAATCCACAGGTGAATGCCTCGGCATCGCAAAGACCTTCAACGAAGCTCTTTACAAGGCCTTCCAGGGCGCAGGAATCAAGCTTCCGAAGTATAAGAACATGGTCATGACTGTCCGCGATTCCGATAAGGAAGAGATGCTCGACATTGCTGCGAGATTCAAGGCACAGGGTTACCGTATCTTCTGTACCGCAGGAACCGCAAAGTATTTCAATGAGCACGGCGTAAAGGTCATTCCGGTAAGAAAGATCGAGCAGGAGTCTCCGAACCTTCTTGACCTGATCCTTGGACATGAGATCGACCTTGTCATCGATATCCCAGCACAGGGCGCAGAGAGAAGCCATGACGGCTTTATCATCCGCCGGAATGCGATCGAGACAGGCGTTACCGTTCTCACTGCGGTCGATACTGCGAGAGCGCTTGTGACAAGTATGGAAAATCGTGCAAAAGAACTTACACTGATCAATATTGCTGAAATCTAATATTGGTAAAAAATAGAAGAGCAGCCCGTTTCACGCTGGAGTGAGATGGGCTGCTTTTTACGTTGCCCCAGCAGCGTATGCTGGAAATGTATGCCGGAAATTTGAAAGAGGTGACGCGCTATGCAAAAAAAGAAATATTAATGCTTTATCAAGATGAATATATGCATTGATAATGTATAAAACATTGAAAAAACTGCATGAAACAATATAATTATGCACTGAATATTGTATAAAATGCATAATCTGTAAAAAAAACATAAAAAAGTGCTTTACAAAAGAATAATTATACATTATAATGCGTATCAACATCACACATGTGAGACATAGAAAAAGATAGAAACAAAGAGGAGAGGATCGATTATGAAGAAGAACATCGTTTTAGCTATGACAACAGCAGCGGTCATTGCTGCTCTTACAGGATGCGGAAGCTCCAAGACCACTGAGACAACGGCAGCAGCAACAACGGCAGCTGAGACAACAACAGCCGACGCGACAACAGCGGCTGAATCAAAGGAAGCGGATAAGACAGAGGCAGCAGCCGCAGCGGAAGGTTCCTTAAAGGCACTTGAGAATGTAGATCCGAATGGCCATCTCGGAAAAGTTCTTGCGGCAGGAAAGATCACAATGGGAACATCCCCTGATTTCGCTCCGTGGGAATTCAAGGATGTCAGCAGTGGAACAACCGAGTATGTCGGTGCCGATGTGGAGCTTGCAAAATACATCGCTGAGAAGCTTGGCGTAGAACTTGAGATCAAGCCGATGGAGTTCTCAGCAATCCAGCAGGCAGTTACTTCCGGAAACATTGATATGGGTATCTCCGGCTTCGCTTACACAGATGAGCGTGCAGAGGCTATGGGACTTTCCGAGCGTTATAATGTAAACACGAAGAAAGGTCAGGGCCTTTTAGTTAAGAAGGAACTTGCTTCCCAGTACAATACAGCAGAATCCTTCGCAGGCAAGAAGGTTGCTACCCAGAACGCAACCTTACAGAACAAGCTTGCTACAGAGCAGCTTCCGTCTGACGTTCAGATCCAGTTAGTGACAAGTATAACAGACGGTGTTATGATGTTAACAACAGGCAAGGTTGACGCACTCGCTGTATCCGGTGATAACGGTGAATCCCTTGCAAAGACATACGACGATATCGCAATGGCAGATTTCATGTTTGACTATTCAAGTGAAGGTAACGTTATCGCAGTCAAAAAAGGCGATGATGATCTCTTAAATGCGATCAACGAAGTGATCGTTGAAGTTAACGAGAAAGGTCTCTATGAGCAGTGGAGGGAAGAGGCAGTTGCTCTTGCTGATAAGCTCGGTATCGAGACGCACTAATTTCGGAGCGGATCGTTTCGTTCCGTGATGGAAGATCAGCGCAGGACGGAATCGGTTATCACTTCAGGTTACAGAAAATACAGAGCTCGGTCTTTCCGGTGAAAATGCCGGAAAGACCTTTGTCTGTTTTCAAGTTTTATCTACGAAAGGAGTTTTCCAGATGGAGTTTCTTAACGTCATGTTAAAAGTCTGGATGAAGTACTGGAACTTATTCTTACAGGGTCTTGGAATGACACTGTTTATGGGTCTCCTCACCGTCCTCATCAGTACCGTTTTCGGTTCTCTGATGGCACTGATGCGCCGCAGCAACGTGGGCATCGGAAAATTTAAGCCGCTCCGGCTGATCGCTACCGTTTATGTCGAAATTATCCGCGGTACGCCGATCCTGCTGCAGTTATATTTCTTCTACTTTATGCTGCCGACCTGGCTTCCGTTCTTCAACTTAAGCGAGTTTACATGCGTTATGACTGCATGCTGCGTAAACTCTACCGCTTATGTCTGTGAGATCGTCCGCGCAGGTATTCAGGCTGTCGATGTCGGACAGACTGAAGCAGCACGTTCTCTGGGCTTAAACGCGCGTCAGACCATGATCCATATCGTTCTCCCGCAGGCAGTCAAGAATATTCTTCCGGCACTCTGCAACGAGTTTGTAGCGATCGTCAAGGAGACATCTCTGGCGTCCACGTTCTTTATCGGAGAACTTATGACCCAGTTTAAGACCATCAACGGTCTTACATTCCGTGTACTTGAGCCGTTAACCATCGTTGGTATCATTTACTTCGGCGTGACATTTATCATGTCCAAGCTGATTGCTTTACTGGAGAGGAGGATGAACGCAAGTGAGCGCTAGTGAAAAAGAACTGATTCGTGTAGAAGATCTGCATAAATCCTTCGGCAGTCTTCAGGTATTAAAGGGTGTTACCGAGCATGTCAATCATGGCGAGGTCGTTTCTGTTATCGGACCGTCCGGCGGCGGTAAAAGTACATTTTTACGCTGCTTAAACCTTCTTGAGACACCGACATCCGGAAAGATCTATTTCGAGGGAACCGATATTACCGACAAGAATGTGGATATCAACCTGCATCGCCAGAAGATGGGAATGGTATTCCAGCACTTTAATGTATTCAATAATCTTACAGTTGGAAAGAACGTAACGCTCGCCCCGGTCCTTCTCGGAAAGAAAACACAGAAGGAAGCCGACGAGATGATGCGGGAGCTTTTAAACCGCGTTGGTCTTGCGGATAAGGAGAACCAGTTCCCAAAGAAACTTTCCGGCGGACAGAAACAGCGTCTTGCGATCGTGCGCGCGCTGGCGATGGAACCGGATGTTATGCTTTTTGATGAGCCGACTTCCGCCCTTGATCCGGAGATGGTAGGAGAGGTCCTTCATGTTATCAAGGACCTTGTAAAGACAGGAATGACCACTGTGATCGTAACCCATGAGATGGGATTTGCGAGGGAGGTTTCCGACCGCGTATTCTTTATGGATGGCGGCGTGATCGCGGAGAAAGGCACTCCGGATGAGGTCTTCAATCATCCGCAGAACCCGAGGACACAGGAATTTTTAAGCAAGGTATTATACTGATGAAAGGACAGCGGGAAAAGCTGTTTTAACAGGAGGCATATCCCGCTCAGGCAGACTTTTGGAGTCTTGCCTGGCGGGATTTTTGAAAGGAGAACATGACATGTCAGCATCCAAAAAGACAGCATTCGATTATATCGACGAGAAATCAGGAGTGATCACCGACGTATCCGATAAGATCTGGGACTATGCGGAGCTTTCCCTGAGAGAGTACAAATCCGGTGAACTCTATGCAAAGGTATTAAAAGAAGAAGGATTTACTGTCGAACATCCCTTTGACAACATTGAGACTGCATTCCGTGCTTCCTACGGTTCCGGAAAGCCGGTAATCGGAATTCTGGCCGAGTATGATGCTCTGACAGGCCTTTCCCAGATCGCCGGATCAGAGACCAGAAAAGAGCTTGTCGCAGACGGAAACGGCCACGGCTGCGGTCACAACCTCTTAGGCGCGGGTTCCATGGCTGCGGCTTTTGCTATAAAAAAATATCTGGAAGAAAAAGGTGAGGGAAGCGGTAAAGTGATCCTTTACGGCTGCCCTGGTGAGGAAGGCGCCGCTACAAAAGCATTTATGGCAAGAGACGGCGTGTTCGCGGAGTGTGACGCGGCTCTCACCTGGCATCCGGGCAATGTGAATCAGGTTACTTCCGGTACCTGCAACACCTGTATCCAGACAGAGTATAAGTTTACCGGTGTTGCCTCCCATGCGGCAGGCGCGCCGGACAAGGGACGTTCTGCCCTTGACGCGGTGGAGCTTATGAACATTGGTGTCCAGTTCTTAAGAGAGCATATGCCGGACAGCGCGAGGATCCATTACTCCATCACAGATGCCGGTGGAGATTCTCCGAACGTGGTACAGCCGAAGGCACAGGTCCTCTATATGGTCCGCTCCATCTGGGTAAAGGACGCGCTGGAGCTTCAGGAGAGAGTCGACCGTATTGCTCTTGCGGCATCCATGATGACAGATACAAAGATGGAGAAGAAGTTTATCGACGGCTGCTCCAATACTGTTCCGAACAAGGTCCTGGAGTCCCTTATGTGGGACAACTTCAATGATCTCGGTGTCTGCCATTACACGGAAGAAGAATTAAAGTACGCGAAAGCCCTCTACGATTCCGTTGAGATGAAGTCTGATAAGCTTCCGGGAGATGCGACGGAGGACAGCAGCGATATCTACGAATATGTTGATGAGAAGTCCAAACACGGCACAACACCGATGAATGAGTTCCTTGTCCCGTATCTCTACTATGAGAAACCGAGAATGGGATCCACGGATGTCGGTGATGTGAGCTGGTGCATTCCGACGGCGCAGATCAACACATCCACATTCCCGGCACAGGCGCCGGGACATTCCTGGCAGAATGTCTCCTGTGGACGGACATCCATCGCCCACAAGAACATGCTGTTAGCGGGAAAGGTCATTGCGGCTACCGCGATCGATCTCATGGAGAAGCCGGATGTTTTACAGGCAGCGAAGGACGAGTTCAACAAGAAGATGAAACGTTATGGCGGCTATACCTGCCCGGTTCCGCAGGGCGCAGTTCCGGTCATCCCGGGTGAGAAGATGTAAGAGGCGACATGGCGGAGTTTCTGAAAGAAAAAGAATAGAATGACTGTAAGTCCGGCAGGACGGGGGAACGCGGAGATACTCTGCAAAAGACCTGGCCTGCCGGGCTGTTTTATCTCAATGGGAGCTGAACGAAAAAATTTCAGAAATTTTACATATTTTTCAGTAAAAGGACAGGAATCGTGGTTCTAAAATGCCTTAAAATATGATATACTATAAAAGTATATTCTTAGGACGGAGAACAAATGTACGCCCGTGGGAATGACGGGCTGCGCCGGAAAAGGAGGCGGTCAGGTATGAATATCAGGGAAACGATGGAACAGTGGGAACGCCAGAATCTGAGTCCTTACGCGTCGTTAAGCAGTGAGACGCTGGGGCGTGACCGGGAGGAACCGCTCTGCGATATCCGCCCTGCCTATCAGCGTGATCGTGACCGGATCCTGCACAGCAAGTCATTCCGGCGCCTGAAAGACAAGACCCAGGTTTTCCTCGCTCCGGAAGGGGACCACTACCGGACGAGATTGACCCATACGTTAGAGGTATCCCAGATCGCGAGAACGATCGCAAAGGCACTCCGGATGAATGAGTCCCTGACTGAGGCAATCGCCTTGGGGCATGATCTCGGCCACACGCCTTTCGGACATGCGGGGGAATACATATTGAATGAGATCTGCGAGGACGGCTTCGCCCACTATAAGCAGAGCGTCCGGGTGGTGGAAATCCTGGAAAAAAAGGGACAGGGGTTGAACCTCACAAAGGAAGTCCGCGACGGAATGTTAAATCACAGAACGTCCGGAAATCCGGCGACCATGGAGGGAAAGATCGTGCGGTTTTCCGATAAAATCGCATACATCAATCATGATATCGACGACGCGATCCGCGGAAAGATCATTACCGAGCGGGATATTCCGAGAGAATACGCGGATGTACTTGGGGATACCGTAAAGGACCGCCTGAATATCATGATCCATGATATTATCAATAACAGTATGGACAGGCCATCGATCTTTATGTCCCCGGACGTAGAGCGGGCCATGCGGGGCTTGAGGGAATGGATGTTTGAACATGTGTACCGCAATCCTGCCGCAAAGGGCGAGGAGGGAAGAGCTCAGCAGCTGATCGTGACACTTTACGAATACTACCTGAAGCATGTGGACGAGCTGCCGGAAGAGTACCTGGCGATGATGGAGCTTCGCGGGGAGAAGAAAGAGCGGGTCGTCTGTGATTATATTGCCGGGATGAGCGACGGATATGCCATCGACCGGTTTGAAGAATTATTTGTACCGAAAGGCTGGAATGTCTGAGAGACGGATCCGGCGGATCTGTGAGGTTTCTGAGAGGAAAGTGCAGAGCGGTTTTGCGGAAAATACATATCGCGGGAGGGATGAAGCGTGTATTACCCGGAAGAAGTGATCGAGGAAGTACGAACAAGAAATGACATCGTGGACATCGTGTCCCAGTATGTGAATTTAAAGAAAAAGGGCGCAAACTATTTCGGATTGTGCCCGTTTCATAATGAGAAATCCCCGTCCTTTTCCGTTTCACCGGGAAAGCAGATGTATTACTGCTTCGGATGCGGAGCAGGCGGAAATGTCATCACCTTTGTGATGGAATATGAAAATTATACCTTCGTGGAAGCGGTGAAGATGCTGGCGGACCGGGCGGGGATCGCCCTGCCGGAGGTGGAATACTCAAAGGAGGCGAGAGCTCAGGCGGACCTGAAAAATACGCTCCTTGAGATCAACCGTCTTGCGGCGAACTTTTTTTATTATCAGTTAAAGCAGCCGTCAGGAAAGGTCGGATATGACTATTTTAAGGAGAAACGCCGTCTGACGGACGATACGATCCGCCACTTCGGTCTTGGGTATTCCAGTAAGGTGCCGGATGACCTTTACCGGTATATGAGATCGAAGGGATACAACGATGATATTTTAAAAGAGACAGGTCTTTTCTTTATCGATGAGAGGGGAGCCAGAGATAAATTCTGGAACCGTGTCATGTTCCCGATCTTAGACGTCAATAACCGTGTCATCGGTTTCGGCGGCCGTGTAATGGGGGACGGGGAGCCGAAATATTTAAACTCCCCGGAGACGAAGATCTTTGATAAGAGCCGGAATCTCTACGGACTTAATTTCGCGAGAACGTCCAGGGCGAAATATATGCTGATCTGTGAAGGCTATGTGGACGTGATCGCTATGCATCAGGCCGGATTTACGAACGCTGTGGCATCTCTGGGGACTGCGTTTACGTCCCAGCACGCGATGCTTTTAAAGCGCTACACGGATCAGGTAGTCCTGACCTACGACAGCGATGGGGCGGGAGTGAAGGCGGCGCTCCGCGCGATTCCGATCTTAAAAGAGGTTGGAATGTCCATCAAGGTTTTAAATATGAAGCCCTATAAGGACCCGGACGAGTTTATCAAGAATCTTGGGAAAGAGGAATTCCAGAAGCGGATCGACAATGCCGTCGGAAGCTTTATGTTCGAAATCTCCGTGATCCGGAGCCAGTACAACATGCAGGACCCGGAGTCGAAGACAGGGTTTTATAACGCCATTGCGAAGAAGCTTCTGGAGTTTCCGGAAAAGCTGGAGCGTGATAATTACACGGAAGCCGTTGCAAGGGAGTATATGATCCCGGAGACGGATCTCAAAAACCTCGTGAACTCCATGGGCGGACTCATCGGAGTGACCACAAGGGAGCGGGAGTACGATAAGGAGCGGACCCGCCAGAAAAAGGAGAAGGAGGACGGGATCCGGAAGTCCCAGAGACTGCTTCTCACCTGGCTCATCGAGCGTCCGCAGCTTTTCGAAAAGATCCGCGGCATTATCACACCGGAGGATTTTGACGACGAGCTTTACAGAGAAGCGGCATCCATGGTCTTCGATGAATATGAAAAAACAGGAAGCGTGAACCCCGCGCAGATCCTGAATCATTTTATCGAGGGCGAGGAACAATACAGGGAAGTGGCGGCCTTATTCCACGCGAGTCTCAGCGAGTCCTTAAATAATGAGGAACAGAGGAGAGCGCTCTCGGAAACCGTCAAAAAGATAAAGAAACACAGTCTGGAGGTAAAGGGAAAAACAGCAGATATCAGAGAGTTGCAGGAAATCATCAGGCAGCAGTCAGCACTGGCTGCCCTGAATATCACACTTGACTGAGAGAAGCAGAAGCCGAAAGGCAGACACGAGGAACGTCAGGTGCCGGGAAGGATGGAATTATGGAGGAAAAGACACTTACATTTGAAGAGAAGTTATCAAAACTTCTGGAACTCGCAAAAAGTAAAAAGAACGTTCTTGATGAAACGGAAGTTCTGGATGCCTTTGCGGGGGATGAACTGACACCCGAGAAGCTGGACCGCATATACGACTTCCTGGATAAAAAACATGTCGACGTCTTAAAAATGTCGAACGATGATGATATGGATCCGGATCTGTTTTCAGAGGATGAAGATGCAGATCCGGAGGATGAGATTGATGTGGAGCATATCGATCTATCCGTACCGGAGGGGATCGGTGTAGATGATCCGGTCCGGATGTACTTAAAAGAGATCGGAAAAGTGCCGCTGCTTTCCCCGGATGAGGAGATCGAACTGGCAAAGAAGATCGAGCTCGGTGACGAGGAGGCAAAAAAGAAGCTTGCGGAGTCGAACCTGCGTCTTGTGGTGAGTATCGCAAAACGGTATGCCGGACGGGGCATGCAGCTGCTCGACCTGATCCAGGAGGGAAATCTTGGACTCATTAAGGCAGTCGAGAAGTTTGATTACCGGAAAGGCTATAAATTCAGCACCTACGCGACCTGGTGGATCCGTCAGGCGATCACCCGCGCCATTGCGGATCAGGCGAGAACGATCCGGATTCCGGTACACATGGTGGAGACCATCAACCGTCTTGTGCGGACCCAGAGACAGTTAGTCCAGAAGCTTGGCCGTGAGGCCACGCCAGAGGAGCTCGCGAAGGAGCTCGATATGCCGGTGGAACGTGTCCGTGAGATCATGAAGATCTCTCAGGATCCGGTGTCCTTAGAGACTCCGATCGGCGAGGAGGAGGACAGCCACCTCGGGGACTTTATCCAGGATAATAATGTGGAAGTCCCGGCGGATGCCGCGACCTACACGCTGCTTCACGAACAGCTGATGGATGTGCTGTCAACGCTCACTGAGAGGGAACAGAAAGTGCTGCGCCTGAGATTTGGCCTGGATGACGGAAGACCGAGGACTCTGGAGGAGGTCGGAAGACAGTTCAACGTGACGAGGGAGCGGATCCGCCAGATCGAGGCGAAGGCCCTTAGAAAACTGCGCCATCCGAGCAGGAGTAAGATCTTGAAAGATTATCTGGATGAGTAAAAAGATATGGGAAGCAGGAAAAGATCTGTGCAGGAAAAGGCAGTCAGGGATGGCCTGTCTGTCTGTGTGCTCCGGGGCGAAGTTAAACTGCCGGGAAATACAAAAAGACGGCTGCGAAATCGAAAAGCAGTCATGTAAAAGAGAAATGGAGAAATCAATATGAAATTATCAGAACGCCTGGAGCTGGTGCTCTCATTTGTGAAACCTGGGGAGTCCGCGGCAGACGTTGGGACGGACCACGGACATGTTCCGGTGGAGCTTGTCAGGAGAACGATCGTGAAGAAGGCCGTGGCTATGGATGTGCGGAAAGGCCCGTTATCCAGGGCGACGGAAAATATCGCACTGGCGGGACTTTCTGCGAAGATCGAGACGAGACTTTCTGACGGTGTCGCAAAGCTTCTGCCGGGAGAGGCAGATTCTGTCGTGATCGCCGGGATGGGCGGCGAGCTGATCATTAAGATCCTGGAGAACGGAAGACATATGTGGGATTCAGTGAAACAGTGGGTCTTATCGCCGCAGTCGGAGATCTTTAAGGTCAGAAGATGGCTTTTTGAGAACGGTTTTGTGATCCGGAAGGAAGATATGGTCCTTGAGGACGGGAAGTTTTATACGGTGATGGATGTGCGGAGAGAGAAAGACGCAGATTCTGAGGGGAAAACAGTGGATCCGGATGTTTTAAGCCTTTCTGAGGACAGCCGCATGCTCTACGGCGATTATCTGATCCGGACGAAGAACCCGGTTCTTCTTACATATCTGAAGGAAGAAGAGGCGAAACTTCTGCGGTTCATCGTGGATCTTTCCGCGAAGGCGGGGGATTCCGAACGGGCGGCAGAGCGGCTTTCCGAGTTGAAATTACAGTTAAAAGAAAATCAGGAGGTACAGCATGAAATGCAGGGAAATCATTGAAATCTTAGAGACGCTTGCGCCGAAGTCCTGCGCCTGTGACTGGGATAATCCGGGACTTTTAGCGGGGCGGATCGACAAGGACGTGAAGAAGATCCTTCTGACGCTGGACGCGGATGATGCGGCGGTGGATCGGGCGAAGGAGATCGGGGCAGATATGCTGTTAAGCCATCATCCGCTGATCTTTAAGCCGGTGAAGCATGTTTCGGACGAGGATTTTATTGGGAGACGGCTTGTGTCCCTGATCCAGTCGGACGTGTCATACTATGCGATGCATACAAATTTTGATTCGGCGCCGGGGTGTATGGCAGATATTGTAGCGGACCGGTTGAATTTTATCGATCAGAAGCCGCTGGAGGCCATGGGAGAGATTTCCGGGACGGAGTACGGAATCGGTAAGACAGGGTCGTTGAAAGTGCCTATGAAGGGCTTGGAGCTCGCGCGAGAGGTTAAGAACCGGTTTGGGCTTCCGTTTGTGACTGTTTATGGAAGTGAGCTCTATGAGGATACTCCAATTGTGAAGGCAGCTACCTGCCCGGGGGCCGGCGGAAGTGAGCTTAAGGAGGCACTGAAGGCAGGCGCTCAGGCGTTTATCACCGGAGATATCAGCCACCATGAGGGGATCGACGCGGCAGCTCAGGGGATGCTGATCATTGATGCGGGCCATTATGGTCTGGAGCATATTTTCATGGATTTCATGGAGGGATTTTTGAAGGAGAAGTTACCTGATGATATCGAGATCATGAAGATGGCGGTGAAGTTTCCGGCGGTCGTGGTGTAGGTAATTGGCTTCGGGGACGCACCGGTCAGCCTCCGCCCCCGGGCTGAGATGATTTTCGGGGAGGTTTCTCTAAGCTTGCATGCGAATGCTAAGGGCGGAGAAAAGGTGACACAACTCGCTTTGCTCAGACAAGTGTCACCTTTCCTCCAACGCATTCACCTGCGAGCTAAGAGGAAGCCAATCCCCGAAAAACAGGCGCCCGGGATCGGAGGCTGACCGGTGCTATAGATCGAAGTGAAATGGCTGTTGCTGATGTTGTGAATGTCATCAGCGGAGAGGTTGTGTGAGGTGGTTTTATGGCAGTTGTTAAGGTGAATGGAATCGAAAGATCGTATCCGGAGGGAACAACCTATCTGGAGATCGCGAGAGATTTTCAGGATCAGTATGAGAATGATATCCTGCTTGTGCGGGTCAATGGAAAGCTCAGGGAGCTTGAAAAGACTCTGGCGGGAGATTCTGAGATTTCTTTTATCACAGCGAAGGAAAACGCAGGTTATAAGACGTACGAGCGCAGTGCGATCTTTCTGATGCTGAAGGCGTTTTACGAGGTGGTTCCGAGAGAGAAGATCAAGAAGATCCAGATCGACTTTGCTCTGGGAAACGGGATCTACGGGGAGCTCGTCGGGAATGTTACGGTGGACGAGAAGTTGCTTTCTGAAGTGAAGGCGCATATGGAGAAGCTTAGGGACGCGGCGATTCCGGTGAAAAAGCGGAGTGTCAATACAGATGACGCGGTGGAGCTCTTTGGAAAGCATGGGATGCATGATAAGGAGCAGCTGTTCCAGTATCGTCGGGCGTCACGGGTGAATATTTACAGCATTGGGGAGTTTGAGGACTATTTTTATGGATATATGGTTCCGGACACCAGTTATGTGAAGTATTTTGACCTTGTTCCGTGTCATGCGGGATTTTTGCTCCTGCTTCCGGTGAAAACGGATCCGAAACATGTGGAGCATCCGGCGATCCGGGAGAAGCTGTTTTCGATCCTGCATTCTTCCTACCGCTGGAGTGACAGCCTGGAGGTACCGAACGTCGGCGCATTAAATAAGATGATCGTGGACGGCAGGGGCCAGGATCTGATCCTGATGCAGGAGGCGCTGCAGGAGAAAAATATCGGTCAGGTTGCTGAGAAGGCAGTGAAGGATCCGGACCGCAGGATCGTGATGATCGCGGGACCGTCTTCGTCCGGTAAGACAACCTTCAGCCACAGGCTTTCAACCCAGTTTGCGGCGCTGGGATACAATCCGCATCCGATCTCCGTGGACAACTATTTCCGCAACCGGGAAGAGTATCCGCTTGATGAGAACGGGCAGCCGGATTTTGAGGCGCTTGGGTGCGTGGATATTCCGCAGTTTAATGAGGATATGAACGCTCTGCTCTCCGGTAAGACCATCGAACTTCCACGGTTTAACTTTAAGACCGGTAAGAGGGAATACAAAGGCGAAATGCTGAAGCTTGGAAAGAAGGATATTCTCGTCATCGAGGGCATCCACTGCCTGAATGACGCGATGTCCTCAGAACTTCCGAAGGACAGTAAATTTAAGATCTACATCAGCGCTCTGACCCAGTTGAATGTGGATGAGCACAACCGGATCCCGACAACTGACGGACGACTGATCCGCCGGATGGTGCGGGACGCGAGAACAAGAGGAACCTCCGCGTTAGAGACGATCGAGCGCTGGCCGTCGGTGCGCCGCGGCGAGGACAAGAATATCTTCCCGTACCAGGAGAGCGCCGATGTGATGTTTAACTCCGCGCTTGTGTATGAGCTTGCGGTATTGAAGCTTTATGCGGAACCGCTGCTCTTCAATATCCCGAGAGACCGGGAAGAGTATGATGAGGCGAAACGGCTTCTCAAATTCCTGGACTATTTCCTTGCCATCGACAGTGATGTGATCCCGAAGACTTCGATTCTCAGGGAGTTTATCGGGGGAAGCTGCCTGAATGTGTAGCTGTATCCGTTTTTTTTCTGTGGTATTTTCATAGGAGTGTGCATCCATATGGACATTATCTGTAAAGTTACTGTTCACGCCTTGCGCAAACAGTAACTGATTTTGCCGATGCTTCGCATTCCAAATCGGCAAAATCCACTACCACCACTGTATTGTACGGAATTTTCAGTTCAGAAAATTCCTACCCGTGTACAGTAACTCTGTAAAAGCCGTAACGAAAAAAATATAAACACACGTCTGGACATCAAAATAAATATATGCTAAAATAAACAAGTTCTGAGTAAGACAGATGGTCGCTGCTGCAGTCCTAAGGGATGCAGGAGAGGAAAGTCCGGGCTTCAAAGGGCAGGGTGCCGGATAACGTCCGGCGAAGGCGACTTCAGGGACAGTGCAACAGAAATAAACCGCATGGAAACATGTAAGGGTGGAAAGGCAGTGTAAGAGACTACCGCCTCAATGGTAACAGGGAGGGCACATGCAAACCCCACTCGAAGCAAGGCCAAACAGGAAGCATAAGGCGGCCCGTCTGCTTCCGGGTAGGCCGCTTGAGCCGTCCGGTGACGGACGGTCTAGATAGATGACCATCCAACGACATAACCCGGCTTATCGTCTTGCTCAGAATATTGAATATGGAAAATGATGAAGACTGCTTTTCAGGATCTCGGGTTGAGATTTTGGGGAGCGGTCTTTTGAACATTCAAAGGCTGTATTTGTTACTGGAAATGCGACACAAATGTTATCATCTGTGATATGATAAAGCCAGAGAACGAGCGGACAAATTGTATCAGATCAGGAGGTAGTGGATATATAATATGGATAAAACAATAACTTATTACAATCAACACGCAAAGGAATTTGTCTCCACTACAATAGCCGTAGATTTCAAAGCAAACCAGGACAAGTTTATAAAGAATCTTCATGGAAAAAATATACTTGATTTTGGCTGTGGTTCCGGACGGGATACAAAACATTTTCTGGAGTCAGGCTTTCATGTGACTGCAGTGGACGGCTCCGAAGAAATGTGCAAATATGCCAGTGAATATACGGGAATACCGGTCCGGAAGATGATGTTTCAGGAGCTGAATGAACAGGATAAGTATGATGGGATATGGGCATGTTCTTCGATTCTGCATCTTTCAAAAAAGGAACTGAGGCCGGTATTGGTAAAAATGATTGATGCATTGCGCTGTGATGGACTCATTTATACTTCTTTTAAATACGGAGATTTTGAGGGAGAACGGAATGGTCGATATTTTACTGATTTTTCCATGGAAACATTTACTGAATTTTTAGAAGAGATCGACAATATTAAAATTGAAGACTGGTGGATATCAGGAGATGTGCGTCCAGGAAGAGGCGAGGAAAAATGGCTGAATTTATTACTGCGGAAAATTTAGGAGACGTTGTCTGGGAAGAGTACTCGACAGATGTGATGACAGGTGACCGCAATAAAGGAATGTACCTGTATTATCAGCTGGTTGGCAGTATGCGAAAAGCGGAACGGATCGATATTATTGTCTCTTTTTTGATGGAATCCGGCGTAAAAATGCTTTTAAAAGAACTCGATCGGGCGATGACGCGTGGGGCGAAAATTCGTATTCTTACAGGAAATTACCTCGGTATCACGCAGCCTTCCGCATTGTATCTGATAAAGCATGAATTGGGAGCGCATGTTGATCTTAGGTTTTATAATGAAAAAGGACGGTCGTTCCATCCGAAGTCTTATATTTTTCATTATGCTGATCGTAGTGATATTTATATCGGATCTTCCAATATTTCACGCAGTGCACTGACATCAGGAATTGAGTGGAATTACAGATTCAGCAGTCGTAAAGATCCGGACAATTATAAAAAGTTTTACGACACATTTGAAGATCTGTTTGAGAATCATTCAATTGTTATTGATGATGAAGAATTACGGCGATATGCAAAAACATGGCATAGACCTGCGGCCTATAAAGATCTGGATCATTATGACAAAACGGAAGAACATGAAGAAACAAATGTAAGCTTTCTGTTTGAACCGCGAGGAGCGCAGATAGAGGCTCTTTGCGCTCTTGAAAACAGCCGTGCGGAAGGAGCGGTCCGCGGAATCGTTCAGGCGGCAACCGGAATCGGAAAAACATATTTGGCGGCGTTTGATTCAAAAAAATATCAAAAAGTTTTGTTTGTGGCTCACCGGGAAGAAATTTTAAATCAGGCAGCAGTCTCGTTTCATAATGTCAGAAATTCTGATGACTATGGATTCTTTAACGAGAGGGAAAAAGCTACAGGTAAGTCCGTGATATTTGCTTCTGTATATACGTTGGGTAGGAAGGAGTATTTAACCGAGAAGTATTTTTCGGAGGATTATTTCGATTATATTGTGATCGATGCCCACGATATAATAGGACAAGTTCAGAGAAGACCGATTTTACAGGCTTCCTGACCAAGTCCTATTTTTTTGACCTACTACTGGACGGTTGAGATGTAAGGACGGCGCCGAATTTACAATCGAATACCTGCTACTTTGAAGGCAGAGGGGTTTCCAGGCTCCGAGTGGACAAAGGATGTCTTCAGAAGGTGGGGTGATGCTTATTGAAGCAGAAATAGGGCTTTGATCCGCGGGGTACTATGCTCCCAGACGGATCTGAGCCCTTTCTTTTACCAACCGGGCAAGTCCTACATCAATTATGCCCGGGGGAAAGTCAGAGACCGCTATCAAGGGGTTCGAGGCTGATTTAGTCCTTGCAAATCTTATGCAGAAGGTGAGGTGATGGCTATTGAAAATAACGGTGGAAGAACTGATACGACTGGAAGAACAGGACATCCGGGAATTGAGACGGGAGGATCTGGACAATGCGGGGGATATCGTGATTGACAGATCGGTTCCGGCAGAGAGGCGGATGATGGAGTTTTTGGAAAAGACGAAGAATCCATATGCGGAGAATGCGGGGGATTACATCCTCAAAGTTACATTCTCAAAGGATTCAGAAGAAACGCTGGAAGATAAAATGATCCAGCTGGCGAAGCGGATGACAAGGATTCCGCCCTGATGATTACAGGAAAGGAGATCAAGACAATGGCGAGAGCAAAAAAGGAATACAGAGAACTGACGGTCAGTGAAGCGACCAATTACAGCAGGAAGACAGCGCCCATGTTGAGGATTCAGGGGCATTGGTTTCAGGAACGGGGATTCAATATCGGAGATCCTGTTCTGGTGAAGTGTGAAGAGGGCAAGCTGATCATCATGGCGGATACGGCGATGGCGCAGCTGAAGGAAACGGAGAAGGCTTTCATGGAAGAAGAAACGAAGAAGCTTCAGCAGAAGTTCCAGAAGGAAAAGAAGGCGCTGAGGGCACAGTTTGTTGCGGAGAGGCAGGCTGTCTATGCCGGTGAAGGGGTGGCTGCCAATGTTTGATGTGAAGGATCTGGAAAGTCTGGATCCGGGGTATTTCAACATCATCATGGCGAACGAGTATTGATGTCACAGTCATGAGCCGAAATACTGGCCATTACTGGTATGTACATTGTACCGGTGTTCCTGGGGATATGGCGTGTATTATATTCCACAAACATAAATATAACCATCCGTACCACCAGCATGGTCATGGTAACAGTCTCCGGCAGGCTATCACGAGCATTCAGAGTCACGATATGTGGCAAATGAATGGAAGGAAAAGATGATCATATAAATATGCGCAAACCTGCAAAAACAAGCATAAAATACCTAAAACATATATTACATTACACTAAACATGAAATAGATAGTAAAATCAGACAAATAACTTGAAATATAGACCTGAAACTGTTATAATCATATATTAAAGTAACTGTATGTAGGCGGATGTAGGAGAGCTTAAAAATCATGGATAAATGGATGTCAATGAAGCAGGTTTGCGCATACCTTGGTATAAGCAGAGATACTGCGATGAAATGGATCAAGAATAAAGGAATGCCCGCTCATCAGATAGATCGCATCTGGCGTTTTGATAAGGACGAAATAGATGAGTGGATGCGAAATAACGGAAAAATCCCAGAATAATAATGTGCTTCGAGTCCGTTTTATGGGACAGCATTTTTGGCATAATATAATTAGCGGTTCTGTGGTGAACTGCGAAGAAAGGGTTATTGACCTATGGTAATAAACAAGCATGGTAGCTTCTATTTGAGAAGTGGCTGGGGAACAAAAATTATCCAGGCAGTGGAAGCTGACAACATGATTTTTTCACCTGCTAATGAGCAGGAAGCTGTTGACAGAATCGGTTTAGGCCGTGTCATGATAAAGGCGCTCAGATATTGGGCTGATGCATCAGGGCTTACAACTGAAGAAAAAGTACAAGGTGGAATCGCTGAAAGAAAAACTGATCTGTTTGATTTGCTTGAAGCAAATGATAGGTATTTTCAGAAGCTTGGAAGTCTGTTGCTGCTTCACAGAAACATAGCACTGAATGAGGAAAACGCCACGGCGTGGTATTGGGCTTTTAATGAGTTTGATAAGCAAGCATTTACCAAGGAAGAATTTGTGGATGGACTACACTATTTCCTTGCTGTAAATGAAATGTCTATAAAAAAGGCTGCGGTAGATAAAGAATTTAACTGCTTTAAGAATACCTATTTAGCGGAGAAGAAGTTTGATATTAAAACGGTAATGGATGAAGATACATATCCGTTCTTTGGGTCGTTGCATCTACTGAGGATAAATGAAGAGAAGAAGTTTGAAAAAACATATCTGACCAAGGCAGAAATGCCGCTGCATATTCTGATTTACGCTATAGCAAAGGATAATCCGGAAGAAAGCGGCCACAGAGGTCAGATTAGCATAGACAAAATTATGGAAGAAAAGAGACAGGTGGGTAGGTATTTCCCGATGAGATATTCAAAACTCATAGATATGCTTTTGGAAGCGGAAAACAAAAAGCTTCTTACGCTCAATAACAATTTTGGAAACAGGTTTATTGAGTTTTCGGATGTTCAGTATGATAGATTGCTGAACGAATACTACATGGAATAGAGGATATAACAGATGGATTATACAAAACTGGTTACCAAGAGAGGGCAATATAAATATTCTGTGAATATCTGCTTTGATCTTCGGGATGAAGAGCGTATTGCAGGATTCATTCCGAACGTGACCACAACGGAGATTTTCAGAGAATATCTCGGAGGAATGATTAGGGGTAATTCTGACATTCATTCCAGAATACTGTACGGCTCATATGGTACCGGTAAATCTCATTTGCTGACAGTAATGTGTGCTATTTTAGGACACATTAACATAAGGGGAGAAGGGTTTAGAAATTTCACAAAACTGATCGAAAGGTATGATAAAGAACTTGCGGCAGATATACGTAAGTTTGCAAAAGAGAAAAAGCCTTATCTCATTGTACCGGTTTATTCGGATTACGATGATTTTGGAAAGTGTATTTCTCTCTCGCTTAAGAAGGAACTGGACAGAAACAATATTCGGGTTACTTTTAAAGGCTTTTTTGATGAAGCTCTTGCCTTGGTTAAAAAATGGAAAACGGGTAAGGAATCATTATCAAGGTTAGAAGAGGTATGTAAGAAACAGAAGACAACGGTAGAGGATCTTGTTAAGGGATTGTCTACGTATGATTCCTCATACGAAAAGATATTTAACAAGATTTATTCAGGAATGTCTTATGGAGCAGCATTTAACAGCACTGCGGGAAATCTGATAGACAATATGAATTATGCCAATGAGGCAATCAAAGACAGATACAGAGGCATTGTGCTTGTTTTTGATGAATTTGGTAGATATGTTGAAGATTATGGCGAAGTATTAAAAGTTAAGGCTGTTCAGGATCTGGCAGAATACTGTGATCATTCGGATTACAACAATCATTTAATTTTGGTATCACATAAACAATTATCCATGTATACCAACGCCATGAAGAAGAGCATAAGTGATGAGTGGAAGAAGGTAGAGGGGAGATTCAAAGCAACCTCGATAAATATAAAGTATGATCAGTGCTTGTCGCTTATAGGAAATATTATTCCAAAGAATCTGACTCATTGGAGACCATTTAAGAATAAATTTGACCAAACGTTAAATGACTTATATAGCCAGGCGTGGGATTTCAAGGGCTTTATGCTTCCGCCGGAAACAGACGGTGGTTCTGCGTTTGAGGATGGATACCCGCTTCACCCGATAACACTTTTTGCACTTGATAGGTTATCTAAAAAAGTGGCTCAGAATGAGCGTACATTCTTTACATATCTGGCAGGTGATGAAGAAAATACCCTTTTCTCTCAGCTGCAGAATTATGATACAAAGGAGTTTCATTTCATAGGGCTGGACGCCATCTATGATTATTTTGAATTGAACATAAAGTCATTTAAGACGGATGATTCATATGCAGTATATAAGAAATTACAAATTGCATTAAACAAGTTAGGAACTGATAAAAAAGGATATCAGACCAAGATACTTAAGACTATGGCGGTCATAAGCATTATTTCGGATACCGATGTGCTTATTGCTGACAGAGATACATTGGTTTGTGTTGTTGATGGTAATCGACAGGATGTCGAGGCGGCGATTGATAACCTTGAAAAGAAAAAGATCATCAAATATATGCGTCAGTATGGTTACTATGATTATTTCGATAGCAGCATATTTGACCTGGAAAAGATGATCGAGGATAAAGTACCCGGCATCAACGATGAAATGGTAGTGCGGATTTTGAATGAAAAGTTCGCTGATTTTGCGTTGTATCCGTACAGGTATAATGAAACGTATTTCATTAACCGTGTCTTTGTTCCTGCATTTGCCACAAGGGGAGAACTTACGAAGAAATCCTTCCACAATACGTTACCAAAGTATTATGACGGAACCGTTATTTTCGTTTTGGATGATCAGGCAGATGAAAAAGAATATGCAGAAATGACGGGATTACCGAAACGCACGCTGCTTGTTGTCAATGGAAAATCAAAGGCTGTAGAGGAAGAGGTAAAGCGTTATATTGCCCTTCAATACTTCTACTCAAAGAAGGATGAGCTAGCAGAGGATGATCCGACTGTTGTAAATGAGCTGGCTTTATACTTAAGCGAACAGGTCACTATTGTCGAAGAACTTATTCGTAAATGGAGATCGCTTCAGGATCATAGAACATTTGTAATGAATAACGGGAACCTGATTGATATTGCTTCCGAAAAAGAATTTTCTGATGTGCTGTCGGATATTATGGAGGCTGCTTTTGATAAGACACCGATGATCAACAATGACCTGTTGACCAAGAATAATCTGACGGGAGCAATTAGACTGGCACGGAAAAAAGCGATTGAGTGCATAATGGGGCAGGATGATATTTATGATGGATGCCCGAACTTGTCTCCTGAATATAACATCCTAAGAGCCGCATTATCAAAAACGGGTATTGCGGATAATAACAATATAAGTATGAAGAACCGCGTGTCGGAAGATGAAATGCTATATCTTCCGGATGAGAGACATACTTTATCGGGCAATCCGGTAATGAATGCCATACAGAAAAAATTGCGTAAGGCTGAAAGTGAAAGACTTGCCTTAAGTGAACTTTATGAGATGCTGAAATCGGAGCCTTATGGATTGAGAGATGGAGTAATTCCGGTATTACTTGCGTATGCATTACGCAATTACCAGAATGTATCTCTGTATTTTCATGGAAACGAGCATTCGTATACGGAAGAAGAGCTGGTTAAGGCATTGTCGGAGCCGGAAAACTACACATTGTTTATTTGTAATTGGAAGGAAGAAGAGATTGCCTATATTGAAGGCTTGGAAATACTTTTTGCAGAGTATCTTCCCAAAGGTGACGGCCTCAACAGATTAGAGGAATTGTTTAAAGCGATAAATACGCATTATGCTTCAATCTCAAAGAGTGCCAGAACGACAGAAGTATATGTGTCTGACCTTGCGAAGCAGTACAGGGATATTTTGAATATTTCTTACAAGGATTATAATGCGTTTTTCTTTGAGGTGCTTCCTAGATTGAATGCTGATTTGCATGAATTGGTAATTCAGATTGGAAACATCAAAGAAGAACTTGGATCCGTAGAAGAAAAACTCTATGTAAGAGTTGTGAGAGTAATCAAGCAGATATTCGACTTGGATGAATCAGATGACCTTATGCAGTATATGCAGGATCTGTATCGTGAAGAGTGGGAAGAGAAAAGTCAAAAAGCGTTTGATTATACCACAAACAATGTTCTTGATCTTGTATCAAGGGCTTCTGAGATGGATGAAGAGCATTTCGTCTTGGAATTAGCTAAAGCGACAACTGGATTTGAATTATCATACTGGGCAGATAATAAGATCAACGGCTTTGAAGAAATACTCAGAGATACTGTTAATAAATTGAATGAGTACAATCCTGAGGATGGCTTGCAGCAGGGGGAGATGAAGATAACTATTGAGTCTGCTGACGGAGCTCCTTTGATAACACAATTCTCAAATGAGAAGTTATCTACCACAGGAAAAATGATGCTGAAGAAGATGAAAAGCACACTGGGTGATTTTGGAGAGTCAATCAGCTATGAAGAGAAGATCTCTGTTTTGACAGAAATCATGAGGGAGATTATTAGTTAGAGGTGACAGTCTATGATTTATTGGTGCAAGAAATGCAAGACACCTGTATTCGATAAGGAATTGCATAGTTGCTCTTGCGATGGAAAGACGAAAAAAATATCTGAAGGTTCCATATGCAATCCGGTATTTAAGCAGGAAAGAAAACTACTGGAAAAAATCATGGACTGTGATTATGGAAATCAGAACATTTGGTATCTGGGAGCAAGCAAGTATTTTATTGATGAGCAGATAGTTAAAGTACCATACAGAGATTGGTACAAGGCTAAGAAACACTTGGAGGTGGCGGAGGAATTACGAAATGACATAGAAGTTGAGAGGAATTACGCGCCGTATCTGTCTGTTGTTAAGGCAAATGAAGCATACTTGAATCAGCTGGTATATGAAGCTGAGCATTACATTGTCGAAACTCTGAATAAATACAAGGGGGATAATTATATTCCTACAGTATCTTTTTCAGGCGGGAAAGACTCTACTGTGGTAAGCAGACTTGTGATGGATGCGCTTCAAGATAATGCTGTAATTCATATGTTTGGGGATACGACTCTTGAATTTAAGGAAACATATACATATGTTACAGAGAAGTTTAGGAGAGAGAATCCGAGGGTTCCGATGATTCCGAGTGAAACTGAGAATGATTTCTTTAAGCTCTGTAAGGTATTCGGACCACCAAGTCAGCATGAACGTTGGTGCTGCACGATTTTTAAGACAAGTAATCTGAACAAAGAGTATGAAAATCTTCCAGGAAACAGCTTGACATTTCTTGGAATAAGGCATAGTGAGTCTGTTGCAAGAGCCGGGTATGACAGAACACAAGAAACATCGAAGATTTCTTCACAAGTAAATGCCATGCCTATTATCGAATGGACTGATTATGATGTTTGGCTTTATATACTGGCAAAAAATCTGTTGATAAACGATTGCTATCAGTATGGTTACAAGAGAGTTGGGTGCTGGTGCTGTCCAAATAATTCTGATTGGTCGATGATGTTGACTGAAATTTACCATCCGGAAGATATGCAGCGCTGGAAGGACATGGTATATGAGTTTGCAGAGCGCACAGGTAAAACGGATCCGGATGATTATTACGAAGAAGGCAGATGGAGAATACGTAGAGGTGCGAGTGGCTTAAAGGTAAAAAATGTCACTATTGCCGATACACCTTGTAATCTGTCAGATCGTGCAAGAAATGTAATCATCGAAAAGAAACTGCAAAAGGATGTATTGGAACTTTTTAAGCCTTTAGGAGATCTAAAGGTTGTCGAAAAGAAAGATGCCACATATGTTCAGATATTTGATGTTGATAAATCCGGCGAGTATAGAAAAATATGTGAACTGATTCTTACATATGGAACCACAGTCATAAAGGTTTTGCCGGAAGAGAGAATAGATGCAACGAACCTTGTGAATAGGATCAAATGTCAGATGCGTAAGTACCAGTTCTGTATCAGATGTTCGGCGTGTGATTCGACTTGCCCGCATGGAGCTATTGATACTATTCATGGACAATATATTATTGATGAAAATATGTGTCAGCATTGTAAACATTGTATTGCGAAGTTTTATAATGGATGCATTATGTGTGATGTACTTTCATCAAGGAAGGGTACACAATGATTTATTTTGACAATGCTGCTACAACTAAATACAAGCCGGACGAAGTTATTGAGGCATTGAATTACTATCTCAGGGAAATAGGCGTGAGTCCGGGAAGAGGAAGCTATTCGCTTGGAATTGAAGCATCCCGTATGCTCTATAAATCCCGAACAGCGGTAGGAAAATACTTTGGCATGAGTAGCCCGGAGAAAGTTGTTTTCACAAAAAACTCAACTGAAGCCATAAATCTTCTGTTTAAGGGACTGTTGAAAAAGGGTGATCACATAATAATTTCGTGCTACGAGCATAATGCTGTTCTAAGACCATTACACGATCTGAAAAAAAAGGGGATTATTGAATACTCTGTTATCAGCCGTGATGATCTGGATATGTGTGCAGAGGATATATTTGCAAAGTATTCAAAGGATAACACACGTATGCTGGCATTGACTTTAGCAAGTAATTTGACCGGCAGGATTGTTTATAAAGAAGAGTGGATGAAGTATTTCCATAGCAAGGGAATAATTACCTTTATCGACTCTTCACAGGGGGCCGGGAAAATGATCATAAATATGAAGGATGCCGGTTTGGACTTTTTGGCGTTTACAGGGCATAAAGATCTGTATGGCGTTCCGGGCATCGGTGGACTGTGTTGCGAATCGAAAGAGCATTTTATCCCTTTGATTCAAGGCGGTACGGGAATACACGGAGAAAACTTTGTTAATCCGGATATTTTCCCGGAAGGCTACGAAGCGGGAACATTGAATATGCCTGCAATTTGGGCACTTAAAGCAGGAATAGAGTATATTGAGTCTCATGTTGATGAGATCAGGACTACGGAAAAAGAATTGATGGCATATCTCCTTCAAAGACTGTCAGAAATAGATGGACTACGGGTTTACGATGCGGATGAGAAGAGAGTATCCACATGCTGTTTTACTCTTGATGATCTTTCATCGGATAAAACCATATCACTACTGGACAGTAAAGGGATATGTGCTCGTGGCGGTATCCATTGTGCAATACTGGCACATGAAGCTATTGGCACTGTAGAAACTGGGGCGGTCAGGATCAGCTTGAATTATAAGAATACAAAAGCTGATATTGATCAGCTCTTAGATACATTACGAAGCAGGTGATTTTATGCATATCGTTTTTTTCAGTACAAGCGATGTTTTTAAGGCCGAAGAGATTCTGAATGAAAAGAACATAGAATGCAAGGTGGTTCCTACGCCGGTTCAGGATAAGGCATATTGCGGTGTGTGTGTTGAGACTCAAGATCGACAGGCAAAAACTCTTATGGGAGACATGGAATTTGAGGTGTTGGAATAAAGACGGAGGGAGGAACGGGAATGTCGTTTCGGGATATACCGCTGCTAAGGTATTACAAAACGTACAAAAACAATGTTGTTAAAGAATTCTATACACCGGTTCTTAAACAAGCCGTTCTTTACCAACGTGCTGTAGGGTTCTTTACTTCGGGAGCATTGATTGACCTTACAAAGGGCTTAAGAGGTCTTACGAGAAATCATGGGAAAATACAGTTTATTGTATCTCCCAGACTATCGGAGGAAGACATTGCTGCAATAAATAAAGGTTACGAGCAAAAAGAGATTATTGGCCGTTCGCTAATGCGAGATTTCAAGGAGCCTGAGAATTATTATGAAGAAGAAAGACTGAACTTTCTTGCATATCTGATTGAAGAAGGTTTTCTTGATATCAAGGTCGCATTCACGCCACCGCAAAAAGCCACCGGTATGTATCACGAGAAGGTGGGAATTGTCACGGATGAAAATGGAAATAAGATTGTGTTTACCGGGTCGTTGAACGAAACGATAAATGCTTTTCATGTTAATTCCGAATCTATTGTGGTGTTCAAGTCTTGGGAGGAATCCAAGGCCTATGTGAATGAAATACAGAGGGATTTTGAGCAGCTTTGGGATAAGCAGGATGATGATTTGGAGATCCTTGATTTTCCGAAAGTCCTTAAAGAAAAATTCGAGGTTATGAGAAAGCCGGACCTTGATGATTTTTTCAAATCAGAATCCTATGTGGAAGAGGATGATAATCCTGCTGAAGAAGAGGGTATCCCAGACCGCGGCATACCTCATACACCAGAGGGATTTGATTTCAGAGAATACCAAAAAGATGCTATTAAAGAATGGGCTCAGCACGAATATCGCGGAATATTCGATATGGCTACCGGAACGGGAAAGACATATACGGGATTAGGTGCGGTTGTCCATCTGTATGAAGAAAAGAAGAGACTGGCCATTGTCATCGTATGTCCGTATCAGCACTTGGTAGAGCAGTGGGTTGAGGATATTGAGCTGTTCAATATGAATCCTACAATAGGATATTGTGCATCGAAGCAGCATGATTGGAAAAAGCGACTTGAAAACGATGTGCTGGATTTTTCTCTTGGAGTAATTGATACATTCTGCTTCGTAACGACAAATGCAACATACTCATCCAAGTTTGTCTGTGTGTGAACTCTGCAAAAAAGTTACACTAAACGCCATCATGGACTCAAAAACGTCAT